>Ga0209901_1000868_pt1 | contig 10431 bp, 9 predicted proteins | sample OrgsoiDNA_201058_FD_185806 | JGI IMG/M metagenome (GOLD analysis project Ga0209901, IMG submission 185806) | Permafrost soil microbial communities from the Arctic, to analyse light accelerated degradation of dissolved organic matter (DOM) -... | ecosystem: Environmental > Terrestrial > Soil >...
CGTGATCATCTGGTGCTGATCGATCCGGCAACGCTGGGTGTGGACGAGCACGAAGCCCGCACGTTATTCGATGTCGTCAAGCCGCTGATAGAAGACCTCGGACTGACCATTCAGGCGCCGCAACCGGCACGCTGGTACGTCGCCGGGGCGAATCTCGGCACGCTGGCGGGCGCGTCGCCGTTGCGGGCGAGCGGGCGCAATATCGAAATCTGGTTGCCGCATGAAGCGGGCACCGGCGAACGCTCGCGTGCGTGGATGAAGCTGCAGAACGAAGTACAGATGGCGTGGTTCGAACACCCGCTCAACGAAGCACGTGAAGCGCGTGGCTTGCCCGCGATCAACTCCATCTGGCTGCACGCGCAAGGCACGCTTCGCAGCGTGACGAGCCCATTCGCGCAGGTAATGTCGAACGCGCCGGCCACGCGCGGCCTTGCGCTCACCGCCGATGTCGTGCCGCAAGCGCCGCCGGAATCTTTCGCCGCTTTTACGGCCTCAACAACGGCAAGCGATGGCCGAACGCTTGTCGAACTCGATCCGTTTTCCGCGCCGTTCATCGAACAGGACTGGGCGCGTTGGAACGATGCACTCGGCACGCTGGAGCGCGACTGGTTCGCACCCGCCCTCGCCGCGATCGAGAACGGCACGCTCGGCACGCTGCGCCTCACGTTGTGCAGCGACACCGGCTCCGTGTCGCTGACCGTCACACGCGGCGCGTTGCGCAAATTCTGGCGACGGCGTCCGATCGCGGCGCTGCTTATCGAATGAATGACGCGAATAAACGAAGCGAATGAAACGAATCATCACCGGCCTGTACGCATGACCCGAATCGTCACCCGTGCCCCCTCTCCCGCCGATGCCGCCGTCCTCGTGCGGCATGGCGTTCATCCTGTCATTGCGCGTCTGTATGCATCGCGCGGCGTGTGTTCGCCGGAAGAGATCGAGACCGAACTCAAGAAACTGCATGCGCCCGTCGGACTGAAAGGTTGCGATGAAGCCGCCGCCGTTCTCGCCGACGCCCTCGCGGCGAAACGCCGCATGCTGGTCGTCGCCGACTACGATTGCGATGGCGCCACTGCTTGCGCCGTTGCCGTGCGCGGCTTGCGCATGTTCGGCGCGCAGATCGATTACCTGGTGCCGAACCGGTTCGAATACGGCTACGGCCTGACGCCTGAAATTGTCGCGCTGGCCGCGAGCCGCGCGGGCGGGAAGCCGGATCTGCTGATCACCGTGGACAATGGCATCGCAAGCGTAGATGGCGTCGAAGCCGCGAATGCGTTGGGCATCGACGTGCTGGTGACCGATCACCATCTTCCCGGCGATCATCTGCCGCCGGCGCGCGCGATCGTGAATCCCAACCAGCCAGGCTGTACGTTTGAGAGCAAATGTATCGCGGGCGTGGGGGTGATTTTCTACGTGCTGCTCGCATTGCGCGCCGAGTTGCGTCGTCGCAATGCTTTCACCACCGACGCTCCTGAACCGCGTCTGGACGGCCTGCTCGACCTGGTTGCGCTCGGCACGGTCGCCGACGTCGTGAAGCTCGATCCGAACAACCGGATCCTCGTCGCGCAGGGCCTGAAGCGGATTCGCGCAGGACGGATGCAACCGGGCATCGCGGCGCTGTTTCGCGCCGCGGCGCGCGATGCACGCGCCGCGTCAGGATTCGATCTCGGTTTTGCGCTGGGGCCGCGGCTGAATGCGGCAGGACGGTTATCGGATATGTCGCTCGGGATTGAATGCCTGATCACCGATGACATCGGCCGCGCGTGGGAATTGGCGCAACAACTGGATTCGATCAATCGCGAGCGGCGCGAGATCGAGGCCGGGATGCAGGAACAGGCGCTTGAGGAACTGGCGAGTATCGATCCGGCGGATTCCGCCACGTTGACGCTGTTTAATCCGGCGTGGCATCAGGGCGTGATCGGGATTGTCGCGGGACGGCTGAAGGAGAAATTTCACCGGCCATCGTTCACATTTGCTCATGCCGACGAGAGCGGGGTTTTATCGAAGGGATCGGGGCGCTCAATTCCAGGATTTCATCTGCGCGATGCCGTCGACCTGATTTCCAAGCGCGAGCCCGGGATGATCGTGAAATTCGGCGGCCACGCGATGGCGGCGGGGATGACCATTGTTACCGCTGATATTCCGCGGTTCACCGCGGCGTTTGAAGCCGTCGGACGCGAGTGGTTAACGTCGGACGCTTTGTCGCGGGTGGTGGAAACCGACGGCGAGCTCGAGGACGCTTATTTCACGCCGCAGTTTGTTGAATTGATCGATGGCGCGGTGTGGGGACAAGGTTTTCCTGCGCCTGTGTTTTCCGGGGAGTTTGAAGTGGCGTCCCAGGCGCTGGTCAAGGACAAGCATTTGAAGCTGCAATTGCGGCGCGGTCAGCAACGGTTCAACGCCATCTGGTTTAATCATACGGAAACGCTACCGACGCGTACCGTCGTGGCGTACCGGCTGGTTTCCGATACCTGGAACGGGGTCGCGCGGGTACAGATGATCGTGGAGCATGCGGTTGGGTGAAGGGACGTAGAGGTGACCCAAGCGGCAGCGAAGGCGCTCGCCCCCCATCCACCCGCCAATGCGCCCCTCTCGCTAAGCTATAATTTCGCTCTTAGCCAAAAAACCTGAAAACGATCAAATGGAAGCGGAACGTCTAAACGCAATCGAGAACCTCCTCGCCGACCTGCGCCGTCGCGCTGGCGAGCTCCGGGGGTATCTTTGACTACGACGCCAAGGCCCTGCGTCTGGACGAAGTCAACCGGGTACTAGAAGACCCGAACGTCTGGAACGACTCGAAAAACGCCCAAGCCCTGGGCCGCGAGAAAAAGCTGCTGGACAACGTCGTCACGACCATCACGAACCTCGATAACGATCTTCGCGACACGCAAGATCTCTTCGACATGGCCCGCGAAGAAAACGACGAAGACACGCTCGTCTCATGCGAAGCGGACACGGCAGCGCTCGAAAAACGCGTTGAAGACATGGAATTCCGCCGGATGTTCTCGAACCCGGCCGACCCAAACAACTGCTTCATCGATATCCAGGCCGGCGCCGGCGGCACGGAAGCGTGCGACTGGGCCGCAATGTTGATGCGCCAGTACCTTCGCTACTGCGAACGCAAAGGTTTCAAGACCGAAGTTCTCGAAGAATCCGACGGCGATGTTGCCGGTATCAAGAGCGCGACCATCAAGGTCGAAGGCGAATACGCTTACGGTTTCCTGCGTACGGAAACGGGCGTTCATCGGCTCGTGCGCAAGTCGCCCTTCGATTCATCGGGTGGACGCCATACGTCGTTTTCATCGATCTTCGTGTATCCGGAAGTTGACGATTCCATCGAAATCGATATCAACCCCGCCGACATTCGCACCGACACGTATCGCGCGTCCGGCGCCGGCGGCCAGCACATCAACAAGACCGATTCCGCCGTGCGCCTGACTCATGCGCCTACCGGGATTGTCGTGCAGTGCCAGAACGACCGCTCGCAGCACCGTAACCGCGCCGAAGCCATGCAAATGCTGAAAGCGAAGCTGTACGAGTTCGAGATGCGCAAGCGCCAGGTTGAGAAAGACAACCTGGAAAACAGCAAGACCGACGTGGGCTGGGGTCACCAGATCCGCTCGTACGTGCTCGACAACAGCCGCATCAAAGACCTTCGCACGAACGTGGAAATCAGCAACACGAAAGCCGTGCTGGATGGTGACCTGGACGACTTCATCGGCGCAAGTCTCAAACAGGGCGTATAAGCAAAACTCAAGCAAACGGCGCGCAAACGGAGCGGCTTCAGTAACACGCCGCCGCGCCAACCGCATCGTTTCGACGTTGGTTCATTCACGGCAATCAATCGCAGCATTGCATCGCTAATATTTGCGACCATCCGTGTGGCCTGTGTTCCTACGCTGCGCTGTGTTTCAACGCTAAAGTTCACGCGGCCTAATGCAAACAGCACGCAAACAACCTGGGCGCAGCATCAGGCCGACGACCAAGCCGCATTCATCGCACTCAAAGCCAAACACATCATGACCGAACCGACTCAGCCGGACGCAGCTTCCGAACCGGAAGAAAACCAGATCATCGCCGAGCGTCGCGACAAACTCCGCGCGCTGCGCGAGCAAGGAATCGCGTTTCCGAACGATTTCCGGCCGACGCACCAAGCCGCCGCGCTGCAATCCAACTTCGCCGATAAAGACAAGGACGCGCTCGAAGCCGAGCCGCTGCAAGTCGCAGTCGCCGGCCGGATGATGTTGAAACGTGTGATGGGCAAGGCCAGTTTTGCGACGATTCAAGACGGCAGCGGCCAGATCCAGTTCTTCATCACACCCGCCGACGTCGGGCAGGAAGTCTACGACGCATTCAAGAAGTGGGACCTGGGCGACATCATCGCGACGAAGGGTGTTTTGTTCCGCACGAACAAGGGCGAGTTGTCAGTGCGTTGCACGGAACTGCGCCTGCTGACCAAAGCGCTGCGCCCTCTTCCCGATAAGTTCCATGGTCTCGCCGATCAGGAAATGCGCTATCGCCAGCGTTATGTCGACCTGATCGTGACGCCGGAAACGCGTCAGACGTTTATTGCGCGCACGAAAGCATTCGCGTCGATCCGCAGTTTCATGGCGAAGGCGGATTTCATGGAAGTGGAAACGCCGATGCTGCACCCGATCCCCGGCGGCGCCACCGCGAAGCCGTTCGTCACGCATCACAACGCCCTCGACATGCAGATGTTCCTGCGTATCGCGCCGGAACTGTATTTGAAACGGCTGGTGGTCGGCGGCTTCGAACGCGTGTTCGAAATCAACCGCAATTTCCGCAACGAAGGCGTGTCGCCGCGACACAACCCCGAGTTCACGATGATGGAGTTCTACGCCGCGTACACGGACTACACGTGGATGATGGACTTCACCGAAGCGCTGATCCGTCAGGCGGCCGTCGATGCACGTGGCAACGCGAACATCGTGTATCAAGGACGTGAACTGGATTTGTCGAAGCCGTTCCATCGATTGACGATCTGCGAAGCGATCCAGAAATACGCGCCGCAATACACGAACGAACAACTCGCCGATGCCGCGTTCCTGCGTGTTGAGTTGAAGAAGTTCGGCGTCGACGCATCGCAGCCGCAGTTTTTGAACGCGGGCGTCGGTTCGTTGCAACTCGCGTTGTTCGAGGAAACGGCCGAATCGCAATTGTGGGAGCCGACGTTTATTGTCGACTATCCGCTGGAAGTCTCGCCATTGGCGCGGGCATCGGATACAGCTCCGGGCATCACGGAACGCTTCGAGTTGTTCATTGTGGGCCGCGAAATCGCGAACGGCTTCTCGGAGTTGAACGACCCGGAAGATCAGGCAGCGCGGTTCCAGAAACAGGTCGACCAGAAAGATGCCGGCGACGAGGAAGCCATGTTCTACGACGCCGACTACATTCGGGCGCTGGAACACGGCATGCCACCGACGGGCGGCTGCGGAATCGGCATCGATCGGCTGGTCATGCTGCTGACCGATAGCCCGAGCATCCGCGATGTCATCCTGTTCCCTCATCTGCGGCGCGAAGACTGACGAGTACTACACACCGTGCAAAAGCGGGATGGTTTGTAAAAAGGCGCTAAAGCGCCTTTTTCTTCGTCTTAAAGAACGGCTCAGTTTGTAACTTTCGGTAAAAGCCGCCAATCAAGGCTTCCGCTCGACGCGGACCTGATCTGGAAAACCCTTACAGAACAAGGCTATCCAACACATGTTCAATCCGGTGCGTTTCTTGCATCTGATGGATGCCTGAAAACGTTACAAATTGACAAACCTTACGCTTCAGATTGTTCGACACTGCATTCGTGAGCGAGCAACGTCACACCCTGTAACGCCACACTCTGCCTTGAGACGGAGGTCCAAAAATGGATAACAGCGACAACAACATGACCACATCGAATTCACCGAATCCCGGTGCGCCGCGCAACCGCAGAATTCATCCGCTGGTGGCAACCGCCGCGGGCGCGGTGATTGTTGCCAGTCTTGCTGCCACGGCAGCGGTCACCGGACTGTTCCCGAAAGCGTCGAGCACCTCGTCGACCAGCGATCAGACCCAGGCCGCGCAAGTTGCGACGCAACCTGCCGTGACGCAGCCGGCTGAGCCCACTGCTGCTCAGCAACAGCAGGCGCAGCAGGACCAGTTGGCTCAACAGCAAGCTCAGCAGCGCGCGGCGGCCCAGGCGGCACAGCAGCAACAACAGCAACAGCCGGCACCTCAGGTGGCGCAGCAACAGCCTGTACAGGAGCCCAACTACGCGCAGCAGCAGCCCGCCCAACCCGCCTATTGCTCGACTTGCGGTACGGTAGAAGCAATCTCGGCCGTACGGCATGAAGGCCAGGGAACCGGCATTGGTGCGGTAGGCGGCGCGGTCGCAGGCGGTCTTATCGGGAATCAGTTCGGACGCGGAGGCGGTCGAACAGGCATGACGATTCTCGGCGCGCTCGGCGGTGGTCTGGGCGGCAATGCAGTAGAAAAACATCTGCGCAGCGAAACCGATTACTCGGTACGTGTGCATATGGAAAGCGGCAAGACGCGTTACTTCACGTATCGCCAGCCACCGCCGTTCAGCCAGGGGCAACGCGTGCGGATTGAAAACGGCACGCTGGCTGCGGGCTGATTCATCCGCTCAACGTAGCCTCGATTTAACGAACGAAGCCATGAAAGCAAAACGGCGATTCCATCTGGAATCGCCGTTTTGCCTCGTCCGCAGCGTTTTATCTCAAGAAAACCAGCCGGATTTAATAATCCGCGTCTTCAATCCACGCCGCCTGGATCGCTTCGAGAATCTTCTCGTTGGAACGCTCAGGGTCGTCGTCGAACCCCGGTAGCTCCGTCACCCAGCGATGCAAATCCGTAAATCGCACGAATTGCGGATCGACGTTCTGATGCGCGTCGGTCAGTGCCATCGCGATATCCTGCGTGTCTGTCCACTTCATGGCGAGCGCTCCTGTCTCGTGGTCGCTGATTTAAGTTCAGTGATTCTCTTTGGCGTGATTGATGGTGTAGCGCGGGAGCTCGACAACCAGATCCTCGTCTGCCGGAGCCATCGCCTGACATGATAACCGCGACGTCGGCTCAAGTCCCCAGGCCTTGTCGAGCAAATCGTCCTCGTCTTCCTCCGACGGCACAAGCGCGTTGAAACCCTCACGAATGATCACGTGACACGTCGTGCACGCGCACGATTTTTCACACGCATGTTCAATCTCAATGCCGTTGTCCAACAGGTTGTCGCAAATGCTCTTCGACGTATCGGCGTCGATCACCGCGCCATCAGGACACAATTCCACGTGGGGTAATACTACGATCTGGGGCATAACTTTCTTTCCGTTCTTTGTACGTGAGAGGCGCGGCGAATTGCCTGACTTCGGTCAGACTTCGTCGAGCCTGCGGCCGGCGAGCGCGCGGCGAATGCTCTTGTTCATGCGGCGGGCAGCGAATTCATCGGTGGCGGCGGCAAGCTCCTTCGTCGCCGTTTCAATGGCATCGACGCTGTCGCCGCCCGTGACCGCCGCGAGCTTGACGATCAGCGCGTCAATGTTGGTTCGCTCCTCTTCGTCCAGCAGTTCGCCGTCCACGCCGAGCGCCGCCTGCGATGCTTCCACCAAGCGTTGTGCATCGACCTGCGCCTCGCGCAACGCACGGGCGCGCATGTCGACTTCAGCGGTCGTGAAGCTTTCTTCCAGCATGCGCGCGACGTCGTCATCGGCGAGACCGTAGGATGGCTTCACCACCACCGACGCCTCCACGCCCGACAATTGCTCACGTGCGAACACGGACAACAACCCGTCCGCGTCGACCTGGTACGTCACTCGAATGCGCGCAGCGCCAGCGGCCATGGCGGGAATGCCGCGCAACTCGAAGCGCGCGAGCGAACGGCAGTCCGAGACCAGCTCGCGCTCGCCTTGCACGACGTGGATTGCCATCGCCGTCTGGCCGTCTTTGAAGGTGGTGAAATCCTGGGCGCGTGCGACCGGAATGGTCGAGTTGCGCGGGATGATCTTCTCGGTCAGTCCGCCCATGGTCTCAACGCCGAGCGACAGCGGAATGACATCGAGCAGCAGCCAGTCATCGCCTTCTCCGCGACGATTTCCCGCCAGCAAGTCCGCCTGGATGGCAGCACCGAGCGCCACGACCTGATCCGGATCGAGATTGGTCAAAGGCGGCTGGCCGAAGTACGTTTCCACCGCGCGGCGGATCACCGGCATGCGCGTGGCACCACCGACAAGCACCACGCCCTTGATCTCGGCGGGCGCCACCTTGGCGTCGCGCAAGGCCTTGCGCGTGGGAGTCAAGGTGCGGGCGACCAGCGCTTCAGTCAGCGTGGCGAAGTCGCTTTCAGTGACCGTGAAATCTATTTGCTGGTCATCGGACAATGTGGCTTGAATTGTGGCCTCAGATGTATCCGACAGCGCTTCCTTAGCCGTTCGCACGCGGTCCAGCAGCAGACGCACGTCTTCCGGTGTTGCCGGCGTTACCTTGGATTTCACCAGCACGTGCCGATACAGCACCGCATCGAAATCGTCGCCGCCGAGCGCTGAATCGCCGCCCGCTGCGAGCACTTCGAACACACCTTTGGTGAGCTTGAGAATCGACAGATCAAAGGTGCCACCGCCGAGGTCATACACGGCGTACAAGCCTTCCGATGCGTTGTCCAGCCCGTACGCAATCGCCGCAGCGGTCGGTTCGTTCAAGAGGCGCAGCACGTTCAAACCGGCAAGTTTCGCGGCGTCTTTCGTGGCTTGCCGCTGGGCTTCATCGAAGTAAGCGGGCACCGTGATCACCGCGCCGACCAGCTCGTCGGCCAGCGTGTCTTCCGCGCGGTATCGCAGCGTCGCCAAAATTTCCGCCGATACTTCCACCGGACTTTTCACGCCATCGACGGTGCGAATCTGCACCATGCCCGGTGCATCGACGAAATCGTACGGCGCGTTTTCCGCCCCTTCCACTTCGCTCTTGCCGCGACCCATGAAGCGCTTCACCGACACAATCGTGTTGCGCGGATCGAGCGCCGCTTCTTCCTTCGCGACGCGGCCGATACGCCGGCCGCCCTTCTCCAGATACCGGACCACCGACGGCAGCAGGTAATGCCCATCTTCGTCGGGCAGCACTTCGGCCACGCTGTTGCGCACGGCGGCAACCAGCGAATTGGTCGTACCGAGGTCGATGCCCACGGCTACCCGCCGCTGATGCGGCGCCGGAGCCATGCCGGGTTCTGAAATTTGCAGTAAAGCCATCGTTGATCTATTGGGGGTTGGTGTCGTCTGGTTTGGTCGAACTTAATCGAGCTTTTCGATCTGCACGCCGATCTCGCTCGCCACGCGTTCAATGAACATCAACTGGCGCACGGCTTCGCTCGCCGCCTGGTCCGCATGGCTGTCGATCAGCGCCGCCAGTTTCTCGAAGCGGATGCGCTCCTGATCGCGCAGTTCATGAAGCAAGGCTTCGAGTGCGCCAAGATTTTTGGCGTCCGCCGCGTCCTCTATGTTTTCGCGCCATTCCATTTGCTGCATCAGGAAGGCGGGTTCCATCGCGGTGTTGTTCTCTGCGTCGGCATGCACGCCACGCAGCGACAACATGTAGATCGCCCGTTTCAGCGGATCGCGCAGCGTCTGATAGGCCTCGTTCGCGCGCGTGGCCCACTGCATCGCGACGCGTTTTTGCGCGTCGCCAGCGGCCGCAAAACGATCGGGATGAACCTGCGCCTGCACCGTGCGATACGCGTCATCGAGCTGTTTTGCATCGATGGCGTAGGTCGGCGGGAGGTCGAACAGATCGAAGTGACTGTCGTTGAGCGTTGCCATGGTGGAGGAATGAGCAGGAACAAGAAACGTTGAAAAGCGGTAGCGCTAAAGAAAAAGGCGGCACGCGCCGCCTCTTTGCTGTTCTTCTACGAAGCTATACGCGAAACGATTCACCGCAACCGCACTCGTCTTTCACATTCGGGTTGTTGAACTTGAACCCTTCGTTCAGCCCTTCGCGCGCGAAATCCAGCTCGGTGCCGTCGATATAAGCGAGGCTCTTCGGATCGACGATGATCTTCACGCCGGCCGACTCGAACACCTTGTCTTCCGGCGCGAGTTCGTCCACATACTCGAGCTTGTAAGCGAGGCCCGAGCAGCCGGTTGTGCGCACGCCAACGCGCAGGCCAACGCCCTTGCCGCGTCGAACCAGATACTTCTGCACGTGTTGTGCTGCCTTGTCCGTCAACGTGATTGCCATAGTCTCTCATCAGCAGCCGCTCGTCCGGAGTCAATCGTTTCTCCGACCGCCACGCTGCAGCCTTGCTTTGAATCGAAAACCAGAGTGCCTGAAGTCAACTGATCGGCTAACTGATCACCCAAGCGCCCTTCCCGAAACCTGATTGCCGCTTACCTACCGCTTAAGCCGCGTGTTGCTTCGCTTCAACCGGAGCAGCTTCTG
>Ga0209901_1000872_pt1 | contig 10416 bp, 6 predicted proteins | sample OrgsoiDNA_201058_FD_185806 | JGI IMG/M metagenome (GOLD analysis project Ga0209901, IMG submission 185806) | Permafrost soil microbial communities from the Arctic, to analyse light accelerated degradation of dissolved organic matter (DOM) -... | ecosystem: Environmental > Terrestrial > Soil >...
CATAGTTATCCATTCTTATGACTGTAAACGAATGAGAGGAGGAATTATTTTACAGCGCGTAATTAATAATATTCCTAAGGTCTGCCAATGCAGGAAGTATTGCAAGATTGTTACACTTTTACGTGTCGGTAAGTTGCTCTGCGTCACAGTTTTAGTAGTTGTTTTTACGCGAATAAATTCCGTTTGTACTACGCCCTTTCTCTCATCCCTCTCTAATCCCCGGCGGGATGATGCTGCCCAACAGGCTTCCCTTCAGCATACCGTTATTGTCTGCAAAAATTACCTGCTCAGAGAGGGCTTATGTCGCCATTCACATTAGAAAAAACGCAGTTTCAGGATGCCCTGGCCCGCCAGTGGCAAGGCTTTGGTTTGCAAAGTGCCCAGGATATGACACCGCACCAGTGGTGGCAGGCCGTCAGCGGTGCGCTGTCCGAACAACTGGCGGCAAAGCCCGTTGCTGAAAAACAGAAACAGGATCAGCGTCACGTAAATTACATTTCGATGGAATTTTTAATTGGCCGCCTGACCGCCAATAACTTAATCAACCTCGGCTGGTATGACACCGTGCGTGAGGTGCTGTCTGAACAGGGCGCAGAACTGGCTGACGTACTGGAGCAGGAGACTGACCCGGCCTTGGGCAACGGCGGTCTGGGGCGTCTGGCAGCCTGTTTCCTCGACTCAATGGCGACGGTCGGCCAGCCTGCAACCGGTTACGGTCTCAACTATCAGTACGGTCTGTTCCGCCAGTCCTTTGATGATGGCAAACAACAGGAAGCGCCGGATGACTGGCACCGCGAAAGCTATCCGTGGTTCAGCCACAATAGCCGCCTGGCGGTGGACGTCTCCTTTGGCGGCAAACTGGCGAAAAACAGCGACGGCGCGGAGCACTGGCAGCCTGCCTTCAGCCTGCGCGGGGAAGCCTGGGATCTGCCGGTGGTCGGCTACCGCAACGGCGTAACGCAGCCGTTGCGCCTGTGGCAGGCGACGGATATCCACCCGTTTGACCTGACGCTGTTCAACGACGGGCAGTTCCTGAAGGCCGAGCAGAAGGGCATTGATGCCGCCAAACTCACCAAAGTGCTCTATCCAAATGACAATCATCAGCAGGGCAAACGCCTGCGCCTGATGCAGCAATATTTCCAGTGCGCCTGCTCGGTGCGTGACATTCTGCGCCGCCACCATTTCCTTGGTCGCAAGATTGAGGCGTTGCCTGATTTTGAGGTGATCCAGCTTAACGACACCCATCCGACCATCGCCATTCCTGAACTGCTGCGCATTCTGCTCGACGAACATCAGATGGCGTGGGACGCCGCTTGGGCGGTGGTCAGCAAAACCTTCGCCTACACCAACCACACGCTGATGCCGGAAGCGCTGGAGTGCTGGGATGAGAAGCTGGTCCGCAGCCTGCTGCCGCGCCACTTCTCGCTGATTAAACAGATCAACGCCCGCTTTAAAAAAGTGGTGGAAAAGCAGTGGCCGGGTGACAAAGCGGTGTGGGAAAAGCTTTCTGTGCATCAGAACAAACAGGTGCGCATGGCTAATTTGTGCGTAGTCAGTGGGTTTGCGGTTAACGGTGTGGCAGCGCTGCACTCGGACCTGGTGGTGAAGGATCTCTTCCCGGAATATCACCAGCTGTGGCCGAACAAATTTCACAACGTCACCAACGGCATCACACCTCGCCGCTGGCTGAAACAGTGTAATCCGGCGCTCTCTGCGCTAATTGATGAAAGCCTGAAAACTGAATGGGTCACCCATCTGGATGCGCTCCAGGGGCTGGAGAAATTCGCCGATGACGCCGCCTTCTGCACGCGTTATCAGCAGATCAAATATGACAACAAAGTGCGCCTGGCCGCCTACGTTCAGCACCGTATGGGCATTACGTTGAACCCTGAGGCAATTTTCGACGTACAGATAAAACGCCTGCACGAGTACAAACGTCAGCACCTCAACCTGCTGCACATAGTCTCGCTCTACCGTCAGCTGCGCGATAACCCGCAGATGGACATAGTGCCACGCGTATTCCTGTTCGGGGCTAAAGCGGCACCGGGCTATTACCTGGCGAAAAATATTATTCATGCGATCAACAAGGTAGCGGAGAAGATCAATAACGATCCGATCGTCGCCGATCGCCTGAAAGTGGTGTTTATTCCCGATTACCGGGTTTCGGTGGCGGAGTTGATGATCCCGGCAGCGGACGTGTCCGAACAGATCTCCACGGCGGGTACTGAAGCGTCAGGCACCGGCAATATGAAACTGGCCCTGAACGGCGCCATGACCATCGGGACGCTCGACGGCGCCAACGTCGAGATCGCCGAGCAGGTCGGTGAAGATAACGTCTTCATCTTCGGCAACACCGTCGATCAAGTGAAAGCCCTCAAGGCAGGCGGCTATGATCCGCTGACGTGGCGTAAAAAAGATAAACACCTCAACGCGGCGCTACAAGATCTGGAAAGCGGCATGTTCAGCGACGGCGACAAAAACGCTTTCAGCCTGATGCTGGACAGTCTGCTGAGCGGCGGCGACCCGTATCTGGTACTGGCTGACTTTGCCGAATATTGCCAGGCGCAACAGCAGGTGGACGCGTTGTATCGTGATAAGGCGCAATGGACGCGACGTACTATCCTCAATACTGCCCGTGTCGGCATGTTCAGTTCAGACCGCTCGATCCGCGATTATCAACAGCGGATCTGGCAGGCGAAGCGCTAAAGGAGCGGGAATGGAGAGTAAGCAACTCGAACAGGCGGCGATTGAAGCTGGGATTGCCGCCGGATACATCAACGCGCACGGTAAACAGCAGGATATCGCTGCCGCCACCAAGCGGGAATTGTTGGCAGCCATGGGCTGGAAACCTGGGCTGCAATCGGCGGCGGTTTCCCCCGTGCCCGTGGTAAAAGTGTTTGTCAAAGGCAGCCGTTTAGCCCTGCCGGTCGGTGGGGAAGGCGATTTCCAGTGGCAGTTAGCGCTAGAAAGTGGCGCGGTCCAGCAGGGCCGTACCAGCGCGAAAATGACGCTGGCACTGCCGGGCGGAATCCCTGCCGGATACCACCAACTGACGCTGACTCAGGAGAGTCAGAGCTGGTCATGCCGGATCATAGTGGCACCGAAACGCTGCTATGAACCGGATGCGCTGCTGGCGGGGAAAAAACTCTGGGGCGCTTGTGTGCAGCTTTATACGCTGCGCTCGGAGAATAACTGGGGTATTGGTGATTTTGGCGATCTGCGCCAGTTGGTCAATGAGATGGGCCAGCGCGGCGGCGCTTTTGTGGGCCTTAACCCGATCCATTCGCTTTACCCGGGTAACCCGGTGGCGGCCAGCCCTTACAGCCCGTCATCGCGCCGCTGGCTGAACGTGATTTATATCGACGTCAACGCGGTGGAAGATTTCCAACTCAGCGAAGCGGCCCAGCGCTGGTGGCATGAGCCACAGACGCAGAAAACCCTGAAGGCCGTGCGTGACAGTGCATGGGTAGATTATGCCCGCGTGATGCCGCTTAAACTGGCCGGACTGCATCTGGCACATCAGCGCTTTGTTACGCGCAGTGCCAGCGACCCGATGCAAAAGGCCTATCAGAAGTTTGCCCGCGAAGGCGGTGAAAGCCTCTATCAACAGGCGGCTTTTGATGCACTGTATGCGCATCTGGCCAAACAGGGCGATGGTCCCCACGGCTGGACGCATTGGCCGGAGAAGTACCGCAGTGCGCAAAGTGCCGCGGTGAAAGCCTATTGTGAACAGTACGAAAGCGACGTTGATTTTTACCTCTGGTTGCAGTGGCTGGCCGAATGGCAATTTGCCCGCTGTTACCACGACAGCCAGCAGGCCGACATGCCGATTGGCTTGTACCGCGATCTGGCGGTGGGCGTAGTGGAAGGCGGCGCAGAAACCTGGGGCGATCGTGATGTCTATTGCCTGAAGGCCTCGGTAGGCGCACCGCCGGATATCCTCGGGCCGCTCGGCCAAAACTGGGATCTGCGTCCGATGGATCCGCACGTCATGGTTAAACGCGCCTATCAGCCATTTATCGACCTGCTGCGTTCCAACATGACCAGCTGCGGCGCATTGCGCATCGATCATGTGATGACGCTGCTGCGTTTATGGTGGATCCCTCAGGGGGAAACGGCGGACAACGGCGCTTATGTGCAGTATCCGGTGGACGACCTGCTGGCGATCCTGGCGCTGGAAAGCCAGCGTCACCGCTGTATGGTGATCGGCGAAGATCTGGGGACGGTGCCGGTGGAGATTGTCAGCAAGCTGCGTGAGGGCGGGGTCTACTCCTACAAGGTGCTGTACTTCGAGCGCGATGCGGAGAACCACTTTCGCGCACCACAGTCCTATCCGGTGCAGGCGATGGCTACCATCACCACCCATGACCTGCCGACGCTGCGTGGTTACTGGCAAAACGACGACCTGGCACTGGGCAAAAAACTCGGCCTGTACCGCGATGAAGAGGTATTGGACGGGCTTTACGCCGACCGTGCCCGCGCACGGCAAGGGCTGCTCGACGGCTTGCATCAATACGGCTGTGTCCCTAAAAATACCGGTCACAAAGCGGATGCGATGGGTATGACGCCAACCCTCAGCCGCGGTCTTCAACGCTATGTGGCCGACAGCGCCTGTGCCCTGTTGGGGCTTCAGCCCGAAGACTGGCTGGACATGCAAGAGCCGGTCAACATTCCAGGCACCAGCGACGAATACCCCAACTGGCGTCGCAAACTGACCCGCACGTTGGAAGAGATGTTCGCCGACGACGACGTGAATAAGTTGATTAAAGATCTGGATAAACGGCGCAGGAAAGTGTCCGTCAACTGATGTGTTTTTAAGTGATAAAAGGGTTTCCGGCAGTGTGCGGAAACCCTTTTTTGTTGGTGAAGTCAAGGGTGTTTGCCGACGTGTATTACGCCAGATGAAGGTAATGGAGTGAATGCGATTCCTATACCCGGCCTGAGATGCATATACACACCATTAATCAGAGAGTTTGCGCTGTCGCTTGCATAAAAAAAAGCGGCCATTTCAGGCCGCTTAACAACGTCAGACACAGAGGTATTTCCAAGAACCAAACAAACAACAACAAGGGCATTACGATAAAGTCGAAACAAAGGGCAATCTAGCCTTTCACACCCCCCGCGGTTAAGCCGCCGACCAGCCAGCGCTGGGCGACCAGGAACACAGCGGTGATCGGTATTGCCGACAGGATCGCGGCGGCGGCGAAGTCGCCCCACAGGTAATTTTGTGGATTGAGGTATTGTTGCATCCCGACCGCCAGCGTGTAGCTGTTCACATCACGCAGCAGCAGCGAGGCCACCGGCACTTCGGTAATGGCAGCAATAAACGACAGAATAAATACCACCGCCAGAATCGGCACCGACAGTGGCAGCAGCACCAGCCTGAACGCCTGCCACGGCGTAGCACCGTCGAGTGAAGCTGCTTCTTCCAGCGAGTTATCGATGGTTTCGAAATAGCCTTTGATCGTCCAGACGTGCAGCGCAATGCCGCCCATGTAGGCAAAAATGACCCCACCATGGGTGTTCAGCCCGAGGAACGGTACGTACTGGCCGAGACGATCGAACAGGGCGTAAAGCGCCACCAGCGACAGTACGGCCGGGAACATCTGAAAAATCAGCATGCTTTTGAGCAGAGTACTTTTGCCGCGAAAACGCATGCGGGCAAAGGCGTACGCGCAGGTGGTAGAGAGCGCCACAATGCCAATCGCGGTGATCACCGCAATCTTGATGGAGTTCCACAACCACAGCATTACCGGGAACGGCGGTGGGGTGACGCTGCCGTCAGCGTTGGTTACTGCCATGCCGAGCGCCAGTTTCCAGTGATCCCACGACACCTGATCCGGGATCAGGCTGCCGGTGGCGAAGTTACCCGGCCGCAGCGAGATGGCGAACACCATCAGCAGCGGAAAGAGGATCAGCGCGACAAAGCACAGCAAGAGCAAATGCGTGATGAACAGCCTGACTTTTTGCGACTTCGGTTTAACCATTGGCATGTCTGTTTCTCCTCAGTCGGGTTAGTCAAACTTCATACGTGACGCTTTCAGGTTGATGATGGCCAGAGCCCCCACCAGAATGAAAATCAGCGTGGCGATGGCCGCAGCCAGCCCGAAGTCCTGCCCGCCGCCGCCTTCAAAGGCAATGCGGTAGGTGTAGCTGACCAGCAGGTCGGTATGGCCGGCCGGCGTCGTCGTGCCGAGCATATCCGGGCCGCCGTTGGTCAGCAGCTGGATCAGCACGAAGTTGTTAAAGTTAAAGGCGAAACTGGCGATCATCAGCGGCGTCAGAGGTTTTATCAGCAGCGGCAGGGTGATGCGGAAGAAGTTCTGCATCGGCGTCGCGCCGTCCATCGCGGATGCTTCGTAGAGATCGTCCGGCACGGCTTTCAGCAGGCCCATACACAGGATCATCATGTACGGATAACCCAGCCAGGTATTGACGATGATGATCATGGTTTTGGCGGTCATTGGGTCGCTGAACCATGCTGGTTTGATACCAAACAAGCTGCTGAGCATCAGGTTGATTTCACCGAAACTCTGGTTGAATAACCCTTTGAAAATCAGAATCGAAATAAATGCCGGTACCGCGTAAGGCAGGATCAGCAGGACACGGTAAACCGCTTTGCCCTTCAGCTCCTCCCACTGTACGACGCAGGCCAACACCATGCCGACGGCCACGGTCAGCACCACGGTCAGCAGCGAGAAAATAATGGTCCAGACGAAGATCGACAGGAACGGTTTCTGAATGCCGTCGTCATGCAGTACGCGCAGGAAGTTGGCCCAGCCGATATTGACGGTAAAACCGGGGCTGAGTTTTTCGGCCTGCCATTCACCGTTGGCATTCACGGCCTGATAAAACCCGCTTTCCATATTGGGACGGTATACCACGCCGGTTTGCACATTGGTCAACTGCTTACCGTCATCGGCTTTTTTATACAGTGGCTGGCTGCCGGAGAACTGGCGCAGTGAACTCATGCGCAGTGTTTCGCCGTCGGGCAGTTTGGCGGTCAGTTGCCCCAGCGCCTGACGGTTTTGGGTGATCACCCGCAGCCCAGCTTTGTCACCCTGTGGCATCGGCTGCGGCGTGAGAGTCAAGGTTTGTGGTGCCGTGGCGTTGAACTCAAAGGGTTCGGAAACCAGCGTGTCATTGCTGTCCGGTACGCTCAGCGCCAGACGCCATTGGTTGGCGTCGGCAGGATACAGACCAAAGGTGTAGGCTTTATCGGCCTGGAACTGGCGGTCCATCAGCACCGATTGTGCACGTTCGAAAGTCAGCTGATTAGTGCTGCTGTAATTGGTAAAGGCGATAAAAATGGTACACACCAACGGAAACAGCACAAATAACGACATACCGGCGAGGCCGGGATAGACGTAGCGCCATGAATACGCGCGGCGGTTGGCGTAGATATAGAGGCCGACGGAGGAGAGCAACAGCGTCAGCATGGCAAACAAATATTCCCCCTGGGCGTACATCAGTACGATCAGGTAACCGGTAAAGAGTGCGAACAGACCAACAATCAGCCATTTCAGGAGATTGCTTATCTGCCGTTTTTTTCGAAGAGGCAGTCCGGTTTGAGCTGCTTGCATAGACTCGTCATCCTTCAGGTTGAAGCTGTGGCGTGAAGGCGGTCATGCGCTTCACGCCAGTTTTTACGTGTTATTTGGTGACGCGGGTCTCGGCTTCTTTCAGTGCTTGTTGCACGGTCTGACGGCCGTTAATGGCGTTGATGATGGCGCTGCGTTCGGCATACCAGAAGGCACTCATTTGCGGGATATTCGGCATGATTTCGCCGGTTTTTGAGTTAGCCATGGTGGCGGCGATGCGCGGATCTTTCTCCAACTGCTCCTGATAAGACTTCAGCGCCACGGCACCCAGCGGTTTGTCTTTATTGACGGCGGCCAGTCCTTCGTCGGTCATCAGGTAGTTTTCGAGGAACTCTTTTGCCAGCTCTTTGTTCGGGCTGGCGGCGTTGATCCCGGCGGTCAATACACCAACAAATGGCTTGGAGGGTTTGCCATGGAAGGTCGGCAGCAGGGTGACGCCATAGTTGATTTTGCTCTTATCGATGTTTGCCCACGCCCACGGGCCGTCGATGGTCATCGCAGTCTGGCCTTTATTGAAGGCTGCTTCGGCAATGGAGTAATCGGTATCGGCGTTGATGTGCTTATTCTTCACCAGATCGATAATGAATTGCAGACCCGCCTGTGAACCCGCGTTATTTACGCCGGTGTCTTTGATGTTGTATTTGCCGTTCTCGTATTTGTACGCATAGCCGCCGTCAGCAGCGATGATTGGCCAGGTGAAGTAGGGTTCCTGAAGATTCCACATGATGGCGCTTTTTCCCTTGGCGCGCAGTTCTTTGTCCAGCGCTGGGATCTCTTCCCAGGTCTTCGGGGCTTCTTTAATGATGTCTTTATTATAAATCAGCGACAATGCTTCGACGGAAACCGGGTAGCCAATCAGCTTGCCGTTGTAGGTGACGGCATCCCAGGTGAACGGGAACAATTTATCTTTAAAAGCCTGATCCGGGCTGATTTCAGCCAGCAGGCCTGACTGTGCGTAGCCGCCAAAGCGATCATGCGCCCAGAAGATGATATCCGGACCGTCGCCGGTAGCAGCGACCTGCGGGTACTTCTCTTCCAGTTTGTCCGGATGTTCCACCGTGACTTTAATACCCGTGTCTTTTTCGAATTTCTTACCGACTTCCGCCAGGCCGTTATAGCCCTTGTCACCGTTAATCCAGATAACCAGTTTGCCTTCTTCTATTTTGGCAAATGCGGAAGAGGACAACACCAGCGTGGCCAACGCCGAAATGGCCAAAGTGTGTTTGACCCGTTTTTTTATGGAAAGATTTTTCAGGGGAAGAGCCTTGATGCTGAGAGTCATAATCCAATCCTTTTATGTCCGGTAGGGAGTCGGGTTTTTATTAGACGTTCGGGTTCTTATCAGAAATAAGAAAAGCTAGCCGGACCAGTGTCGACGATAAGGCAATGCGGCTTCATCATCCCCCTCTCTACGCCCCCGACTCTGGTTGTGTGATCCAGTTAACACTGCCGCGCTTTCTGTGGGGTATCACCCGAAAATATGGGTCGCATTTTGCCATTCAGATCACGAATTTGATCTTTGGTATGAACTTTCAGCCGGTTACGCAAAAGGCTCATCCTCCTTCCTCCTCCCCCATGAAAAACTTTGTTACGGATGATTACCAAACCTGCCGGTTCCCTCACTCTTGCTGACATTCAGTTTCCTTGCTGACAAGGCCAGTCACCGCGAAGTTCGCCTTGCCTCAAAGGACATTTTTACCAGTCAGTTCAGGAGTCGGGTATGGCGGGCGTATCACTTCGTAATCTCTACAAAGCCTTTGGCGAAACCGTTATCTCAAAAGATGTGAACATTGAGATTGAAGAGGGCGAGTTCGTGGTGTTTGTTGGGCCATCCGGCTGCGGCAAATCCACCCTGTTACGCATGATTGCCGGCCTTGAAGACATTACTTCCGGCGAATTGCTGATTGGCGGTCAGCGCATGAATGAAGTGCCTCCGGCCGAGCGCGGCATCGGAATGGTGTTTCAGTCCTACGCCCTCTATCCCCACCTGTCGGTGGCGGAGAACATGTCATTTGGTCTGAAACTGGCCGGCACTAAAAAAGCCGAAATTGCTCAGCGGGTGAATCAGGTGGCAGAGATCCTGCAACTGGCCCATCTGTTGGACCGCCGCCCAAAAGCCCTCTCCGGCGGGCAGCGTCAGCGCGTGGCAATTGGCCGTACGCTGGTGGCAGAACCGAACGTGTTTTTGCTCGATGAGCCCCTTTCTAACCTCGATGCAGCACTGCGTGTGCAGATGCGCATTGAGATCTCTCGTCTGCATAAGCGTCTGAAACGCACCATGATTTACGTCACGCACGACCAGGTTGAAGCCATGACTCTGGCAGACAAAATCGTGGTGCTCGATGCTGGTCGCGTGGCGCAAATCGGTAAACCTCTGGCGCTCTATCACTACCCGGCTAATCGGTTTGTGGCCGGCTTTATCGGATCACCAAAAATGAATTTCCTGCCGGTGAAAGTCACCGGCGCCGAACCTGAGCGTGTGCAAATCGAACTACCGGATCGCCAGCGCGTCTGGTTACCGGTAGAAGGCCGCGACGTGAAGGTCGGTTCCAACCTGTCTCTGGGCATCCGTCCTGAACACTTATTACCGAGCGATATCGCGCAAGTGACGCTGTCAGGTTTGGTGCAGGTGGTCGAACAGCTCGGCAACGAAACCCAGATTCATATCCAGATCCCGGCTATCCGTCAAAACCTGGTGTACCGCCAGAATGACGTGGTGCTGGTAGAAGAAGGTGCAACATTCGCTATTGGCTTGCCGCCACATCGCTGTCACTTGTTCCGCGAGGACGGGACTGCGTGCCGACGGCTACACCCA
>Ga0209901_1000873_pt1 | contig 10410 bp, 9 predicted proteins | sample OrgsoiDNA_201058_FD_185806 | JGI IMG/M metagenome (GOLD analysis project Ga0209901, IMG submission 185806) | Permafrost soil microbial communities from the Arctic, to analyse light accelerated degradation of dissolved organic matter (DOM) -... | ecosystem: Environmental > Terrestrial > Soil >...
CCGCCCAGCACCATCGGCGTGCGCAGGCCGGTGCGGGCCGACAGGCGTCCACTGGCGATGTTGGAAAAGATGAAGGTGCCCGTCAGCGGCAAAAACGTCAGGCCGGTCTGCATGACGGAAAAACCGCGCACTTTTTGCAGGTAAAAACTGAGCACGAAAATCACGCCGTAATAGGCGAAATTGACCAGCACGCCGAACAGCACGGCGCCCGAAAAGCGCATGCTGTGGAACAGCTTCAGCGGCAGCATCGGCGCGCGCACGCGGCTTTCGACGATCAGGAAGGCGGCGCCGGCCACGAAGGCCGTGATGAAGCCGCCTTGCACCACCACGCTGGAAAAGCCCAGCGCCTGCACCTCGATCACCGCGCCGATGAAGCCGGCCAGCGCGAGCACCGACAACAGCTGGCCGGGCAGGTCGAAATGCCGCGACGCTTCCTTGCTTTGCATGCGTGGCACGACCAGGCAGGTCAGCGCGAAGCCGGCGATGCAGATCGGCACATTGACCCAGAAGATGCTGCGCCAGCCCGCCGTCGACAACAGCAGGCCGCCGATCACGGGGCCGGCCGCGATCGACACGCCGCCGGCCGCCGTCCACCAGCCGATGGCCTTGGCCAGCATCTTCTTATCGTGGGCATAGGCGAAGTTGAGGATGGCCAGCGAACTGGGCACCAGCAAGGCCGCGCCTATGCCTTGCACCGCGCGCGCCACGTTCAGCGCCATCGCCGACGGCGCCATGGCGCAGGCGATGGAGGCCAGCGTGAACAGGCCGAAGCCGCCCAGGAACACGCGCTTGGAGCCGAACTTGTCGCCCATCACGCCGGCCGACAGCAGGAACACGGCGAAGCCCAGCGTGTAGGCGTCGACCACCCACTGCAGGGCGCTGACGCTGGCGCCCAGTTCCGCGCCCATCTTCGGCAGCGCGACGTTGACGATGGTGACGTCCAGCTGGACGATGATGAAGGCGAAGCTGCTGGCCAGTAGCACCGCCAGCGACGGTGTGTGGCGCGCCGGGTCGGATGTCGTATCCATGTCGTTTCCTCTTTGGTGATGGTTGCTGTCACCATACTGTAGAGCGACATGTGTATTTTAAAAAACGAATAATTATGAATCGATCGATCTTATTTTGAGAATTTAACTTGTTTCGCCTCGGCCTGGACGATTTCCGCCATCCGGCCGACGAGGAAATCGACGAAGGCGCGCACCCGCTGCGACAGGTGGCGCGCGTGCGGATACAGCAGGATGAAGGGCCGCGAGGTGCCGCCGAATTGCGGCATCAGTTCGACCAGCGTGCCGCGCCGGATATCCTCGGCGACGATGTAGCGATAGGTTTGGACCACGCCGGCGCCGCCGCGTGCCAGCGTGACGATGCCGAGCACGTCGTCGGAGCAGCAGTAGCCGCCGGTGGTGGCCAGTTCCACCACCTCGCCGTCGATATGCAGCGGCCACGGTATCCGGCGGCCCGTGCTGGGCAGTTCGAACTGTATGCAATCGTGTTGCAACAACTGTTCGGGCGTGGTCGGAATCCCGGCCCGCTTCAGATAGCCGGGCGTGGCCACCAGCACCAGTTCCGCGTCTTCCAGCTTGCGGGCGATCAGGTTGGAGTCGGCCGGATTGCGCACGCGGATGGCCAGGTCGTAGCCCTCGTCGGCGAAGTCGATATTGCGGTTGCTGAGGTGGATTTCGACCTGGACGTCCGGATAGCGCTCGCGGAACTCGGCCAGCAGCGGCAGCACCCGGTAGTGGCCGTAGGTGGTCGGCATGCTGATGCGCAGCATGCCCGACGGCGTGGTCTGGCCGCCGGTGATTTCGCGCTCGGCGTCGACCAGCTGGCCCAGCGCCTGGCGGCACTGGTCGAAATACACGCGGCCGGAGTCGGTCAGACGGATTTGCCGCGTCGTGCGCACGAACAGGCGCACGCCGAGGCGCTCCTCCAGCCGCGAAATGGAGCGGCTGACGGCGGCCGGCGTGACGCCCGCCGCGTTCGCCGCCGCCGTGAAGTTGCCCAGCTCGGCGGCAAAGCAAAACAGCTCGATGCTGCCGAGCAGAACGTTATCGAAGTTGCGTTGCATGTTCTTTACCTGCTTGCATGATGGACCGGGGCTTGTTACTCCATGTATCAACTCAATTGCGATGGAGGCGGTTTATTAACCTGGCAGCCGAAAGTATAGTCGATCGTAACGGACCGCAACAGATGTCCGTCCCGACCGCAACGCCAACTTAACGGAGCTACACCATGCCATACGTCAATATCCGCGTCACCCGCGAAGGCGTCACCCCCGAGCAAAAGCTGCAACTGATCGAGGGCGCCACCGACCTGCTGAGCCGCGTGCTCAACAAAAATCCGGCCACCACCTTCGTCATCATCGACGAAGTCGACACCGACAACTGGGGTGTCGCGCGCGAAAACGTGACCACCTTGCGCGCCCGCGAAGCGGCCAAGAAAAACGCCGGCTGAGCCGTCTTCCTTTAGAGAGCAAAACAATGAAACTGATCTATATCGCCGATCCGATGTGCTCGTGGTGCTACGGCTTCGGCAAGGAAATGTCCGAGCTGGCGCAGCGCCATCCGGAACTGAGCATCGACATCGTCGCCGGCGGCCTGCGTCCCGGCGGCACCGAGAAGCTCGATGATGCCGGCAAGCGCTTCCGTTTGTCGCATTGGGCGCGCGTGGAGGAGGCCAGCGGCCTGCCGTTCAACCGTGAAGGCTTCCTGGCCCGCCAGAACTTCATCTACGACACCGAGCCGATTTGCCGCGCCTTCGTGGCCGCGCGCCTGCTGGCGCCGCAGGTCGACCTGTTGTCGGTGTTCCGCGCGCTGCAACGCGGCTTCTATGTCGACGCCATCGACACCACCGACGGCCACACGCTGTCGCTGCTGGCGGCCAAGGCGCTGACCGACGCCGGCCATCCGATCGACGCCGCGAGCTTCCACCAGGCCTGGACGGCGGCCGACACCATCGCCGCCACCGCCGCCGATTTCGCCCGCGCCCGCCGTTACGGCGTCAACAGCTTCCCGGCCTTGCTGCTGGAAAAAGATGGTCATGTGCAGGCACTCAGCGGCGGCTATGCCAGCGTCGATGAACTGGAACGCAACCTGAAGCACTTGTCGGCCTGACCGACGTAGCACAGAAACAGCACGAAGACGCCGCCAGCGTCGCCGCTCATCCCGGCGATGCTGGTGGCGTTTTGCCTTGTCAGGCCGGCTGCACGGTCACTTCCCTTTGCGCCTGGTCCTGGGCCGCGCTGATGATGCCGTCGGCCAGCGCATAGGCGCGCTGCGTCGCCGGCCGCGCGGCGATGCGCGCGACCCAGCGCGACAGCGCCGGAAAGTCCGACAGCCGCTGGCCTTGCCGCTGGTGCGCGGCGATCCACGGATAGCAGGCCATGTCGGCGATGCTGTACTCGTCGCCGGCGATGAAGTCGCGGCCATCGTCCAGATGCTGGTTCAACACGCCGTACAGCCGCGCCGTTTCCTTGACATAGCGGTCGATGGCGTACGGCAGCCGTTCCGGCGCCGCCTGCAGGAAGTGATAGCTTTGCCCGCCCATCGGCCCCAGACCGCCGACCTGCCAGAAGGTCCATTGCATCGCGACGCTGCGCGCGCGCGGGTCGGCCGGCAGGAAGCGGCCGCTTTTTTCCGCCAGATACAGCAGGATGGCGCCCGATTCGAACACGCTGAACGGTTTTTTGCCGTCTGCCGGCAGCAGGTCGACGATGGCGGGTATGCGCTTATTGGGCGAGATGGCGACGAAGTCGGCATGCAGTTGCTCGTTCTTCGATAACTGGATAGGGAATACCCGGTAATCGAGCGCGGCCTCCTCTAAAAACAGGGCGATTTTATTGCCGTTGGCGGTGGGCCAGTAATGCAGGTTCAACATGAGGATGCTCCATAAAGTGTGCGTGTAAGTAGTACGTGGCCAGAATATCGCGGATCTTTACCATGATTGATTACATCACGTAATAACAATATCGCCTGAAGTGGTCTTTATCAACGTGGAGGGCCGCAGTAAAGTGATCTCACCGGAACTTAAAGCCGTACCGGATTTCATACCAACCCACTATTTGGAGCACATCATGACCCAGCAAAAAACCATCATCGTCACCGGCGCATCGCAAGGCATCGGCGCCGCCACCGCCAAGGCTTTCCTGGCACGCGGCTACAACGTTGTGGGCACCTCGCGCAACATCAGCAAGTCGACCGAGCTGACCGCGTCGGACCGCCTGTTGCTGGTCGACGGCGACATCGGCGACGCCGCCACCGCCGCCAAGGTTGTGGCAGCGGCCGTGCAGCGCTTCGGCGGCATCGACGGCCTGGTCAACAACGCCGGCATCTTCATCGGCAAGGCCTTCACCGATTTCACGGCGGAAGACTTCCAGAACCTGGTGCACACCAACCTGGAAGGCTATCTGTACATCACCCAGCTGGTCGTCAAGCAGATGCTGGAGCAGAAGCGCGGCGGCAGCGTCGTCGGCGTGACCACCACGCTGCTGAGCAACCCGGTGGCCGGCATGAACTGCGCCGTGTCGATGATGACCAAGGGCGGCATCGAAGGCGCCACCGCCAACCTGGCCATCGAATACGCCAAGGACCATATCCGCTTCAACCTGGTCGCGCCCGGCATCGTCGACACGCCTATGCACAAGGACAATCCTAAGGACTTCCTGAAGACGCTGGCGCCGATGGGCACCATCTCCAGCTCCGAGCAGATCGCCGAAGGCATCGTCTACCTGACCGAAGCCCAGCAAGTGACCGGCGAAACGCTGGCCGTCGGCGGCGGTGCGCAGCGCGGCCGCTGGTAAGCAGCACGGCGGCTCATGGCGAGCCGCCCGCCGTCCGCCGGCGCCTTGCGCGCGCGGACGGCTGTCCCTTAGTTAGCCACCTTAGTTAGCCACCTTAGTTCGTCACCTTAGTCAGCCATCTTAGTCAACCACCTTCTGGAGTCCATCATGAGCCAACAGCAAAAAACCGTCATCATCACTGGCGCCTCGCAAGGCATCGGCGCCGCCGCCGCCAAAGCCTTTCTGGCACGCGGCTATAACGTCGTCGGCACGTCGCGTAACATCAGCAAATCGACCGAGCTGACCGCTTCCGAGCGGCTGTTGCTGGTCGACGGCGACATCGGCGACGCCGCCACCGCAGCCAAGGTCGTGGCGGCGGCGGTGCAGCGCTTCGGCGGCGTCGACGCGCTGGTGAACAATGCCGGCATCTTCATGGCCAAGCCCTTCACCGACTTCACGGCGGACGACTTCAAGAATCTGGTGCACACCAACCTCGAAGGCTACCTGTACATCACCCAGCAGGTCGTCAAACAATTCCTGGCCCAGAAACGCGGCGGCAGCGTCGTCGGCGTGACCACCACGCTGCTGAGCAACCCGCTGCGCGGCGTCAACAGCTCCGTGTCGATGATGACCAAGGGCGGCATCGCCGGCGGCACCAGCAATCTGGCCATCGAATATGCCAAGGACCATATCCGCTTCAACCTGGTCGCACCCGGCATCGTCGACACGCCGATGCACAAGGACGATCCCAAGGACTTCCTGAAGACGCTGTCGCCGATGGGCACCATCTCCAGCGCCGAGCAGATCGCCGACGGCATCGTCTACCTGACCGAAGCGCAGCAGGTGACGGGCGAGGTGTTGCACATCGGTGGCGGTTCGCAGCGCGGCCGTTGGTAAGCAGCGGGGCCGCCGCGCCCTGACCAGCGTCCACCGTCCGCAAGCGCCATCCGGCGCGCGGGCGGCGTTGCAGCAAGCCGCAATGAAGGAGTCTTCGCCATGAATACCGTCGCACTGCCCGCGTCCTACGCGGACCGCAATACCCTGCACTGGAAGCGCAACCTGGTCATCTGCGTGTTCGGCTCCTTCACCACGCTGGTCAGCCTGACCTTGCTGCTGCCGTTCCTGCCTGTCTATGTCGAGCAGCTCGGCGTGCGGCACAGCGCCGCCATCGTCGAATGGTCCGGCATCGCTTTCGGCGCGACCTTCCTCGGCACCGGCCTGACGGCACCGCTGTGGGGTTATCTCAGCGACCGCTATGGCCGCAAGCCGATGCTGGTCAGGGCCGCCATCGGCATGGCCTTGCTGATGCCCTTGATCGGCCTGGCCCACAACGTCTACCAGCTGGTGCTGCTGCGTTTCGCCGCCGGTTTGATCGGCGGTTACGCCTCGTCGGCCACGCTGCTGGTGGCGACGCAGACGCCGCGCGAGCGCGCCGGCTGGGCGCTCGGCATCCTGTCCACCGGCGCGTTGTCAGGCACCTTGATCGGCCCCCTGATCGGCGGCGTGCTGCCGGGACTCATAGGCATCCGCATGACGTTTTTCCTCGGCGGCGGCATGATCGCGCTGGCCGCGCTGGTCACCCTGTTTTTCGTCAAGGAGGAGTTCACGCCGGCGCCGCCGGTGCGCAAGCAGAGCGCCCCCCAGATCGACGGCCGGACCCGGATGGCGGTGCTGGCCATGTTCGGCACGGCGATGCTGGTGCTGTTTTCGAATATGTCGATAGAGCCTATCATCACCGTCTATCTCGGCGAGCTGCATGTCGAGCGCGCACAGGTGGTGCTGGACGCCGGCATCGTCATGGCTGCTTCCGCGTTCGGCAGCATCCTGATGGCGGCGCGGCTGGGCCGCCTGGCCGACCGCATCGGCGGCTGGAAAGTCATCATATACTGCCTGTTGGCGGCCAGCGTTTTACTGGTCCCGCAAGCCTTCGTCACGCAGTGGTGGCAACTGGCCGTGCTGCGATTTTTGATGGGCATGGCGCTGGCCGGCCTGCTGCCGTCGGTCGCCAAGGTGATACGCCAGTCGGTGCCGGAACAGGCGCTCGGCAGGATGCTCGGCTACGCGCAATCGTCGCAATATGCGGGACAGGTTTTGGGGCCGCTGCTGGGCGGTGCGCTCGGTGGCATGGTCGGCATGCGCGCGGTATTTTTCCTGACCAGCGTTTTGCTGTTGGTCGGGGCGATATTGAACTGGCGGGCGCTGCGCAGCGCCCGGCCAGATAATAGTTAATTCAAAGGAGAGCAGTATGCATAAGGGTTACTGGGTTGTCGCCTACCGATCGGTGTCGGACGAGGCGGCGCTGAAAGCTTACGGCGTGTTGGCCGTCAAGGCCATCGCCGACAACGGCGGCACGATCATCGTGCGCACCGCCGACGCCATCGCGCCGCGCGAAGCAGGGCTGATGCAGCGCACCGTCATCGTCCAATTCGACAGCTATGTGGAGGCGCAGCGGGTGTACGCCAGCGACGCCTACCAGGCCGCGCTACGCGCGCTGGGCGCCGGCGCCGAACGCGATTTCCGCATCGTCGAAGGCCTGGCCGGGTAAGCGCGAACGCGGCGGCGCGCGGCATGCAGCGCCGCGCCGCCGCGATGCCGACGAGGTCAGTGCCGGGACGCGACGTAGCGGTCGGCCGCCTGCACCATCAGCGCCTTTTCATGCTGCTTGAAGCGCGCCGATTCCATGCCGCGTGCGACGTTCGGATACATCGCCGCCGGCACCTTACTCTTCAACCAGACTTCCAGTTCGTCGAGCGGCACGTAGTCGCCGTAAATCGACGGCGTGTTCCCGGCGATGATGACCGAGCGGTATTGCGGACTGGATGCGAGCAAAAGCTCAAGATTTTCCGTGTACGTGTCCCACGACAGTTTCGGATGCTCGTCGGCCAGCGCGAAGATGAAGCGTCGGCGCTGTTCCGCCGCCTGCGCCGGTATCTCGGCTGACAGCGCGATGTCGCGCGCCTGCAGCGCCAATTGCGGATCGCGTACGGACATCAGCGCCGCGTAGTAGCGGCGGATCTCGGTCTCGTTGCGCGAGGCCCTGGCGATGGCGTGCAGCTGCTCGAAGGTGGCCGCGTCGGCATCGCGGGCGACGATGGTCAGCACCAGCGCCTGGTCGTCGGCCTTGATGGCGTTGCGGTCGGCCACGAACAAGGCGAAGCGGCGGCGCGCCTCGGCGATGACGGCCGGGTCGCCCCACGCGCCCAGGTCCGCCAGCACGCGGCGGCGCAGGCGTTGGATGCCGGGCGTTTCATCGGCCTTGCCGTCCCAGCCGAGACGGTCGGCGATCGGCTTGACGACCGCGCGCGCGGTCGCGGCGAAGGCCGCGTGGCCGGGCGTGTTGCGCTCGAAGGTCTCGATGGTGTCGAGGGCGTCGGTGATCTGTTCCCAGGCGCGCTGGTTGAGCGTGTCGCCCATCGCCGAGGCCAGCGCCAGATAGGCGGGCAGCTGGTCCGGATCGATTTCGCTCAGCGCCCACTGGTCGTCGAGCAGGGCGATGCGGTCGCCGCGCGGCAGCTGCGCGAAGGCGCGCGTGTTGTTGGCCAGCGTGGCGGCGTCGTAGGCGACGCGGAAGAAGCCGACGCGGGTCGCGTTCACGCTCAGTGGCTGGTCGCAGCGGCCGGCGGCCACGGTCTGGCCATCCTCGGTCAGCAGCACCGTGTGCGGCGCCGCGTCGACGCCGACGCGGATTTGCAGCGGCACGTTCCAGTGCGTGTGCGCGGCATCCTCGCCTTGCAGCAGGAAGCGTTTCTGCGACAGCGCGATGGTGCGCTGGCCGGCCGCGTCGCACTGCGCGTTGACCGACACCAGCGGATAGCCGGGCTGCTGTATCCACAGCGCGGCCAGCGCGCCGACATCGCGGCCGCTCGACAGACTGAGGGCGTTCCACAAGTCGCCGGCGCTGGTGTTGGAGTAGGCGTGCGCCTTCATGTAGGCGCGGATGCCGTCGCGGAAGGTGTCGTCGCCCAGATACGCTTCCAGCATCGTCAGCACCATCTGGCCCTTGCCGTAGGTGATGGCGGGGTCGAAGGCACTGCGCGCTTCCAGCTCGTTGCTGACGTGCTGCTGCACCGCCGGCGACGAGGCGCGGGCGTCGGCGGCCATCGCGTATTCGCGCGTGCCGTCCTGGTTTTCGCGCCAGTCCCAGTTGGGGTTGCGGGCGTCGATTTCCTTGGCCGCGCGCCACGAGGCGAAGCTTTCGTTGAGCCATAAATCGTCCCACCAGCCCATCGTCACGAGGTCGCCGTTCCACTGGTGCGCCAGTTCGTGGGCCTGGATGCTGAACGCGGTCTGGCGGTCGCCGAGGGTCGACGACTTGGTGATCAACAGCGCCTGGTCGTTATAGGTGATGGCGCCCCAGTTTTCCATCGCGCCGGAGAAGCCGCCGGGAATCGCGATCGAATCGAGCTTGGGCAGCGGGTAGGGATAGCCGAAGTAATCGTTGTAGTCGGCCAGGATCTGCTGCGCGTTGGCCAGCGCGACGGCGCCATCCTGCTCCTGGCCGCGCACGGCCCACAGGCCGACGTCGGTCGGTCCGACCTTGGCGCCGATGCGCGCCATGTCGCCGCCGGTGTATTCGACCAGATAGGTCGGCATCTTCGGCGTGCGCTGGAAGGTGGTGGTGGCCAGCGCGCCGTGTTGGACGCGTTTTTCAACCGGCATGTTGGCGATGCCGGACCATGCGGCCGGCGCCGTGACGGACAGCTTGAACGTGGCGCGGAAGGACGGCTCGTCCCAGCACGGGAACATGCGGCGCGCGTCGGTCGCTTCGAATTTGGTCGACAGCAGCAGGCCCTTGCCGCCGTCCTGCCTGGCGTAGTTTTGCGCGAACATGCCTTGCGGGCCGCGCTCGATCTTGCCGTTGTAGGAAAAGCTCAGCGTGTGCTTGCCGACGGCGGCCTTGCGCGTCAGCGTGACGGTGGTCAGTTGCTGCTCGTCGCTGGAGACGACGGCCTTGACCGGTTTGCCGTCGAAGAGCACATGGTCCAGCGTCATGTTCAGCGAGTTGAAGGCGATGGTGTCGGTGGCCGCGCGGAAGTTCAGGCTGACCGATTCGTCGCCGCGCAAGGTCAGCGCGGCGGCGTCGGGGACGATGGCGATGGTGTAATCGGTCGGCACCACGTTCTTGGGCAGGCGGCCCGACGCGCTGTCGAACGAGAACGGCGGCTGCGGCGGCAGCGGCGCGGCGTGTGCGTAGTGGGACAGCAGGGCGCCGGCGAGGGCGGTGGACAGCAGGGTGTTCGATCGCATCGGGATCTCCAGGAATGCGCGCTTCTTGTTGTAGGTGTTTTTTAGCGGCGCTTTTTGAGCGCACAGCGGTAAATTGTTCCACGCGCGGATCAACTTGCCAAGCATATTTTTTAAGAAGCGGGATGTAAAAGCTGCGCGGCGTGGCAACCGGTATGTGCGGAGAGGCCCGAGAATAAAAAAAGCCGGCTTGCGCCGACTTCCTTGTTTGCTGGCGCGGCGCCCATCCATCTCCGGACCGGCGCCGCGCTGGCAGCTTAGATTACCACCAGGCTTCCAGCTGGATACCAGCGGACGCGCCGCTGGTACCGTTGCCGTAGACGGCGCCGGAGTTGTTGGCGGCGTTCACCAGCGGGGTGGCGGCGGCGTTCCATTTGCCGTAGGTGACA
>Ga0209901_1000875_pt1 | contig 10393 bp, 13 predicted proteins | sample OrgsoiDNA_201058_FD_185806 | JGI IMG/M metagenome (GOLD analysis project Ga0209901, IMG submission 185806) | Permafrost soil microbial communities from the Arctic, to analyse light accelerated degradation of dissolved organic matter (DOM) -... | ecosystem: Environmental > Terrestrial > Soil >...
GGGGGCGATGCGCTTTTTCATAAAGTTCCTTCCGATCTGTGAGGAAGCACTACGTTTTGCAGTGCCTGATCGGTATAGCGCTGAACGAGGCGCATGAAACGAGTTGTTTAGCGAAAATTGTCGATGCCTAGAAAAACACCCAGTAACACGGTCAGTTTTCGGCCTGTACCGCCGGCGTCTTTCGCCGACCCGTTAAACACGCGCTACGCTCCCGCCCCTGAAGTGCTCAAATGGGCACGCACCACCATCCTCACCGAAGGCGGCGCGCTCTACAACGAAGACCACGCCCACCTGGAATATGCCGATGTGCAGTTCCTGTGGGCACCTCACGGCTTCAACAAGCAGGGCCGCACCGTGCTGGGCCAGTGCGAGGAAATGACCTTTCGCTGTGGTCCGTGGCAGAAGGGCCGCCAGCAGCAACAGATGGCCGATTGGTTTGGCGCAGTGCCGGACTTCCTCATCACCCTGGACGCATCGTATTGCCTGACCTGCAGCGACGCCGAGTTCTGTGCGCTGGTCGAGCACGAGCTATTTCATATAGGGCAAGAACTGGATGAATTCGGTTCGCCGGCATTCAACAAGTACGGGCTGCCGAAACTTTGCATGCGCGCCCATGACGTCGAAGAGTTCATCGGCGTGGTTCGCCGTTACGGCGCAAGCCAGGACGTGCAACGCATGATCGACGCAGCAAAGACCGCGCCAGAAGTGGCGAAAATCAACATAGCGAGGGCGTGCGGAACGTGTCTGCTGAAGGCCGCGTAGGCTTTACGTTGCTTTACAGGAAACTAAAACATGGCCGCACTCAAGGACGAGGTGAAGCTGTACATCGTCACCGCGCTGGCCTGTTTCGACTCGCCGACGCAGGTTTCACTGGCAGTAAAGGAAGAATTTGGCCTCGATGTGCCGCGCCAACAGGTGTCGCTCTACGATCCAAACACATATGTCGGGCGCAACCTGAGCCTGAAATGGCGAACGATCTTCGAAGAGACGCGGGCGAGCTTCCGTGCCAAGGCCGAAGAAATCCCGATCGCCAGCAAGGCATTCCGCCTACGCGGCCTGGCCAGGCTGGCGCAGAAGGCTGAAAACATGCGCAACTTACCCCTGGTGGCCAGCCTCTACGAGCAGGCCGCCAAGGAAGTGGGCGATATCTACGTGAACAAGGCCAAGGCTGAGCAAGCCGACCAGGTCCCCACACCGGTCGCCATCACCTTCGGCGTGAAAGACGCCAAGCGCCATGACGACAATCCAGTTTGACCTGAACGTACCGCAAGCCGACTTCCTGCAGCTGCCGCACAAGTTCAAGGCCTACGTGGCTGGCTTCGGCTCAGGCAAGACGTTTGTGGGCTGCGCTGGCATCTGCGGCCATTTCTGGCAGTGGCCAGGCATCAACCAGGGATACTTCGCGCCAACCTATCCGCAGATCCGCGACATTTTCTATCCGACGATGGAAGAGGTGGCCTATGCGATGGGCCTGCGCATCAAGGTGAAGCAGGGCGATCATGAGGTCGAAGTGTACGAAGGGCGCCGGTACCGTGGCACGGTGATTTGCCGCTCCATGGAGAAGCCAGAAACCATCGTAGGCTTCAAGATCGGTCATGCACTAATCGATGAGCTGGACGTGATGCCCTTGAAAAAGGCGCAGATGGCCTGGCGCAAGATCATTGCGCGGATGCGGTACAACGTGCCGGGTCTGCTGAATGGCATTGACGTGACGACGACGCCCGAGGGCTTCAAGTTCGTTTATCAACAGTTCGTGAAGGCGATCCGGGATAAGCCGGGCCTGGCCGCCATGTACGGCCTGATTCAGGCCAGTACGTTTGATAACGAGCTGAATCTGCCGGATGACTACATACCGTCGCTGCTGGCGAGTTATCCGCCGGCGCTGATTGACGCTTACCTGCGCGGAAAATTCACCAACCTGACCAGCGGCAGCGTCTATGCGGACTTTGACCGCAAGCTGAACCACACGAACGAAATCATCCTGCCCGGCGAGCCGCTGATGGTGGGCCTCGATTTCAACGTGCAGAACATGACCGCCTGCATTAACGTCGTGCGGGATGGCCTGCCGCGCACGCTGGCCGAGCGCGTGCAAGTGCGCGATACGCCAGCCATGGCCAGGATCCTGAAGGAAGACTTCAAGGACAAAGGCCACCAGGTGAAGATTTTCCCTGATGCCTCTGGCCAGAACACCAGCAGTAAGAACGCCAGCGAGTCGGACCTGTCCATTCTGCGCCAGGCGGGCTTTCTGCTGGAGGTGAACCACTCGAACCCTGCTGTAAAGGATCGGGTCAATGCCTACAACGCGATGATCCTGAACGCCCAGGGCGAGCGACGCTGGAAGATCAACACCGATATGTGCCCAACCACGACCGAGGCGCTGGAGCAGCAGGTGTGGGGCGCCGATGGCCAGCCGGACAAGAAAACTGGCCACGACCACCCGAATGATGCAAATGGCTACTTCCTCGTGAAGCGCTACCCGATCGTGCAGCGCGCCGCCACGGTGACGCCTCTGCGCATGTAACAACAAGGATTCCCATGACCGATGTACGCACACAATCAGCCGAAGCCAAAAAGCTGAACGAGGATTGCGCGCTGATTTCCGCGCTGCTGGGCGGGACCAAGGCTATGCGGGCGGCTGGCAAGGCGTATTTGCCCCAATGGCCAGGTGAGGCTGATGATAGCTACAAGATGCGCCTGTCCGTGGCCACCTTGTTCCCCGCTTACGCCCGGACCATCGATGTGCTGTCGGCAAAGCCGTTTAGTAAGCCGGTGACGCTGGGTGAGGACGTGCCAGAGCAGCTCAAGCCGTGGCTGCAGGATGTTGATCTGTCGGGCCGCAACCTGCATAGCTTTCTGTCCGAGGTCGCCCAGGAGGCGCTGGGCTATGGCTTTTCCGGCATCTTGGTTGACTATCCACCGACGGTCGATGAAGAGGGGCGGGCACTTTACCCCACCAAGGCGGCCGAGTTGACTGCCGGCGTACGGCCGTACTTCGTGCAGATCCACCCGCAAAACATCCTGGGGTGGCTGCCAAAGAACGCGACCAGTGCCGAAGGGCTGACGCAGTTGCGCCTGCTTGAGAGCGTGTCGGTTCCAGATGGTGATTTTGACACCATAGAAATCGAGCAGGTGCGCGTCCTCGGGCGCGGCACTTGGCAGGTTTGGCGCGAAGCCGGCACGAACGACAAGAAGGCGTGGCAGCTTCACGCTCATGGCCGAACAAGCATGGAAACCATTCCCTTCGCGCCGGTCTACGGCAAGCGCCTGGGTTACATGCAAGCCACACCCCCTTTGCTGGAGCTGGCATATAACAACGTCGAGCACTGGCAGAGCAACAGCGATCAGCAGAACATCCTGCATATTGCACGAGTTCCGATCCTGTTTGCCAAAATGCTGGGCGAAGGGAATACCATTACCGTGGGCACGGGTAGCGCCGTCAAGGCAGAAAGCCCTGACGGCGACCTGAAATTCGTGGAGCACGGCGGCAAGGCGATCGATGCCGGCCGCCTGTCCATCCTTGACCTGGAAGACCGGATGCGCCAGGCCGGCGCCGAATTACTGGTCATCAAGCCCGGCAACGTGACCGAATCGCAGACCCTGGCCGACAACGAGCAGGGCGCTTGTGCGTTGCAGAAGATCGCAAGCAACATCGAGGATTCTGCCGATATGGCGCTCCAGTTCATGGCGCAATGGGTGCATGAGAGCGAAGGCGGCCACGTCACGCTGTTCAAGGACTTTGGCGCCGCCTCGCTGGCCGAAGCCAGCGCGGAACTGCTGTTCAAGAGCGCCGCCAGCGGCAAAATTTCTGGCGAAACGTACTTCAACGAGCTGAAGCGGCGCGGGATGATCTCCCCGGATCTGGATTGGGAGACGGAGCAGGAGCGCATTCTCTCTTCGGTGGGCGTGTAAATGGGCGCCATCGAAGAGTGGATCGCCGAGATGTTCCTGACGCATTCGCTGAACCTGCTGCGTTTCTCGGCCGGCGTGCAGGACAAGATCATTGGCCTGCTGGCTGCCATGTCGAACGATTTGGCTGCCAAGCTGGGCGAGGGCGAGATATCGGATTACGGTAAGCAGCGCCTGACCGCGCTGCTGCGTGAGTCAAATGCCGTTATCGCTTCGCACTACAGTGGCATGCAAGCCGAGCTGGCGCGCAATCTGTCTGGTTTGACCCGCATCGAGGCTGATTACACGGCCAAGGTGCTGACCCAGGCATTCAAGATCGAGCTGGGAGCCAAGTTGCCGCCAGCGGCATACCTGGACAAGCTGGTCGGGGACACCCTGATCAAGGGCGCGCCGTCGGCCGACTGGTGGAAGCGCCAGACGCAGGCCACGCAATTCCGGTTCGCCGACCAGGTGCGGCTTGGCGCGGCACAGGGTGAGACGACCTCGCAGATCGTTGCGCGGGTCGTCGGCAAGAGCGCCAAGGCCGCCGGCGAGGATGCCGAGGCCATGCCCGGCATTCTGAAAACGTCTGAAGCAAACGCCCGCGCGCTGGTTCATAGCTCGGTGCAAGCGGTGGCCAATGCGGCGCGCCTGGCCAGCTTCCAGGAGAATCCCGACCTGATCGAGTGCCTGGTCTGGCTCTCCACGCTGGATTCGAATACCTGCTTGCTTTGCGCCGCACGCGACCTGATGGAATACTCGCTGCACGACCAGGAGCCGATCAATCACGCGCTCGAATGGGCGGGCGGGCCTGGCGCCATCCATTTCAGCTGTCGCTGTGTGATCACGACGCGAGCCAAGACGTTCGCCGAACTGGGCATCGAGCTGGACGAGCCGGCCGCCGGCACGCGCCCCAGCTCAGGCGGCGCGGTCAGCGCAAAGATGAACTTCAAGGACTTCCTGGCCAGCAAGGACAAGGCCTGGCGGGCTGAATACCTGGGCCCAGGCCGCGCCGAGATGTACGAGGCAGGCAAGATCACGCTGAATGACCTGATGAACCTCAAAGGGCGCAAGCTGACGCTGGAGGAATTGCGCGAGAAGTATAAATAGCAGATTTTCACCATTTTGAGCCGCCCGGGCAACCTGGCGGCTTTTTTATTGCCGCAAGCGGATGCGACGCGGCGCACGGCCAGAAGGCCATTCACACGGGCGGATGCCCAGAAAGCCACCAAATGAAACTCAAACTCGATGCAAATGGCAATGTCGTTGTCCAGGATGGCAAGCCAGTCTACGTACATGACGACGGGAAGGAAGTCCCGTTTGATGCGGCTGCTGCCGTGCAGAAGATCCAAGGTTTGAACGGAGAGGCCAAGTCTCACCGCGAAGCCAAGGAAGCTGCCGAAGCAAAGCTGCAAGCGTTCGCTGGCATTGACGACCCCGCCGCTGCAGCGAAAGCGATCGAGCTGATGAAAAACGTCGATGAAGGCAAGTTGCTCACGGCCGGCAAGGTTGAAGAAATCAAGCTGGCAGCGAAAAAGGCGGCAGAAGAGCAGGTTGCTGCAGCCAACAAGGCCCATGCCGACGAGCTGGCCCGCACCAAGACCGAGCTGGAAGCCATCACCGGCAGCCTGTATTCGGAAATGATCGGCGGTAGCTTTAACCGCTCGAAACTCATCACCGACAAGTTTGCTATTCCGGTCGACCTGGTCCAGGCGCGCTTCGGCCAGGCGTTCAAGGTCGAAGCCGGCAAGATCGTAGCTTACGACGGCGCAGGCAACAAGATCTTCTCGCGCACGCGCCCGGGCGATCTGGCTGACTTTGACGAAGCGCTCGAAACCTTGGTGGATCAGTACCCCTACAAGGATCAGATCCTCAAAGGCTCGGGCGCATCTGGCGGTGGTGCGCAACAACCAAATGGCGGCGGTGGCGGCCAAAAACAAACGGGCAATCTCGGCGGGACGCGCGAAGAGCGTGCCGCTGCTTTTGCTGCTCAATATCCCGAATTAGCGAAAGGCTAAAAATGTCTCTCACCCAAATGCAAGTCTTCAATAAGTACATAATGCCGGCGACCATCGAGACGCTGGCGCAGATTGTGGCCAAGTTCAACGCGGCCAGTAATGGTGCAATCCGCCTCACCACCGAAGGTTTCGAAGGCGACTTCCTGCAAGAATCGTTCTTCGCCGCGATCCATTCGGCACAGCGCCGTGTGAACCGTTATGGCGCCAATGGTACGGCGGCAGCTACGGATTTGACCCAGTTGAAGCATAGCTCGGTCAAGATCGCGGGTGGCTTCGGGCCGATCCGCTTCGAGCCAGCACAAATGACCTGGCTCGAAAAACCGACGGCGGAAGGCATCGAAGTTGCCTCGCGTAATTTTGCCGAAGCGATGATGGCGGACCAGTTGAACACAGCGATTGCAGCACTGGTGGCGGCAATCAGTAACAACGCCAACACCGTCAACGACGTGAGCGCGACCCGGGGTTTGGACTACATCGCCATGAACGAAGCTCACGGCAAGTTCGGCGATCACAGCGGCAATCTGGTGGCGCAGATCATGAACGGCACGACTTACCACAAGCTGATCGGCGCCAACCTGGCCAATGAAAAACAGCTGTTCCAGGCCCAAAACGTTCGCGTTGTCGATATCCTCGGCAAGCCGGTGGTTGTCACCGATGCGCCGGCACTGTACTCGGCAGCCGTCGGTCCAGCACCTGGCCCAGCGGCACCTGCCAAGCTGCGCGTACTGTCCCTGGCCGAAGGTGCAGCAACCGTTACCGATGGCTCCGACATCATCAGCAACATCGAAACGACCAACGGTAACCAGCGCATCGAAACGACGATGCAGGTCGACTACACCTTCGGCCTGGGCTTGAAGGGCTACACCTGGGATGAAGCGTCGGGCGGCAAATCGCCATCCGATGCGGCCCTGGGCACCGGCTCGAACTGGGACAAGGTTGCCACCAGCGACAAACACACCGCTGGCGTGATCACCATCGGCGACGCGACCAAGTAAGTAGCGGGCCGCGCCTTTAATCGGGCGCGGCCTCCTTCAACAAATACAAGAATCGGGGTTCCAAATGGAAACAGCACCGGGAAATATCTGGTATCTGCCAGGGCCGATGTTCCAATACAACGAGGACGTCAAGGCGCTTGCGCGCCAAGCAGGCCTCAAGATCATTGATGCAAACGTGGCCGTTGGTCGCGCCAATGCCGCGCAAGACGTGCCGGAAGTCACGATCAAGGCCGAATATCTCGCTCAAGGAGCGAACGAAAACGGCGAGCGGGCAGCTGCATTGCGGGCTGCGCACGAGCAGTTGCTGGAGCGCGAGCGCGAACTGGACGAACGCGAGCAGCGCCTGAGCAAAGCGAAAGAGCGCATCGAAGCCTTGGGCGCCGCCAACGAAGCCGAAGCTGCGCGCAACGCTGAGCAGGCCGCCGTCAACGAAGCTGAAGCCCAGCGCCTGCGCGACGAAGCGGCCAAGTTGTCAGCAGCCGAGGTAGCCCCGGCGCCTGAAGGGAAGTCTGCCAAGGCCAAGGGCGCCTAAGTTCCAAGCTCCGCATGCCGGGGCATTCATTGATCCATCCCGAAAGTTGCCATGTCCATCATCATAGAAACCGGCGAAGGCCTGGCCGACGCCGAATCCTATGCTAGCGTTGCTGCGGCAGATGCGCGCTGCGCCAGCCTGGGCCTGACCGCTTGGGCGGCGCTGGCCGAGGCCGATAAGGAAATCGCGCTGCGCAAGGCGATGATCTTCATGGCCACCTACCGCACGCGTTGGGCCGGCCGACGCATGAATCAGCGCCAGGCGCTGGACTGGCCGCGCTACGGCGTCAAGGCGGACGGCTTTCCGGTGCCAAGCGATGCCGTGCCGGTCGATGTGGTCAATGCCTGCATCGACCTGGCGGCCCGCGCTGGCCGTGGCGAGGATCTGCTGCCGGACCTCGACACGGGCTCGAACGTTATCAAGAAAGACAAGACTGGGCCACTGGAAACGGAGTACTTCCAGAACACGACGGATGCGCGCGAGCGCTTCGTGGCCGTCGATTCATTGCTGGCGCCGTACTTTGGCCTGTCTGGCGGTGGCAACTCGATCAAGCTGGTGCGCGGATGATGGATAGCGACGATACCAATGACCTGATCAACCTGGTTTGTGGGCGAAAGCTGGGCGAGGGCACCTACCGTATGGTGTTCGAGTACGCGATCGACAAGTCCAAGGTCGTCAAGCGCGACAACGGCGGCAATTTCAGCAACATCAACGAATGGCAGATATCGAACGAGTTTGCCGGAACGCCTCTAGCCAAGTGGATTGCTCCGGTCTACTGGATCAGTCCGCGCGGCCTGTGGCTCATCCAGGCGAGGACGACGCCAATCACGCTTGACCAGCTGCCGGACAAGATCCCGGCGATCTTCGCCGATACCAAGATCGAAAACTGGGGCCTCTTCGAGGGGCGCCCGGTCTGTCATGACTATGGCAACCATCGTGCCTTCGTGCTGGCCGGCAAGGCTGGCATCCGAATGAGGTCCGCGAACTGGATAGGATCGACATGACCGATTACACCAAGGCCGCCGCGCGCGCCGACCAGTCGCTGCGCCGCAAGGGGGGCATCGTCGTACTGCGCCAGATCACCACGGGCGAATACGATCCTGACCTGGGCACTGCACCCACGACGACGACCGAATACGAAGGCACCGGCGTCAAGCTCAACTACGAGCAGGATGACATCGATGGCACGTTGATCAAGCAGGGCGACCAGCAGCTCCTGTTATCGCCCCTACAGCGGAATGGCGTCAAGATGCCGTTGCCGGTTTCGGGTGACCAGGTGGCAATAGGCGCCGCAGTCTATACGGTAGGGATGGTGGCCGCCCTGCAGCCGACTGATACCAGCTTGCTGTACACGTTGCAACTCCGGGGGCTTTGATGGCTAAGGGATCGTTTTCGATGCAGATCGGCGAGTTCATCGCCAAGACTAAAGCCAACCAAGAACTGGTGGTGCGCGCCATCACGGCAAAGATCGATGAAAAACTGGTTTCCCGCTCCCCGGTCGGCGATGCGTCATATTGGCAGCGTCCGCCACCACCTGGTTACGCCGGCGGACGATTCCGGGCCAACTGGCAGCTATCCCTGGGATCGCCAGCAACTGGCAAGCTTGATCTGACGGATAAAGACGGCAGCGCCACGATTGCCGCGCACGCTGCTGTGATTGGCGGAGCCAAGGCGGGCGATGTGATCTATTTCGTGAACAACCTGCCATATGCAAAGCGCATCGAGGAAGGCTGGTCGCGCCAGGCACCAATCGGCCTGGTTGCGCTGACTATCGTGGAATTCCAGACGATTGTGGACAACGCGGTCAACGGCGTGCGCGCCGGCACGAGCTCCAGTGACTTCGCTCAAGGTTATTCGACATACAAATTATGAGCCAAACGAAAATCCGCGCCGCGCTGGAAAGCGCGCTGGCCAGCATTAAGCCTGGCATCGATACAGCCTACCAGAACATCGCGTATAAGCCTGTGACCGACAACGAATACCAGGCTGCATATTTTTTGCCGGCGCCACCGGACAATCGCTCGATGGGCGATGGCTCGCGCCAAGAGCGCGGCATCTTTCAGGTGAATCTCATGTACCCAAAAGGAAAGGGTGCGGCAGCCGCAGGCGCCCGCGCGGAGCTGATCCAGTCACTTTTTCGGCGTGGAGCCAGCTTCGCCAAAGATGACATCACCGTTCAGATCGAGCGCACCCCGGAAATATCCGACGGCCGTGAAGACGAAGACCGCTGGTTCGTGCCAGTCAAGATTCGCTGGTTTTGCAACCTGTAACAAGTAGCACCCACCACAGATCGCCTCGGCGGTCTTTTTTTCGACCAAAGAAAGGCAATCCACACCATGACCACAGCAAACGGCATCGACAGCCTGCTCGTTATCGCAAAGCAGTCAGCGGAAGGCACGAAGGCCCTGGCAGCCAACGGCAAGCTCTATCCACGCGTTACCGCGACATTCGACACGGACGCCGACAAGTACAGTTCGGCCGAGATCGACCCCAGCCAACAGCAGAGCGATACGCGCCTGGGCAACTTCCGCACTTCGGGTGCCATCAAAGGCGAGGCATCGTGCGGCACCTATGCGCCGCTGCTGGCCGCGCTGCTGCGCCGCGACTTCACCGCCGGCGGCCTGACCACAGCGCAGAACACCATTGCAGCGACCGCCACGGGCCTGACGCGTAGCGCCGGCTCGTTCCTGGCTGATGGCCACCGCGCCGGCTCGGTCGTGCGCATCGGCGGCTTCCTGACCACGGGCCTGGCCAACAACGGCAAGAACTTCTTCGTGACGGCCGTCACCGCCACCAAGTTGACCGGTCAATTCATGAATGGCAGCGCCATGACAGTAAAGGCGGAGGGCGATCCCGTAACCGTGACGGCGCCAGGCAAACGCAGCTTCACGCCACTGACCGGACACACCACCGACTGGTTCACGGCGGAAGTACAAGATCCCGGCATTGCCGTGAATCGCTGC
>Ga0209901_1000876_pt1 | contig 10378 bp, 10 predicted proteins | sample OrgsoiDNA_201058_FD_185806 | JGI IMG/M metagenome (GOLD analysis project Ga0209901, IMG submission 185806) | Permafrost soil microbial communities from the Arctic, to analyse light accelerated degradation of dissolved organic matter (DOM) -... | ecosystem: Environmental > Terrestrial > Soil >...
GATGTAGCCCTGCAGATTCGTTTCGGAGAGCATCTCGAAATCGCGGACCGTGTAGTCCGTAAACCGCTTCGAGAAGAAGATGCCGGCGTTGTTAACAACACCGTCGATCGAGCCGAAAGTGCTCATTGCCGTCGCGGCAATCTTCGCGGCAGTCGAAGCCTCGCCGATGTTTCCATCGACCAGGACAAGCCTGTCCGTCGGCGTAAACTCCGACTCCGTAATCTTGCGCGAATTGGCGACAACATTGTAGCCGCGCTTGATCAACGCCTTGGTGACGCCGGCGCCGATTCCCTGAGATGCGCCCGTCACGATCATGGTTTTCTTTTTAACTGGTTCGGTCATAGCAGGTTCCTTTTCTGAGTTGAAGTGCAGTCGTAATCCGTACTTGCAGGACGGTATCCATGCCTAATGTGCTGCTGAACAATCACTGAATTCCAGGGTGTGTTGCCGGGAAGGCCGCGTCAGGTCGAACCTGGGCGAGCAGGTCCATCAGATTTGAGATCGGCCGAGCATCGAGCTGCTCCACTGCCTCGATCAGCCTGCTTCGGAGGTCCTGATCGGCGAAAGGTTCGCTCAGCCAGTGGAATTTCTCCACGGTCCGGTCCCATGACATGGGGTTGGTGAGACCTCCCTCCCAGCCGAGTTGCTCTTTCACCAGGATCCGCTGGTCTTTGGTGTAGATCGTGATTCGGGCGCTGAGCTCTCTGGGATAGCGAGCGGTGAAACGCTCGTCGGGGCGCACCTCCACTCGTGCGAGCAACGCCTGCGCATCCGGTGACTGAATGCGTATCGCCTGCAATTGGTCGGGGCCGACCTGATCGTCGAGCAAGGCCGCCGCGACAAGATATTTCAGATTGTAGTCGGCTTGCTCTTTAGCCTGAGGGTGGTCCTTCGAACCAAGGCGCCCACCTCCCGCGAAGTCGAAGGCCCCCTGGAAGACATCGCAGCTCACACGCTCGACATCTGCCGCTACCAGATCGTTGGCGCGCTTCAGATTCAGTACGGCTTCCAGCACCGGCTGGCCATGAATGAGCGAGCAGTACTTCTTCAGCACCGTTTGGGCGACGATCTCGAGCGAGGAATCCTCCCAATCCGCGCGAATCGTTTGGTCGAACATGCGTTCCAGCCCGTCTGGGCCTTCGAACAGGCCCCTTGGACCCATGAAGCCGCGCTTGGCCAGTGATGCAGCATAGATAGCGCGCATCCCCGTCATTCCGGGTGAAAAGCCTTTCCACTGCGACACAGGCTCAGCATGGACACAGGCGAGCGAGATGTTGTCTGTCGTCGCGATTGCAATCGCATTCGCGATTTGGCCGGCGGAGAGTCCGAGAAGTTTCCCCGCGCTCGCGGCGGCAGAGATCGCAAGCTGAGTGGCGTGGTTGAATCCCTTCGCCATCACTGGGGCTGCGGCCGAACACCTGCATTGGATTTCGTACGCTACGGCGAGAGCCAGGATGAAATCCTCGCCCGATGCCCCTGCTTGCTCAGCCGCGGCGAGAACTGTCCCCAAGTTGTCACTCGGGTGGCAGAGTCCGCCAGGCGCCATGTAGCTGTCGAGCAGATCCACATATCGTACAAGAGCAGAGTTAAAGAGCGCCGCCTGATCTGCGGACGTCTTGCCGCCGCCGATCAACGTGCACCTGCCCGGAGCCCGGTATTCCCCGAACTGGTCGCGCAGTGCCTGGAAGGGCTGTCCCTGCAGCGCAGCGATGGCGCAGCCGAGGCTGTCCAGAATATTGCGTTTGAAAAGTCCCCGGGTGGCGGCCATCAGATGCTCCGGCTGAGCCGCAGCGGCAAAGGCGCCGATTCGCTCGACTGCTGAACTTGTTGGTGCGGGTTGGTGGCGCGACGCCGTTTCCGTTGTTGCTTGAGTCATGGCATGCTTTCCTTGATTAAATTCCGTCGTAGCGGGAATATCCACGTTCGGCCCAGTAGTCCTTTGGCTCTTCCGCAACATAGGTGAGCTTGGTAATGGCCTTCACATTCTTCAAGCCGAGCTTTACGGGCGCCAGCAGACGGAGCGGCGCTCCATGCTCCACAGTCAGGGCCTGACCGTTCAAGAACGTGGCGAGTAGCGTCTGCGGGTGGCGGGCCGTCGCCAGGTCGATTGAAACGTAGTAGGGGTCGGGATTTCCGGAAGCGTCGAGATTGACTGATGACTCCACCCGCACCCATTTCGCCTGCGATATTGGTGGGTACGCGCGAATCAGATCATCGAATCTCAGACCAGCCCACCACGCGATCGCACTCCAGCCTTCTACGCATACCAGCCGCGTGATCTGGTCGTGTATCGAAAAGCGAGTTATGAGGGTGCGAATGTCGACGGCGCCGCTCACGCCGGACGCCAGCCCATCCAAAGTCAGATGCCATCCAGGGATATACCCAGGATCGGGAGTAGCTCCGTTGTAGTTGTTCTTGAGCGGAGTAATTTGCGATTTAGTGTAAGTCGGTACCGTACGACCTGGCGAGTAGAGCGCTTCGGCCACATCATCGTCGATACGAATAGCTCTGTTCAGAAGCCACTCCTTTCCGGGAGAGTTCAGGTTTCGACGCAGGCCCAGACGGGTGAGCGTATCCTGGGGCAGGAGGGAGCCCCCGCCCGCCAGCGCTGCCACTGCCCCAGCCCCGAACAACAACACATCGCGCCTGGTGCGGTGACGCAGCACCTGAGGAGCCACCTCGAATGTTTGGAGAGCACACTCTCCGAAGAAGCCCCGCGTCTTGTTCATTGGCCTTGGACCTCCGGCGGCGTTACTCTGGACGACCAGCCTGTGATCATGCCGCGAAACGTATCCCACCCGTCAACGAAAACCAGAATCACATGCGGTACGACGAAGAGGATAAAGACCCACATCAGCCAGAAATGCCAAACCCGCGCCGTGTCGAAGCCACCGAAGATCGCAGCCAGCCAATGGAACTGCATGGGCTTGTGAACCGCCCATCCGGTAGCGACGGAAAGGCCGCCGGCGAGCGGAACAGAGAAGTACGCCGTACGTTGGAGCGCGTTGTACTTCGTGTTGAAGCTGGGATGCGGCCATGGGCGGCGCGCGAGTTTCGCGAAGGGAACGCCGACGTAATAATGGAACATTCGTAGCGCGTCGAATAAATCAGTCCGGCGGGGAAGCAACCCGCGCCACCCACCGCCTGCGATCAAGCCGGCGACGTATACCGCGCCATTCAGCATGAACGCGTACGCGCATAGCCAATGGAGGCGCAATGCGGAAGCCAACATACCCGGCCCGAGGCTCAGATGGGTGTAGATCCAATCGGGCGGGTTCTTGTAGTGGTGCAGCCCGGGCATATGGGCGCAGATCCAGACTCCGATATCCGCCGCTACATCGAAGTTTCCGGTGCGTGGATCCGGCTTGTGCTGATAAATCGGAGAGCTCCAGTAAATCGATATGCCGCTCAAAACGAGGCCGAGAAGGATCGGCACATTCAACCAGTGACTCCAGCGCACCAGGAGATGATGCCGCCTGGCCACGAGCACGCGCGGCTGCTCCGGGAGCGTGCTCGTGGAAGCGCCTTCTTTACCCGGGTTTGTTGAGCGGCTCATTTCCACGTACCCTACTGTCCGTTGCTGGGAGCTGCGGCGATGAACTGAAAGACCTTGTTCGTGGTCAGCGTTCCGTCCGGCCGCTTTTCGGTTGGCGCGAAGATAACGTCGCCGGCGCCCAATGTCACCGCCACTTTTGCGACGAGGGTTACCGGGGTACCGGCAGGTATCGTAATCGTTTGCGATCCGTCTTGATATCGCAACACTAAGGTGTTAGAACCGCCCTTCTCTACCGAGCCGTTCGTCATCCGGGAGTGCGAAACAGCGGGTGTAGAGACAGAGCCGTTTGTCATTCTGCTGTGAGTGGTAGCGCCAGGCGCATCCGTCAGAACACTGCCTTCCGCCGCCCCACGCAATTCCTTGGGGAAGATGATCACTTGCTTTCCAAGTTCTGTGCCGTCCGCCTGCTGCACGGATGGCACACCGACATAAGAATCGTGCGTGACGTGGCTCAGATCCGACGGTACCTGCTTATAGGTTGCGAGCGGTTGTGTGACCGTCACGTGGACCACGCCCGAGGCCGTCGTGACGTCCAGCGAACTGCCGGTGAAAGACTGGATCTTTCCTAGAACACCGGAGAGCGGCGGGGCTGGCGGCGCCTGGGCCCAGGCGATGATCGGGATTGCTAGCGCGGCCAGCAAGGGCAGGGCTGCGAGAGGTAGTAGCGGCTGTTTTTCAGAAACACTCGTACTACGTGCCTCGACGGCAAGAAATGTTGGGAAATTCATCTGTGTTCTCCTTTTCAAGTAACGTTGCGTTTGGCTGGCTAAGCGACACCCTTTTGCACGATGCCGGCCTTCTCGCCCAGGAAACTCAGCAAGCCGCTGTTCACCTCTTCTGCGTGTGTCCAGGTGATGCAATGCGGACCGCCCTTTACCACAACTTCGCGTGCTCCTTTGATGAGCTTCGCAGTGCGCTGCCCCGTAGCTGCGATCGGCAGGATGCGGTCGGCGTCCCCTTGGATCACCAGCGTGGGTACATCGATGCGCGCCAGATCCTTGCGGAAGTCCGTGTGCCAGGCGGCAACGCAGGCCAGGCTGGCCGTGGGCGAGCAGCCTGCCGCGACGTTCCAACTCGCTTGAATCGCTTGTTCGCTGACGCGCTTCCCCAGGAACTGGTCGGTGTTGTAGAAATTCTGGAAGAAGCCGGTGAAGAATGCATAGCGGTCGCCGGCTACAGCTTTTTCGATGCCGGCAAACACTTCGCCGTCCACGCCCTCGGGGTTGTCGGCGGTCTTGAGCAGGTACGGAGGCACCCCGGCAATGATCACCGCTTTGCTCACGCCCTGGGATCCGTATTTCCCAACGTAGCGTGCCACCTCACCCCCTCCCATGGAGAAACCGACCAAGGCGAAATCGCGCAGCTTGAGCTGAGTGAGCAGCGTATGGAGGTCTTCCGCAAACGTGTCGTAGTTGTAGCCCGCGGTTGGCTGGCTGGACTTGCCGAAGCCCCTGCGGTCATAGGTAATGACCCGGTAGCCGGCATCCAGGAGCGCGGGTATCTGCTTTTCCCACGAAGCCCCGCTTAATGGATATCCGTGGATCAGGACAACGGGTTGTCCCGATCCGTGGTCTTCGTAGTAAAGCTCGATGTCGGTAGAGTTTTCTTTTCCGACCGTAACGTATGGCATGGTGTATCTCCTTTTTCGATCAATGAAGTTCTCATTCAACGGCGTTCCGCCAGCCGCTCACTTCGGCGGTTCCGCCCCTACCTGTTCAGCCGCCATGTAAACGGCGTACCGGTCGGCCCAGCTCGCGTCGCGCCGCCCGTTCTCTCCGTGGGCGGCCGCGGCGCGCCGGATGGCGCTTGCGAGATCGCTAGCCGAGGCAAACGTCGTCGTCGCCGGGTCGATTCGGCCGGGTAGGCGGCGCGTGACTTCCTGAACGATCCACGAGTTGCCATCGGGGTCTTCGAAGGAGACGTAGGAGCGATAGCTCTGGCGTTCGGGGTCTGGGCCGCTGATGCGTCCCGCCGGGCTGAACGGCGAGCCGTGGAACACTTCGCTCGCGTTGATGCCCCTGGCCACGACCTCCTTATGAGCCACTTCGATGTCGGAAACGATCAGCCCGCCCCGGAACGAGCCAGGCGCGGCCGGCGTGACTCCCTTACCGAACGAGATCGAGCACCCTGAACCCGGCGGCGTGAACTGGACGACGCGAAAATCGCTTCCCATAACGATGTCGTCATCGAGCCGCCACCCGAGCCTCGCGTAAAACTCCTTTGCACGATCGACGTCCGAGACGGGGATGAGCGCGACCTCGAGCCTCGTGGCGATTTTCGCGACGTCGGCCTCATACTTCTGTTGTTTAAAGCCACTGACTGTTTGACTCATGTGATTCTCCTTTTGCACGTGATTTAGTGTCGCGAGTCCGTTCAGCCTTTTACTGGTGTGCTTGCGAGGATCTCCACCTGATTCCCTGCGGAGGGAGCGCGAATTTTCGTTCATCGAAGGTTCCTATGCAAATGCGCGATTCGTTCGGGATCCCATCTCTATTTGCAATTAAGCCAGACCCCTCGGGCCAAGACAATTGGACGAAGGTATCGGCGATACTTTGGTATAAGTGGACGGAACGCGTGGCGTTGGACGGTCCACGCCCGTATTCAGCCGCCTTGCAAGCTGGGCCGAGGCAGCGACAGTGACCGATCCCCAATCGCGCCTGGTCGGTCCGGGCAAAGCATCCATTAACTCCAGCTCGTCGACCCAGTCCTCTGCGGCAAGCCTTGCCTGTGCTGGACCGAACAACTCCGTAACCGCTCCGATGAAGGCCCCTAATTCCCGCTCTGCGATGACCATTAGGTCCGCATCAGCCGCCCTGTGGCTGTTTTTGCACTCATAAGGTGCGATCGGTTGCCGTTCACTCATCGCTCTTCTCGATTCTTGAAGCCGGAAAGCCCTGCTTCCTGCGATCTCACAATTGCGATTAAGCCAGAAAAGTGGACGGAAACCAATTGGACGAAGGTATCGATCGATGTTTCCTCTGATGGGGCGTCATGCCAGACCAATACCAAAGTCTGATAGACGTTGGGTTTGGCAGAGGTGCATGCTGTTCATGAGGCCTGAAGAGAGGAGGCGCCTTTGCCGCAGCTGCCAAGGTGCAAAACCGGCAGCGGGGCGTCCCGTCTCGCAGGCGATTCATAATAAGGCGAGGGTACACCATGAAAAAGACTGTGGCACCAATTTCCCTTGCCGGTTCCCATCTGGGCGACGTCCGTCACGTCTGTGCGTTTTTCAACAGCGAAGACGAAGAGTACCGCGTGTTGCTTCCATTCATAAAGGACGGGTTTGAGTGTGGCGATAAGGCCGTCCACGTTGTGAATCCAGCGCAACATCACAATCATCTGCAACGCCTGGCAGCGGCAGGCATCGATGCGACGGCCGCCCAGCACAGCGGTCAATTCGAGCTTCGAACCAACACCGAAACATATCTTCGTGACGGTCACTTCGATCAGGACCGGATGCTAGAGTTTTTCGAGCAGTTGGCAAGCGGCAACGCGAACGGTGGGTTTCCGCTCAGCCGCATTGTTTGCCATATGGAATGGGCCGCTGACGGCCGGTCGCACGTGGACGATCTGGTTGAGTTCGAATCGCGTGTGAACGATATATGGCGCCGCCACGACGATGCCGTGATCTGCACCTACGATCTCGCGAAAGTTGGAGGAGGCACGGTGATTGACATCATACGGACGCATCCTATGATCATCATCGGCGGCATCCTTCAACACAATCCTTTTTTTGTACCTCCCGAAGAGTTCCTGCGTGAAGTGCGCGAGCGCAGGGCCAGGCGGTTGACGTGCGCCTGACAACGGCGGTCTGACATGAGCGAGCGACAGGAAAATACCTCGGGAGAGGTCAAGCGCCTGCAGCGCTGCCTGAACGACATGGTGAGCGTTCTCGCACTTCCAGCCATGTGGAGCGGATCCCAGCCGTCGCAGATTGTTCACATTTTGCTCGACGCACTTCTGGAAATGCTGGGCCTGGATCTCGTATATGCCTGTTTGCAAGATCCGGCCGGCGGCGCGCCGATCGAAGTACTGAAGATCGCTCCGTCGGCAAAGTGGAAGCTGGCCGACGAGATTCACAAAACGGTAAATCAATGGTTCGGAGACGATCCACAGAAGTGGCCATCGCGATTACGCGCGTCGATAGCCGACGAAGACGTTTCGATCGTTTCCCAGCGATGCGGGCTGCACGGTGAGATTGGGGTCATCGTGGCAGGATCTGACCGTGCGGATTTCCCGGACCAGACCGAAACGCTTCTCCTTAACGTCGCGGCGAATCAAGCGGTCATCGGACTACACGAAGCGCGTTTCCTGCTGGAACAGAAGCGCGTCGCCGGTGAACTCGATCGACGGGTCGCGCAGAGAACCGCGGAACTTGCCGCGGTCAACGACGAATTAAGGAAAGAGATCGCCGAACGGCATCGTGCCGAAGAGGCGTTGCTGGAAAACGAACTGAACTCACGCTTGATCTTGCACAGCATTCCTGGACTGGTGTGTACCATGAGTCCCGCGGGCGAGGTTGACCGTTTCAACCCGCAAATTCTGGAATACTTTGGCAAGACGCCGGAAGAACTGAAGGGCTGGGCGATCAGCGACGCGGTTCATTCAGATGACGTTCCCCGAGTGGTCGCCGCCTTTACCCATTCGATCGCAACCGGCACTCCCTACGACATTGAGCACCGTTGCCGCCGGGCGGATGGCGTTTATCGATGGTTCCAGGTGCGCGCGCTGCCCGTGCGGAATACAGCCGAGCGAATTACCGGCTGGTACGTCCTGCTGACGGATGTCGACGATCGGAAGCGGGCTGAAGAGGCGCTACGGGCGAGTGAGCGCGATCTGAGCTCGATCATCAATACGATTCCGATGCTTGCCTGGTCCGCTCGTCCAGACGGTTTCTGCGACTTTCTCAACCAGCGTTGGCTCGACTTCACGGGCCTCTCCTCGGAACAGGCGCGCGGCTCGGGCTGGGGAGCGACGATTCATCCGGACGACGCGAAGGGCCTGCTGGATTCCTGGCAAATGGCTTTGGTGACGGGCCAATTAGCCGATGTGGAAGCGCGCATGCGCCGCTTCGATGGAGAGTATCGATGGTTTCTGCTCCGTGCCAGCCCGCTGCGCGATGAATCGGGCAAGATCGTCAAATGGTACGGGACCAACACCGATATCGACGACCGCAAGCGAGCTGAGGAGGAACTGCAGCGCAGTGAGGCATTTCTCGCGGAAGGCGAGCGTCTGAGCCTCAGCGGTAGCTTCTTGTGGCGTTTGGACACCGACGAAATCACGTTTTCAGAACAGCTCTATCGCATCCACGAGTTTGACCGCGATTCCCCCGTGACCCTTGAGCGGATCCGCAGTCGAATCCACCCGGAAGACCTCCCGTTATTGTCGGAAAAGATCGAGCGGGCGCGGGCTGGCGGCGACAGCGTCCTCAATTACGAGATCAGGTTGGGGATGCCAAATGGTTCAGTCAAGTTCGTGCGCACGATCGCCCATGGGACCCGAGACCGCGATGGCCGGCCCGAGATTATGGGTGCGGTTCAGGACGTAACCGAGCGCCGGCTCGCGGAGGAGGCACTCAACCAAGCCCGATCCGACCTGACCCACGTGACCAGGGTCACGAGCCTGGGCGTGTTGACGGCGTCAATCGCGCACGAAGTGAACCAGCCGCTATCGGGCATCATCACCAACGCCGGCACGTGTCTTCGGATGCTGGCTGCCGAGCCCCCGAACGTCGAAGGGGCGCGCGAAACCGCCAAGCGCACGATCCGTGACGGCAACCGTGCGGCTGAGTTGATCACGCGATTACGCGCGCTCTTCAGCAAGAGGGAATCCACGACCGAGCCCGTGGATCTGAATGAGGCTGCCCAAGAAGTGATTGCGCTGTCATTGAGCGAACTGCAGCGAAACCGCGTGATTCTCCGTCCGGAATTTGCAGACGACCTTCCGGTGGTGACAGGGGACCGCGTCCAGCTTCAGCAGGTGATCCTGAATCTGCTCAAGAACGCCTCGGACGCCATGCGCGCCGTGAACGATCGTCCAAGGCAGTTGCAGATCAGAACGGAACGAGGCACAGACGATCAGGTGCGGCTCACCGTACAGGATGCGGGAGTCGGCCTTGATCCCCAATCTACGGACCGGCTTTTTCAAGCTTTTTATACAACCAAGAACGATGGAATGGGAATCGGACTTTCCGTCAGTCGTTCCATAATCGAGCGCCATCATGGCCGTCTTTGGGCGGAACCGAACGACGGTCCGGGCGCCACTTTTTCGTTTTCCATTCCTCCGCGGCAGGGAGGTGCGTCGGATGCGGGATGAGGAACCCAGAATGACCCCGAGCTCATTGGTGTCCGTGGTCGATGACGACGAATCCGTGCGCGAGTCGCTACCCGACCTGCTGAAGGAATTCGGTTTCGCCGCGCGTTCGTTCTCGTCGGCGGAAGAGTTCCTTGCCTCCGAATTCGTCGGTCAGACCGACTGTTTGATCCTCGACGTCGGCATGCCAGGTATGTCCGGACCGGAACTTCAACGGGAACTGAAGCTTCGTGGGCAACACATTCCGATCGTCTTCATCACTGGAAATGGGGATGAAGCTGTCCGCCCGCGAGTTCTGGCACAGGGCGCCGTGGCGTGCCTTTTCAAGCCATTCAGCGATACTGCTCTGCTTGAGGCTCTCAACACGGCGCTTCAGGTGAACTAAGCGATTCGCCGCGCTGTTTCCTGCTGGAGGTATAAAATGATGGGAGCGCACGCATTTGGCCACAAATTGGGGTTGTCACGTATGTCGCAAGCCGTTCCAATCGTGTTTGTGGTTGACGACGACGT
>Ga0209901_1000877_pt1 | contig 10376 bp, 9 predicted proteins | sample OrgsoiDNA_201058_FD_185806 | JGI IMG/M metagenome (GOLD analysis project Ga0209901, IMG submission 185806) | Permafrost soil microbial communities from the Arctic, to analyse light accelerated degradation of dissolved organic matter (DOM) -... | ecosystem: Environmental > Terrestrial > Soil >...
GTTCATCCGCATTCGTCGTTGAAGTTGAAATCGCCTCGCATGTTCAGGAGGGAGCTGCTGCGCCGGGCTCAAGAAAGCGGCGTTAATTAAGCGATAGGATGTGTCCGGTTATACGGGGGCAAGATCAGATGCACGCCCACGCTAACGTCCGCGCCATCGCCTTCGATGCTTTTGGGACGCTCATCAGTTATGGCGGTGCGCGCTTCAATCCCTATCGACGCCTGTTCCACGCCGGGCGCGCACACAGCGAGCGCCTGCCGTTCTTGACGCGCAACGTGCCTGCCGCCACTTTTGCTACTGAGTTGGGCCTTGAGCATACTATGGCCGATTTCGAGCGCGAGCTATCGGAAGAGCTGGCAGGGTTGCGGTTGTTCGACGACGCGCCGGACGTGTTGCGACGAGCGCGTGATGCTGGACTCCGCCTGGCAGTATGCTCGAACCTGGCAACTGAGTACGGCACGGCCGTGCGGCGGCTTTTGCCCGACCTTGATGCACACATCCTTAGTTACGAGGTCGGTGCAGCCAAGCCAGACGCCGCCATCTACGCCGCGACTTGCCTCGCCTTGGATTGCGCCCCGGACGGGGTAATTTTCGTGGGGGACAGCCGCCGATGCGATTTTCACGGCCCGCATGCCTTCGGAATGCGGGCGCGCTGGCTCGACCGGACTGGCGGGCAGACGCTGCTCGATGCTCTCAAGGGAGTCCTATGACACATGACTTCACCGGATTTCGCTGAGGGTGTACTGGGGCCACTTTACAAGCGGAGAAATTTCCTTTGGATAATGTTGAGCATCGTTGCAATCTTGTATGTAGCGGTAATCGGATTGGTATGGCGAATCCCCGAGGTGATCCCTTCACACTTTGGCTGGCGATGAGTGGGCGACTGGCTAGAGCGGAAGTGGTAATTCGGTACAGCAGCGGTACACTCTTAACGATCTGTTGTTTTATCTAGTTTTCGCTAACTCATTGATTCGTTGTATACTATTTCCTTCACCAACCTGCGCTTACTTGACCTCAATTTACCTACGGACATGGTTTTGCTGGCAAACTCATAATCCGTTGGTGCCGTGTTCGACTCACGGGAGGCCCACCAATCAAATCAATGACTTAGCCCGATTCATTGAATTGGGCTTTGTTGTTTTTAGGCCCTATCCTCAAGCCTGAAGGTCGCGAACACCGTTGCCAGACTGGTCGACTGTTCTTGCAGCGTCGCCGCGGCGGCCGCAGTCTGCTCCACCAGCGCCGCGCTTTCTGCTTGGTGCCGTCGATATCCGTGATCGCGCGGTTGACTAGGGCGATGCCGTCGCCCTGCTCGCGGCTGGTCGCGACGATCTCGCCCATGATGCTGGTGGCACTACGACCATGGCCAGCAGCGTCAGGGTTTTTTGCGTTCCACACGAGGCTGCGGCTACAATGTCCGGCAATCCACCACCCGCATTTGCGAGCAAATACGATGAGCACTCTCCTGATCAAGAACGCGCGCGTGCTGGTGACGATGGACGCCGCCCGGCGTGAGATCGCCGATGGCGCCGTGTTTGTGCGCGACCATGTGATCGAGCAAGTCGGCGCCACCAGCGAGCTGCCGCAGACGGCCGATGTCGTCATCGACGCCAGCGGGCAGGTGGTCTTGCCCGGCCTGGTCAACACGCATCACCATATGTACCAAAGCCTCACGCGCGTGATACCCGCCGCGCAAAACGGCGAGCTGTTCAACTGGTTGCAGAACCTGTATCCGATCTGGGCCGGCCTGACCGGCGATATGGTGCAAGTCTCGACGTTGACGGCGATGGCCGAATTGATACTGTCGGGCTGCACCACCAGCAGCGACCACCTCTACATTTATCCCAACGATTGCCGGCTCGACGACAGCATCGAGGCGGCCGCCCAGATCGGCATGCGTTTCCACGCCGCGCGCGGATCGATGAGCGTCGGCCAGTCGCAGGGCGGCCTGCCGCCGGACCGCGTGGTCGAACAGGAGGGCGCGATCCTGAAGGATACCCAGCGCCTGATCGAGACCTACCACGACGCGTCGCGCTATGCGATGCAGCGCATCGTGGTGGCGCCGTGTTCGCCGTTTTCCGTGTCGCGCGATTTGATGCGGGAGTCGGCGGCGATGGCACGCAGTTTCGGCGTGTCGCTGCACACGCACCTGGCCGAAAACGCCAACGACATCGCTTACAGCCGCGAAAAATTCGGCATGACGCCGAGCGAGTATGCCGAGGACTGCGGCTGGGTCGGCGCCGATGTCTGGCACGCGCACTGCGTCCAGCTCGACGACGCCGGCATCGAGCTGTTCGCGCGCACCGGCACCGGCGTCGCGCACTGCCCGTGTTCGAATATGCGGCTGGCCTCCGGCATCGCGCCGGTGCGCAAGATGATCGATCGCGGCGTGTCGGTCGGCTTGGGCGTCGATGGCTGCGCCTCGAACGACTCCGGCCATATGCTGGGCGAAGTGCGGCAGGCCATGCTGTTGCAGCGGGTCGGTTTCGGCCCCGATGCGATGACGGCGCGCCAGGCGCTGGAAATGGCCACTCTGGGCGGCGCGAAGGTGCTCAACCGCGACGATATCGGCGCGCTCAAGCCGGGCATGGCGGCCGATATCGTGACGTTTAAAATGGATCAGGTCGGCCATGCCGGCGCGCTGCACGATCCGGTGGCGGCGCTGGTGTTTTGCACGCCGGCCTATGTCTGGCACAGCATCATCAACGGCAAGGTGGTGGTGGCCGATGGCGCGTTGGCGACCATCGACCTGCCCGTCGTGCTGGAGCGCCACAATCACTGCGCGCACATCCTGGCAGGCTGACGGGACAGCGCTGGCGGCGAGGCGCGGCCCCCGGCAACGACCTCAATCGGCGCGGAAGTTCTGCCCCAGCGACATCGGTTTGTTCAGCAATATCGTCTGCGGATTGCGGCAGATGATCACCAGCACCACGATGGTGGCCAGATAGGGCAGCATCGCCAGGAATTCCGACGGAACGTCGAGGCCGATACCCTGGGCGTGGAATTGCAGCACCGTGACGCCGCCGAACAGATAGGCGCCGACCATCACGCCGCGCGGCTTCCACGTGGCGAACACCACCTGCGCCAGCGCGATCCAGCCGCGTCCGGCTGTCATGCCCTCGACCCACATCGGCGTCAGCGCCAGCGACAGATAGGCGCCGCCCAGCCCGGCCATCGCGCCGCCGAACAGCACGGTACCGTAGCGCAGTCCGATCACGTCGTAGCCGATGGCGTGGGCGCTGTGCGGCGACTCGCCGACCGCGCGTATCGTCAGGCCCAGCCGGGTGCGCGACAGCACCAGGCTGATGGCCAGCACCGTCAGGAGCGAGCCGTACACCATCGCGTCGAAGCGGAACAGCAGCGGCCCGATGAAGGGCAGGTCCGACAGCAGCGGGAGCGACAGGTGCGCCATCGGAGCGACGGTCTGGCCGACCAGGCCACGGCCGAGGAAGGCCGACAGGCCAACGCCGAACAAGGTCAGCGCCAGACCGGTGGCCACCTGGTTGGTCTGCAAGGTCAGCACCAAAAAGGCGAAGATCAGCGCCATGGCTATGCCGGCCAGCGCCGCCGCCAGCAGGCCGAGCGTGGTATGGCCGGTGCCCAGCGTGACCATGAAGCCGACCACGGCGCCGACCAGCATCATGCCTTCCAGCCCGAGGTTGAGCACGCCCGAGCGTTCCGTCACCAGCTCGCCCATCGACGCCATGATCAGCGGCGTGGCGGCGCCGGCGGTACTGGCCAAAAAGGCGATCAGCAAAGGCGTGTTCATGCGGGGTCTCCCGATGGTGCGGTGGCGAGCGCGGCGGCAATGTGGCGGCGCGGTTTGAGTTGATAGTGGATGAACAGGTCGGCGGCCAGCAGGTAAAACAGCAGCAGCCCCTGGAACAGGCCGGTGATGGCCGACGGCAGTTGCAGCTCGATCTGCGCGGCCTCGCCGCCGATGTAGAGCAGCGACATCAGCAGCGACGCCAGCAGCACGCCTATAGGATGCAAGCGGCCGACATAGGCGACGATGATGGCGGCGAAGCCATAGCCGGGCGAGACGGTCGGCTGCAGCTGTCCCAGCGGACCGGCCACCTCGCCGACGCCGGCCAGGCCCGCCAGCGCGCCGCTGACCAGGAAGGCGCCCCAGACATTGCGCGGTTCGCTGAAGCCGGCGAACAGGGCCGCCGCCGGCGCCATGCCGCTGACCTGCATGCGGTAGCCGGCGAAAGTGTGCTTGCAAAAGAACCAGGCGCCGGCCACCGCCAGCAGCGACAGCGGGAAGGCGGCGTTGACGCGCAAACCGTCCATCAGCAGCGGCAGCAGGGCGGCGTCCTGGAACATTTTCGATTGCGGGAAATTGAAGCCGGCCGGATCGCGCAGCGGCCCGTGCACCAGATAACCCAGCAGCAGATAGGCGACGTACACCAGCATCAGGCTGACCAGGATTTCGCTGGTGTTGAAACGGGTGCGCAGCAGCGCCGGGATGGCGGCCCAGGCCATGCCGCCAAGCGCGCCGGCCAGCAGCATCAACGGCAGCAGCCAGCCGGCCTGCACCTGGTCGAAATGCAGCGCCACGCAGGCGGCGGCGATGGCGCCCACGGTCAGCTGGCCGTCGGCGCCGATGTTGGCGACGTTGGCGCGGAAGCCGATCGCCAGTCCCACGCCGCACAGGATCAGCGGCGTGGCCTTGAGCAGCAATTCGCCGACCCCGTAGGCGCTGGTCAGCGGCTTGATGAAGTAGACGTAGAACGCGTGCAGCGGTTGCTGGCCGAGGAAACAGAATAGCAGCGAGCCGGTCGCCAGCATGGCCGCCGCCGCGATCAGCGGCGAGGCCAGCATCATGGCGCGCGAGGGTTCGAGACGTCGTTCAAGCCGTGACATGGTGTGCTCCTGTGGTGTGGATCGCCGTGTGATGGGGATGCTCGAAATCGCCGCTCATCCAGACGCCGATCTGGCCGACGCTGGTGTCGGCCACCGGCACGGCGCGCGACAAACGCCCGCCCGCCAGCACCGCCAGCCGGTCGCACATCATGAACAGTTCATCGAGTTCTTCCGACACCACCAGCACCGCCACGCCCTGGTCGCGCAGGTCGATGATGGCCTGGCGTATCAGCATGGCCGCGCCGATATCGACGCCCCAGGTCGGCTGCGCCACCACCATCACTTTCGGCTTGAGCGCGATCTCGCGCCCGACGATGAATTTTTGCAGGTTGCCGCCCGACAGGCTGGCGGCGGCCGACTGCTCGTCGCCGCACTTGACCTTGAAGCGCGCGATCACCTCGCGGGCGAAGGCGCGCACCGTGCCGCGCCGTATCAGTCCGCGCTCGACCATGCCGGTGCCGGCGCTGGGGATATAGCCGGTCAGCAGCGCGTTGTCGGCCAGCGACAGGTCGGGCACGGCGCCGCGTCCCAGCCTTTCCTCGGGCACGAAGGCCAGGCCGAGCCGGCGCCGCCCGGCGGCGTCGACGCGGCCGGCGTCCACGCCCAGCAGGCGCACGCCCTGCGGCTGGCGCAGCGGCAGTTCGCCGGATATCGCCTTCAATAATTCCTGCTGGCCGTTGCCCGACACGCCGGCGATGCCGACGATCTCGCCGGCCCGCAAGTCGAGGCAGATGTCGTGCAGCGCGGTGCCGAAGGGATCGTCGCTGGCGATGCTCAGATGTTCCAGCGCCAGCCGCACCTCGCCCGGCGCGCGCGGCAGCAACTGGCAGGTCGGCAGGTCGCCGCCTATCATCAGCTGGGCCAGCGAGTGTGCGGTTTCCTCGCGCGGATGGGCGCGGCCCGAGACGCGGCCGGCGCGCAGCACGGTGGCCTTGTCGCACAGCGACTGGATCTCGTCGAGCTTGTGGCTGATGTAAAGGATGCTGACGCCTTCGGACGCCAGCCGGCGCAGCGATTCGAACAGCTTGAGCACGGCGTCGGGCGTCAGCACCGAGGTTGGCTCGTCCATGATCAGCAAGCGCGGTGATTGCAGCAGGCAGCGCACGATCTCGACGCGCTGGCGCTCGCCGACCGACATGCTGTGCACGCGCCGCTGCGGATCGAGCGGCAGACCATATTGTTCAGAGACGGCGCGGATGCGCGGCGCCAGTTGCGCTGGCGTGATGCGCTCGTCGAGCGCCAGCGAAATATTCTCGGCCACGGTCAGCGTCTCGAACAGCGCAAAATGCTGGAACACCATGCCGATGCCGAGCTTGCGCGCGGCCGACGGCGAGTCGATGTGGACTTGCCGGCCCTCCCACATGATCTCGCCGGCGTCGGGCTTGGTGATGCCGTAGATGATCTTCATCAGCGTGCTTTTACCGGCACCGTTTTCGCCCAGCACGGCGTGTATCTCGCCCGGCATCACGGTCAGGTCCACCTCGGCGTTGGCGACCACCGAGGGATAGATTTTGGAGATGCCCAGCAGCTGCAAACGTGGCTCCACGCGCAGTTGCGGGACGACGGCGTCATTCATCGGGCGATACCTCCATCATGATAGTTGTATACAAACAGGATCACGGATCCCCGGATGCATACGCAAGTAGCGTGCCATCAGCCACGGCCGCACCGGCCCGCCAGCCCGCCAAGATCCGGGCTGGCGGCAGGGGAACGCGCTGCGGCGGCGCGGCCTGCACCAGAATATCGACTCCGGCTCACCAAAACGGCGCGGCTTGTTTTGGCGTGCAGACAAGCGGGCTGGAGTTCGTACACAATAATGAGCACGAATCCTGCTTTATCGTGCCATGCAAACCAGCGACGGGCCTAGCCCGCAATCCATTTGGAGATCCCAATGCCTGTTAAACAAGCTTCCGCGCCGCGCCCACAAGGCAAGCGCAAGGCCGTTGCCGAGCCCGACCCAGCCCCGCCATCCGGCCTGAAACGCGGCACCACGGCAGTCGACCTGCGCATCTACCGCGCCGTGGTGCAAGCCGTGATGAGTCATCGCCTGCCGCCCGGCACGCATCTGGGCGAGGCCGATTTCTGCGAGCTGTACCAGGTCAGCCGGACCACCGTGCGCAAGGCACTGCAAAGGCTGGCGCATGACCACATCATCGAGCTGCGGCCCAATCGCGGCGCGGTGATCGCCTCGCCGACGCCGGAGGAGGCGCGCGACATCTTCGCGGCGCGGCGCGCGCTCGAACGCGAGATCGTGCCGCTGGTGATACGCAATCTGACGCCGGCCTCGCTGCAGCAGATCCGCCACGCGCTGGCGGAGGAGGACCAGGCGCGGCGCAGCGGCGACCGCGCCAATTGGATACGACTGGGCGGCCAGTTCCACCTGCTGCTGGCCGACCTGGCAGGAAACCGCGTGCTGCAGCGCTTCATGGCGGAGCTGGTGTCGCGCTGCTCGCTGATCATCGCGCTGTATGAAAGTCCGGGCAGCGCGATGTGCGAGAACGACGAGCACGAGGACCTGATGAAGTTGATCGAAAAGCGCAAGGTGGCCGAGGCGACCGCGCTGATTGAACACCATCTGTTGGAAATCGAAGCCCGCCTGCGCCTGGGGGAGCCGGGGCGCAAGATCAATCTGGCCGAGGTGTTGGCCGGCTTGTGAGTTGAATTGGATACAAAGTGCGTGCGGCGGTGCGCCGCCGCACCAAGTCAGTGAATTGGGTACAAGGTTCCCCGTCGTTGGTGCGCAAGGTGTTGATGATAAAGGCGCGCTGCGACGTTGGGGGAGTCGGCGCGGCAGAGTGAAAATAGCGGTGACATGCGCCGCCAGCGCCTGCTGGCCCGCTAATTGCTAAAGATGTCATTAACGGATTGAATACAATTGCCAATTTGGATTGGATTCAATCTTTTGCTTTGCCCTTCGCCCCCACCGATTATTCAACTGACTGGAGTTCGCATGAAGCAGCACTTCGTTAAACGCACGTCCGCCCTGGCCATGCTGGCCGCCTTCGGTGTCGCCGCTCACGCCGCCGACTGGAGCGACACCTCCATCAGCTACCGCTACGGCGACAAGTTCGCCGAACCCTTCGAGGGCAATGACATCAGCAAGAACATCGTCAACCTGAGCAACGTCAGCGGCTATAAATACGGCCAGAACTTCTTCAGCGTCGACATGCTGATGTCTAACGACAAGGATCCGTCGGCGCCCGGCGCCAGCAGCGGCGCGTTCGAAACCTATGTGGTGTACCGCAACACGCTGGACTTCGGCAAAATCAGCGGCAACAACCTGGCCGTCGGCCCGGCGCGCGGCTTCGGCGCCACCGTCGGTTTCGACTACAACAGCAAGACCGACGCCGGCTACAACTCGAAGAAGCGCATGCTGGTGGCCGGTCCCACCGTCATGCTCGACGTGCCGGGCTTCCTCAATGTCAGCCTGCTGGCGCTGTGGGAAAGCAACGCGCCGTATAACGACTACTCGCAGACCAGCACGCCGCGCTACCGCTACCGCACGCACCCCATGCTGAGCGCCGCCTGGGGCATACCGTTCAGCGTCGGCATCCCGCTGTCGTTCGAGGGCTACGCCGACTTCATCGGCAGCAAGGGCAAGGACGAATTCGGCGGCGATACCAAGGCCGAGACCAATATCGACATGGAAATCATGTACGACATCAGCGGCGCCGTCGGCACGCCGAAAAACACCTTCAAGATCGGTGTCGAGTACCAGTACTGGAAAAACAAATTCGGTAACAACGACGCCACCAACCCGGGTGCCACGGCCAAGACGCCGATGGTGCGTGCCGAATACCATTTCTAACCGCAGTTCATCCGACCACCTGAAAGAGGAAGCTCAACATGAAACGTCGTACCCTATTTGCCGCCACGCTCGCCGCCACGCTCGTCACCGCCTTCTGCGCGCCGGCGTTTGCCGATGAACCGTTCAAGGTCGGTTTCGTCTATGTCGGCCCGGTCGGCGACGCCGGCTGGACCTACGCGCACGACCAGGGCCGTCTGGCGCTGGAAAAGGCGCTCGGCGCCAAGGTCAAGACGACTTACGTCGAAAGCGTGCCCGAAGGCGCCGACGCCGAACGCGTGATCCGCAAGCTGGCCGCCGACGGCAACAAGCTGATTTTCACCACCTCGTTCGGCTATATGAATCCGACCGAAAAAGTCGCCAAGAACTTCCCCGGCGTGGTGTTCGAGCACGCCACCGGCTTCAAGACCGGCAAGAACATGGGCGTATATGAAACGCGGCTGTTCGAAGGCGCTTATCTGCAAGGCGTCATCGCCGGCAAGATGACCAAGACCAATACCCTCGGCGTGGTCGCCTCCTTCCCGATTCCCGAAGTGATACGCAACATCAACGCCTTCACGCTCGGCGCGCAAAGCGTCAATCCGGCCGTCAAGACCAAGGTCATCTGGGTCAACAGCTGGTACGACCCGGCCAAGGAACGCCTGGCGGCCGAAACCCTGATCGCGCAGGGCGCCGACATGCTCAACCAGAACACCGATTCGCCGGCCACGCTGCAAGTTGCGCAGGAAAAAGGCGTGTATGGCTTCGGCTGGGACTCGGACATGGCCAAGTTCGCACCGAAGGCGCAGCTGACGGCCACCACCAATAACTGGGGCGACTATTACACCGAGACCACCAAGGCCGTCATGGCCGGCACCTGGAAAACCGGCGAGGTGCGCGGCGGGTTGAAAGAGGGCATGGTCAAGATGGCGCCCTTGAACGCGGCCGTCACGCCGGCCGCCGCCAAGGCCTACGAAGAGAAAAAAGCCGCCATCACCGCCGGCACCTTCCGTCCGTTCCAGGGGCCGGTCAAGGACCAGTCGGGCGCCATCAAGGCCGCCGCCGGCAGCGAAGTGCCGCTGAAGGAACTGCTGTCGATGAATTACTACGTGCAAGGCGTGGAAGGCAGCATTCCAAAATAAGGCCGCTGATTGAGGGCAGCGGGGCGGTATCGACCGTCCCGCTTTGATTGGAATGGCATTCGCCATCAGTGGAGATCGGGATGACACTAGCGACCCAGCAAGATCAGCAATTTATTACCCGCGTGCTGGCGCTGGCCCAGCGTTCGCGCGATGAGGGCCATCACCCATTTGCCGCTTTGGTCGTCGGCGCCGATGGCGTGGTGATTGCCGAGGCGATGAATGCCTCCAGCAGCGACCGTACCGCGCATGCCGAAATGAATGCGCTGCGACTGGCCTCGTCGTGTTTTAATCCGGCTGAATTAGCCGGCGCCACTTTATATTCGAATGCCGAACCGTGCGCGATGTGCGCTGGCGGCACTTATTGGAGCGGCGTTGCTCGTGTGGTGTATGCGTTGTCGGAACGCAGTTTATTGGAGCTGACTGGTAACGATCCGGAAAATCCGACGCTTTCCTTGCCGTGTCGCGATGTATTCGCGCGCGGACAACGGGCGACCGAAGTAATTGGTCCGCTACGCGAAGAGGAAGCCCGTGAGGCGCATATCGGATTCTGGAATCGATAATCGTCTATGTGTGCGATTGAATAA
>Ga0209901_1000881_pt1 | contig 10337 bp, 10 predicted proteins | sample OrgsoiDNA_201058_FD_185806 | JGI IMG/M metagenome (GOLD analysis project Ga0209901, IMG submission 185806) | Permafrost soil microbial communities from the Arctic, to analyse light accelerated degradation of dissolved organic matter (DOM) -... | ecosystem: Environmental > Terrestrial > Soil >...
GCGAAAGAGCATCATTTTAAAGGTGCACGCGAAAAAAAACCGTACTGCGGTGCAGGCAGCACGGTTTTGATGGCGATACGCTGGCTTGCCGCACCTGGCAGAAGCGTAGCGAGCGACAGCGATTTGTGGCCGAGAAGCGCAACCGTGCTGAAGCACGGTGAGCATCGCAGGCCGCAAAGCGCGGCGCGCAGTAGCTTATGCCAGGTGTCCTCAGACGATGGTCAGGGTAACGTCGATATTGCCACGGGTGGCGTTCGAGTACGGGCACACGATGTGGGCGGCGGCGACCAGCGCTTCGGCGGCGGCGCGCTCCATGCCTGGCAGCGAGATTTTCAATTCCACTTCGATGCCGAAGCCGGTCTCGATGGCGCCGATACCGACATGGCCTTCGATAGCCAGGTCCGCTGGCACGGCGATCTTGTCGCGGCCGCCGACGAATTTGATGGCGCCGATGAAGCAGGCCGAGTAGCCGGCGGCGAACAGTTGTTCCGGGTTGGTGCCGACGGCGCCGTTACCGCCCAGTTCTTTCGGCGTGGTCAGTTTCACGTCCAGCACATTGTCGGACGAGACGGCGCGGCCTTCACGGCCACCGGTGGCAGTTGCTTGAGCGCGATACAGGACTTGTTTGATCGACATGATGGTTTCCTTTGGTTTATTTAATAGATAACGACTAAATAGTGTGCTACTTATTGCGTGCCTAAGCACCCCTGGAGGCCCGTCTGAAACTATCGCTGCGGCGTCCATGTGCTCAATATATATCGCGCACTATTTAATTGCAAGCGATTTTATTTTGAGGTCTTTATCATTAATACTTTATTTCCTTGCCTTTGTCGCCAGCACAGGCCTTCCGTCGCATAATATCCACCGCCGTGGACGCCACTGCTTATGCTAGGCGCACTACCATATTCAGGGAAAAATCATGACCAGCCTGTTCTTTATTCTGCGCCTGACCTTGGCGACGATGATTAGCTACATCATCGTCTCGGCCATCCTGGTCGAAAATTATTTGCGCCATATCTTTTGGCATCCCGATGATTTTTTTGTCACCTTGGGCTTCTTGCTCGCTGCTATCGTTATCAGCAATGCCTTTTCGCATGTGCGGCGCGTGCGCCTGATTGCCAATGAAGTCAATGCCAGTACCCTGTCGAGCCGCCAGCGGCGCCAGATCGAGATCCCGTTCGAGGCGGGCGAAGCATTCGACATGATCGATGCGGCCATCCGCGAATTGCCAGGCAGCGAAGTGGTGGAAAGTGCGCGTGACAGCTTGCAGGTGCAAGCCCGCGTGCGCCGCGCCGCGCCGTACACGCACACCGGTTTGCCACGCATGCGCTTGCTCGCTTTCATGGAACCGCGGCCGAACCAGATCCTGGCCACCATCACGCCGAATGGCGAAGCGGGTAGCGTGACCCTGATTTGCGAGCCGGCGCGCAATGCATGGACCGACTGGTTTATGGTCGACCATGGCAGCAACCTGGAAAACGCGGAAGCGGTGACGCGCGCCATCACACGCCGGGTGGCGCAGCGCCGCCGCGGCGAACAGGCCGAGGCGCGCCAGACGGTAACGGAGAAGGAGCTGACGGTTGCCAAGCTGAGTCTGCTGCATGCGCAGGTCGAGCCGCACTTCCTGTACAACACCCTGGCCAGCGCGCAGTTGCTCACGCGCAGCGATCCGGCCCTGGCCGATGAAATGCTGGGCAACCTGATCCTTTACCTGCGCCATTCGCTGCCGCGCACCGAGCAATCGATGTCCACCCTGGGTACGGAACTGGAACGGGCGCGCGCTTACCTCGATATCCTGAAAATCCGCATGGGCGCCCGTTTGAACCTGCAGATCGAAGTGCCGGCTTATCTGCGCCAGGTGGAACTGCCGCCGATGATGCTGCAAACCCTGGTGGAAAACGCCATCAAGCATGGCCTGGAGCCGAAAAGCGGCGGCGGCACCATCTGGATCATGGCGCGCAGCGGCAATGGCACGGTGATCGTTACGGTGGCCGATGATGGCCAGGGTTTCCGGGACGACGGCACGGGCACCGGCATCGGCTTGCGCAATGTACGCGAACGCCTGCGGCTGACGTATGGCGCTGCCGCCTCGTTTTCCATCCTGGCCAATTTTCCCGATGGCGTCACGGCCACCATCACGGTGCCGGACGTTAGCGCGCAAGGAGCGTCACATGGATAAGACGACGCCGGGCATGACATGCATCATCGCCGAAGATGAAACGCTGCTGCGCGATGCGCTGGTCGCCATGCTGGGTGAAGTATGGCCCGACCTGCGCATCCTGGCCGTCTGCGACGATGGCGGTACGGCGCTCGATGCGATTGCCACCTTGCAGCCCGACGTGGCCTTTCTCGATATCCGCATGCCCGGTTTGTCCGGCATGGAAGTGGCGGCCGGTGCGCTCGACGCCAGCCCGGGTACGCAGGTGGTGTTCGTCACCGCCTACGACCAGTATGCGATCGAGGCCTTCGACAAGGGCGCCGTCGATTATCTGCTCAAACCGATTGCCCGTGAGCGCCTGCAGGCCACCATGGCGCGCGTGCAAGCCAGGGCCGCGCGGGGCGATGCACCGGACGCCGCGCTGGCTGGCTTGCTGCAGCAATTGACGGGCGCCTTGCCGAGTGTTGCCAAGGCGCCGCCGCTGGTGTGGGTGACGGCCAGCAGCGGCAAGGATACGCGCTTGATCATGGTCGACGATATCGCCTATTTTCAGTCCGACACCAAGTACACGGCCGTCATCACGGCCGAAGGCGAGGCGCTGCTGCGTAAACCGATCCGCGAACTGCTCGACGTGCTCGACCCGGCTATTTTTAAACAGATACACCGCTCGACCATCGTCAACATGAAGATGGTGGCGTCGGTGACGCGTGATGAAATGGGACGTGGTCTGCTGCGCCTGAAAACGCGGCCGGAAACGCTGAGCGTCAGCCAGCCGTTCATGACCCTGTTCAGGAATATGTAGCGCCCTTGTCTTTACACGCCGGTGCATAAAAAAACTCGCTCTACGGAGCGAGTTTCTTGTTAGCTATTCAATCAAGAATGATGCGATTGAATGATCAAGGCTCTTCCAGGGGCTTGCTGTCCTCGTTCTTTGGAGGATGGCCGCCGCCATTGTTGCCGCCGAACTGTTCGTTAATAACATTGTCCCACCAGTAGCCACCGGAAACAATTTCCAACTCTTCCAACGATAATACTTGCATGTGACTCTCCCGGAATTTTATAAGATTATCAAGCAGAATAACCATGAATGTTTCGTCACGGAAAATAAATTCTACTAGCCTGGATCGGGTTAAATACTCACCAATATTCACATTTTGCAAATAGAGTGAAAAATATTAATGTGAGAATATGAGAGTGTTGCTGCTGGCCGCAAACCGGCTGGTAACGCCGCCTTTTACTCCGCCGTCTCGAAACCTTCGAGCACGTTCACCACATTGATGCCCAGCTCTTTGACTGCATAGCCGCCTTCGAGGATAAAGGCGGTCGGCAAGTCCAAAAAGGCCAGGCGTTCGCCCAGGCGCAGGAAGTCGCCGCTTTGCAGGGTGAAGTGCGACAGCGGGTCGCCTGCATACGTATCCACGCCCAGCGAGACCACCAGTGCGTCGGGGCCATACATCTTGATGCGCAAACACGCTGTTTCCAGCGCGGCGAACCAGTTGGCGGCGGAGGTGCCGGCCGGCAGCGGCAGGTTGAGGTTATAGCCGGTGCCCGCGCCGCTGCCTGTTTCATCGGCGTGGCCCAGGTAAAACGGAAATTCGTTGCGCGGATCGGCGTGCAGCGAGACGAACAGCACGTCGTCGCGTGCATAAAAAATGCTCTGCGTGCCGTTGCCGTGGTGGTAGTCGAGGTCGAGGATGGCAACCCGGCGCGCGCCATCGTCCAGCAAATGCTGGGCTGCCAGCGCGGCGTTGTTCAGGAAACAGTAGCCGCCAAAGAAATCGCTGCCCGCATGGTGGCCGGGCGGCCGGGTCAGGGCAAAGGTGGCGCGTTCGCCCAGGCGCAAGGCGTGGGCGGCATTGACGGCGCAGTCGGCGCCCGTCTTGGCGGCCGTCCAGGTGCCGCTGGTCAGCGGCGTGCCATTGTCCATCGAATACAAACCCAGTTTGGCGGCGAAATTATCGGGTTCGATATCGCTGCGCAGGGTGCGCACGGGCCAGACGGAGGGCAGCGCATCCTTGCTGGCATTGTCAGGGTCCAGGGCCAGCCAGTCATGCCAGGCGTGGCGCAAAAAATGCAGGTAGCGCGGCGTGTGGATGCGTTCGAGCGAGGTCAGCGGTACGCCGTGCGGCGTGACGATGCGGCCCAGGTTGCGCCGCCCCAGTTCGGCCACCACGATGTCGGCCCGTTCCGGTTTTTCGAAACAGGGCACCAGCTCGCCGCGGAACATTTCAAAGCGGCCCCGATGCTGGCTGTGCAGTTCGTTATAGAAGGTCAGCATGGGGCGCCTGGTGGAGTATCAATGACTCAAGTGTGGGAACACAGGGTGCTGGCGCGGTAGGCGGCGACGAAATCGTCGAAGCTGCCGGCGGGCGCCGCTTCCAGCGCGCCTTGTTCGGCCAGCGAGCTGGCCGCCAACTGGTCGAAATACTTGCTTTGTTCGGCCGTGGGCGGATGCGTGCGGAAGAAGGCTGCGTGGCGTTCGCTCTGCTGCAGGCCGAAGGTGGCAAACGAGCCGCCGTTGGTCCGCACTTCGGCCAATACCTTGGCTGATGGCGTGGCGTCCGGATCGGCCAGTTTGCGCGCTTGCGCGGCCAGGCTATCGGCATGGGCCGTACCGCCCTGGCGCGCATCGAGCAGGGCCGCCACGGGTGCTATACGCGCCAGCAATTCTTCACCCCACGCTTGCAAGCCGATCTCGGCGCCGTCGCGGCGCAGGGTCAAGCCTGGCGTGCGGCCTTCCTTGACGGTGCGCGCGAAGTTATTCGTGTAGCAGGCACTTTGCTCGGCGGTGATCGGCGCGCTCTCGTCGAGCGCGCAGAACAGCAAAAAGGCGTCGAGGAAGCGGCCCGTTTCCAGACTGATGCCGACCGGCTCGAATGGGTCGACATCCATGCAGCGCACTTCGATGTATTGCACGCCGCGCAGGCACAGCGCCTGGATCGGGCGCTCGCCCGTGCGTATCACGCGCTTGGGGCGGATGGTCGAATAGTATTCATTTTCGATCTGCAGCACGTTGGTGGAGAGCTGTATCCACTCGCCATCCTTTTTCGTTCCCAATTCCTGATACGGCGGATAGGGATCGTTGACGGCATGCGTCAGCGCGCTGACGTAGTCTTCCAGGCTGTTTTCGTGCGGACGCAGGCCGGACTGGGCGTCGTTCTGGTAACCGAGGTCGCTCATGCGCAAGCTGGTGGCGTAGGGCAGGAACAGGGTATCGTCGGACAAGGTTTCCAGCTTGTGCGGCCGGTCGCGCAGGAAGCCGGTCGACAGGGCTGGCGAGGCGCCGAACAGATACATCAGCAGCCAGCTATAGCGGCGGAAGTTGCGGATGGTTGCCAGGTAGCTTTCTGACTGCACATCCCTGGTGGTCGCCGTTGCATGGGTCTCGCAGCCACAGGTGTCCGCGTTGTTGGCCAGCAGCTGCCACAGGCGTTCGTCGAGCGAGTAGTTGTAATGGATGCCGGCGATGCATTGCATGGCCTTGCCATAGCGCAGCGCCAGGCCGCGCCGGTACACATGTTTCAGCATGCCCATGTTCGAGCTGCCATAGTTGGCGATCTCGATGCCGGCTTCGGCCGGCAACTGGCTGGGCATCGACTGGCTCCACAGCAATTCATTGCCCAGGCGGCCGTAGGCGTAGCGGTGCACGGTGTCGAGCTTGTCGAGCGTGATGCCGATGTCGCTTTCGGCCGGGGTGATGAATTCGAGCAGTGCCTCGGCGTAATCGGTGGTGATTTCGGGATGCGTCAGGGCCGAACCCAGGGCGGCCGGATGGGGCGTGGAAGCGAGATGGCCGGCGCTATCGATGCGCAGGGTTTCGCGTTCAATGCCACGCAAGCCGCCCAGCAGCGCGCGGTTGGCATCTTCGGTCAGCAATGCCAGGCGGCGAGTCAACAGGTTGGGCAATTTGAGCTTCCTTTCTTGTGCAGCATATAAATAATTTGTGCTGAGATTAACCGAAAATTGGCAACTGCGTCGGCGCAGCTCCAAAAAACGCCGTGCCGCTTTTATCTACCCTGTGACGGGGCAGCATTTCGGTCAGGAATGGGATGATATTTTAACAAACTGCGGGGGGATGCAGCGCATAGCCTGGTCAGGCAATGCGCATGGCAAGACTTCAGCCCAAGGTTTAGCTCAGACGCGCGCCGCTGACTCGCTCGATGCCGGCCAGATCGCGCCAGCTTTGCGCATCGGCATAACCGGCGTCGCTCAGCAATTGGCGCACGGATGGGGCCTGGTCGTAGCCATGTTCCATCAGCAGCCATCCGCCGGTGCTCAAGTGGCGCGCGGCACCGCTGACGATGGTGCACAGGGCCGACAAGCCATCGGCGTGGTCGGTCAGTGCGCCCACCGGCTCAAAACGCAAATCGCCTTGCGCCAGATGCTGGTCGCCGCTGGCGATATACGGCGGGTTCGAGACGATCAGCTCGTAGCGTTCCGTGCCCAGCGCTTCAAACCAGTCGCTGGCCATGAAGGTGATATTGACGCCGTTGGCGCTGGCGTTGCGGCGCGCCACGGCCAGTGCCGCGCTGCTGACGTCAAGGGCCGTGACGACGGCGTCCGGCCGGTTATGGGCCAGCGCCACGGCGATGGCGCCGCTGCCGGTGCCCATGTCGAGCAAGCGGCCCTGGGCTGGCAAGCGGTCGAGCGCTAGTTCCACCAGCAATTCCGTGTCGGGGCGCGGTATCAGCACGGCGTCGCTGACTTCAAACGGCAAGCCAAAGAATTCGCGCTGTCCCACGATGTAGGCGATCGGCTCACCGCGCAGGCGGCGTTCCAGCAAGGCGCTCAAACGCTGCGCTTCTTCGTCAGTGAGCACTCGCTCCGATTGCGTGATCAAGCCCACGCGCGACAGGCCCAACGCATGGCAAAGCAGGATGCGGTTGTCGAGCGCATCGAGCTGCGGGCGGATTTGCAGGGCGCCGACAGTACTGCCGGCGGGAATCAGGGTTTCTGGCATTGAAATAAGTTGCTTACTTGTTGATTACTTTTGGCGGCGGAACAAAATCCACAGCAGCGCGAGGGTAAAGATGCCGAAGCCGAGGAAGGACCATTGTGGGATCGACAAGCCGAAGAACGGCGCCGTGGCATCTTCGCACAAGCCATCGGCGCGGAACATGAAGGGCAAGTAAATGGCAGGGAAGATTTTATTCAACATCGTTTCCATCGGATCGATGCCGCAGGAAAAGCCGGGATGGGCCAGTACATACAAGTGCTTGCCTGCCACGCCCAAGCCGCCCAGCGCCGCGAGTAAACCAATACCGGCGCCGATTTTCGGCCGCTGCGACGCCGCGCCGTACAGGCAGGCGATGGCGATGCCCAGGAACAGATAGCGCTGGATCACGCACAGCGGGCAGGGCAGCATATCGACCACATGCTGCAGATACATGGCCACGCCCAGCATGACAAAGCAGAGGGCAGCAATAAACAGGAGTGCAGGGCGCGAACTTTTCATGGATGTTCCGATGAGGTGAGTGGTGATGTTAGCTAGGCATTCTCGCATATCGGGCAATTTTGATTGCTTAGCCGCTACTTAAACCCTTGCTGCTGTTAGATGCTTTAAAAAGTGTTCAGGGCAAGGCGCAGCGCCGCAGGCAGTACGAATGTACGGCCAGGCGCTGCAACGCAGCCATGGACACTTTTTAATCGCCCAACGCCGCCAGAAGCTCAGCCTGGTGCTCTGCCGCCAGCGCATTGGTCAGTTCCGTCAAATCGCCATCCATGATGAAGTCGAGTTTGTACAAGGTCAAGTTGATGCGGTGGTCCGTCATGCGGCCTTGCGGAAAGTTGTATGTACGGATGCGCTCGCTGCGGTCGCCCGAGCCGATCAGGCTCTTGCGAGTGGCCGCCTCTTTCGATTGCTGTTCGCGCAATTGCACGTCCTTGATGCGGGCGGCCAGCACTTTCATCGCTTGCGCCTTGTTCTTGTGCTGGCTGCGGTCATCCTGGCATTCCACCACGATGCCGGTTGGCAAGTGGGTGATACGCACTGCCGAGTCGGTCTTGTTGATGTGCTGACCGCCGGCGCCCGAGGCGCGATAGGTATCGATGCGCAAGTCGGCCGGGTTGATGTTGACGTCTTCCACCTCGTCCGCTTCCGGCATCACGGCCACCGTGCAAGCCGAAGTGTGGATGCGGCCCTGGGTTTCCGTGGCAGGCACGCGCTGCACGCGGTGGCCGCCCGATTCGAATTTCAGCTTGGAATACGCGCCATTGCCCACCAGGCGCACGATCACTTCGCGGTAGCCGCCCAGGTCCGAGTCGGAAGCGGAGACCAGCTCCACCTGCCAGCGGTTGCGTTCGGCAAAGCGCGTGTACATGCGTAATAAATCGCCGGCGAACAGCGCCGATTCATCGCCGCCCGTGCCGGCGCGGATTTCCAGGAAGATATTGCGCTCGTCATTCGCATCTTTCGGCAGCAGCATGGTTTGCAGTTCGCGTTCCAGCTGGGCCATGGTGACTTTGGCCGCTTCGATTTCTTCCTGCGCGAAATCCTTCATGTCCGGGTCGCCCAGCATCTCTTGCGCCGTGGCAATGTCATTGCCCGCTTCCTGATAGCGGTGATACAGGGCTACCAGCGGTCCCAGTTCGGCATGCTCGCGCGTCATCTTGCGGTAGCTGTCCATATTTGACGTGGCGTCCGGGTGCATCAGCAGTTCGTCGAGCTCTACCAGGCGGTTCGCCAGTTGATCGAGCTTGTCCAGCATGGATTGTTTCATAGCGGTCGAGTCTAGTAAGGTGTAAGGAGAGCGGCACGCCAGGGGCGGTGCGCAAAATCGGGGCATGGCCGCGCAGGCAGCCAGGGTGCGGCGCTAACGGCGGGGGCGGAACAGTTTGGGCAGCAGGGTGGCCAGTTGCTTGCGTTCATCGCCTTGTGCGCGGTGCAGCGCTTGCTGCGGGCCGTGCAGGAACTTGGCGGTCAAGCCTTTCGACAGCGCTTCGAGCACCGCGTCGATGTCGGCGCCCTTGGCCAGCATCTTGCGGGCGCGGTCCACTTCCATCAGGCGCAAGGACTCGCTGCTTTCATGTAAATCTTGAATGACTGGCACCATGGCGCGGTCATCGACCCAGCTCATGAACGATTGCACGCGCGTTTCGATGATGGCTTCGGCTTGCGCCACGGCTGCCTGGCGGCTTTCCAGGCCGGTCTGCACGACCTTGCCCAGGTCATCTACCGTGTAAAGGAAGACGTCGTTCAGGCGGCCCACTTCCGCTTCGATATCGCGCGGCACGGCCAGGTCGACCATGAACATCGGCTTGTGGCGGCGCGCCTTGATGGCGCGTTCCACCAGGCCCAGGCCCAGCAGCGGCAGCGATGAGGCGGTGCAGGAAATAACGATGTCGAACTGGTGCAGGCGCTCGGGCAGGTCGGCCAGGCGGATCGCCGTGCCATTGAAACGGTGGGCCAGCGCCTCGCCCCGTTCCATGGTGCGGTTGGCGATCGTGATGCTGTGCGGGTTTTGCGCCGCAAAATGCGTGGCGCACAGTTCGATCATTTCGCCGGCGCCGATAAACAGCACGTTTTGCTCGGCAATCTTGTCGAAAATGCGTTGCGACAGGCGCACGGCGGCAGCCGCCATGGACACGCTGTGGGCGCCGATTTCGGTGGTGCTGCGCACTTCCTTGGCCACGGAAAAGCTGCGCTGGAATAATTGGTGCAGATAAGTACCCAGGCCGCCCGCTTCATCGGCCGTGCGGATGGCGTCCTTGATCTGGCCCAGGATCTGTGTTTCACCCAGCACCATCGAATCGAGCCCGGAGGCGACGCGGAAGGTGTGGCGCACGGCATCGTGCTGCGGCAGCATATACAGATGGGGGCGCAGCTCGCTGTAGCTGAGCTTGTGATAATCGGCCAGGAAATGGGCGCCCGCGTCGAGCGGATTCGGTACATGGCTGGCCGCATACAGCTCGGTGCGGTTGCAAGTCGACAGGATCGCCGCCTCGTCATTGTCGCGCGCGTCGATGCGCTGGAACCACGAGCGCGCAGCCATCACCGCCTGGCCCAGATGCTCAGGCGCAAACGCCAGCTGTTCGCGGAGCGACACTGGGGCGGTGGTGTGATTGAGGCCGACGGCTAACAGTTGCATTTCGGGCGATATGAATTCGTTATGCCGACATTATAGCGCTTTGTGCCCGATCTTTGAGCAGCCCGCCCGTTTTTGGGCTTGCCTACGCTCTT
>Ga0209901_1000883_pt1 | contig 10298 bp, 4 predicted proteins | sample OrgsoiDNA_201058_FD_185806 | JGI IMG/M metagenome (GOLD analysis project Ga0209901, IMG submission 185806) | Permafrost soil microbial communities from the Arctic, to analyse light accelerated degradation of dissolved organic matter (DOM) -... | ecosystem: Environmental > Terrestrial > Soil >...
CGCGGCTACGACGGCATCGGCGTGGCCGATCTGATGAAGGGTGCCGGCCTGACGCACGGCGGTTTCTACGGTCACTTCGCGTCGAAGGAAGCCTTGCTGGCCGAGGCCACCGCGCGCGGGCTGGAGGCGGCGGTGCAGCGCTGGCAGCGCACGGCGGAGCAGTCGCCGCAGACGGCGCTGGCCAAGATCTGCCACAGTTATTTGTCGAAGACGCATGTCGAGCAGCCGGCGCTGGGCTGCTCGATCACCGCGCTGGGCGCCGACGTGGCGCGCCTCGGTCCGGCCGCGCGCCACGCGGTCACTTGCGGCGCGCAAGGCCAGATCGGCGTGCTGGAACAGCTGATGCCGGGCGACGACGAGGCCGAACGACGCAAGCAGGCGCTGGTCGCCTACGCCGGCATGATAGGCGCCGTGGTGCTGGCGCGCGCGGTCGACGATCCGGCTTTGTCGGCCGAAGTGTTGCAGGCGATGGCGGCGACGCTGGGCTAAGCTGGACCGGCCGCCCTTGTTCGCGTAGGCTGGCGTTTTCAGTCTTGAACGGACGGCCTATGTTGCAGTGGTTACGGCAGTACCGGCGCGAGCAGCTGCCCGGCGACGTCAGCGCCGGCCTGGTGGTGGCGATGATGATGATCCCGCAGGGCATGGCCTACGCGCTGGTGGCCGGCCTGCCGCCGGTGGTCGGCATCTACGCCAGCATCGCACCGCCGCTGATCTACGCGCTGTTCGGCAGCAGCATGACGCAGTCGGTCGGGCCGATGGCCATCGTCTCGCTGATGACGGGCGCCGTCATCGCGCCGCTGGCGGCGGCCGGCTCCGGCCTGTACACGGTGCTGGCGGCGCAGCTGGCGCTGATCTCCGGCCTGGTGCTGCTGGTGTGCGGCGCGCTGCGGCTGGGCTTTCTCGCCAATTTCTTTTCCCGTCCCGTGATGAGCGGCTTCACCGTCGGCGCCGCGCTGGTGATCGCGCTCGACCAGATCGACACGCTGTTCGGCGGCGCATGGCGCTCGCCGCACTGGCCCAGCGCCATATTGGGCCTGGCCTCGCTGGCCGCGCTGGTGCTGGCCAGGCAGTATCTGGCGGCGCTGCTGCGGCGCTGCGGCCTGCGTCCGCTGCTGGCCGACATCCTCTCCAAACTGGCGCCGATGCTGGTGGTGATTATCGCCACCGTGCTGATGGCCGACAGCCGTTACGGCGCCACCGGCATCCACATGATAGGCGCCGTGCCGGCCGGCTTGCCGCGCCTGAACCTCGCCACGTCCGCCGCGCATTGGGGCGCGCTGCTGCAACCGGGGCTGCTGATCGGCTTCATCATTTTCCTGATCAGCATGTCGGCCGCGCAGACGCTGGCGCTCAAGCGCAACGAGAAGCTGGTCAGCAACCACGAGTTGATCGGGCTGGGCGCAGCCAATCTGGCGAGCGCCTTGTCGGGCGGCTTTCCGGTCACCGGCAGCATGTCGCGCTCGGCCGTCAACTTCGCGGCCGGCGCCAACACGCCGCTGGCCAGCGTCATCACGGCGGTGCTGCTGGCGCTGGCGCTGGTGGCGCCGACCGGCTGGCTGGCCTGGCTGCCATTGCCGACGCTGGCCGCCACCATCATCGTCGCCGTGCTCGGCATGCTGGACCTGTCGACGCTGACGACGGCTTGGCGCTACGACCGCGCCGACGCGCTGGCCTGGCTCGCCACCGGCGCCGGCGTGTTGGCGCTGGGCGTGCAGGCCGGCGTGGTGGTCGGCGTGGCGATGTCGATGGGCACGCTGATCTGGCGCGCCAGCCGGCCGAATATCGCGGTGCTGGGCCGCATCGCCGGCAGCGAGCACTATCGCGACATCGCGCGCTATCCGGCGGCGACCGACCCGGCCATGCTGCTGTTGCGCATCGACGCCAATCTGTTTTTCGGCAACGTCGAAACGGTCAGCGAACGCATCGAGGACGAGTTGCGCGGCCACGCCACGGCGCGCGACCTGGTGCTGGTGCTGTCGGCCGTCAACGCCATCGACACCACCGCGCTGTTCGCCTTGTCGGAACTGAACCAGAACCTGAAGCGGCGCGCCATCGGCCTGCACCTGGCCGAAGTGAAGGGGCCGGTGCTGGACCGCCTCAAGCACAGCGAGCTGCTGGCGACGCTGAATGGCCGGCTGTTTTTGAGCACCGCCATAGCGTGCGACTATTTACAACCAACAGTCGCTTGAATTGCCTATAAATTGATCCTTTTAGGCAACAAATGGTTGGACTTGCCCGGCGATAGCCCCTATGATTTAGGCTTGCAATCCGGCTGCTTCATTACCCATCAGACAAGAAACGGTACACCATGTTGCAACAGCTTGCCAACCGCGCCGGACGGGTTTCGATCGCGCTGATCGTCAGCGTGACCTTGACGGCCGTCGTGACGCTGGTGCTGACGGCGTTCGCGTTTTATTTCTATGAAGTCGAACGGATACAGCGCTGGGAAGAGCTGCACAAGACGCTGTCGACCAGCGCCGACGAGCTGGCCGCCGCCGTCGCGCTGCCGGCCTGGAACTTCGACGAGGCGCAGATCGTCACCATCATGAAGAGCGGCCTGAGCAACCGCAACCTGTGCGCCAGCGCCGTCGTGCCGACGGCCGGCAGCCATCCCTTCATCCTGTCGCGCGACGCCGCCGGCCTGCTGCGCGCGGTCGATACGCCGCCGGCCTCGCCCGAGCTGCTGGTCGAGCGCCGCGCCATCATCGCCGGCGGCCAGGAGATCGGCACCATCACCGTCTATGCCTCGCCGTCGGTGCTGCTTCAGCAGATGCGCCAGCGCAAGCTGGTGATCGCCGCCATCATCGTCGTGCTCGACCTGACGCTGGTGCTGAGCGTGTACATGCTGCTGTGGCATTTGATGCTCAAGCCGCTCACCGCCATCGGCCGCTACGCCGCCTACGTCAAGGCCGGCAACAACGTCGGCGCGGCGCCGCCCAAGGCGCTGTTCTTCGGCGAGCTGAAAACCCTCAACGCCTCGATCCGCGACATGGTGGCGCTGCTCGACAGCCGCTACGTGGCCATGCACGCCAGCGAGGAGCGGCTGCAGATCGCCAGCAGCGCGGCCGCGATCGGCATCTGGGACTGGAACATCATCACCGGCGAGGTGATGTGGGACGAGCAGATGTTCCGCCTCTACGACGCCGAGCCGAGCAAGGTGTCGATGCCCTTCCAGATGTGGGACGCGATGCTGCACCCGGACGACGCCATCCCCACCCGCGCGCTGCTGCAGCAGTCGCTGGAAGGGCGCGCCGAATACGACGTCGAATTCCGCGTGATCTGGCCGGACGGCTCGGTGCGCCACATCAAGGGCGACGCGATGATCTTCCGCGACGCCGACAGCCGGCCGGTGCGCATGGTCGGCGTCAACTACGATGTCACGGCGCAGAAGCAGGCCGAGCTGGAACTGCGGCGCCACCGCCACCATCTGGAAGAGCTGGTCGAGGACCGCACGCGCGCGCTGTCGGTGGCGGTGCTGCAGGCGCAGGCGGCCAACCAGGCCAAGAGCACCTTCCTGGCCAATATGAGCCACGAGCTGCGCACGCCGCTCAATTCGGTGATCGGCTTCTCGCGCCTGATGGCCGACTCCAAGCACATGCTGCCGGAGGAAAAACGCAACCTGGCCATCATCCACCGCTCCGGCCACCACCTGCTCACGCTGATCAACGACATTCTCGAACTGTCGAAGATCGAGGCCGGCCGCGCCGCATTGCAGACCGAGGTGGTCAGCCTGCGCGAGCTGCTGCAGGAGGTGATGGACATGGTCAGCATGCGCGCCGGCCAGGGCGGCATCGAGCTGGTGCTCGAATGCGTGCTGATGCCGCCGGCCGCGCGCGTCGACGGCACCAAGCTGCGCCAGGTGCTGCTCAACCTGATGTCGAACGCGGTCAAGTTCGCGCACCAGGGCAAGGTGACGCTGGCGGTGCGCGGCGCCACCCGCGCCGACGGCCAGTGCGACCTGAGCTTTGCCGTGCGCGACACCGGCGCCGGCATCCCGGCCGAGGACCAGGCGCGCATCTTCGAGCCCTTCGTCCAGGCCGACGGCCCCGGCGCGAAGGAGGGCACGGGACTGGGCCTGACGATCTCGCGCGAATTCGTGCTGCTGATGGGCGGCGAGCTGGCCGTCGCATCGACGCCGGGGCAGGGCGCCACCTTCTACTTCACGATCCCGGTGCAGGTGGCCGGCAACCCCGCGCTGCAGGGCGATGCGCCGCACGAGGACGCGGCCGGAGCGGCCGAAGTCGCGGCGCTGGCGCCGGCCGACCGCGGCTGCCGCATCCTGGTGGCCGACGACAACGAGGACGGCTGCGCGCTGCTGGCCAGCCTGTTGCAGCCGCTCGGTTTCGAAGTCCATTGCGCGGCCGACGGCGTGGCCGCGCTGGAAGCCATCGCGCAGTGGCAGCCCAAGCTGGTGTTCATGGACTGGCGCATGCCGCAGCTCGACGGCCTGGAGGCGACGCGCCGCGTGCGCGCCGATCCGGACCTGCCGCAGCCGCGCATCGTGATGCTGACCGCCTCGGCCTTCGCCGAGGAGCGCGAGGAGGCGCTGGCCGCCGGCGCCGATGAATTCATGCGCAAGCCGGTCGAACAGGAGCAGCTGTACCTGATGCTGGAGCAGCAACTGGGCCTGCAATTCGTGCGCCACCGCCAGCGTCCGCACGCGCAACTGCCGGCGCCCTTGTCGCGCGATGATCTGGGCCAGCTCGACGAGGCGCTGCGGCGCAAGCTGAAGGCGGCCGTGCAGGAGCTGAACCTGGCGCGCGTGGCGCGGCTGCTGGAGCCTTTGCCGCCGGCCCTGTCCGGCGTGGTCGAGCGCATCGAACACATGCTGCGCCTGCACCGCTATCCGCAACTGTGTTTGCTGCTGGACGATATGGTCGCCGACGCCGACGACACCGACAACACGCTGCGGGAGACCGCATGACGGCCGCCGCGCCACCGTTGCCCCTGCCCGCATCCGCCCAGCGCGGCGCCGGCGAGGTGCTGGTGGTGGAGGACACGCCGGCCTCGCTCAAGCTGCTCAGCGACCTGCTGATCGCGGCCGGCTACCAGGTGCGCCAGGCGCCCGACGGCGAGCTGGCGCTGTGGAGCGCGCAGGCCCGCCCGCCGGACCTGATCCTGCTCGACATCCGCATGCCCGGCATCGACGGCTTCGAGGTCTGCCAGCGGCTCAAGCAAAGCCCGCAGCTGCGCGACATCCCGGTGATCTTCCTGTCGGCGCAGTACGACATGGACGACAAGATGCGCGGCTTCCGCGCCGGCGCCGTCGACTTCATCGCCAAGCCGTATCAATCGGAGGAGGTGCTGGCGCGCGTGCTGGCGCAGGTCACGCTGGCGCGCACCCAGCAGGCGCTGGCCGCCAGCAACGCCGAGCTGACCACCACCTTGTCGCAGCTGCACACGGCGCGCGCCGAGATCGCGCGCTCGGAGCGGCTGGCCGCGCTGGGCGCCTTGGTGGCCGGCGTGGCGCACGAACTGAATACGCCGATCGGCAACTGCGTGCTGGCCGCCAGCGCGATGGACGACCGCACCCGCGGTTTCCTCGACAGCATCGAGGGCGGCGTACGCCGCTCGGAGCTGGCGCAATTCGGCGCCGACGTGCGCCAAGCGGCCGAGCTGCTGCAGCGTAATCTGCACAAGGCGGCCGACCTGATCGAATGCTTCAAGCAGGTCGCGGTCGACCAGACCAGCTCCCAGCGCCGCCGCTTCGAGCTGGCGCCGCTGATCGCCGACATGATGATGACGCTGGCTCCCGCGCTGCGCGAGCTGGCCGTGCAGCTTGATCTGCAAACGGCCAGCGGCGTCTCGCTCGACAGCTATCCCGGCGCGCTGTGCCAGATCCTCACGCAGCTGACCCGCAACGCGCTGCTGCACGCGTTCGCGCCCGGCCAGAGCGGCACCATCGTGATCCGCGCCGGCATGGTCGGCGCCGACGCCGTCGTCGAATTCGAGGACAACGGCGGCGGCATCGCGGCCGCCAGCGTGGGCAAGGTGTTCGATCCCTTCTTCACGACGCAGATGGGCAAGGGCAGCGGCGGACTGGGTCTGCACATCGTCCACAACCTGATCGTCAACGTGTTGGGCGGCACCGTCAGCCTGGCCAGCGCGCCCGGCGCGACGCGCTTCTCGATGCGCTTCCCGCTGGTGGCGCCGCAGCTGCCGGGCGCCAGCCAGTACGGCACGCAGCCGGGGGCGGGGCTGGCGCCGGAACTGGGCTGGCCGGGATAAATGTGCACACGGCGGCGACGCCGGTATATTATGTCGGTCGATGGTGTTGGAATACTAACTGTGGCGCTTCATTTGGGCGGAAAGAGTTTTACATGCATCGGGATTTATCGGAACACCACACCAAGGGTGAAGTGCTGATCGTGGAAGACACGCCGGCCTCGCTCAAGCTGCTCAGCGACCTGTTGACGGAAGCCGGCTACTACGTGCGCCAGGCGCCCAATGGCGAGCTGGCGCTATGGACCGCGCAATCGCGCCCGCCCGAACTGATCCTGCTCGACATCCGCATGCCCGGCATCGACGGTTTCGAAGTGTGCCGGCGACTGAAGGAGATACCGGAACTGAGCCAGGTGCCGGTGATCTTCTTGTCGGCCCAGCACGACACCGACGACAAGGTGCGCGGCTTCGCGCTGGGCGGCGTCGACTTCATCGCCAAGCCTTTCCAGGCCGAGGAAATCCTCGCCCGCACCGACGCCCACGTGCGCCTGGGCCGCGCGCAAAAGGCGCTGGCGGCGGAACGCGCCCACCTCGAACAGCGCGTCGAGGAGCGCACCGCCGAACTGGCCGCCACCGCGCGCTCGCTGGAGCGCGAAGTCGAGCAGCGCCGCGCCAACGAGGAATTCCTGCGCCTGGCCAGCCAGGTGTTCGAGGCGACGCTGGACGCCATCGTCGTCACCGACCCCGCAGCCAACATCGTCGCCACCAACTCGGCCTTCAGCAAAATCTCCGGCTACAGCGCCGACGAGGTGATCGGCCATCAGGTATCCATGCTGCACGCCGGCGAACCCGATGCCGCGACTTTCCAGCAGCTGATCCAGTCGCTGAACGGCAGCGGCCACTGGTCGGGCGAGATCCTGGCACGCCGCAAGAACGGCGACACCTATCCCGGCCTGCTCAGCGTCTCTTCGGTGCGCGACGCCGAAGGCCGCGTGGTCAACCACGTCGCCGTGTTCATGGACATCACCGAACGCAAGGCGGAGCAGCACCTGATTGATTTCCTGTCCAATCACGATGCCCTGACCGGGCTGCCGAACCGGCTGCTGGCGCGCCAGCGCTTCGAGCACGCGGCCGCGTCGGCGCGGCGCGACGGCCAGTGCGTGGCCGTGCTGTGCCTGGACCTGGACCGCTTCAAGAGCATCAACGATTCCTATGGTCCGCAGGTCGGCGACAAGACGCTGCAAGTGGTGGCGCGCTTCCTCAACGAGACGGTGCGCGAGGGCGACACCGTGACGCGCCAGGGCGGCGACGAATTCCAGATCATCCTGCAGGACGACGCGCAGCTGAGCACGACCCTGGCGCTGGCCCAGAATATCCTGGCCGGCCTGCGGCGCGAGCTGATGATAGACGGCCAGCATATCTCGCTGACGTCGAGCATCGGCATCGCCGTCAGTCCGAGCGACGGCAGCACCTTCGATGAGCTGGTGCGCAACGCCGACACGGCGCTGTTCCGCGCCAAGGAAACCGGGCGCGATCACTACGCCTTTTTCACCGAACGCATGGACGCCGAAATCCGCGACAAGCTGGCGATCCAGAGCCAGCTGCGCGGCGCCATCGCGCGCGACGAATTCGAGGTCCACTACCAGCCGCAAGTGTGTTTGCGCACCGGCGCGATGCTGGGCGCCGAGGCGCTGCTGCGCTGGGATAACGCGCTGCTGGGCAAGGTGCCGCCGAACCGCTTCATCCCGCTGGCCGAGGAATATGGGCTCATCACCGCCATCGGCGAATGGGTGCTCGACACCGTCTGCGCGCAGATCCGCGCCTGGCACGACGAGGGCGTCGGCGACATCAAGGTCGCCGTCAACCTGTCCGGCGGCCAGTTCGCGCACGACGGCACCGTGCCGTTTGTCGAGGAGACGCTGCGCAAATACGGCGTCGCGCCGGAATACCTCGGCATCGAAATCACCGAAGGCACGGTGATGGGCGACCCGGACAAAGCCATCGCCGCGCTCAAGAAACTCAAGAACATCGGCGTCAGCATCTCGCTCGACGACTTCGGCACCGGCTATTCCAGCCTGGGATATCTGAAGCGCTTCCCGATCGACGTGCTCAAGATCGACAAGTCCTTCGTCGACGACGTCACCACCAACGCCAACGACGCGGCCATCGCGCTGTCGGTGATTTCGCTGGCCCACAATCTGAACATGCGCGTCATCGCCGAAGGCGTCGAAACGCGTGAGCAGATGCAGTTCCTGGCGCAGCGCGGCTGCGACGAGATGCAGGGCTATTATTTCAGCCGTCCGCTGGCCGGTCCCGCGTTCACCGCGCTGCTGCGCGAACGGCGCAACCTGCTCGACTTGTAAATCCTCAGTGTCCACCCTCCGGAGTCTCATGGAAAAGAAAATCAGCGCGGCCGTCGCCGCCGCCTGCCTGTTGCTGTCCACCGGTGCCGCCGTCGGCGCCGTCGCCAGTCCGGCGCCCATCGTCGCGGCCAGCGCCGCCGACGCGCAATTCAAGGCCATCTACACGCAGGAGTGGGCCTGGCGTCTGACCCAGCACCTGGAAGAGGGCGAGGATGACGAAAGCAGCGACATCAGCGTCGATCTGCCGCACGTCGATGCCAGGACCCAGCAGGCGCGCCTGGCCTACTGGCAGGGCGTGATGAAAAAACTCGATGCGGTGGCGCCGGCCAGGCTGTCGGCTGGCGAGAAGGTCAACTACGCCGTCTACCGCGCGCAGATCGCCGCGCTGGTCAGCGCGCAGCAGTTCCGCGAATATGAAAAGCCGCTCAACGCCGACACCGCCTTCTGGTCCAACGTGGCCGACGACGCGCGCGGCAACTTCACCAACGTGGCGCAATACCAGGCTTACATCAAGCGGCTGCGCGACATGCCGCGTTACTTCAGCGAGGAGACGGCGAATATGCGCGCCGGCCTGGCGCGCGGCTTCACGCCGCCGCGCGTGACGCTGACCGGCCGCGACACCGGCCTGAGTTCCATCGCCGAGGCCAAGACGGCGCAGGACACGGTCTACTATCTGCCGTTCAAGCAGATGCCGGAGACCATACCGGCCGCGCAGCAGGCGCAGTTGCGCGAAGCCGGCGTGCAGGCCATCGGCGAGGCCGTGATGCCGGCCCATGCGACGCTGCTCAAGTTCATGCGCGAGGAGTACGTGCCGCACGCCACCGAGGCGCTGGCGGCCGAGAGCCTGCCCGACGGCAAAGCCTATTACCAGTCGAAGATCGTCGAGTTCACCACCACGTCCTTGAGCGCGGAGCAGATCCACCAGCTGGGCCTGAGCGAGATGGCCAAGATCCGCGGCGAGATGCAAGCGACGATCGCGCAGACCGGCTTCAAGGGCGACCTGCCGGCCTTCCTGCAATTCCTGCGCAGCGACCCGCAGTTCTACGCCAAGACGCCGCAGGAACTGCTGATGCGCGCGGCCTACATCGCCAAGAAATTCGACGGCAAGGCCAGCCAGTATTTCGGCTACCTGCCACGGCGCCGCTTCGCCATCACGCCGGTGCCGGACGACCAGGCGCCGTTCTACACGTCGGGACGCGGCGGACCGGGCGTGTATCTGGTCAACACCTACAACCTGCCGGCGCGCGCGCTGTATAGCCTGCCGGCGCTGACGCTGCACGAATCGGCGCCGGGCCACGCCTTCCAGATGCCGATCGCGATGGAGCAAAAGGGCTTGCCGATGTTCCGCCGCGCGTATATCTCGGCCTATGGCGAGGGCTGGGCGCTGTACTGCGAGCGGCTGGGCAGCGAGATGGGCATCTACGAGACGCCGTATGAAAGCTTCGGCATGCTCAGTTACCAGGCCTGGCGCGCATCGCGCCTGGTGGTCGACACCGGCATCCACGCTATGGGCTGGACGCGCGAGCAGGCGCAGGCCTATTTGCACGACAACACGGCGCTGTCGGACCATGAAATCGAAACGGAAGTGGACCGCTATATCTCATGGCCGGGCCAGGCGCTGTCCTATTATCTGGGCGAGATGAGCATCATCAACGCGCGCAAGAAGGCCGAGGCGGCGCTGGGGCCGAAGTTCAACATCCGCAATTTCCACGACACCGTGCTGCAACTGGGCTCGGTGCCGCTGCCGGTGCTGGAGGCGCGCATCGACGCCTT
>Ga0209901_1000884_pt1 | contig 10292 bp, 6 predicted proteins | sample OrgsoiDNA_201058_FD_185806 | JGI IMG/M metagenome (GOLD analysis project Ga0209901, IMG submission 185806) | Permafrost soil microbial communities from the Arctic, to analyse light accelerated degradation of dissolved organic matter (DOM) -... | ecosystem: Environmental > Terrestrial > Soil >...
GAATTGCGGCATCGGTCGGGTTGGCGCTGGCCGCCCTGGTCTCAAAAGAGTTCGTTCGATCGAGAGCGGCTTGGAGCCTGCTGCTCGCATCGACCAGTCGCCTATTGGACTCGTCCAGAGTCCCCATGAATATCCCTTGCTCGCGCGCGGTGTAATCTGCCGAAGTGAGCTGACGAGATAAAGTTCCGGCGCGGTTATTAACCCAGGCGAGCAAGTCGTCGCCCGCGTGAACGTCACACGACGCGTAAGCTGTTCCGGCGGGGAAGATGACCGCATTGAGGGCGCCCGACACGACGAGACGCCTAAGCATAGCTTTCGTTTTGCTTCCGGAGGCCATGGCGGTTAATAACTATGGGTTTGGCAAGCCAGACGCGGCGCGGATTGACGCACCGCGCCCGCCAAGCACGGAATCGGCGATATGCACGTCGTTGGGGCTTAGTCCAGCATTGATCCGCGCCTTGGCGTTGGCGGGAATAGCCGAGCTCAAGGTGTCGCTGTCGACGTACTGCGCGTACTCTAAGACCAGCGTCTGATAGTCGGCGATCTGTGCGTCGACTGACGAGATCAGATTGGCCTGCACGACGCTTATCGCGCCCCCCGCCTGACCGACCGCGTCTCGCGCCCTGACCAATTCTTGGCGAATTTTCGTAAGCGTATCGCGGCTGGCGGTAGTCGGATCGGCTAGGAGTGCGTCGATGCGCGCGATCGTCACATCCACATCGTCCGGACTCAGGCTGGCGTTTGCTATGACCAACCTGCGGACCGCCAGCACTTGCGCATCCAGCGCGCCGAGGTCCTGCGCCCGGCTGACGAGCAGCGCACGAGCGATGTCAGCATATTTCTGCTTGATCGCATTTGCGGAAATCATTCGCGCCTGCGTGTGCAGCGTCTTCAGATAGAGCCCGTTGTTGGGATCTGGAGCAGCGTTTTGCAGACGGATTTGCGACTGGATTTGCGCTAGTGCTCTGTACGTTTTGAAACGGACCTCATGGGAGACATCGGCAGGCACCCGAACCTCCGGCCCCTCATTGAGGCGTAGCGCGAACGATAACGGCGGGAACGTGAATCCCTGAACTTCAGCAACGGTTACGGTGGCGCCCCCAAGACTCCGATCAAATGTTACCTGCCCGCCGGGTGCGACGGTGAGTGAGGCTAGACCCGGTTGGGCCACCGTCAGCGTCACGGCGGACGCGTCAGGGGGGACAGTTATCGTCGAGGCGGGGTAGCAAGTCTCGGCTTTGAAGTTGCAGCCCGGTACGTCCATCTTCATGGTCACGCCATACTGAGGAACGCCGAAACTAAGCGGACCGGGCTTCCCTGGCGGGCTATTCTCCATAACGAAGATCCGCTGCCCGTCTATCGTCGACGTCGACGTTTTTAAGGCAAAGGTTGGGTCGCTCTGACTTGGGCCATAGTCGTGCGGTTGGGACCTAATGTGAACGACGAGTGTCCGGAAGAGGCCTTCCGCGTCTCGCGCAGGAATGTTCACATGCCACGCGGGCCCGGCGCCGATGTTGGCGTTGTTCGCCGCGAACTCTTGGATCGAAGCGTCTGCCTGGGCATAGCCAGGACCAAGGTCGATGATCTGCGATCGCAGCAGCGCCTGCTCATCTTGCGCTTCGGATACCGCCGGCTGTGCGGGCTGTGCTAGGGCCGGACAGGTCAGCACCAAAGCCGCAAGTAGTGAAACACCTGCAGCTAGAACCGGCTGAACGTACGCCGTTCTTACAGCACCTCGCCCACCCGTGCGCAAGTGAACGTGCTTCAGGAGCGCGGCTGAGGCTTGATCACGCCGAAATAGCGAGGCACCACTCCGGTTGGCCATGCCCTTCGTCACGCCGAACCGAATGAAGCGCGCACTGGCATGCGGAAGAGCGGTCAACCCGCTGCCGCGCCGTAGAATGCTGACCACAACCTCAGGGAAGAATGTCTGCGTTGTCCCACGGTACTCGTTAGCGATCTTGGCGGCCGAATCCCCAGTCGCGTTCCGACGGACGCGTACGATGTTGTATCCAGTCCAAGCAAGACCTTCGATCCGCGTATTGACTGAAACCTCTCTAGCTAGTTTCTTGTGGAAATCAATCGAAAGCAGAAATCCATGGGTCATGGGTCCCCGAATAAGTATGATGAATGACGCTTGCGGGGCTTGACGATTCAGGGCGTTGTTCTCCATCGCGTCTGTTTGACGGCCCCTTAAATATAGGCGACTACACGTGAGCGTGTGGCTAGACGGGCAGACAAATTGGAGCTGACGTTGAGATCAATTGCACCGCCCTGTCTTCCTCAACCGGTCGCAGGCGCGCGAGTCACTTATGTATCCAGCTGCGCGGTTCGTTGACAACTTTTCCCGGACTGCACCTAAAGCATGGCGGCGGGCAGTCTGATGTCCCCGATTACGAGGGTCCGTTGTTTGAGCGGGGCCGCCGCTCGAATGGCCAGATGACGGTTCGGGCGAACGGCGGCTAGTGGCCGGCAGTACCCGCTCGGTATCCGGTGCATTAGCGGCCGCACGGTCCTGATCGAACTACGGTGGCGTGCGGCCGATATGGGCTTCGCTAGATCTCGGTTTGCTCGGCGATCTCCAGCGCATCATCAACTTCGATGCCAAGGTATCTGACTGTGCTCTCCAGCTTCGAATGCCCAAGCAGAAGTTGAACGGCTCGGAGGTTCTTCGTACGCTTGTAAATCAACGTTGCCTTAGTTCGTCGCATCGTATGGGTGCCGTAAATCGCTGAGTCGAGACCAACGGCTGCAACCCAACGATGTACGATTCGAGCATATTGCCGCGTAGAGACGTGAGGAGAGTTGAGAATACGGCTAGGAAAAAGATATCCTTCCGGCTTCAAATGAGCCTTCTCAACCCAGGCAATCACCGCTGATCGCGTGGGTTCGGTCAACTCGAATTGCACCGGACGCTGTGTTTTACGCTGCACAATCATCGCCCGGGGCAACACTTGACCACCGTGCATCACGTCGTGCACACGAAGGTTGACCAAGTCACAGCCACGCAGTTTGCTGTCGATTGCGACATTGAACAACGCAAGATCGCGAACCGCATGCGCATTCTGGAGATAAATTCGTATTGCCCAGATGTCCTTCAGCTTCAGCGGTGGCTTTTGCCCGATTAGTCTGCCTCTGTTCCACGGCTCCCGCGTTTGCTTGGCTTCCATGTCGAACTCCAATTGGTTGATCGGAGTCTGATTTTGTGCTCATCGCGTAGGGCAGCTTTCCGTGTGTATGCAGGGCTGACGCGTGCAGTCGGCCACCTGCGGCCGTTCGGCGGCGCTCTCAGGTGGACATTCGAACGTCTGCTCCGCTCAGGTACCGGCCATTGCGATACAGGCTCGATCCGGCAAGTCCTCGGCCATAGTTGACATTGGAGCAGGCTGGGTTAGGCAAACCAGTAGAGGTAGTGGCAGGCGGGCGAAAACCGCTGTTCAAGTGTAGAAGAACCTGGCACGCCGAGCCGGCCACTCGGAGGTCAGTATCTGGTTGCCGTTTTACGATGTCCACGCTACTATTTTTTACAACAGTCGAGACTTGAAAGGACCGTCATGAACGGCGACGCCCTTGCTCTGGAAGTTGTCGAGTTCGCCGATGTTGACCACTGGCGGTGGAGTTTGAAGGACGCTCACGGTGCGTTTCTCGCCGATCATGCGATCCGCCTGGACAGGAACGACCCGAGATACCGGGCTCTGTGGGATCTCCCGGGATATATTCGCCACTACAGTAAGCTCGACAATCGCGACGAGGACGAGCGCCGCCTCTTGCAGGAGATTGGCGCGTGGCTCGGCGAGACCTTGTTGGGTCAGACTATCGCCGGGGCGATTAGCGACCACGCGATGTCACCGGTCGTTGTCCGCATCGTTGTGCCGCCCGAGGCCGAGCAATTACTTGTCTTACCGATCGAGCTTGCCCATATGTCCGGCAAGCCCATCGGATTGCTAGGTGTCAGTGTTGTATTTGAGGTTGCTGGCGATCGACGCTCGCAAGATGTACCTGTCGGTGAGCGTCTGCGCATCCTCGCGCTATTCAGCTTACCGCCCGCCGGAAGTCCTTTGAACCTGAGAAGGGAACGGCAGGCGGTACAGACATTGGTGCGCGGACTTGTGGGCGCTGGCGGCCTTGCCGTCGATCTGCGCGTCCTGCAGTACGGTGTGACGCGAGATAGCCTCGAACGTGCACTGACGACTGGCGACGGTTGGGACGTTGTTCACTTTTCTGGTCACGGAGTACCCGGGGCTCTGATCCTAGAAAAACCTGACGGCCAACCGGATCCGACATCTTCGACCGATATGGCGAGACTCTTGCGTCAAGCAGGACCAAGATTGAAGCTGGTGGTGCTTTCCGCGTGCCTGTCAGCAGCCGTGAGCATCGAGCAAACTCTGAAGTGGATCGGCGTAGAGACGCGGGCACCCTCCGCCGGTTCAGATGTTGCCGCGTTCACCGAACTATCGTCTCAATCCGCACAGATTGTGGCGCGAGCGCTAGTAGGCGCCCTCGATTGTGCCGTGGTAGCAATGCGCTATCCCGTTGGCGACGAGTTCGCTACAACATTCACAGAAGCGCTATACGACTACCTGCTCGACCGGCGACAAACGTTGCCGCGCGCTGCTGAACTCGCCCTGCGAGCGGCTCTGGGACGGCTGGACGACGGCTCTGCTCCCGAAGCCCGTCCGTTATCTGCAGTAACGCCGGTGCTATTCGGCAGGCGCGCCACGGGCTTGACGCTCTCTGCGCCGTCAAAGCCTCCCAAATTCCGGGTCGTCGAGACCGGCCTTGCGTACTTCGACCAGGAACCGGGGCATTTTGTCGGACGGGTGCGGGCGATGATGCGGGCGAGTGCAGTTCTTGGTGTCCAAAGTAATAAGAGCGGCGTGCTCTTCCACGGTATGGCCGGGTCCGGTAAGACCAGTTGCGCGGTCGAACTCGCATACCACCATGAGCGGGCAGGACGGTTCCAGGGATTTGTCTGGTACCGGGCACCAGAGCAGGACATGGAGATCGCGCTTGCACTACGCAATTTTGCGCTGGCAATGGAGAGACAGTTGCCGGAATTCGCCATGGTCCACGTTGTAGACAACGAGGACACGTTGCAGAATTGGCTGCCACAGCTCAGCCAAATGTTGAAGACCACCGCAGTCATGATCGTGCTAGACAACGTTGAGAGCCTTCTGAGTGAGACAGGGAAATGGCGCGATAACCGGTGGGCTCTGATTTTCGAGGCGCTTTGTCGCCCAGGTGGTTTGTCGCGCGTGGTGTTGACGAGCCGAATCCCTCCAGCGGTTTTACCCACCGGTGTCGAGAGCATTCCGGTGCATGCGCTTCCGCTCGACGAAACTGTGCTACTTGTTCGTGAACTCCCGAATTTGAGAGCGCTGCTCGACGGAAGCGCGCCCGGATTGAACAAAGCGGATGGGCGTGAACTGCTGCGACAAACACTGCGGCTGGTGCAGGGACATCCGAAGATGATTGAGTTCGCTGAACGTCTGGCCGCCGAACCGGCGAAACTCGCCGAACAAATAAAAAACGCCTGCAACGTGGCGGACGAGGGCGGAGATGGACTCAATGCGTTTTTCACGAGCGGCGAAACGCGATGCGACGCGCAGGCGTTTCTCGATGCCCTTCGTAACTGGACAAAGGGCATTCTCGACACGCTCTCCGAGGAGACGCGTACCGTTTTTTATATCATGTGCGCACTTGAGGAGAGCGATCGTCGAAGCGCGCTCATCGACGCGAACTGGCCCGAACTGCGGGAGCGGCTCAACAGCAAATTGACACCTCCGGACATCCCTCCGGCCCTTGATCGGTTGGTGACGGTAGGGCTTGTTGAGAAGGAGCTGTCCGAGGTGAACGGTATGGAGCGAAGTCTCAAAATCCATCCTGCTGTGGCGGAAGTCGGCCGTGTTGCGGCTGGTCCAACTGTTCAGTCCGCAGTTGACGAGACCTTGGGCGCTTACTGGTACGAGGTTATGGCAGCAGAATTGAGAGAATACGGAAAGACGTCACGCGGAGGGGCGCCAATCGTTCAGGCGGGTTTTGCTGGTTTCCCCTATCTGAGCCGGACCCATGAATGGGACAACATGTCAACAATGGTCGAGAAAGTATATCTTCTCGACGACTCCCCAAACACTACTTCGTCTCTCCTATTTTTGATGGGTCGGATTGTCGAAGCGACCGCGGGAACGCCGCGGGCGAGAATCGACAAGGCGCACTTCGCGCATTTGCTTCGTGAGGCTGGCCGGACGAAGGAAGCCGACGAGCTCCTGCGTGCCAATCTGGAGGAAGCTGTGCGCGAGCGCGACTTCCTCGTGGCCGAGAACACATGCGGCGAGCTCTGCATATTGTTGATGGCTAGTGGCAGTTTAAACGAAGCGCTGGAGGTTGTGCAGAAGAGATCGGAGTATTGTCGCCTTGCGGGAACTGGTGATTGGAGTGGAGTTGCAGCCGAAGGCCAGCGGCTTCAAATTCTCAACCGGCTCGGACGGTACGGCGAGGTACTCCGTGACGCGCCCCAGTTGCAGGAGAAGATTACTGCATTAGGCGCTCCAAACGATCGGGAGGCGAACCTTGTCTGGAATGTGATAGAAGTGCTCTATGACACGGTGAGCGACGCTTCGCAAAATCTCGGCGAACAGATCGCGAGGGAAAATAGCAACGGCGCGATTGCTGTCCAGATCGATGGTGAGCAGTTAGCCCGCGCGAACGAAGCGTGGGAGCAGGCGATAAGCTACAACCAAAAGGCGCTAGCAATCAAACAAAAACGGGGTGCCTCGTCCCTGGAATTCGCGAGGACACGCGTCAGGAACTATGGGCCACTCCTGCGGTTGCGGCGCTATGACGAAACCCGCCAGTTGCTTGACGAGTGCAGAGCGGTTTTCGAACGGGAGAACGCGTTGCCCGACCTTGGGCGTATCTACTCGGCGCTTGGGTCGCTAGAGGTGATGACCGGCAGTATCGAAGAAGCGCGTCGATTCGAAGAGAGTGCTCTCCGCTTCAAGTATGCAGCAGGCGTTATCGATGATGTGGCCATCGGACATTTTAATCTTGCAAACAGATTAATTTGGGAAGGACGGGACTTTGGCGCGGCGGTGGCGCACCGGCTTGCAGCAGTACTTCTGAGGGTTGCGACCCGCTCGGCTCGCGCCGAGCCGAACAAGGCGACGCTTCGCAGCGATCTCCTGAGCACCGGAAAGCCATTGCACGATGTCTTGCCCGCTGACTTTGATGCTCTCTGTGCAATTGTGGATGCCGTGCCGGGAGCCAGGTTTCGTCAGACCATGAATAGTCTTGTAAAGGGAGCGCCTGACGAACTGATGGAAACGGTGATCGCATCGATCCAAAGAAGCCACCCTTTGTAACCTTTTATCACAGGTTGCGGCCGCCGCTTGGGAGATTTACGTGGCCGCGTCATTGAAAGGAAAATCCAGATGGAAAACGAGCTCGCATCGATTGCCCGCCGAACGGCAACACTTTTGGCGCCCGAGTTTGGTCCCGAATTGCCGCACAAAGTCGAACAGGCGATTGCGGAGGATCCGTTTGAGAAAAATGCGGAGCGCATTGTCGATCCGATCTCGGTAGCGTCGTTGATCGTGAGTCTCGTCGCCTTGGGTTGGACTATTTACCATGATAGTAAGGGCGATCGAGAAGCAGCCCGACGAGATCAGCACGCCCTGGCGCAGCGCCTCGCCACCAGATTGCAGGACGGTGAGGACGAGATAAGAGGACTAACGGCGCTCACCACGGAGCAAAAGGACCGTGTTATTGACGTGGTGGCGAGAGAGATCGTTAATGCTGGGGATAAACGCTCATGATCGTGCGCGCGCTCGCGGCGCGGGCGCACTGATCGGCCTATCCTTGTCTCGCGCGGATCGCGGACCTCTCAGACTGATGATTGATCTAAAAGCGTTCGCCTAGTAATCAGCAGGGATCAGGCCCAAGAAGATTGGCTTCTGTTTTATCTGCTCGGTTCGACTAATGGGCACTACCAGAAGGAGTCGACGCCGAGCAGGAACACAGCCAGAGTCGCGCCCGCGAGGCGCGCATTGGGCGTCTTCACTCCTGATAGTCGCGCTCGACGATCTTCTCGTCGATCGGCACGGAGAACTGGTCCTTGCGAACACTGAGACTAGCGGGGCGGCGCTCGAGATTGATACTCATGCTTCGGCCCTGCAAAATTCAGTTTGACTGAAATGCGCCCGACGACGGTGCAGGCTGAAGCTATCGACGTGAAACTCCTCAACCGAGATCGTGACTTGACATCAAGGTGGCAACACAGCGATGCGAGGACAAAAAATATCGGACCAAGCCCGAGCCGGACAATCGCGCGCAACAGCCAACGCAAGTCGTATCCTGCCGCGCACAGCACCGCGTTGAGCACGTCGCCGGTTTGCCCCTTGAGCCAGCAACGCTGCATACCGTGAGCCTGCTTCAGATGGTCGATGATCGGCTCGATCGCCTAGCGGTTTGAGCTAGCGCCTTTGCGTGCTGGTCAGGGCCTTGTGCTTCCCACGATGAATCAGGTCTACTGATGATAGCTCGGCGTCAACGCCGCGAAACCCGAGATCGACCAGTATGCTCTTCGGCTGCGGCGCACCGGCCAGATCCTGGAGGCGAACATCTTGGTGTCCAGGCGGCTGCGAAAGAAATCGGGCGTGCTTCATTGGGCGAGATTCCGAACTCCCACCCAAGAACTCCTTCAGATTGATATTGTTCCTAGGAGTTCTCGACAACACTCATTTCCCTTAGTCCGTTGCCACACTTGCCCTCGACTATTTCTGAAGGGCCGAATCATGATGATTTCCTTTCAATTGAAGTGAGATCCGGTCTGAGTCCAAGCAATGGGCGCTACCCGACCAGTTGCGGTCGGCCATCCCCATAACGGTCCAACGGCAGGGAACAAACCCATACCGGCCGTTGCCGCCTTGAGGTACCAACGACCGCTGTTGTTTAGGGTTGTAGGACGCCTGCCCTGATCCGTCGACGTGTCAACCTCGCCCAGACGCCAGCGGGCAGGCGTCCTACAAGCCCCAAGGGAGGAAACCGCGGAGTGCTCCGACATGGTCTGAACATTTCACCGCTATGGCGATTTGTTCGGTCCCATTGAAGGCACGTTGGATATAAACGCGGGTAAATCTGAGCCTGGGCAACCACGCTCGCTGCAGCGACGCTGCTGAGCGTTACTATCACGCCAACGCGGCCAGCACCAAACCACCCGTTTGGAGTCGTAGGCGCAGGCGTCTCCTATTGGCTCTCGTTGCCGAAGAGCCGACAGTCGATGTGTGCATCCTGACTCGATAGCGTTCATGCGTTGGCTCACTCAACAGGCGGTGCCCGGATAGGTCTGCTGCGCTGGAGTATGTCGATGATGACCATCGGCGAACCGCAGTGCCGGCAAACGAAGGTTGGCGGTACTACGACTGTGACTACGTCGTTAGCACTGCGGGCGATACTGGCAGGCACGACACGCAGCAACTCGCGGATCCTCGCGAGGTTCTCGCGCCGCGATGGGTTCGCGAGCAGACCGTAGTGGCGGATGCGGTGGAAGCCGCCAGGCAGCACATGCAATAAGAACCGGCGCACGAACTCATCTGCTTGGAGCGTCATGGTCTTGTTGCGTGTGCGTCCGTCTACACGGTAGTCCTTCCAGCGGAAGGTCACGCCGTGTTCGTCGAGCGCGACCAGGCGTTGGTTCGAGATCGCGACCCGGTGCGTGTAACGCGACAGATAGGCGAGCACTGCTTTGGGTCCCGCAAACGGGCGTTTGGCATACACCACCCACTCGCACGCGCGCATTGGCGCCAGCCATTTAGCAAAGGCTGTGAGCTCGTTGAGCTCGGCGTATTCGCCGAAGAAGCGCAACCGGCCGCTGCGATACGAGGCCTCCAGCTCTTCGAGGAAGCGTCGCCGGAACAGGCACGAGAGTACACGCACTGGAAGGAAGAAACCTGGCTTGCACGCCACCCACCGGCTTCGCTCCGGCGACAGTCCACCACCGGGAACGATGCCATGCACATGGGGGTGATGCGTGAGCGCCGAGCCCCAGGTATGCAGGACCAGCGTGGCACCGATCTGTGCGCCGAGATGCTTCGGATCGGCGGCGATGGTGCGCAACGTCTCGGCCGCGATATCGAACAGCAGCCCGTAGATGACGGCCTTGTTGTAATACGCAATCGCGCTGATGGCCGCCGGCAGTGTGAAGACCACGTGGTAGTACTCGACGGGCAGGAGATCGGCCTCACGCGCTTCGAGCCACCGGCGCGCAGCGCTAGCCTGGCACCTCGGACAATGTC
>Ga0209901_1000885_pt1 | contig 10283 bp, 9 predicted proteins | sample OrgsoiDNA_201058_FD_185806 | JGI IMG/M metagenome (GOLD analysis project Ga0209901, IMG submission 185806) | Permafrost soil microbial communities from the Arctic, to analyse light accelerated degradation of dissolved organic matter (DOM) -... | ecosystem: Environmental > Terrestrial > Soil >...
TCTTTCTGCAACACCGAAGCCAGGCGCGTGTCGCCGATAGCCAAGGCCGACACCGGAATGTCCACCGGCACAGGCAGGTCGATACGCGCAAAGACAATACCGGTATTGGCCGGCGCGGGCCGAAGCGTCAAATCCACCTTACGACCCGAATGCAGGCCGATCCCGACGGTTTTGACGATGGTTTTAATGGTTCGCTGCTTCAACATGATTTTTTTCGCTTCGATTGTGACTCCCGATTGAGAGAATCAATCGTGAATTTGTATTCAATAGCGCGAAGTATACTCCAATCGCTTCGCGTCGTCCCGGACGGAACCTTGCAACTTGTTTCTCCAAGTTACCGGGTAATTTCGGCACGTCAGATGCTTTGCCACGCGAAAACGAGGAGGGTCGGGCCGATGACCGGAATGGAGGCATTCCCGGACATCGGCACCGCGTTACGGCTTTGTTGCGATTTTGTTGCGGCGCATTTCAAGAGAGCGCGCGAACGTCATTTTATGTGGCACGGACGCAACACCACGCTCGCCTTATCGGCCTGAAACGAGCCCAACATCAACTCAACATCGCTTGAAACATTAGCCCAGCGTCGCCAGTACGCTCTCAGCGCTGCTGACTTCAAACTTGCCGGGTGCTTCGAGATTCAGCGTCTTGACCACGCTGTCCTCGACCACCATTGCGTAACGCTGGGAGCGAATTCCCATGCCACGCTCCGACAAATCCTGCTCCAGACCGAGTGCTCGGGTAAAACGTGCGCTGCCGTCGGCGATCATCTTCACCTTGCCCGAGGTTTGAAGATCGCGTCCCCACGCGTTCATGACGAACGCGTCGTTGACGGAGACACACCAGATTTCATCGATACCCGCCGCAGCCAGCTTCTCTGCGTTGTCGATAAAACCTGGTACGTGCCTGGCGGAACAGGTGGGCGTGAACGCGCCTGGCAATCCGAAGATCACCACGCGCTTGCCCGCCGTCCGCTCGCGCGCCGAGAAACCGTTCGGTCCCACGGCGCAACCCTCCGTCGCCACGTCGATAAATTCGAAGAGGCGTTCGTCGGGAAGCGTTTCACCTGTCTTGATCATGGATCGGCCTTTCACTGAGTCAGTGCTGGTCACGCCAGCGATCTACCACTTGATTCATCACACATCACGCGTTCAACGTCGTCGCGCCACGACCGCTGTACCAGTTCGACAGTTCGATCTCATCCCAATATAGACGATGATGAACGTAATCGAAGCGGTCACTCCGCCACAGTCCAGCGTCCAGCAGACGCGGCCTGAAACCTGAGACAGCACGACCTTCGACTGAAGCTTTTGCCTATGGGCGTTTAATACAAAAACCAGCCGCCCCGGCAAAAAGCATCAGTCTGCCTGCTTACGCAAGAACGCCGGAATGTCGTACGTATCGACGCCCTTTTCCTGGAGCGCCTGAACGTGCGAAGCCGCCGTTTCACGCGACGAACGCCACACAGCCGGCGTGTCCAGCGCGCCGTAATCCGTGCCATTCGATTGCTGCGGTGCGTAGCTATGCTGCGCGTGCGCGATCGGTGCATTGTCCGTGCCAGTGCGCAGCAGGGTCATCGGAGCAGCTTGTTGCTTCTTCGCTGCACGGCCGAGGCCCGTGGCTACAACCGTCACGCGCAACGCGTCGCCCATGGCGTCGTCATACACGGCACCGAAGATCACGGTCGCGTCTTCTGCTGCATACGACTTGATCGTGTTCATCACTTCGCGCGTTTCCGACAAGCGCAGCGAACGGCTCGACGTAATGTTCACCAGCACGCCGCGTGCACCCGACAGATCCACGCCTTCCAGCAGCGGACTTGCCACGGCTTGCTCTGCAGCCAGGCGCGCACGATCGACACCGGCAACCGTCGCCGTGCCCATCATTGCCTTGCCTTGCTCGCCCATCACCGTCTTCACGTCTTCGAAGTCGACGTTGACCAGCCCGTCGACGTTGATGATTTCCGCGATGCCGGCAACAGCGTTGTTCAACACGTCATCAGCGCACTGGAAGCACTTGTCCATCTCAGCGTCATCGCCCATCACCTCGAACAGCTTGTCGTTCAGAACGACGATCAGCGAGTCGACGTGATCCTCCAGTTGCTGCGATCCCGCTTCAGCCACGCGCATGCGGCGGCCGCCTTCAAACTCGAACGGCTTGCTGACCACACCCACGGTCAAAATACCCATTTCCTTCGCGATCTGAGCCACGACCGGCGCTGCGCCCGTACCCGTGCCGCCACCCATGCCCGCGGTGATGAACACCATGTGCGCGCCGCGCAATGCATCGGCAATACGCTCACGCGCATCTTCCGCTGCGGCCTTGCCCATGTCCGGCTTCGCACCCGCTCCAAGACCCGTGTTGCCCAACTGGATCACCTGGGTGGCACGCGAACGCGCGAGCGCCTGCGCATCCGTATTCATCACGATGAAGTCCACGCCCTGGACCCCGCGGTTGATCATGTGCTGCACTGCGTTTCCGCCTGCACCACCAACACCAACGACCTTGATGATCGTTCCGTTGGTTTCCGTTTCCAGCATTTCGAAATCCATATTGCCTCCGTCAAGAATGAAAATCGGCGTTATTCGGCAAGAGATCGGGCAACCTCTTGTCGCGCGCCAGCCGCCGGCACCAGCGCGAATTCTTTGTGTTCAGAAATTTCCCAGGAACCAATCTTTCATACGTCCAAAAACCTGTCCCATCGAGCCAGACTGCACGGCAACCTTGCGGCCGCGCATGCGTTGCGAACGGCCTTCGACGAGCAAACCCATCGCGGTGGAATAACGCGGGTTACGAACCACATCTGCCAGACCGCCCGCGTATTCGGGCACGCCGATACGCACCGGCTTCAGGAAGATGTCTTCGCCGAGTTCAACCATGCCGGGCATCATCGATGCGCCGCCGGTCAGCACCACGCCGCTGCTCAGCAATTCTTCGTAGCCCGACTCGCGCACGACCTGCTGCACGAGCGAGAACAGTTCTTCAACGCGCGGTTCGACAACAGCCGCCAGCGCCTGCCGCGACAGCGTGCGCGGACCGCGCTCGCCGAGTCCCGGCACTTCGATCATTTCATCCGGGTCCGCCAGTGCCTGCTTCGCGATCCCGTAGCTCACCTTGATATCTTCCGCGTCGGGCGTCGGCGTCCGCAGCGCCATCGCGACGTCGCTCGTGATCTGATCGCCGGCGATAGGAATCACCGCCGTATGACGGATCGCGCCTTCGCTGAAGATCGCGATGTCGGTCGTGCCGCCGCCGATATCCACCAGCACCACGCCCAGTTCCTTCTCGTCCTCCGTCAGCACCGCCAGCGACGAAGCCAGCGGCTGGAGAATCAGGTCGTTCACTTCCAGGCCGCAACGGCGCACGCACTTCACGATGTTCTGCGCCGCGCTCACCGCGCCCGTCACGATGTGCACCTTCACTTCCAGGCGAATGCCGCTCATGCCGATCGGCTCGCGCACATCTTCCTGCCCGTCGATGATGAATTCCTGCGTCAGGATATGCAGCACCTGCTGATCGGTCGGGATGTTGATCGCCTTGGCCGTTTCAATCACACGCGCCACATCGGTCTGCGTGACTTCCTTGTCCTTGATTGCAACCATGCCGCTCGAATTGAAGCTTCGAATGTGGCTGCCGGCGATGCCGGTGAACACATTCGTGATCTTGCAATCGGCCATCAGTTCGGCTTCTTCGAGCGCGCGCTGGATTGACTGGACCGTGGCTTCGATGTTGACCACCACGCCCTTCTTCAATCCCTTCGAGTCGCTCTGTCCGAGCCCGATCACCTCGTAGTGGCCTTCGCCTTTCAACTCGGCGACGATAGCCACCACCTTCGACGTCCCGATGTCGAGGGCGACCAGCAAGTCTTTGTAGTCTTTGCTCATAGGGTGCTCATTGCCTGTGATGTCTGCTTACTTCTTCGCTTTGTCGGTGTCGCTGATGAAGCGCATGCCGGCGGCCTTGACTGCAAAGCCGTTCGGATAGCGCAAATCTGCGTACTCGATGTCATTTCCCCACCGCCCCGTCACCGCCGACCACGCCGCCACGAACCGTCGGCTGCGATCAAACAACGTGTCCTGATTGCGCTCGCGCCCCAATTCGATCTGCGTGCCGTTCGAAAGCTTCACTGTCCACGCATATCGCGGCGACAAGATGACTTCTTCCGGATGCGCGTCGAGCGGCGCAAACCACTTCGTGAAATCGTGATAGCGCGCCACCACTTCTTTCGCCGATCCGTCCGGTCCTTCGAACGCAGGCAAGTCGTCATCGAGCTCGCCCTGGTTCGCCGTGAACAGATCGCCGTCAACGCTGACCAGTTGATCCGTGCCCCATGTGCCAAGCGGCTTGAATTCTTCCAGCGTTACCGCCAGCGCATTCGGCCACACGCGCCGCACGCTCGCGTGGCGCACCCACGGCATCTGTTCGAACGCGGTACGTGCTGCGTCGAGATCGACAGTGAAGTAGTTGCCCTTCAAATGCCCCACGACGCTCGCGCGCACGGTCGGTGAATTGATGTGCAACGTGTCGCCGTCAATCTGGATCTCGCGCAGGCGAAACTCCGGCCGCTGGATCGCCCAATAACCGGCGGCCCCAAGCAGCACGAACACGAGCAATACGTGCAGTGCGTTGGCCGTGAGGTTCAGTTGGCGAGCGTTATTCCACATGTTCAGTACGTCTCAATCCTGCAATGTCAACGACAACACCTTCACCACCAGATCCTTGTAGCTGATCCCGACCGCACGCGCCGCTTTCGGCGGCAGCGAGTGGTCCGTCATGCCCGGCGCGGTGTTCACTTCCAGGAAGTACGGATTGCCGTCACCGTCCATCATGAAATCCGCACGGCCCCAATCGGTGCAGCCGAGCACGTCGAATGCACGGCGTGACAGCTGCTTCATGCGCGTTTCGTCGGCGGGCGTGAGGCCGCAGGGAATCGGGTACTGCGTGTCGTCGGCAATGTACTTCGCGTTGTAGTCGTAAAACTCACCGGCCGGCACGATCTTGATGATCGGCAAATCCAGGTCGCCCGCGATACAGCACGTGTATTCACCGCCGCCTTCAATGCTCTTCTCGACGAGCACGATCTTGTCGAACTTCGCTGCTTCAATCAGCGCCGGCACCAGCGTTTCCGCGCTCTTCACCTTGATCACCGCGACGCTCGACCCTTCGCTCGCCGGCTTCACGAACAGCGGCAAACCGAGCTTCGGAACAATCTTCTGCGCCGCAGCGTCGTAGTCGTCGCCGCGCATCACGACTTCGAACGGCGGCGTGGGCACGCCGGTTTGTTGCCAGACAAGCTTCGTGCGGAATTTATCGAGACCAAGTGCCGAACCGAGCACACCGCTGCCCGTATATTTGATGCCGTAGAAATCGAGCGCACCCTGCAACTGGCCGTTCTCGCCATACCCGCCATGCAACGCGATAAACACGCGCGCAAACCCTTCGGACTTCAACTCGGCCAACGGCCGTTCCGCCGGATCGAACGGATGCGCGTCGATGCCCGCATCGCGTAATCCCTGCAGCACGAGACGTCCCGAATTCAGCGATACCTCGCGCTCAGCGGTTTCCCCGCCAAGCAGCACGGCCACTTTGCCGAACACCTTCGGGTCGATTGCGGTTGCGCTCACATTACTCGTCGCGTTGCTCGTCATTTCGAAGCCTTTGAATCCTGAACTTGCGTCGTCAACCGAGCGCATACGCCGCCGATAGAACCGGCGCCCATCGTTATCACTACATCGCCATTGCGTGCCAATGTGGCAATCGCGTCCGGCATCTCATCCACCGATTCGACAAACACCGGCTCCACTTTCCCCGCCACACGAAGCGCGCGAGCTAACGCGCGGCCATCGGCGGCGACGATCGGCGCTTCGCCTGCCGCATAGACCTCGGTCAGCACGAGTGCGTCGACCGTGGATAGCACTCGAACGAAGTCTTCGAAGCAATCGCGCGTGCGCGTGTATCGATGCGGCTGGAACGCGAGCACGAGACGCCGACCAGGAAATGCACCGCGCGCCGCCGCAACCGTCGCAGCCATTTCGACCGGGTGATGGCCGTAGTCGTCAATCAGCGTGTACGCACCGCCTTCGGACGCTTTTACATTCACTTCGCCGTAGCGCTGAAAACGCCGGCCCACGCCTGTGAATTCATGGAGTGCCCTCTGGATATCGGCATCTGAGACTTCAAGTTCAGTCGCAATTGCGATTGCAGCCAAAGCGTTCTGTACGTTGTGCGTACCTGGCAGGTTCAAAACGATGTCCAACGGCGTCGCGTCTTCACGCAGCGTCGTGAAATGCATCTTGCCGTCGCGCGCTTCCACGTTCACCGCACGCACTTGCGCTTCGGCGCTCAGGCCGTATCGGATGATTGGCTTCGACACGAACGGCAGGATTTCACGCACGTTCGGATCGTCCACGCACAACACCGCGATGCCGTAGAACGGCAGCCGATGCGTAAATTCGATAAACGCCTGCTTCAGTCGCGCGAAGTCATGGCCGTAGGTATCCATGTGATCGGCATCGATATTCGTGATGACTTCGATCACCGGGAACAGGTTCAGGAACGACGCATCCGATTCATCGGCTTCAGCCACGATGAAATCGCCCGTCCCCAACCGCGCATTCGCGCCTGCGCTGATCAATCGGCCACCGATCACGAAGGTCGGATCTAACCCACCCGCGGCCAACACGCTGGCCACCAGCGACGTGGTCGTGGTCTTGCCATGCGTACCGGCAATCGCGATGCCCTGCTTCAGGCGCATCAGTTCCGCGAGCATCACGGCGCGCGGGACGATCGGAATCCGGCGATGACGCGCAGCCAGCACTTCGGGGTTATCGGAGCGCACGGCGGTGGACACGACCACGGCATTCGCGCCGTCGATGTTCTCTTCCCGATGCCCGATCGCCACGCGTGCACCCAGCGTGATGAGGCGATCGGTCACGCCGTTGCTGGTCAGATCCGAGCCGCTGACCTGATAGCCGAGGTTCAGCAACACCTCCGCAATGCCGCTCATCCCCGCGCCGCCAATGCCGACGAAGTGAATGTGTTTGACGATATGTTTCATGGCTGGATTTCCTTCGGCGCTTGTATCAGCGCGCTCAAGCCGGCTACATCGGCGCAGACCCGGCCGACGCGCTCAGCCGCGTCGGGTTTCGCCAGGGCGCGAGCTTTCACGGCCATTGAGGCAAGCGTCTCGCGGGTCTGTTCGCGCAACCAGCCAGCGAGCTTTTCCGCCGACAAATCGCGCTGTTGTATTAAGTGGGCCGCGCCCGCATTAGCGAGGAACGCGGCGTTGGTGGTCTGGTGGTCATCAACAGCGAATGGGAACGGCACGAACAACGCCGCCACGCCAACGGCCGCGATCTCCGATACAGTCATCGCGCCCGAGCGGCAGATCACGAGATCCGCTGCGGCGTAAGCGCTCGCCATATCGTCGATGAACGGCACCAGTTGAACATGGTCATCCGCCGATAAGCCCGCTGTCGCATAGTTCGCTTTCAACGCATCGATATGCTTCGCACCCGCCTGATGCACGACGCGCGGACGCGTTGCGGGGTCGAGCAACGCGAGCGCTTTCGGTACGGTTTCATTCAAAGCGGCTGCACCCAGACTGCCCCCGACGACCAGAACGTTAAGACGCCCGTCAGCATCCACATTCCGCGCGGCGTAGCGTTCTTTGGGTGGCAATGCCTCGCTAAGTTCCGCACGAATTGGATTTCCGGTCCATTCAGCATTCGGCAGTGCATTCGGGAACGCGACCAGCACGCGTTTGGCCACATGCGCGAGCACCTTGTTAGCCAGTCCTGCGATTGAATTCTGTTCGTGGAGCACAAGCGGCGTGCCGCTCAGCTTCGACATCAAACCCGCTGGAAACGTGATGTATCCGCCCATGCCGAGCACCACATCCGGCTTCACCTTGCGCAGCGCGTGCAGGCTTTGCGAACATGCGCGCAACAGGTTTACCGGCAGCATCAGCTTCGTCTTGATGCCCTTGCCCCGCACACCGCCGAAGCGCACGTACTCCATCGCGATACCGTGCTTCGGCACCAGCATCGCTTCCATGCCCGACGCGTTGCCGAGCCACACGACACGCCAGCCGCGCGCCTGCATCCAGTGAGCGACCGCGAGCCCCGGGAACACGTGTCCCCCGGTGCCGCCGGCCATCACCATCAGCGTGCCTGCGCGAGATGACGTCGAAACCGTCATACCTTGCCTCCCCGCATGAGCACCCGGTTTTCGTAGTCCACGCGCATCAGCACAGCAAGCGCGACGCAGTTCAGCAAGATGCCCGAACCACCGTAGCTCACCAGCGGCAACGTCAGGCCTTTGGTCGGCAGGAGACCGAGATTCACACCCATGTTGATAAAGGTCTGCGCACCGAACCAGAGGCCGATACCCTTCGCCATCAAACCGGCAAATGTGCGGTCGAGCGCAAGCGCCTGACGGCCGATTTCGAACGCGCGCCGCACGATCCAGTAGAACAGCAGGATCACGATCAGCACGCCAACAAAACCCAGTTCCTCTCCGATCACCGCCAGGATGAAGTCGGTGTGCGCTTCCGGCAGATAGTTAAGCTTCTCGACACTGCCGCCGAGTCCCACGCCGAACCATTCACCGCGGCCGAACGCGATCAGCGAGTGCGTCAACTGATACGCCTTGCCTTGTGCATAGCGATCGTCCCACGGATCGAGGTAAGCGAAGATCCGTTCACGACGCCACGGCGATGCCCACACGAGTAACGCGAACGTGCCAACGGCCGTTGCAACCAGGCCGCCGAACAGCTTGGCGTTCACGCCACCGAGGAACAGCACACCCATGGCGATGACCGCGATCACCATGAACGCGCCCATGTCCGGCTCGAGCAGCAGCAACGCGCCGACGAAACCAACTGCAACAGCCATCGGCAAAAAGCCGCGGCCGATGCTGTGCATGAACTCTTGCTTGCGCACCGTGTAGTTGGCCGCGTAGATGGTCACGGCGAGCTTCATGATTTCGGACGGCTGCATGTTCGTGATGCCGAGCGGAATCCAGCGACGCGCGCCGTTCACGCCCTTGCCGATATGCGGAATCAGCACGATCACCAGCAGGAACAGCGAGAACAGGAAGAACTTTGCCGCGTACTTGTCCCAGGTGGACACCGGAATCTTGAACGCGATGATCGACGCCACGACGGCCGTTGCTATCGATACAAGATGGCGCACCAGGAAGAAGTAGTCGTGGTACTGCGCATATTTTGGCGAATCCGGCATTGCGATGGAAGCCGAGTACACCATCACGATACCGAGTCCGAGCAGCGCGATCGTCACCCATAGCAGCGAGTAGTCGTAGTCGAGCATGCGCGAGCGGATAGGCGTCACGCCGTTGACCGCACTCGAAATACCGCTTGCCCGCTCGGCCACGCGCGCACCGATACCACCAAGCCCACCCACGCCGCCCGTGCGGTCCGTACGCGACGCGCGGCCGCCGAGCGTGGCGCTGTCGTTGGCAACAGCGTTGCGTTGACCGGTGAGTTTCGAACCAAAACGTTCGGACCAGCTCATAGCATCACTCCCCGTTCTGCCGCAATGTCCGTCACCGCTTGTCGGAACACGTCCGCGCGATGTGCGTAGTTTTTAAACATGTCAAAGCTGGCGCACGCCGGCGACAGCAATACCGCATCGCCCGGCTGCGCCAGTTGTGCGGCCGCTTGCGTCGCGGCTTCAAGCGTCGCGTGGTCATGCAGCGGCACGTCCGTTTCGGCCAACGCCTCACGAATGCGCGGTGCATCGCGGCCAATCAGCATCACCGCCCGGCACCAACGCGCGACTGGCGCCGCGAGCGGCGAAAAATCCTGGCCCTTGCCGTCGCCGCCCGCGATCAGCAAAGTCTTTTGCGCCAGGCCATCGAGCGCCGCGACCGTCGCGCCGACGTTCGTGCCTTTGCTGTCATCGACGAAATCAATGCCTTCTATTTGCGCGATCACTTCCACGCGATGCGGCTCGCCCTTGTATTCACGCAAGCCATGCAGCAGCGACGCGAGCGGCAAATCGATCGCCCTCGCGAGCGCCAAACCAGCCAGCGCGTTCGCCGCGTTATGCAGACCGCGAACGCGCAGCGCATCGACGGGCATCAGGCGTTTCGAATACACATTGGGCTCAGCGGCGACTTCACTTTTACGACGACGCGTGGGCGCGGGTTCATCGCTGAGATCGCGGTCGTTGCCTTGCGCGAGCCATGCAATACCGTTCTCGCGCAGCAGACCGTAGTCGCCGAGACGCTTCGGTTCGTTCAAACCGAACGTGACCACGGTCGCG
>Ga0209901_1000889_pt1 | contig 10272 bp, 10 predicted proteins | sample OrgsoiDNA_201058_FD_185806 | JGI IMG/M metagenome (GOLD analysis project Ga0209901, IMG submission 185806) | Permafrost soil microbial communities from the Arctic, to analyse light accelerated degradation of dissolved organic matter (DOM) -... | ecosystem: Environmental > Terrestrial > Soil >...
CACCGCATCCACCACTCAATCTTTCGGGTTCACCAGCGACGTCAGCACGTGATCCGCCCATTGCCCGTCGATCTTGAGATACGCCTTGGCCAGCCCTTCATGTTCGAACCCAAGGCTGGCCAGCAGGTTCCCGCTGCGATCATTCTCCGGCCGATAACTCGCCATGACACGATGCAGCCCGTAGGCATCGAAGATAAAACCCAGTGCCGCAGCGAGCGCCTCGCGCATCAGCCCGCGTCCCTCGTAACGGTGATCAATCGAATAGCCGAGATGACAGGCCTGAAACGGCCCCCGCACGATGTTCGTAAAGTGGCAGTCGCCAATCAGCACGTTGCGGCGTTCGCTCGAGAAAATCAGCAGATGGAGTGCGGTGCCGGCGGCCATCGCGTTTTCCATTAATGCCATGCGCTCGTTCGCGGCTTGCATGGTGAAGAAGGCGTCTTCTCGCAATGGCTCCCAGTGATCGAGGTGCGCGCGATTGGCGAGCCGGTAGATCAGCAGCGCGCCGGTGTACTGACTGCTGGCCGGACGCAGCACGACACGCTCCGTTTTCATGCCCTCCGGCGGAAATTGCGCCATGGCGCGGTGCTCGGCTTCGATTGCCATAAGCGGTAACAGCCCCTTTTTGGTCGTGTTCGACAGCAATGCAACAACGAGACAACGACAATACAGCGACGAATTAAAGCCAGCTTTTCATGTGATGAAAAGCGGCAATATTTTCTTAAGCAGTGCGTCGGACTGTGTCGTTTTCCGTCACCAGCACCCAATTTTGACTGGTAAAAGATAGGTGAAAACCCTTATAATTCCCAAAGTGAAAGACTCAAGGAACTTTGGAAATGTCCCGCCGCTTTATGATTGTTGAGCGCATCGCTTTCGCGTTGCTGACCATGTCCGCCGTTGCTGATGCTGGCTTTATCAGCTACGAAAAGAGCCCGAACTTCAGGGATAACCTCCATGAAATCGTTCGCGTGAGCAAAGAGGTTTCGCTCATGTATCCGGCGACCGGCAACGACCCGTGGATGCCGCTGGCTTCCAGCTAACGTGCCTGGAAGCACTCAAGCTGAAGTCTGAAGCGCGCTTATCCTGCAGCCGAGGTTTTCCGGTCAAGCGCTGCCCCGCCAAGCGCTTCTTGTACGAAATCAAGAAAGACCCGCACTCGCGGCGATAAATGCCGCCGATTCGCAAACACCGCATATAACTCGATTTCATCGCAGTGATAGGGCGCAAGGCACTCAATCAGCCTGCCCGCGCTCAAATCGTCGTCTATGTCCCACAGCGCCTTCAGCGCAAGGCCGCGGCCCTTAAGCGCCCAGTCGTGGAGCACCTCCCCGCTAGCGGTCGAAAGCGTGCCGCGCACCTGAATCTCTCGGCGGCGGCCGTCTTCCACGAATAACCATCTGTCGAAAACACGCTGCCCGCGCACGAGCCGCAGGCAATCATGCGCGGCGAGATCGGCGAGCGTTTCCGGCGTCCCGTGCCGCGCCAGATACGCTGGCGCCGCGCATACAATGCGCCGGCTCGACAGCAGTTTCTTCGCAATCACGCCGGTATCCGCAGGCAAGCCGATGCGCAACGCCACGTCGAGATTGTCGTCGATCACATCCAGTCCGATATCGGACAGCACAAGCCGCACCTCGACCTCCGGATACCGATCCGAGAACCCTTCGATCAGCGGCGCGATCTGCTTGCGCCCAATCTCCGACGGCGCGCCGATGCACAACAAACCCTGCGGCACGCGGGCCTGAGCGCTGATCTCGGCCTCGGCATCGTCGACCGCGTGGAGGATAGCGACTGCACGCTCATGAAACAGTGCACCTTCCACCGTCAGATCGAAGCGCCGCGACGTCCGCGTGACGAGGCGCACGCCCAGGCGCTTCTCCAGCGCGGCCAGCCGCCGGCTCATGGCGGCGGTCGATCCGTCGGTCCGGCGTGCCGCCGCCGAGAGGCTGCCGGCGTCCACCATCTGTGCAAACAGGCGCAGGTCGTTGATTTCATCGGGCATCGATTAGGTCCATCATGATTCCGTCCATCTTTCCACTTGACGCAACGATTCTATGCGGACGGATGCCTTTTCGCCACGGGCAGACGCGGCAATAATGCGGACATGACAACGGAGGAATCATCATGAAAGCATTGCGCTTCAACCAGCACGGCGATCCATCGGTCCTTTTCACCAGCGATTTGCCCGTGCCTGCGCCGTCCGGTGATGAAGCCGTCGTTCAGGTCTTCGCGGCATCGATCAATCCAAGCGACGTAAAGAACGTGCAAGGGCGGATGAGCCAGACGACGCTGCCGCGTACGCCCGGCCGCGACTATTCGGGCGTAGTCATCGGCGGTCCTGCCGAGTGGCTGGGCGCTCAGGTGTGGGGCTCGGGCGGCGACGTAGGATTTACGCGCGACGGCACGCACGCTGAACAGGTGGTCGTACCCGTTGCAAGCCTGCGTCGCAAACCGGTCAATCTGACGTTCGAGGAGGCATCGGCGATTGGCGTGAATTTCATTACGGCCTGGTGTGCCGTGGTTGAGGCGGCGCAGTTGCAGGCCGGCGAGAGCATCGTGATTATCGGGCTCGGCGGCGTGGGCGGGGCGGCGTCGCAGATCGCGAAACGGATTGGCGCGAAGGTGGTGGGCGTGGCGCGCGGTGCAGCCGCAACGAATCCCTACGTCGATGCAATGGTCGACTCGCGAGCCCCCGATGCCATCGCACGCATTCGTGAAGCGGCGAACGGCGGCGCGGCTGTCGTATTCGATACCGTCGGCGGATCGATGTTCGAAACGGCCTTGCACATGCTGAAGGTGGGCGGACGGCTGGTGGAGATATCGGCGTCGGACCGTCGCGAAGTCACCTTCAACCTCGCGGATTTTTATCACAACGAGAGCCGCCTGATTGGCGTCGATACATTGAAACGCGATCTGGTTGCGTCCGCGCAGATGCTGGAAGCGCTGCGTCCCGGCTTCGAAGACGGCAGCTACAAGGCGCCGGCCATCGCGCACACCTTCGCGCTGGAGGACGCGCAAGCCGCCTATCAGGCGGTCGCGGAGGGGACGAAAGGCCGCGTCGTGCTGACACCGCAAACGAAGCGGAGCTGACGCGATGCAACGCTGGCGACTCGCGCCGCAATCCATCCTGTTCGCTGTTTTCCTGGGCGCGCTGGCTGCATTGCCGCCCATTTCCATTGATATGGCGTTGCCCGCGCTTGGCAATATAGCGAGCTCGTTGCACGCAAGCGCGAGTCAGGCCGGGCTTACGCTGAGTCTCTTCATGGCGGGTTTTGCGGTTGGCCCGATCGTCTACGGCCCACTTTCGGACGCACGTGGCCGCAAGCCTACGCTGCTGCTCGGCCTTGCATTGTTCACAGCGGGCGGGATTGTCTCAGCGCTGGCGCCGGGCATCGCCGTGTTGCTCGGCGCGCGCCTTGCGCAGGGCATTGGAGCGGGTGCGGGGATGACGGTTGCGCTCGCGATTGTCCGCGACCTGTTCGAAGGCAATGCGATGCAGCACCGGCTCGCGGCCATCACCGTGGTCGCGAACGTTGCGCCGATTGTTGCACCCTCTATCGGCGTTGGATTGCTGGCGGCGATTGAATGGCGCGGGATATACGGCGTCATGGCGGTCTGCGGACTGCTGGCCGCGCTCGCTACGTGGGCCGGCCTGACGGAATCAGCGCCGCAGCGCAGCGGCAGCTTCGCCCTGTCCGGACTTCGCGATGGCTATCGACGCGCGCTGACGCATCGCGCGGTGCTGGGACACATCCTTATCAACGGCTTTGGGTTCGGCTGGATGTTCGCGTACGTCGCGGGTTCGCCGCTTGTGCTGCTGCATATCTTGCATGTCAAGCCAATCATCTATGCCGCGATGTTCGCCATGACCGGCGCGGGGATTGTCGCCGGTGCAACGCTGAACGGCTTTATAGCCGCGCGCGGTGTCGAATCGCGGCGCATTCTCGCCACCGCTATTTGCACGACGCTTGCCACGACCCTCGGGTTGATTGCGTTGAGCGTGTTCCATCACGCCTCGTTGCCCACCATCATGCCCTTGCTCGTGGCGAGCACTTTTTGCTTCGGGCTCGCCGCGCCCAGTGCCGCACGCGGCGCGCTCGATCCCATCCCAGAGTTGGCGGGCGTGGCGGGTGGCTTGCTGACATCTATACAGATGCTGTGCGGGGCGGCGTCGAGTTCATTCGTCGCGCTGCTGTTTCCCGTATTCGGTATTTTTTCGATGAGCGGTGTGATGGCCGTCTGCGCGTTACTCGCGGGAATGGTATGGATCTGGCTCGGGCAGCGAGGCGGAATCGAGACGTCCGCAACCGTCGCCGATGCAAATTCGACCTCGCCGATTTGAAAGCAGTGAAACGCGGCTCGGGCTATCGGCACCCTCAATTGTTAAACAACGTTATGTGTCGACACCTGATTTCATGCCGCGACATAAACGGGGGACAGGGTGCCACTTTGTGCGCCAACCGAAGGAATCCTTTGCACGGGAAAATTGTGTGGCTGCCGTCAGTTTTTCTTTGAGTTCGTGTCAACACACTCCGCGATGAGACGTTAAACGGGTACACGCGACGTCGTCGCCGCGTAGTTGTCAATCAACCTCAAGGGTCTCACTGCCATGAAAAAGCAACTCGTTGCCGCGACGCTCGTCGCTTTGTTCTCCGCTGGTGCATTCGCTCAAGCTTCGGCACCGGCTCCGGCTCCTGCAGCAGGTCCGGCTATGACGGCTGACGCTGCAGCACCGGCTAGCGCCACGCACAAAGCCAAGAAGCATCACAAGAAGCATCACAAGCACGCAGCAGCGTCGACGATCCCGTCGTCGGCACCGAAGCCCTAAGCTTGTCGAGCTTGCTCAAGCTTTAAGCTTTAGCGTTTTCGAGAAGAGCCCCGATCCAATCGGGGCTTTTTTCGTTTCGTTTCGTTTGTGTTGGCAGGCGGGCCCCGGCACGAGCAAACCACCCCTCGTGTATCATCCACACCACACGGCTTTTTCGGGCCGTCTTTCCCCGCCCGAATGCTCAACCCCACAGCTCTTTCCAGTACCGATGTCACTCTCCGAACTCAAACGGCGCCGCACCTTCGCGGTCATTTCTCACCCTGACGCGGGCAAGACCACGCTGACCGAAAAACTGCTGCTGTTTTCGGGCGCGATCCAGATTGCAGGCACCGTGAAGGGGCGCAAGAGCAGCCGCTATGCGACGTCGGACTGGATGGAAATCGAAAAGCAGCGCGGCATTTCGGTCGCGAGCTCGGTCATGCAGTTCGAATACGGCGATTGCGTCATCAACCTGCTCGATACGCCGGGACACGAAGACTTCTCCGAAGATACGTATCGCGTGCTGACGGCGGTGGATGCCGCCGTGATGGTGATCGACGGCGCCAACGGCGTTGAAGCGCAGACGCTCAAGCTGCTCGAAGTCTGCCGCAGCCGCCGCACGCCTATCCTCACGTTCATCAACAAGCTCGATCGCGAAGTGCGCCAACCGCTCGACCTGCTCGATGAAATTGAACAGCACCTGGGTGTGGCGGCTGTGCCGTTCACCTGGCCTATTGGCATGGGCAAGGAATTCCAGGGCGTGTACGACATTGCTCACGATCAGGTGCGGGTATTCCGTGCTGGGCAAGATACTGCCGGTGGCGCTGTCGAAACCGTGCGTGCGCTTGACGATGCCGACGGCGAGCGTCGTTTCGGCCCGAGCTGGGCGCGCGCGAAAGAAGAAATCGACTTGATTACGGGCGCTACACCCGCGTTTGATCGCGCTGCGTTTCTTGCAGGCGAACAGTCACCGGTGTTGTTTGGATCGGCGATCAACAACTTCGGCGTGAAGGAGATTCTCGACGCGCTCGTCGAGCTCGCGCCGCCGCCGTCCATGCGCATGTCGGTACAGCGTCCGGTGTTGCCGGAAGAGCCGCGCTTTACCGGCGTGGTGTTCAAGGTGCAGGCGAACATGGATCTGGCGCACCGTGACCGCGTGGCGTTTATTCGCGTGTGCTCGGGACACTTCGAGCGCGGCATGGCGCTTAAAGTGACGCGTACCAACAAGACTTTCCGCGCGAATAACGTAGTGACCTTCCTGTCGCAACGCCGCGAGACGGTGAGTGAAGCGTTCCCGGGCGATATCATCGGCATTCCGAATCATGGCACGCTGAGCCTCGGCGATACATTGACCGAAGGCGAGCTGTTGCAGTTCGTCGGCTTGCCGTTCTTTGCGCCGGAAATTTTCCAGACGGTGGAAGTGGTCGATCCGATCCGGGCAAAGCAGCTTGGTGAAGCGCTGCGGCAACTCGGTGACGAAGGCGCGATTCAGGTCTTCCGTCCTGTGCTTGGCGGGTCGACTATTCTGGGCGCTGTCGGGCAGCTTCAGTTTGAAGTGGTGTCGCACCGGTTATCGGCGGAATACAAGGTCGATGTGCGGATCATGCCGGCGCGGTATCGCATGTCGCGGTGGGTTACGTGCGACGATGCCGCGGAATTGCGCCGCTTTACCGATGCGTATTCGGCCCGCATTGCACTCGATGCGTCAAATGCGCCGACGTATCTCGCATCGCATGTATCGGAAATCGATGTCGCGAAGAAGGCTTGGCCGAAGATCGTGTTTAATGAACTGCGCGAGCATTCCGGAGCGCCGTTTCAGAAGTCTATTTGATGAGGTTCGCTGGCGCGGGAGTGGGCGTAGTTGCTTGGGTTGATGTTGTTAGCTCGACCAGAAACGCCCGATGCCCCAACCCAAAAGTGCGAACGAAATAATCCGTCGCGGTTATCGCTTGAGCTGAAACACGCTGTCGATTTCTACGGGAATGCCCATCGGCAAGGTAAAAACGCCGATAGCACTTCGCGCAGGCAACCGATCCGGACCAAACAGCGCAAGCAGCAAATCGCTTGCGCCATCCGCCACCTTCGGGTGAGCCGTGAAGCCACTCTCCGCGCGAACATAAACGGTCAGGCGCGCGCAGCGCTCGATATGCTCCAGTCCGCACGCTTCCTCCACACACGCGAGAATCAGCAGCATGGTCCGCTGCGCCGCCTCCTGCGCGTCAGCGATCGAAAGCTCGGTTCCCACGATTCCCACTACCGGCTTGCCGTCCTTGAACGGCCCCAGGCCCGAGACGAAGAGCTGGTCGCCCAAGGTCACGGTCGTCCGGTACGATCCGAGCGGATTGATCGGCGCTGGCAACTGGAGGCCAAGCTGCATGAGGCGGTTTTGAATGTCGTTGTCCATGGCAATCAGGCGTTCATGAGAAAGAGCAAGTATGTCCGTTCTTTCATTTCCGCGTGATGTCCGGCGCTTGGCACTCTGCCGGTCAAAGCCAGGTCCGCAACAAACTCAATCCGTGCTCTGCGCCATCTTTTGCGGCAATGGAACGTGCAGCCACTTCTCCACGATGCCGTTCAACTCGCCGTCTTTCTTGGCTTCAGTCAGGATCGCATCGACTTTCGCCATCAGCTTCGGCTCGTTCTTGTTCAGCCCGACGTGACACGCCGACTCGTGAATCACGTACTTGAGGGCGGGTTTAGTCGGCGCCGACGCCGGCAAGGTCGCGGCAATCTTGTTAGCCACGAAGTCGCCCGTGCCCACCAGCGGCACTTGACCCGCGAGGTAGGCGGAGATCATGCCGCTGTTGTCCTCGAAGCGCTTGATAGTGGTGGAGGGCGGCACGCTTTTCGTCAGCATCAGGTCTTCGAAGGTACCGCGAGCGACACCCACCGTCTTCCCGGCCATGTCCGCCGGGCCGTCAATTTTCATATTCGCGGGACCATACACGCTATTGTTATAAGGCGAATACGACTGCGAAAAGTCGATGACCTTGTCGCGCTCCGCATCGCGGCCAAGCGTCGAGATGACCAGATCGACCTTGTTCGTCTGCAGGTACGGAATGCGGTTTGCGCTCGTGACCGGCACCAGTTCCAGCTTGGCGCCGAGTTTCTTCGCAAGCAGCCCGGACACGTCGATATCAAGCCCTTCTAATTGCATGCTCGGACCGACCGATCCGAACGGCGCAAAATCCTGCGGCACGGCCACGCGCAGCACACCGCGTTTTTCGATGTCATCCAGTGCTTCCGCGTGGACCGGCGTCAAACGTGCGAACACGCTCAGCGCGACTACGCCAAGCGTCATTAACAACTTCGAAATTTTCATGTTTCCCCTGAAACGTGGTGTGGTCTGTCTACGTCGATCGTCTTTTTGCTTTGCCGGAGGGAGGCGGAAGCGCTTGGCTCGCGACATCGCAAAGTCTATTAGCAAGTCTTTTGTTTTCTAAACGATTCAAAATTCATGGGCTCGGCGACGTGACGGAGCAGGCGGCGCAACCGACTTCCCGATGAGGCGACAAACAAGTGCGCGCCGCAGGCGCCCTCAAGCGCTCACGGCGACCTTGACCCGGATAGGTATCGAGGCCGTCGGCGAAGTGAATTCACGGCAACTGCCCTGCGGCATATTTCAGGATGACAAGTGTGCACGTAATTTCGCATTAAACGATGCTAATATTGGTGCGTTAACTGATCGGAGGTTCTCATGCGTACTACCATTGCCCTCGATGACGATTTGATCGCCAAGGCCCAAGCCTATACGGGACTGGAGGAAAAAACGGCGCTTGTGCGCGAAGCGCTCAAGGCTTTGATCCAACGTGAAGCCGCGAAACGACTCGCGAATCTTGGCGGTAGCCAACCGGGTATCAAGGGGGCGCCGCGTCGCCGGCAGGACGTCGAATGATTCTCGTCGACACGTCAGTCTGGATCGACCACATCAACGCTTCTGATTCTATGCTCGCTAGCTTGCTTGCCGACGCGCGCGTGCTGGCGCATCCCTATGTGATTGGAGAAATATCGCTCGGCAGTTTGCGCGACCGCGACGTCGTGCTTGGCGCGTTGCTCGATCTACCGAGCGTGCCAACTGCAACGCCGGAGGAGACGTTTTATCTAATAAAATGCGAAAGTTTATTTAATCGTGGGATCGGATATGTCGACACGTCGCTGTTGGCGTCCGCGCGCTTATGTCCCGGCGTTACCATCTGGACGCGCGACAAGCGACTAAAGAAAGTGGCAGATGAACTCCACCTGAGCGCAACGCTTGGGCATTAGCGGGCTGCGGGAATTTAGGTCGATTTTGCTGAGCCATGGAGTCTGGTCGAATCTCCGGAGAGTCGTTTTTTCCTGGTCTGGAATATCAGCCGTCTTGCCTTTCCAATAAAGCCGCGCATCCGGGTCGCTCGTTAACTAATAGGTCTGTGGCTGCGCATCTCACCCTTGATATTTCTCGCCCACAAAAATTCTTTCGAATTATTTTCTAATATTTTCTCGACCTGGCGATTCAAACGGATATTTTTCCGCGCTCCGATTGCATTTTTTCCACCCTAGACTGAGCGCTCGATAATGACGGACCGACACTATGAGCGCCATAAAGTCCACCAGGTTCGATTTGCTTGACGGCTTGAGAGGTGTTGCTGCAATTGCCGTCATGCTTCACCACTACACGCAGCACACGGGTTGGGACTGGTTCGGCGGGGCGTGGGTCGCGGTCGACCTGTTCTTCGTGCTGTCCGGCTTCGTGATTGCGCACAGTTACAGCAAGAAAATCCTGAACGGAATGTCGTTTCGCGAATTCGCCTTCGTGCGGCTCGTCCGGCTCGCGCCGCTCTACCTCCTGGGGCTGGCGCTTGGCGTGTGCGCTGTGTTGCTGTCGATGGCAAAAACCGGCACGCCGCAAATATCGGGCACTCAGCTCGCGACAGCCACCGTGCTGGGCGCGGCCTGGCTGCCGTACTTTAATAATATCGGCTGGCCTTTTGGCACGGACACTGTCGTAGGCGCGACCTTTCCGTTGAACGATCCATCGTGGTCGTTATTCTTCGAGTTATTCGTCAACGTTGTATTTGCCGCTTACCTGTACAAGTTTCGCAAACTCCCGAAGGCCACCTATTCAATACTCGCGTTCATCGCGTTTATTGCCTGCACAGTAATCTTTCGGCAAATCAATCCAGGCTGGCGGGCGGAGAGTTTCCTGCTCGGATTCCCGCGCGTTATTGCTGAATTCTTCGCCGGGGTCTTCATCTTTTCGATGGGGCTCCAGTATAAAAAGGCCCATCCGGTTTTTACCGCAGCAGTCACGATCGCGGCGCTGGCGTGCTTCGCGATGGGCAATCCCAAGCTCGCATTCGTCAATTCGCTGACGCTCGTTCCGTTGTCGGTCGCGTTGCTGTGCTCCGTGTCCATAGAAGGCATCGGCAAAGGGATCTGCAAGGCGCTGGGCGAACTGTCGTATCCGCTCTACGTGATCCATTTCC
>Ga0209901_1000891_pt1 | contig 10262 bp, 6 predicted proteins | sample OrgsoiDNA_201058_FD_185806 | JGI IMG/M metagenome (GOLD analysis project Ga0209901, IMG submission 185806) | Permafrost soil microbial communities from the Arctic, to analyse light accelerated degradation of dissolved organic matter (DOM) -... | ecosystem: Environmental > Terrestrial > Soil >...
CTTGTAGCTGCCGCCTTCGCCTTCGGCGCACATTTCAAACTGGCGGTTCTTCAGGTCGCCCTTGACCACCGCCGCTTCATACGTGTATTTGTTATCGGCATACTGGCCGAACGGGGTTTCCCAATACAGGTCATTCTTGTTCGGCATGAAACCGAAATCGCCGAGCTTGCCGATCAGGCTTTCATAGCCCTGCTCTTTCAACTGGTCGGTACAGACCACGGTAGGGTCTTTCGACTTGCATGCCGCATTGCCGGTCGCATAGACCTTCTGTTCCTTGCCATCCTTGGTCAGGAAATCGCTCTTGCCCGCTTCATCGTCGTCGTACGGCTCGTTAGGGTCGTGGTTGCCCGGCGCGATAAAGAAGCGCATGCCCTTGGCCTGGTATTCGCGCAGGATATCGTTGATGCCATCGATATTGATCGGCTGCGCATCGTCGGAATAATCGCCAGGCAAGGCGACCATGCGGATGCCCTTGCCGTAGGCATCGTCGAGCGCCGAGCGGAAAGCGAAATAGTTTTCGTTGAACAAGCGGGTCGATGTCAGCTGCGCATACATGGTGCGGATGGTGGCGTTCTTGCCATCCTTGGTCGGGATGCCGGCAAACTGCGCGCTCTTGAAATCGCCATACACGTTTTCAAAGTGCACATCGGTCATGAACGCGACGCTGGGATTGGCAGGCGCTACCACCACCGGAGGCGGCGCCTCGTCGTTGTGGTGGCGGCTGCCGCAGCCCGCCAACAGCGCAGCGGACGCCAACGCAACGGACACCAGCGCGCCCGCCGATACCGGACGCAAGGGGAACTTCTCTATCATGCATTCTCTCCAGAAAACCTGGCATACTGGGCAAGCATGCCGGCCTGTTAATTTATAAGGAGGTGCAATAATGCCAATAGGAAATTACCTGTTGATGACATAACCATCATTTACAGAAGAAAAAACCGTTAAATACAAATTAGGGCTGCAATAATTCTTCCAATTGCGCATTGCGCCGTGCTGTCAGCAGCGCCAGCCAAGTATCGGCAGGCACGGATGGGTAGCGGACAGCGCCATAACGCAGCCACGCATCGCGATACACCAGCCACAGGCGCTGGGTGGCGCGGATGCCATCCTTGCTGACGGCGCCCGGGTAGTCCGCCTGCGGCTGCTTCATGAGTTTGCCGTACAGCACGTTAAGCTGCTTGTCGAGCGTCGCCGCATCGACCTTGCCCGCCTTTGGCAATTGTCCCTGCTCATACTGGCGCAGATCATGGGCCAGCAATTCCATCTCGCTGGTTTTAGTGTCGATGGCCATGGACGAGCCTGCAGTACCGCTCATGTCCGTTTCCTTGGCGCCACGAGCCGTGGCAAACTTGTCTGTCGCCTGCTGCAATGCTTGCAATGCAATCTGGGCGGCGGCAGGCAGTGTTTGATTGAGCTTGCTGCCTGCCTCCGTACGGGCACGCTGCTTTTGGCGCGCATCAATGCCACTGCAGACGCCCATCATGTAGCCGCTGGTGATGTCATCGCACAAGTCGATATCGCCATGTGCGCCGCTGGCATTAAGCTTTTGCAGATGCGCGACACGGCCTTCCATCTCGGCTGGCGCCGCGTCGATGCTGCACGCATTCTTCAGCGCCAGCGCCGGGTTGCGGACTACGCCCAGGCCATTCTGGTACAACATCATCAGCACGGCGCTATTCTTCTGGACAATCGCACATTGGCGCACCGGCTGCCAATCGGCAGGCTTGGGCGCAGACATACTCTTGGTATCGTAATACAGGTCGATCGGCTCGCAACGTTGCAAACCCGCTACGGCCGATGGCGGCGGCAAGTCGGCCGCAGGCGGCGCAGCCTTAGCCACTTTCATGCAGGCGCCATACCAGGCCGTCGTTTCCGCGTGGCCCACGCCCATGGCGCTGGTATTCGGGTAGGAAGACTGCGCGATAGCTGCCTGGGCGGCCAGCAAAGTGGCCAGGCCCAACAACAAAGACTTGTTTGAAAATACATGGAATCGCATGGCTAGCCTGGGGCAGTAAAAATGAAAGGCCGAGTGTAACGTATCGGCCACCTGAAACCCCGTCCGCATGGCGGGTAAAACCAGCGGTAAATAACGGTTACGGGCGGCCATGGCAGCTTGGCATGCAGTGGATCGATGGGCAATAATATTGCCCGCAATAACTTTTTCAACTCTCCGGACCACGCCCATGACCTCTCCCCGTCTTCGCCGTTCCATCGGCTCCCTGCTGATCGCAGCGGCCTGCGCCTCGCTCGCCTGCGCCGCCCCCGCCCATGCGGCCGGCACCACGGCGGCCACGCCAGCAGCCGCCACACAACAGGCCAAACACGCCATTACGCATGAAGACGTGTGGCTGATGAAGCGCATCGGTGCGCCCGTTGCCAGCCCTGACGGCAAGTGGGCCGTGTTTTCCGTGGTCGACAGTGCCTACGATAGCAAGGATCAATGGTCGGACCTGTGGATCAAATCGCTGACGGACGAAAGCGCGCCGCGCCGCCTGACCTTCAGCAAGGGCGGCGAAAGCGCTATCGCCTGGTCGCCCGACAGCCGCCAGCTGGTTTTCGTGGCCAAGCGCGAAGGCGATGAGGCGGGCCAGATCTACCGCCTCGACGTGGCGGCTGGCGGCGAAGCCCAGCGTCTGACCTCGCTCACCCTCGGTGCGCGCACACCGAAATGGAGTCCGGACGGCAAACAATTGCTGTTCATCAGCGACATCTATCCAGGCAACAAGACGGAAGCAGACGTCAAGCAAAGCGCGAAAGAGCGCAAGGACCGCAAGTACAGCGCGCGCTCGTATGAAACGACGGCGCCCCGCTACTTCGACAAATGGCTGACCGACAAACAAGTGCGCCTGTTTATCGTCGATGCGCAGGCTGGCATTGAAGCCACGCCGCGCGACATCCTGTCGGGTTCGCAACTGGTCGCCTTGCCGGGTTTCGGCGGCGGCCAGGGCGATGAAGGCCAATCGCTGGACGCCATCTGGACGCCGGACGGCAAGGGTGTCGTCTTCAATGCCGCCACCAATCGCGATGCGGCCCAGCGTGAAGCGGTTCATTCGCAGCTGTACCTGGTGGCGGCAACGGGCGGCGAGCCTCAGCGTTTGACGCAAGACCAGCACAGCTACAACAACCTGAAATTTGCCGCCGATGGCAAGACCCTGTTTGCCCTGTCGGACGCAGAAACGCCGGGCAAGGTCTACGACGTGAACCGCCTGGCCAGCTTTGCCTGGCCGCTGGTGAACCCGCAGCCGACCATCCTGACGGCAAAGCTGGACCGTTCGATCTCGCGTTATGTGCTGCCGGAAGGCGGCAAGCGCATCATCTTCAGCTATGAACATGCGGGTCTGGAAAAACTGTACTCGATCGATGTCAAGGGCGGCGAGGTACGCGATGAGCCATCGTTGCCAACCGGCAGCATCAGTTCCTTGAGCAGCGGCGGCAAATCGCTGGTGGGCGTGTGGGAGTCCAGCATCAACCCACCGGAAATCTATGCCTTCAATGGCAAGCAGCCGCAGCGTTTGACTTCCTTCAATACGGAAAAAGCCAGCAAGATCGACTGGCAAGCGCCCGAGCACTTCTGGTTCAAGACTGCCGATGGCCGCCAGATCCACAATATGATCGTCAAGCCAGCCAACTTTGACCCGAACAAGAAATACCCCTTGTTCACCGTCATTCACGGCGGCGCAGCCAGCATGTGGCGCGACCAGTTCGTGCTGCGCTGGAACTATCACTTGCTGGCCAAGCCGGGTTATATCGTGCTGTTGACGGACTACAAGGGTTCGACCGGTTATGGCGAGGAATTTGCCCGCTCCATCCAGTTCGATCCATTGAAAGGCCCCGGTGATGAAATCAACCAGGGCGTCGATGAAGCAATCAAGAAATACCCATTCATCGATGCAACAAAACTGGCGGCTGGCGGCGCCAGCTATGGCGGCCACCTGGCCAACTGGCTGCAAGCGACCACCACGCGCTACAAGGCCATCGTGTCGCACGCCGGTGAAATGGACTTGATCATGCAATGGGGCACCAGCGATGGCGGCTTTGGCCGTGAAACCAATGCTGGCGGCCCCGTCTGGTCCCAGCTGCCCGTGTGGCGCGATCAAAGCCCGGTGATGCAAGCGGGCAATCACGAAAAAGGCACGGGTTTCACCACGCCTATTTTGATCACCGTGGGCGAACTGGATTACCGCGTTCCTGCCAACAATGCCCTGATGAACTTTGCCGTGCAACAGCGCCTGAACGTGCCGGCGAAACTGATCGTCTTCCCGGACGAGAATCACTGGATCTTGAAGGGCGAGAATAGCCGCTTCTTCTACAATCAGGTGGAAGAATGGCTGGCAAAATATGTAAAGTAATCCCGTTATTTGCTTCTTGAAAAGCCAGGCTCCGCTGACGCGGGCCTGGCTTTTTTCATGCTGTCTGCAAGGCGGCTTTCTGACGCCGGATGGCCAATACCAGCAAGGCTGCCAGCAGACAGGCGGCGCCAGCAGCGAACAGGGCTGGGTTATAGGTCAGCATCAGGGTGCGGATGCGGCCTGCACCGTAGGCAGCGACGGCGGCGCCCAGTTGATGGCCGGCGAAAATCCAGCCAAACACCATGCCCGCCCTTTCCTTGCCAAACGTGGCGCCTACCAGCTTTACGGTCGGCGGCACGGTGGCGATCCAGTCCAGGCCATAAAACATGGCGAACAGCGACAAACCGTACAGGGTGAATTCGGAATACGGCAGCCAGAACAGCGACAGGCCGCGCAAGCCGTAATACCAGAACAGGAGCTTGCGGTTGTCATAGCGGTCCGACAGCCAGCCCGACAGGATGGTGCCGAACAGGTCGAAGGCGCCCATCATGGCCAGCACGGAGGCGGCCGGCACGGCGGACAAGCCAGAATCGCCGCACAGGGAAATGAAGTGCGTCTGGATCAAGCCATTGGTGCTCAGGCCGCAAATAAAGAAGGTGCCGAACAGTATCCAGAAGGTGCGGTTCGTTGCCACGCTGCGCAAGACCAGAAATGGCGTAGCAAAGGTGATCTTTGGTCCGGCTGGCGCGGCCAAGGGCGAGGTGGGATCGGCGCCATAGGCGCGCAGGCCCACGTCTTGCGGACGGTTACGCATGCAAAAGAAGGCCAGCACGGCAACGATGGCGCAGCAGGCAAACACGGGCATCACGGCCAGGCGCCAGCCGAAGTGTTCGATCAGCCAGGCGCCCACGGGCAGGAACAGCAGCTGGCCGGTGGCCGAACTGGCCGTCAGCACACCGATCACCAGGCCCCGGTGGGTTTCAAACCAGCGGTTGGCGACCACGGCGCTCAATACCAGCGCCGTCATGCCGGAACCTACGCCCAGCAAGATGCCCCACAGCACCACCAATTGCCAGAACTGCGTCATGCGGGTGGCCAGCAGCATACCGGCGGCGATCAGCGACAGGGCCACGCAGATGACGTTGCGCAAGCCAAAGCGTTCCATCAGGATGGCGGCAAATGGCCCCATCAAACCAAACAGTACAAAGCGCACGGCCAGCGCCGACGATATCTGCTCGGCATCCCAGCCGAACTCGCGGCTCAGCGGCTGCATCAAGGCGCCAGGCAAGCCCAGTGCTGCCGACGATGTCAGGGCCGTTAAAAAGGTGATGATGACAATGACCCAGGCGAAATGTATCCCGCGCCGGTCCAGCCATTGTGATACAGGAAGGGAAAGCATAACGACCTCACAATAAGAATAAGACCGCCTGCTGGCGGTTTTTTCTCATGATATATGATGATCGTAATTTATACAATCGCGATGTTTTTCTTTTCATTGGGTGCAAAAAAAGCCGTTGCCGGATCTACATGATCCGACAACGGCCCTTACCTTGGGTATGAGCAAGAAAAGTTATCTGACCTTCAAGCCATTCTTGACATCCGTCACGCCTTCCACGCCACGGGCCAGGTCGGCGGCTTTTTGCACTTGGGCTTGCGATGGCACGAAGCCGCTCAGCATGACGACGCCATTGACGGTTTCCACATGGACATCGAGCGCTTTCAAGTCATTGTCCTTGACCAGGTCAGCCTTGATTTTGGTGGTGATCACGGTATCGGCCACGGCCACCTTGGTACTGCCGGCTGCATTGCGCGTGACGCAAGCGGCTTTGGCTGTCGCATCCATGGCGTCGCAATTTTCTTTGGCCATGGGGGCAGGATTTTGCGCCACGTTGGTGCCATCGCGGGCGCCTGTATTCGCGTCGGCCAGGGCGGCCGTTTTCGCGGCCTTGGCGTCATTCATGCAGGTGGTTTTGTTGGCGCCGGAACTGTCGCCGCACTTTGCCTTCGCCAGGTCATATTCGGCATTGGCGACATCCTTGCGGGCCTTGGCCAATTCGCGCGGCGTGTTGCGGTATTGGGCGACAGCATCTGAATCAGCCTTGGTCCGTGCCACCTTGGCTTCTTCCACACAGACTTTTTTGGCGTTGCCCGATTGGCTATCGCAAGCGGCCTTGGCCTGTTTATAGTCGGCCGTAGCCTTGTCGGTCATGCTCTTGTAGGTGGCATCCTGTGCATAGGCCGGCGCGGCGGCTAACAGGGCGCTGGCACTGGCGGCCAGTATGAGCGCGATTATTTTATTCATGATGGAGTCTCCATGGGTGAGGTTGATGCCCAGATTAGACGCCTGCCGCGCTCAAAACTCTGTGCGACAACACACGCTGCCCTGCCATCCATCCCATACAGCCATCATCCTTTGTCGCCGCTCAAGCCTTTTCTCCACAAAACTTGCGCCTGTTCAAATAGCGAGGCAGGACCATCAAATGCATGCTCGCCGCCTGCCAGGACCAGCCACGCTTGCGTGGCGTGCGAACCGGCCGCGCCACCCTCCTGCGCACGCACGCGCACTTTCTTCATCCACGCCAGCACGGCGCCGTAGTCGGCAAGGTGGCGGCTATGCATCCACGCCAGCGCTACCAGATCCGCATACGCTTCTTCACGCCGTGTTTCACGTAACTCAGCCGCCCCCATGGACTTCGCGGCAGGATCGACAAAACCAGCCGGCAAGGCATGCCAGTTACCCTGCGCATAACGCTGGCAATGGCCGATCTCATGCGCCGTCATGGCTTCGATCATCAAGCCGCGTTGTTCAGCTGACACACCTTGCAATACGGCTTCGGCCTGGGCATTGCCGCGCATCGACAGCACCAGCTTGCAGCGCCCGCCATCGAAGCCGAGCGCCATCGGCACGGCGTTCGGTGCCTCTTGTGGCTGGACAACGATATCAATAGGTAAACCCTGCTCGCGCGCATAAGTAATCACGGGAGCACCCGCTTGCAACCAGCGCGTTTCCAGCGGGGTCAAGCCGGACTGGGCAATGGCAGGCAAGGCGATACACAGACTGAGCAGGGGAAGCAATTTCAACATGGAATCAACACGGAAAACAGAAAACACGGGAAGTTTGCAACTGCAGAGTAAGCGCACAAAATATTTCCACAAGGAAAAACTGGCAACTTTCCAGAGAAAAGACGAAAAAAAACCGGCGCCGCAGCACCGGTTTTCTAAAGTGGCAATCGTTGCCCCTTAAAACGTTTATTTCTTGGCTGCCTGCACCTGGTCCAGCGCACGCGCCGTGACGAATTCAGGGCGGATATCGTTCGGCACCGCCTTCATCTTGTCGAGCGCCACCTGCACTTCCGGACGTATCACCACGTACTTGGCCATCAGCTCTTTCGCACGCGCATAATCGCCGGTCGCTTCGATAGTCAAAAATTCGCGGTCCAGGTCCATCACGGCCTGCTTGATCTTGGAAAAATCGACGCCAAACTTGCCGTCGCCCAGCGACACGAAACCGCCCTTGTCGAGGATGTAGTTGAGCTGGATCGCCATGCCGCGCGCATGCGAATCGGTCAGGCCGAAATGCAGGGTGCGGAAACCCGAGGCGAGGAAGGTGTTGTACAGCTTGCGCTCGGCCACGTCGCCCTGGCCCAGGGTATCGTTCAACTGGCCCTTGTCCATCATGTAGCGCAGCGCGTACAGGCCGGTGATGTCGGCCTTGGCTTCTTCGATGGTGGAATAGGTTTCCTTCAGGTCCTGGCGCGGCGTCGATGCCTTGCCATCGATCTGCGTGGCGTGCGGGCCCAGGCCGTGCATGATTTCATGCGCGAGGATGTGCGTGAAGAAGGAATTGAAATCCACGTCCTGCTGCGCTTCGGGCGTCAGCACCAGCTTGGAGATCGGCGTCAGGGTGGCCTTGAATTTGGCTTCCTGCACGTTCTTCAGCATCACGCGCTTGGAGCCGCGCGCGCTGATGATGCGCTCGTCGTTCGGCAGGTTGTAGGCAGCCGTCTGCACCGCCATATTGCCATCGCCAGCGCCATACACCTGGTTGACCACCACCATCGGCGCCAGCGCGCCCACTTTCGGGTTGCGGTATTGCGCGTCCAGCGGCAGGTTGTCTTCCAGCTCCTGCATATGCTTGGCGAAGAAGTTCAGCTTCTGCGTTTCGGCCTGGTCGCGGATATTCACGTACGCTTCAAACGCCGCCTTGTAGCCGAACAGTTCATCGTTATACGTTTCGTATGGGCCGATGGTGATGTCGACCGGCGCATCGAGATCCATCCAGGCGAAGTCGGACGGCAGGTAATCGTTGTCGAGGAAAGCCTGAGCGCGCAGGCCAAGGAATTTCTTCAGCGAGGCGTTGTCGGTGGCAGCCGCCGCTTCCTTGAGTAGTTTGGCCAGCTGCGTCAATTCTTTCTTGTATTCGTCCGAGTATTTGACGGTGCGGTACTGGCCATTCTTATCCGCGCGGATGGTGGTGAAAAACCATTGCGCCTGCTGCTTGTCGACTTCCGGCAGACGGTTCATCCAGCTTTCCAGGCTGGCCTTGCTGGCGCCCTGCGGATAAAAATTGCCCGCTTCCGGCTTTTTTTCGGGGATGGCAATGCCGGCATACGTGGCTGGCATGAACGACTCGTGTCCGTCGAGTACCGACCACGGTCCCTTGTTGATCCAGAAGTAGTTCAGGCGCGCCTTGCCCAGCGCCGACTTGTCTTTTTTCAGGGCTGCCCACAGCGCTTCATTGCCAGACCAGCGCTGGCGCAGCTGCAGCACGTCGACCAGCTTGGCCGCTTCGACCAGCCTGGCGATGGCCTTGCGGTCACCGGCCGACAGGTGCGAGGTATCGGCGCTCAGTTCGACAGGCGCATAACGGGCGCTCATGGCGTTCAATTGCTCGACGGTGGCTGGTGCACTGGGCGCGGCGCAGGCGCTGCCGACGGCGGCCGCCATCAGCAGGGGGAACAGGATTTTTTTCATGGTGTCTCAGTTGTAACCGCTATCTGAACGGTATTGTATAAACAGGCTCGCATTGTAATCCACGCCCGGATTAAAACGCTTCCCAGGCTTCCTCGGCCGGCTTCGCTGCCGCCGCCTTGGCGGGCAGCTTGCGGACCGGCGCGACGGCATGCAAACGCGACGGCTTACCATGTACTCCATCGAGCTTGAAGATGCTGACCACCCGCGCCAGGCTGCTCGCCTGCGCTTCGAGCGAGGCGGCGGCCGATGCCGACTCTTCCACCAGCGCTGCATTTTTCTGTACCACCTGGTCCATCGCGCCTATCGTGTGGTTCACCTGCTCGATGCCCGACGTCTGCTCCCGGGTGGCCGTGCTGATTTCGCCCATGATGTCGGTCACGCGCCTGACGCTGTCGACGATGTCCTGCATCGTCGCACCGGCTTCGTCGACCAGGCGGGCGCCCGTATCGACCCGTTCGACGGAGTCGTCGATCAAGCCCTTGATTTCTTTCGCGGCGGCGGCGGAACGCTGCGCCAGGTTGCGCACTTCGGTCGCCACCACCGCAAAGCCCCGTCCCTGTTCGCCCGCGCGCGCCGCTTCCACGGCGGCGTTGAGCGCCAGGATATTGGTCTGGAAAGCGATGCTGTCGATCACGCCGATGATGTCGACGATTTTCTTCGACGAGGCATTGATGGAGGCCATCGTGTCGACCACTTGCGACACCACCGCGCCGCCCTTGACGGCCACGCCAGAGGCCGACAGCGCCAGCGTATTGGCCTGGTGCGCATGGTCTGCATTCTGCTTGACGGTGCTGGTCAATTGCTCCATCGACGATGCCGTTTCCTCGATGGAGGCGGCCTGCTGCTCCGTACGCTGCGACAAGTCCAGGTTGCCGGCGGCGATCTCACGCGAGTTGGTGGCGATGGTGTGGGTGCCGGCGCGCACTTCGCTGACGATGGCCACCAGGCTGTCGCGCATGCCGCGCATGGCAAACAGCAGGCTGGAACGGTCGCCTGGCT
>Ga0209901_1000892_pt1 | contig 10262 bp, 7 predicted proteins | sample OrgsoiDNA_201058_FD_185806 | JGI IMG/M metagenome (GOLD analysis project Ga0209901, IMG submission 185806) | Permafrost soil microbial communities from the Arctic, to analyse light accelerated degradation of dissolved organic matter (DOM) -... | ecosystem: Environmental > Terrestrial > Soil >...
TGCACCGCATCGGCCGCACCGGCCGCGCCGGCGCCTCCGGCGATGCCATCTCGATTTATTCGGACAAGGACGAGCGCCTGCTGGCCGACATCGAGAAGCTGATCAAGCAGACCATCACGCGCGGCGACCTGGCCGGCTTCACGCCGTCCAGCAGCCGCAGCGACGAGCGCGGCGAGCGCCGTCCGCCGCGCCGCGCCGAGGGTGAAGCGAGCGCGCCGCGCGAAGGCCGCGCGCCGCGCGCCAGCAGCGCTGCCAGCGAGCCGCGTGAAAATCGCGACAGCAGCCGCAGCGCTTCCAGCGAGGTGCGCGACAGCCGCGGCGCCGCGCCGCGCATGAGCGAGCGCGGTCCGCGTGCCTCGTCCGGCCCATTGCCGCGCCGCGAAAAGACCGATCCATGGTTCCTCAAGCCCTACGAGCCGGCCAAGGCGCCGGCCCCGGCGGCCAGCGGCAACGCCCTCGGCGCCAGCGCCAGCGCCAAGCCGAAACAGAAACTGGCGGCGCTGCTGGGCGGCTTGCCCAAGTAGTCAGCCGGCGCCGGCGCGCGGCGGGCACGCGATATGGGGGCGGTGACGTGCGTTGCCGCCATCATTGTCTGCACGAACATGTATAATTTGCATCCTTGCCCGACCATGTCGGCACGGGTATAGCGGCCCCTGATGAGGGCTTTTTTTCATTTTTTGATTGACGCGCACCGAGTGAATATCTTATCCAACCAACGCATTGCCATTCTGGTTCCCTGTTACAACGAGGCCTTGACCATCGCCGCCATTGTGCGCGACTTCAACGCCTGCCTGCCGGGCGCGCCGGTCTATGTCTTCGACAACAATTCCAATGACGACACGGTGCGCCTGGCCAAGCAGGCCGGCGCCATCGTGCGCAGCGTGCCGCTGCAGGGCAAGGGCAACGTCATCCGCCGCATGTTTGCGGACATCGACGCCGACCTGTATATCATGGTCGACGGCGACGATACCTACGACGCCAGCGTGGCGCCGCAACTGGCCGAGAAATTGCTCAGCGAAGGCCTGGACATGGTGGTTGGCACGCGCGTGTCGACCGAACAGGAAGCGTATCGCTTCGGCCACCGCTTCGGCAACAAGCTGCTGACGGGCTTCGTGGCCCTGGTGTTCGGCAACACCTTCACCGACATGCTGTCGGGCTACCGCGTCTTCTCGCGCCGCTACGCCAAATCGTTCGCGGCCCATGCCGAAGGTTTCGAAACGGAAACCGAGCTGACCGTGCACGCGCTGGAACTGCGCATGCCGGTGGCTGAAGTGGCGACGGTGTACAAGTCGCGTCCCGAAGGCTCGGTCAGCAAGCTCAATACCTACCGCGACGGCATCCGCATCCTGTGGATGATCATCAAGCTGTTCAAGACGGAAAAGCCGCTGGCCTTCTTCTCTATCGGTTTCTTCGCCTGCCTGCTGGCCGCGCTCGGCCTGGCCGCGCCGCTGTTGGAAACCTATCTGCAAACCGGCCTGGTGCCGCGCCTGCCGACCGCCATCCTGTGTTCGGGCCTGATGCTGCTCGGCGTCATCCTGCTGTCGTGCGGACTGGTGCTCGACACCGTGACCAAAGGCCGCATCGAGCAGAAGCGCTTCGCCTATCTCTCCATCCCCGCCCCCGGCGATGCATAAAACGCGCGTCGAGCTGGCGCGCTTCGCCGGCGCCGGCGTGGTCGGCCTGGTGGTCGACGTCGCTGTGCTGTATCTGCTGCTGGGACTGGGCGTGGTGTGGTGGCTAGGCCGCGCCGCCTCCTTCCTGGCCGCCGTCTGGGCCACCTGGCAGATCAACCGCCGCTACACCTTCCATGCCGCCGGCGGTTCGCTGTGGCAGGAATGGTGGCGCTACTTGACCGCCATGCTGGGCGGCGGCGCGCTCAACTACGCGGTCTACAGCGGCGTCACGCTGCTGCTGCCGCGCTGGCTGCCGTTGCCGCCCATGTTGCTGCCCTTGTGCGCGGTCGGCGCCGGTTCCGTGGCCGGCCTGACGCTCAATTTCGTCAGCGCCAAATTGTTCGTCTTTTCCCGTTAACTCCTGCCCCAGCCCTATGTCCATGCTCGCTCTGCAATCGATACAACGCCGTCTTGTCGCTTTCGAGGCCGCCGTGGTCGATGGCTGGCGGCGGCTGGACCGGCCTGCCGTGCTGAGTGCGGCGATGCTGTGCGTGCCATTGCTGTTCGGCCTGATCTCGCTGGCGCTGGGGCAGGACGATAACTGGGATTTGCATAACTATCATTTCTACAATCCGTATGCCCTGCTGAACGGCAAGATCGGCTACGACCTGGCGCCGGGCCAGTGGCAGAGCTACTTCAACCCCACGCTGGATCTGCTTTACTATGGCCTGGTCACGGCGCTGCCGGCGCCTCTGGCCGGCTTCATCATGGGCTGGCTGCATGGGCTCAATTTCGTGCTGGTGTTGGCGCTGGCGCGTCGCCTGCTGCCGCCGCAGGCGCATCGGCTGGGGCTGTTGCTGGCGCTGGCTGGCTGCCTGGGACCGGGCTTCCTGTCCGAATTGGGCAACTCCATGGGCGATAACATGACGTCGCTGTGCGTGCTGGGCGCCCTGCTGCTGCTGCTGCGCCAGTGGTCGCAACTGGCGGCGGGACGCGCCACCTTGGCGCTGGTGCTGGCCGGGCTGTTGGCGGGCGCCGGCTGCGGCCTGAAGCTGACCAACGCGACATATGCGCTGGCCATGTGCCTGGCGCTGTTCATGCTGCCTGGCGCGTTTCTGCTGCGCTTCAGGGCCGCCTTCGTGTTCGGACTGGGCGTGCTGGGCGGCATTGCCGTCAGCGCCGGCCACTGGTACTGGCGCATGTGGCAGGTGTTTGGCAATCCGCTGTTCCCGCAATTTAACGATAAATTCCACGCCGCGCTGGCCATGCCGATCGGCATCGGCGATACCGGCTGGCTGCCCAAAGGGCTGGGCGAACACCTGCTGTGGCCGTTTATTTTCACCGTGCATCCGCAGCGCGTGATCGAGCTGCCGATGACGCAGCTGATCTGGCCCATGGTGTATCTGGCGTTTCTGGCGCTGGCGCTGCGGCTGGCCTACGCCGCCGCGCTGGGCCGTAAGCTGCCGGCGCCGGCCGGCACGGCGCAGCGCGAGGGCGCCTTCGTGCTGCTGTTCTTTGCGCTGTCCTATATCGCGTGGCTGAACCTGTTCGGCATATACCGCTACCTGGTGCCGATCGAGCTGCTGGCGCCGCTGGCCCTGTGGCTGGTGGCGGCGCGGCTGATGCAGCCGGGCATGGCGCGCGGCGTGGCCGGCTATGGCCTGCTACTGGCGACGCTGGTGGTCTTCCCGCCGCATAACTGGGGGCATGGAAAATGGACCCGCGCCGCGGCCAGCGCCCAGGTACCGGCCATCGCCGAGCCGTCGCAAAGCATGGTCTTGACCGTGCACGGCGATCCGCCGATGAGCTGGCTGGTGCCGTTCTTCCCGCGCGAGCTGGCGTTTGTCGCGCTTGGCTCGGGCTTCCCCGAGTCGCCAGCCTACGCCGAGCGCATGGCGGCCATGATGGCGCAGCGCCACGGCCCGGTGTATGTCATGCTGCAGACCAATCGCAGCGATCCGGCCGAGACTTCGGCCGAGGTGTTGCGGGCGGCGGCCGAGCAGAACGCCGGCGTGCTGGGGCGCGCCGGTGAAATCCTGGCGCGCTATCGCCTCCGCCTCGACGCGGCCAGTTGCCGCAGCTACCCGGCCTACGTCGGCAGCAATCGCTGGCCCTATCAGCTCTGCCTGGTCGAGCGCGCGGGGCAATAGGGCGGGGCGCCAGAACTGGAAGTCAATAAAGGGATGGAAGCCGCCCTCGACCACCGAGATGGCGGCCAGGATGTACAGCGCGAAGCTGTAGGTGCCCACCAGCAGCGGGCGGCGTAAGCTCTGCTGGCGCAGCCGCTAGTACAGGCGATCGCCGACCAGGCAGATCAGGGCCGCCAGCGCCGGCAGGAATAGCAGCTTGTTGTCGGCCAGCACCTGCTTGGCATCGCGCCTCAGCGGCGTGTCCGGCTGCAGGCTGAAGATCCCGCGCCAGAACTTGCCGGTTTCGGCCACGTAGGCGGCGCGGAACGGCATCCACGTGGCGCACACACCGGCAGGCTGCCCAGGCGCAGGCGCGCCAGGTTCAGCACGCCGGCCCTGCGGCAGCTGGTTCAGCAGCGTGATGGCGGCCGGCAGCGCGCTGACGCCGAAGATGGCCTAGGCGCCGCGGCGCAGTACCGGATAGCCGCGCGGCCGCCGCCGCGCCTGCGCCGCAGTGCGGGACGGGCGGCTCACGCGGCGGCCTGGTCGACTCCCACCGCCGTTGCGCTGGGGGCGGCCGGCCAGGTTTGCCGTGGCGGCCGGCCGGCCACGATGGCCAGCAATTCCTGCACGTTGTCGCCCCAGGTCATCCAGCGCATGCCGTCCGACGCCGGCTGGCGTCCCTGCGCGCGCAGCGCCAGCCAGTCGCGCACGGCGGTCGCCAGCGCCGCGCCATCGAGGCCGCTGAAGTAATGGGCGCTGTCCTGCGCCACCTCGCGGAACACCGGGATGTCGCGCGCCAGCACCGGCAGGCCGTGGCTGGCCGCCTCGATCAGCGGCAGGCCGAAGCCTTCGCCTTCGCTCGGCTGCAGCAGGCAGGCGCTGGCGCGGTACAGTTGCTGCAGGGCGGCGTCGTCCAGCCCCTGTAACCAGTGCAGGCGGCGACCCTGCTCCGGATGGTCCAGCAAGCGCTGCACGGTCAAGGGGATGGTGCGGCGTTGCGCGGCCGGTAGCGGCTTCCAGCCTTCGCTGCCGACGATGACGAGGTGGGCGTCGACGCCCTCGCGCCAGAGCAGCTCGAAGGCGTCGAGCGCCTGCAGGTGGCCCTTGCGCGGTTCGATCGTGCCAACCATCAGGAAGACGGGGGCGGACTGCAGCCGGGCCAGCAGCGGATGCGGCGCGGCCTCGGCGGCGGCGCCGATGTCGGCGCCGTGGTGCAGCACGTCCAGCTGCAGCGGCCGGGCCGCCGGTTCGGCGTGCTGGTCCAGCCATGCCGCCGTTTCGTCGGCCACCGCGGCGGAAATGCAGGTCAGGCGGTCGGCCAGCGCCGCCACACAGCGCAGCCAGGCGCCATGCGTGGCGTCGGCGCCGCGCGGGAAGAAATCGGGCCGCAGCACCGGCAGCAGGTCGTGTACCAGGAAGTGGATCGCCACGCCGCGCGCGCGCCAGTTGGCGTAGCAGCCCTCGCTGGCCGCTTCCATGACGGCCTGCGGCGAATGGTCGGCGCTGTAGAAGACATCGCCGGCCTGCACGTCGAGCACCGGATCGGCGCCCGTCAGCATCTGTTCCATGCCCAGCAGGCGGGCCGCATAGTTGCGCGCGTAGCGGTAATGGTAGTGTCCGCCATCGTTGCTCAGATACACCGGCTCGACGCGCCAGCCGCTGGCGCGCAGGCGCAGCAGTTCAAGCAGCTGGGTGCGCACCACGCGCTCGATGCCGGTTTTCAGGTCGTGGCGGGCGATCGCCGTGACATCCACCAGCAACTGGCGCGGCGCCAGCGCGTCGGGGGCGCGCGCGACGCAGCGCGCCAGCTGTTGCAGCGTGGCGTCGTCGGCGTCCAGGCCGGGCGTGGCCAGCAGCGCCGGCAGCAGCGCCCGGCGGCCGCTGGCGCGCCGTTGCAGCTCCAGGTCGAGCGCTTCCTGGTACATGCGGCCGACCCGCTCGGGGCTGTTGCGTACCCGCATCAGTTCGAAGCCGGCCCGGCCCAGCGCCGCGCGCCGGTCGTCGTCGCCGCGCAGCGTCTGCAGCGCCGCCACCAGTTCGTCCTGGGTGAACAGGTCGGGCAGCATCCAGGCCGCGTCGGCCGGGAACTCGGCCATGGCGCCGTTGGCGTTGATGATGGTCGGCAGCTGGTAGATCATGCAGTCGAGCACCGTGCCCGAGGTCTCGCCGCGCGACGTGGTGCGCAGTTGCACGCCGATGTCGGCCGCCTGCAGGTAGCGCAGATAGTCCTCGTCCGAGGTCCAGCCGGAGATGCGCACGCGGCCCTGCGTGTTGGCGGCGCGGATGGTGTCGTTCATCTGCTGGCCGTAGTCGCCGCCGTGGTTGGCGCCGACGAACACCAGCTCGCAGCGCTGGTCCCGGTGCAGCGTGCTGTCCAGCCAGGCCTGCAGCAGTTCCAGACAATGTTTCGTGGGGGCGACGAAACCGAAATTGCAGACCAGGAAGCTGTCGGGCGCGATGCCCAGCGCCTGCCGCGCCGCCGCGCGGTCGCGCAACTCCGGCACCGCGCGTGGCAGCTGGGCCATGCTCCAGTCGCCGCCGGCCAGCGGCCCGTACCACTGGCGCGCCAGCGTGCGCGCATACTCGGAATGGACGATGACGTGGCTGGCCTGTTGCAGGATGTCGAGGTTGCACGGATAGGCGTCGCGCGCGGCCAGCATGCCGTCCGGCGTCAGGCCGGCCTGCAGCGCGGCGTAGCCGTGCGCATGCAGCAGCGCCTGGTGGTAGGCGCCGGGCATGGCGCCCGACACTTGTTCGTGCATCAGCATGCTGCTCAGGAAAAAATCGTGCAGCACGACGACGCCGGGATGCGCTTGCAGCAGCGGCAACATGTGGCTGTGGAAGGGACTGTTGCCGAACTGGTAGACGATGTGCTCGTATTCGTCGGCGTGGGCGCGCAGCCAGGCGGCGTCGCGGCAGGCCAGGCCGCTCAGCGCCGGCGGCAGGCTGACGCGCTCTTGCTGGACGATGACGTCGACGTCGAAATATGGCAGCAGCGTGGGCAGCACGCGCACGGCGTAGTCGGCCACGCCGGTCTTTTCGGGCGGCATCGGCGAGACGAAGGCGAGGCGGCGCTTGCGCTGCGGCGCCGGCTCGGCGGCGTGCGCCGGTTCCGCAGCGGCCGCCGACGCGGCGTGGTGCTGCTCGAGCGCCCGCAGCGCGCGGCGGGCGCTGTGGTCCCAGCTGAATTGCCGCGCCTGGACGCGGCCGTTCTCGCGCAGCCGTTCGCGCAGGGCGGCGTCGCCCAGCACCTCGGCGATCTTGGCGGCGATGGCGGCCGGATCGGCCGCGTCGAACAGCGCCTCGGCGCTGCCGATCACTTCCGGAATGCTGGTGCTGTCGGAACCGATCACCAGCGCGCCGCAGGCCATGGCCTCCAGCGCCGGCAGGCCGAAGCCTTCATGCTTGGACGGGAAGATGAACAGCGCGCAGCTGCGGTACAGGTCGATGAGCGTGGCGTCGCTGACATAGCCGGTCAGCACCAGCTCGTCGGCGGCCAGGCCGCGCGCGCGCGCGTGCTGGGTCAGCTGGTGGCGCTCGTCGTCGTTCAGCTTGCTGGCCACCAGCAGCTGGTGGCGCGCGCGCAGCGCGGCCGGCAACAGGCTGTAGGCGGTGATCAGGCCGTCGATGTTCTTGCGCGCGTCGAAACCGCCGGGCGCGTACATCAGCACCTCGCGGTTCAGGCCGAAGCGCGCGCGCAGCGCGGCCAGCGCGTCCGGGGCGACGGCGGCGGGCTGGAAGCTGGCGTCGACGGCGGTCGAGATCGACACGACGCGGCCCGGGTCCAGCTGCAGCGCGTCGATGGCCTCCTGGCGCGAATAGTCGGAGATGGCCAGCAGCAGCCCGGCCTGGCGCAGCGAGGCGATCTTGCGCTCGTAGTAGGCGCGCTGGGGCGCCCGCGCCAGGTAGGCGTCCGGATTGAGGAAGGGTATCAGGTCGTACAGCACGACGGCCGTGCCGGCGGCATCGCCGAGGCGGCCGGCCGAGACGACGGCGTCGTCGACATAGCCTTCGAACAGGCTGGTGACCAGCACCGCGTCCGGGCGCAGCTGGGCGATGGCGTGCTCGCGCAGCAGCTCGCCGGCGCGCGCGCGCGCACTGTTGGCCGGCAGGTGCTCGGCGACCGGCGTGGGCACGTCGAACACGCGGATGCGTTCGGCCGGCACCAGGCCGGCGAAGGCCAGGCGCAGCTCGTCGATGGCCGCACCCAGCGCCGCGTTCAGCACCAGCCAGACCTCGTGCTGCCCGGCGTTGCGGGCCACGCCCAGCGCCAGCGCCAGCGAGTAGCGGCCGATGCCGCGGTAGCGGCTTTCCGACTGGGCGCCCTGCAGGTCGATTACGATGCGCATCAGTTATTCCTTGCTTGTATTGAGAGTTGCTTGGACTTGTTTCAGTTCATGGTAGGCGCGCGCGGCGCGCGGCGACAGCTGGCCCGGCGCCTCGGCCTCGATCAGCGCGGCCGGCGTCGCCGGATGGTCCAGCAAGAGCGTGTAGAGGCGGGCCTGCAAGCCTGGCAGGGGGCGCAAGGCGGCGCGCGCCAGCCGTTTCAGGGCCGGCCGGCGCAGCACGGCTTGGCCGCCGCGGCGCAACACGGCGCGCAGCCGGCGCTTGATGCCGCCGGGCAGGCGTCGCGCCAGCGCGCTGGCGTAGCGCAGCGGCGCCGTCAGGCGCCACGAGCTGCTTGACAGCAGGTCGACGACGCGCTGCCCCATCTGCTCGGCGCGCGCCTCGGCCGCCTGGAGCCGCTGTTCCAGTTGCTCCAGGCGCTGCTGCGCCTGCTGCATCAGCTGCGTCTGCTGCTCCTGCTGTATCAGCTGTGCCAGCTGCGCCTGCTGTATGTGCTGTGCCTGCTGTTGCCCCAGCTGGGCCGCCTGCTCCCGCAAGGCTGCTGCGGCGGTCGCCGCCTCGCTCCGGGCCTCGTCGACGCGGGCGTCGATGCGCTGCAGCGCACGGTGCACGAGGGCGCGCTCGTCCGCCTGCTGTTGTTCGTAGCGCTGGGCCAGCGGCGCCAGCGCGATGCCGTAGTCGGCGCCGAAGGCCGGGTCCAGCGCTGCCATGGCGTCCGGCGCGGCGGCCTTTTGCGCCACCACGCTGTAGTCGGGGCTGGGGCCTTCGAGCACGTTGATCAGGCCCAGTTGCGGGTCGTTGTACAGGGCCGGATCCTCCTGCAGGCGGACGATCTTGTGGCGCGCGTAACCCGCGTGCTCGGCGGCGAAGGCCAGCAGGGCGGGCGGCAGCGGCCGCAGGTGCGAGGGATCCATATAAAAGCTGGACGCGCCGACCACCAGGTTTTCCGGATTCGGCGTCTCCATGATCAGCAGGCCGCCCGGCCGCAACACCCGCAGCGCCTCGGTGACCAGCTCGCGCACCAGCTCGAACGGGATGTGCTCGACCAGGTGGAAGGCCGACACCAGCGCCACGCTGGCGTCGGGCCGGGCGCGCAGGGCCGCCAGGGCGTCAGCGGTCTCGACGTCGAGACCGCGTTCGCGGCAGGCGGCCAGCATGCCATCGTCGAGATCGATGCCGTGCGCGCGGTAGCCGATCTCGCCCAGCAGCTCCAGCCATTCGCCGCGGCCGCAGCCGAGGTCGAGCGCGACCGCGCCGGGCTGGTCGAGCAGCAATGGCGCGATGAAGGGCACGTAGGCGCGCAGGCGCTGTTTGATGACGTCGCGCGCGCCGCGGTAGCGGTCTTCGAAGGCGCGGTAGAACGGCAGGCTCATCGTAATATCTCCACGGCCGGTTCCAGCCAGCTGCTGCCGACGAACTCGCGGCGGTTCATATTCATCACCATAAACAGGAAGGCCAGGTCGCGCCATTCGTAGTTGTCGGCCAGATGGGTTTCGCTGCTGGTGAGCGCCGTCGTCACCGAATAGCTGCCCGGTCCCAGGTTGAGCGGGAAGCGGAAGCGGTATTCGATGGTCTCGCCGGCCCGCACGTTCTCCAGCGGCTGCTGCATGTGGTGGGTGTTGGTGCCGTAGATGGGCTGGCCGAGGCGGTCCTTGATCATATAGCCGAGCACCAGGCGCGGCAGGTCGTCGCGCACCCGCACTTGCACCACCAGCGTGACGGCGCTGCCGACGTTGACCATTTCCAGCGCCGCGCCGTCCGCGTTTTCCAGCGTGATGTCGGTGACCGTCGCCGCGCCGCTGCCGGAGCTGGTCTGGACGCGGCCCTCGGCGGTGACGGTTTGCTCGACCGTCGAGTTCTCACGCTCGGCGATCAGTGCATTGTAGTAGTCCATCACCTCCTCCGGCGTGCCCTGCTTGGCCAGCCGGCCGCGGTCGAGCAGGATGGCGCGGTCGCAGATGGCCTGCATGGCGGCGCGGTCATGGCTGACGATCAGCAGCGTCGTGCCCTGCTGGCGGAACTGGCGGATGCGCTCGAAGCTCTTGTGCTGGAAATAGGCGTCGCCTACCGACAGCGCCTCGTCGACGATGAGCACATCGGGCCGGCGCACCGTGGCCACGCTGAAGGCCAGGCGCATCTGCATGCCGGAGGAATACACCCGCACCGGCTG
>Ga0209901_1000893_pt1 | contig 10257 bp, 12 predicted proteins | sample OrgsoiDNA_201058_FD_185806 | JGI IMG/M metagenome (GOLD analysis project Ga0209901, IMG submission 185806) | Permafrost soil microbial communities from the Arctic, to analyse light accelerated degradation of dissolved organic matter (DOM) -... | ecosystem: Environmental > Terrestrial > Soil >...
GGCCCGACCGGCGTCGGCAAGACCACCAGCACCGCCAAGCTGGCCGCGCGCTGCGTGATGCGCCACGGCCCGGAAAAACTGGCGCTGATCACCACCGACGCCTATCGTATCGGCGCCCACGAGCAGCTGCGCATCTACGGCAAAATCCTCGGCGTGATGGTGCACTCGGTGAAGGACGAAGCCGACCTGCGCATCGCGCTGAAAGAACTGCGCAACAAGCACACGGTGTTGATCGACACCGTCGGCGTCAGCCAGCGCGACCAGATGGTCACTGAACAGGTGGCGATGCTGCAGGGCGCCGGCGCCGACGTCAAGCGCCTGCTGTGCCTCAATTCGACCGCCACGCAGGAGACGCTCAACGAAGTGGTGCGCGCCTATCAGGGCAGCGGCCTGGCCGGCTGCATCATGACCAAGCTCGATGAAGCGGCGTCGATCGGCAATGTGCTCGACGTGGTGATCCGCCAAAAACTGAATCTGTTCTACGTCTCGAACGGCCAGCGCGTGCCGGAAGACCTGCACCTGGCCGATCCGGCCTATCTGATCGACCGCGCCTTCAAACTCAAACGCGACGCCGTCGCGTCCCAATATCTGGACGCCGAACTGCCGCTGCTGATGTCCGGCGCCGGCAACGACAGCGCTTTGCGCGAGGTGCACCTTGGCTAATTTCGATTTCGACCAGGCCGAGGGCCTGCGCCGGATGCTGGCGGGACCCAAGCCACGCATCGTCACCTTCCTCTCCGCCACGCCGCAAGACGACAAGGGCGCCATGCTGGTCAACCTGGGCGCCTCGCTGGCGCGCGCCGGCAACGACGTGCTGCTGGTCGACGCCTGCGCCAGCGCGCACGGCGTCGCGACCCGCCTGGGCGTCGACGACGGCGCCAGCCTGCTCGATGTCGCGCGCCAGGAGTGCGCGCTGAATCAGGTGATCTACCAGGTGCCGCAAGGCTTCGCCGTGGCGTCGATGACGCGCGGCGCGCCGCGCTCCGGTCCCGACGAGGCGCGTCGGCTGGCCAAGGCCTTCGACGTGCTGGTCAAGCAGACCGGCATCGTCATCGTCGACGGCGAGTTCGATGGCGAGGCCTTCCCGGTGCCGGTCATGGCCAGCTCCGAGATCGTGGTGCAGGTCTCCAACAGCGCCACCTCGATCAAGGCCGCCTACTCGATGATCAAGCGCCTCAATCAGGAACTGGGTCGCCGTCCTTTCGGAATTCTCGTCACCGGGGCTTCCGAAACCGAAGCAAAAGTGGTATACGATAATATGGCACAGGCGGCCAGTCGTTATTTGGCGGTCAGCCTGGTTTCCATGGGATCGGTGCCGGCCGACGAATACCTGCACCGCGCCGCGCGGCTGGGTCGCGCGGTGGTCGACGCCTTCCCGCTGGCCGGCGCCTCGGTGGCGTTTCGCCAGCTGGCCGGGCGCTTCGCGCTGGCGGGTGCGCCGTCCTTGCGTACAGGGAGCGGCAACCAGTTCAGCGCTTAACCATTCGTTTAACCACAATTAGATTTATGTATACGGCCAAAGGGAAAACGGAAAAGGACACGCTGCTGACGGTACACATGCCGTTGGTGAAGCGCCTTGCCCACCACATGAAGGCCAAACTGCCGCCCAGCGTCGAAGTCGACGACCTGGTGCAGGCCGGGATGATAGGACTGCTCGACGCCATCAACCGCTACGAGGAGACCCACGGCGCCCAGTTCGAGACCTACGCGGTGCTGCGCATCCGCGGCGCCATGCTCGATGAACTGCGCAACAGCGACTGGCTGCCACGCTCGATGCGCCAGAACATGCGCAAGATCGAGACCGCGATGAGCACCTTGCAGCAGCGCCTCGGCCATCCGCCGACCGAGTCGGAAGTGGCCAAGATGCTCAAGCTGTCGCTGGCCGATTACCAGGACATGCTGACCGATGGCGGCGGCCACCAGCTGGTCTACTACGAAGACTTCCACGCCGAAGACGGCAACGACAGCTTCCTCGACCGCTACTGCTCGGACGAAGACGCCGACCCTCTGCGCTCGCTGCTCGACGGCGACTTCCGCCAGGCCGTCATCGACGCCATCGACGGATTGCCGCCGCGCGAGAAAATGCTGATGGGGCTTTACTATGAAGAGGAATTGAACTTGAAAGAAATCGGCGCCGTGATGGGCGTATCGGAATCGCGCGTGTCGCAGCTGCATACGCAGGCCGTGGCGCGCCTGCGCGCCTCATTACGGGAGCAGGCATGGACTGGGCCAGCGTAGCCGGGGTGGTGCTGGCGCTGGCCGGCATCATCGTCGGCCAGAATCTGGAGGGCGGCAAGTTCGCCTCGCTGTTGCAGCCGGCCGCCTTCGCCATCGTCGTCGTCGGCACGCTCGGCGCGGTGCTGCTGCAAACGCGCTTGCGCACTTTTTTTCGCGGCCTGGCCATGCTGCGCTGGGTGTTCGTGCCGCCGCGCGACAGCCGCGCCGCGCTGGCGCGCGAGATCGGCAGCTGGAGCATGGCCGCGCGGCGCGACGGCCTGCTGTCGCTGGAGCGTTACATGCTCGCCTCGAACGACCGCTTCACCACCAAGGGCCTGCGCCTGATCGTCGACGGCATCAACCCGGACAAGCTGCGCCAGCTGCTCGACACCGAAATCTCGGCCTACGAAACCGAGCAGCGGCTGGCCGTGCGCATCTGGGAATCGGCGGCCGGCTACTCGCCCACCATCGGCATCCTCGGCGCGGTGCTGGGCCTGATCCACGTGATGGAAAACCTCACCGACCCGAGCAAGCTGGGCGCCGGCATCGCGGTCGCTTTCGTGTCGACGATCTACGGCGTCGGCCTGGCCAATCTGTTCTTCTATCCGATCGCGAATAAATTGAAGGCCATCGTCATGCAGGCCGTGCACCAGCAGGAAATCGCCGCCGCCGTGTTCTACGACATCGCCAGTGGCGACCACACGCGCGTCATCGACGAGCGCATCGCCACGCTGATGCGCGAGCACTGACATGCAGAACCGGCGCGCGCGCAGGAAGTTCGACGACGAACCGGAGAACCACGAGCGATGGTTGATTTCCTACGCCGACTTCATCACACTGCTGTTCGCGTTCTTCGTCGTGATGTACGCGATCTCCTCGGTCAATATCGGAAAATACAAAGTCTTTTCCGACGCGCTAGGCGATGCCTTCGGCGGCGCCGGCGCGGCCAGGCCGATTAACACGCAGGTGCCCAACCTGCCCATCCCCAATCCCGGCCTGCGCCGCCACACCGAGTTGCTGCGCAAGGAAAAAGAGCACATGACCAAGCTGGCGCAGGACTTGTTGTCGACGCTGGCGCCGCTGGTCAAGGAGGGCAAGGTGCGGGTGACGCAGAACAGCCGCGGCGTCAGCGTCGAGATCAATGCCAGCGTCTTGTTCGATCCGGGCGAGGCGCGCTTGACGGCGCAGTCCAGCGAGGCGCTGCGCGCGGTGGCCGACCTGCTCAAGAGCGACACGCACGACGTGCAGGTCGAGGGCCATACCGATAATCAGCCGATTAAAAATACGCTCTATCCGTCGAACTGGGAATTGTCGGCGGTGCGCGCCAGCAGCGTGGTGCGCCTGTTCATCGCCGCCGGCGTGGCGCCGACGCGCCTGACGGCGGTCGGTCACGGTGCGAATATTCCGGTCGCCTCCAACGACGATGCGGAAGGGCGCGCGCGCAACCGGCGCGTCGCCGTCACCATCCTGTCCGGATTGCCGGACACGGTCACCGAGTTGCCGACGCCGCCGACGGCGCCGATCACGCAATAACGGTCACGCGCTAGCACGCGGTATCACTCACCTGGTCAAGCGCGCGCCAACGCGCGCATAGTCAATCACACGGATGGCCGGGCAGCTCATCGGCGAGGCGGTTCGCGACGATGCGTCCGCGCCGACGCCGCCTCGAAAGACGGCGTGCGCGGATAGGCGCGATGTTGTGAAAAAGGGGAAGGGGGATCAGCCGGCCAGGAAGCCGCGGCTGCGGCTGCTATTGTCGGTCATGCCGCTGGGGCCGTAGACGCTGTTGGCTTTCACTTTCGGCCGCAGCGCGTCAAGCGCGCCCTGGGTGTAGCCCATGTGGCGGTTGATCAGCAGGCCGTTGACGCGGTTCAGTTCCTTGGCCGCGCGGGTTTTGTCGAGCAGGCCCAGCCACAGCGCGCGCGCCTCGTCGCCGCCGCTGCGCGTGAGCCATGCTTCCATGCCGGCCTCGCCGGCGATGAAGCCGGCCGCGCCGAGCGCGCGGTGGCGCTGGCTGGCCAGCACCGTCATGCGTTGCACCAGCGTGGTCTTGGCCGGCGTGACGTCGCTCAGCCCGGCGACGTTGGCCGCCACCAGATGCGCCTGTTCCTGCTTGAGCACATCGACCAGTTCGGTGATCAATTGCTGTTCTTCGCGCAGGCTGGACATCGGGTTGAGGGCTGACATGGGGCTATCCTATCGTTGTTACTAGCGTTTTCTGGAGTGCAGCAAGTCTTTGACGGTATCGAGCAGGCCGTCGGCGACCTTGTCGGAATTGACCTTGAACTGGCCGTCGGCGATGGCCGACTTGATGCGCTCGACCTTTTTGCTGTCGAACACGGCGCTGCTGCCGGCCGTGGCGCTGGCGGCCAGCGCCTGGCCTTGCGGCGACAGTTTTACATTGTCGGTCGCCGCCGGCGTGGCCGCGGTCTGGGCCGCGCCGCGCGCGTTCGACGTGCCGGCGGGGGCCGTCGGCAAAGTCTGCGTACTCGGTAATGTATCGTTAATTTTCACAGCTATACCCTCGTCTGGTTGGAGTGCGACACCCCGGGATCTGAGTTATTAACGGCGCCGGGCGCATAAACTTTAGCGCCGCGCGTCACACCGTTCTTCGCCCAGCCCCCCGTCAGAATGCCACTTCCACCAGTCCACCATTGCGCGCCACGCCGCTGATTTGCTGGCCGCCGGCCGTGCGCACCTGCACCGGCTGGCCTTCGCTGGCGCTGGCGATGGCGCGGCCCTCGGAGGCGACGCTGAAGCCGTTGCCGTTCGAGACCACGCGCACCACCTGGCCGGCCAGCACCACCGGCTTGCTGCGCAGCGTGTCGAGCCGCAGTGGCGTGCCCGACGGCAGCGACACGTTGACGCTGCGGCCCACCACTTGTTCGATATCGGTGGCGATGCCGGCCGGCAGCGTGGTCAGGTCGCCCTTGACCGCCACCAGCTGGCTCGCCTCGATGGTCTGGCCCTGCGCCAGCGGCATGGCGCTGGCGATGTAGTCGGCCGTCACCGACACCTGGGCTTGAATATACACCGTCCACACCGGCGCGGCGCAGCGCACGCCGACCGTGGTCTTGCCCCAGGCGCGGCTGCCCGGCATCAGGAACGCCTGCGGCGCCGGGCAGGGCGCCAGCGTCATGTGCGAGTCGATGGCGCCGATCTTGACGGCCACCTCGCCCGGCAGGCCGGCCGTCTGCACCTGCAGCAGCTGCTCGACGCTTTGCTTGAGCACGGCCAGGTCCTGGCGGCCGCCCTGCTGCGCGGACGCGATGGCGGGCAGGGCGCACAGCGCCGCGGTGGCGGCGAGGCGGCTAACGATAGTAGTGAGGCGTGTGTGCATGGCGTCTGGTCCCGGTCAATGTAGCCATGATAGCGGCGCCGCGCGCGGGGCAAGCGTCGAATAGCGCGTAAAAGCCGGGCTTGCTCGTCCGATGGTGGCGCGCGGCGCGGCCGTATCATCGATCCTGTCATAACAAGTTCGTCCACGCCACGCGGCAGGGGACGAGGTCTACGGAGCCCGATATGGTAAGCAAGCTGGACGATTTCCTGGGATATAACCAGGCCGCGCTGAACCTGCGTTCGCAGCGCCAGCAGGTGATCGCCTCGAATATCGCCAACGCCGACACGCCCAATTACAAGGCCAAGGATTTCGATTTCGGCAGCGCCTTGCAAAGCGCGCTGAAGGCGGCCGGCAACAGCGCCGCCGGCACGGCCGGCCAGACGCTGGCGACCACCGCCGCCAAGCATTTCGCCAATGCCAATCTGGTCGCCGACAACGGCGCCGGCACGCTGTCGGACGGCACGCCGCTGCAATACCGCATCCCGGCCCAGAATTCGGTCGACGGCAACACGGTCGACATGGATGCCGAGCGCAACCAGTTCGCCGACAACGGCGTGCGCTACGAGGCCGGCCTGACGATGATCAATTCCGACATCAAGGCGATGATGGCCGCCATCCAGGGAGGTAGTTAATCATGTCGCTGTTCGACATCTTCAATGTTTCGGGCTCGGCCATGAGCGCCCAGGCCCAGCGCCTCAACGTCACCGCCAGCAACCTGGCCAACGCCGACAGCGTCACCAGCGCCAACGGCGAGGCCTACCGCGCCAAGCAGGTGGTGTTCGAGGCCACGCCCGGCAACGCCGACGGCACCTCGACCGGCGTGCGCGTCAAGCAGGTGGTGGAAGACCCGTCGCCGCTCAAGCAGATGTATGACCCGAAGAACCCGGCGGCCGACGAGAAGGGCTATGTGTCCATGCCCAACGTCAACGTCGTCGACGAGATGGTGAATATGTTGTCGGCCTCGCGCTCTTACCAGAACAACGTCGAAACCATGAACGCAGCCAAGACCATGCTGCTCAAAACCCTGACGATCGGCCAGTAATCGTCGCTCACCCACCAGAGGCCCCGCCATGAGTACCAACATCTTACCGACTTCCCAGACCGCCGCCGGCGCCGCCGCAGCGCAGGCGCTGGCCGCCGCGCAGGCCGCGCAGGCCGCCTCCAACGCCAGTAGCTCCGGCACCGACCCGGCGGCGACGCAGAACAACTTCCTCAAGCTGCTGGTGACCCAGCTGCAGAACCAGGACCCGCTCAATCCCGAGGACAATTCGGAAATCACCAGCCAGCTGGCGCAGCTGTCGACGGTGACCGGCGTCAACCAGCTGAACACCACGCTGACGGCGCTGCAAACCAGTTACCAGAGCAGCGAGTCGCTGCAGGCGACCGGGCTGATCAGCCACGGCGTGCTGGCGGCCGGTTCGACCATGCAGCTGGCCACCAGCACCGGCACCGACAGCAGCGGCGCGTCGACGTCGACCACGGCGGCCGTGTTCGGCGTCAACCTCGGCACGGCCGCCGCCGACGCCAAGGTCAAGATCACCGACAGCAGCGGCAAGGTGGTCAAGACCATGGACCTGGGCGCGACCACGGCCGGCACCCAGCCGCTGACCTGGGACGGCGTCGAGGACGACGGCACCACCGTGGCGCCGGCCGGCAAATACAGCTTCACCGTCAGCGCCGTCGACGCCAGCGGCACCGCGCTGACCGACGCCACCACGCTGACCCTGGGCGTGGTCGAGAGCGTTTCGTCGGGCAGCAGCGGCGTCAAGCTCAACGTCTCGCAGCCGCTCGGTTCGATCAATTTGTCCGACGTCATGCAAGTGCTGTAAGCGGCGCCACCATCCGCCGTTCGCCATTAGCCATATCGCCATACGACCTTCCACACTGATAGGGGAATACCATGTTTCAACAAGGACTTAGCGGCCTGGACGGCGCCTCGCAATCGCTCGACGTCATCGGCAACAACATCGCCAACGCCAGCACGGTCGGCTTCAAGAGCTCGACCGCCGAGTTTGCCGACGTCTACGCCAACTCGCTCAACAGCGTCTCGGGCAACACCGCCGGCATCGGCGTGAGCGTCGGCACCATCGCCCAGAACTTCACGCAGGGCAGCATCCAGGCCTCGGCCAACCCGCTCGACGTGTCGATCAACGGCGGCGGCTTTTTCCGCACCGTCGCGCCCAACGGCGCGATCGAGTTTTCGCGCAACGGCCAGTTCACGGTCAGCTCGCCGAACTACGTTCTGACCAATGCACAGGGCGCGCAGCTGACCGGCTACCTGGCCAACTCGACCGGCCAGATCCAGCAGAGCTCACCGGTGCCGCTGGCGATCAACCAGTCCGACATTCCGCCGGTCGCCACCACCACCCTGGCGCTGCAGGAGAACCTCAACTCGGCCAAGTCCACGCCGACCGTCTCGCCATTCAACCCGAGCGACTCCAACAGCTACACCTTCGCCGGCTCGGCCACGCAGGTCTACGACAGTCTCGGCAACGCCCACCAGATGCAAGAGTATTACGTCAAGACGGCCAGCAATAGCTGGGACGTCTACACCACCGTCGACGGCAATGAGCTGGCGGCCCAGACGGCGTTGCAAACGATGTCGACCGATACCGCCACCTTGGCGGCGCGCGCCCAGTACCAGACCGACCTGACCACCACGCCGGCGGTCGATCCCACTGTCATCCAGGGCGATCTGGCCGCCTATGCCGCGGCGGCCGGCGCCGCGTTGTCGGCCGCCGCCGTGGCCGCCAACGCCAGCCAGGACCAGCAAGACAAGCTGACCGCGGTCTACGACCCGACCACCGGCGTCGGCACTCAGGTCGGCACCACGCCCGACAAGATCGACGCCGCGCTGGCCGCCGCGCTGGGCGTGCCGCCGACCAAGGTCGGCACCTTGGTGTTCGACCCGAACGGCGCCTTGAATGGTCCGGCCAGCAACCTGGCGATGTCGACCATGCCTATCGTGCCGCCGGCGACGACCCCGCCGACCTTGCCGCTGTCGATCGCGGTGCCGATCTACCCCAACAACGGCTCGGCCGAACCGCTGACGATCACCACCTCGTTCACCGGCAGTACGCAATACGCCAACGCTGCCTCTGGCGCGCCGGGCGGCAACGACATCGCCGCGCCGAACCAGAACGGCTACGCATCGGGCTCGCTGACCGGCTACTCGATCGGCGCCGACGGCATCATCCAGGGCAACTACACCAACTTCCTGTCGCGTCCGCTGGGCCAGATCGTCATGGCCAACTTCGCCGACGTCAACGGCCTGACACCGCTGGGCAACAACGCCTGGTCGGCCAGTGCCAAGTCGGGCCAGCCCTCGCTGGGCGTGCCCAACTCGGGCAGCATGGGGGCGCTCAAGGCCAACTCGACGGAACAGTCGAACGTCGACCTGACGACCGAGCTGGTCAACATGATCACCGCGCAGCGCGTCTACCAGGCCAATGCGCAGACCATCAAGACCGAGGACTCGATCCTGCAAACGGTCGTCAACCTGCAGTAAGCGTCAGCGCGCCGCCGCCGGCATCCGGGCCGGCGGCGCGCGATCGCCAGGCCAGAACCACAAGGAGCAAGCGCAGCTATGGACCGCCTCATCTACACCGCCCTGACCGGCGCCAAGCACGTCATGGACCAGCAGGCGACGGTGTCGAACAACCTCGCCAACGCGTCGACGACGGGCTTCCGGGCCCAGCTCGATTCCTTCCGCGCCGTGCCGGTGGTGTCCGACAGCGGCTTGCCGACCCGCACCTTCGTCGTCAACGCGACCGTCGGTTCGGATTTTGAAAGCGGCCCGATCGAAACCACCGGCCGCTCGCTCGACGTCGCCGTGCAAGGCAGCGGCTGGCTGGCCGTGCAGTCGGCCGACGGTTCGGAGGCCTACACCCGCAACGGCAGCCTGAAGGTCAGCGACAACGGCCTGCTGCAAACCAGCGGCGGCCAGACCGTGCAGGGCGATAGCGGCGGCCCGATCGCCATCCCGCCGAATACCACGGTCGACATCGCCAGCGACGGCACCGTCAGCACCATCTCCACCGAGACCAAGCCCGGTCCGGCTAATATCATCGGGCGCATCAAGCTGGTCAACCCGGACACCAAGCAAATGGTGCGCGGCGACGACGGCCTGTTCCGCCTGCAAAGCGGCACGCCGGCCGACAACGACGCCAATGTGCGCCTGGCCGACGGCGCGCTCGAAGGCAGCAACGTCAATCCGGTCGACGCCATGGTCAACATGATCAGCCTGGCGCGCGGTTTCGACATGCAAATGAATCTGATCAAGAACGCCACCGACAACGCCGCCAAGGCGACCCAGATCCTGACACTGAGTTAAAGGCGGGCAGCCCGGCAGCTGCCGGCAAGGCGCGGCCAACCTCGCCTGGCGGCGTCGCGCGTCCCTGGGGCGCCGCGCCGCCTGGCGGCCGCCGGCGCCGACCGCATGGCCAGCGGCCATCCGCCGGGCCGCCGAGCGCCGTCCGTCACCGGCTGGGCGCCACCTGCAAGGCCCGAATAACACCACAAAAGCCACCCAGATCCACACTTTGACTGGCGCCCCCTTCCCACATAATGTTGGTGTGGGATTTGCATCGGTCGCGTTGACCGGCGCGATCCGCACGATGGGGAGAGGGAAGATGATACGTTCACTGTGGATCGCCAAGACCGGCATGGAAGCGCAGCAGGCCGCGCTCGATGTCACGTCG
>Ga0209901_1000894_pt1 | contig 10249 bp, 9 predicted proteins | sample OrgsoiDNA_201058_FD_185806 | JGI IMG/M metagenome (GOLD analysis project Ga0209901, IMG submission 185806) | Permafrost soil microbial communities from the Arctic, to analyse light accelerated degradation of dissolved organic matter (DOM) -... | ecosystem: Environmental > Terrestrial > Soil >...
AGCGCTGGCGATCGCGGCGGAAATAAGACGAGCTTGCATGATATGGTCCTTGGAGTGGGTTGGGAAAACGGTAAGGACAGTATGCAAGCGTGCCTGCAACAGCAACATGACACGCTTATGACAAAATAATGACAAGAAGAACTCAAAGACCAGGATGAACCGTTCCTAGTAGCGTGTGCTGCTCGCCGTCAGCCACGGCAGCGCCGTGGTTTGCCGGCCATCGACCGTGGCGCCAGCAAACGCCAGCATCGGCGCCAGGTGTTCGTTGACGTCGGCCGGGAAATTGAGCGCCGGTTTGGTGACCTGGTCCAGCCTGGCGATCTCCTCCTGCGTGAGCTTGAGCGTCAATGAACTGAGGTTGTCCTGCAACTGGTCCAACCGGCGCGCGCCGATCAGGGTAGAGACTACGCCCGCGCGGCCTTGCACCCAGGCCAGCGCCACTGCGGCCGGGCTGGCCTGGCGTTCGGCGGCGATGGCCTTGACGACATCGATCACCAGGAATTCCTGTTCCGACGGCGAAGCGCCCACCAGCTTGGAACGCTCGGACTGGCTGATGCCGGCATTTTCACGCGTATATTTGCCGGACAGCCAGCCGCCCTTGAGCGGACTCCAGGGCATGGCGCCCAAATGCAGTTCACGCGCCATCGGCATCAATTCGCCTTCCACCGTGCGCTGCAGCAAGGAATATTCCAGCTGCAGCGCGATCAGCGGCGCCCAGCCGCGAAATTGTGCGATGGTTTGCGCCTGCGCGGTTTTCCAGGCCGGTGCATCGGAAATGCCGATATAGCGGATCTTGCCAGCGCGCACCAGATCGTCCAGGGTGCGCATGGTTTCCTCGATCGGCGTGCTCGGTTCCCAGTTATGTATCCAGTACAGGTCGATATAGTCCGTCTGCAGCCGGCGCAGTGACGCTTCGCACTGCTCGATGATAGCCTTGCGGCCATTGCCGCCACCGTTCGGGTCGCCCGCATGCAGGTTGCCAAAGAACTTGGTGGCAATCACGCTGCGGTCGCGGCCTTTACGCCGCGCAAAGAAGTCGCCGATGATTTTTTCCGAATGCCCATTCGTGTACAGATTGGCCGTATCGATAAAGTTGCCGCCCTGCTCCAGGTAGGCGCTGAGGATAGCCTCCGATTCGGCCGGGCTGGAACCCCAGCCCCAATCTTCGCCGAAAGTCATGGTGCCCAGGCACAGAGGGCTGACATGCAGGCCGGAATGGCCAAGGGTGATATAGGAATCGAGCGACATGGTGTACTCCTGATGGTGGTGATGAAGCCTCCATCTAACCACCGCCCAGCCTGCGCACACTAGGCGATAAGACGCAGAGTCTTGCACGATCCGCTCAATCCTGCGTTTGCAAGCTGTTTGCGCTTGCGAACAATCCCAGCCTGGGGCTACCATCAAAGCATGGATAAACTGATGGAAATCTGTGCCCTGATCCGCCGCCAGGCCCATGACTGGCCGGCGCAACTGGCCGTGGACGGCGTGCGCGTATATGCCTCGCAGGACGCCACGCCGCCAGCCCAGCATATCAGCGAGCCGATGTTTGCGCTGGTGGCGCAAGGGGCCAAGCAAACAATACTGGGCGAACGCACCTATGAGTATGGCGCCGGGCAATATCTGGTGGTGTCCGTCGATTTGCCGATGTGCGGCTGCATTACCGAGGCCAGCGCGGAAGCGCCCTTCCTGGCTGTCGGCCTGACCCTGAAACCGGCCATCATCGCCTCCTTGCTGCTGGACATGCCGCACAGCACAGTGACGGCAGCGACCAGCGTTTCTGGCATGCACGTCAGCAATGCCAGACCCGAGCTGCTGGACGCCGTGCTGCGCTTGCTGCGCCTGCCTGACCAGCCTGGCGATATCGCCGTGCTGGCACCGATGCTGGAACGTGAAATCCATTGGCGGCTATTATCCGGCGAACAAGGTGTGGCGATACGGCAAATCGGCATGGCCGATAGCCGGCTGTCGCATATCGGCCGGGCTATCCGCTGGATACGCGAACATTATGCCGAGTTGCTGCGCAGCGAGGATCTGGCCCGGCTGGCGGCCATGAGCGTGTCATCGTTCCACCGCCATTTCCGCGCCGTGACCGCCATGAGCCCCTTGCAATACCAAAAGCAAATCCGCTTGCAGCAGGCGCGCGTGCGGCTGATGCAGGAGCCTGGCGACGTGGCGGCCATCGGCTACAGCGTCGGCTACGACAGCCCTTCGCAATTCAGCCGTGAATACAGCCGTTTATTTGGCGCGCCACCGGGCCGCGATAGCATCCTGCTACGGACCACCGGCATCTTATAGCGGACAAGCGGCCAGATGTGATGCACGCGCAGAGCGCGACCAGCCCAGCGCCGCGAACGCCAGCGCGATCATGGCGATCGATACCAGCGGCAAGGCGTCCAGGCCCCACACCGGGGCCACCTTGCCGGCCGTCGAGGAACCGAGCGCCATGCCGATGAACAGACACGAGGAATTGAGCGCAAGCACCAGGCCGCGCCACTGCGGCGCCAGCTCCACCATGCGCCGCTGCTGGGCCGGCAAGAAAATATCGACCGCCAGCGCCCACAGCACCAGGGTGGCCAGCGCCACCACCAGCCAGCCTGGCGTGACAGCCAGCACCACGAAGGCCACGCCCATCATCAGCAGCGACATCGTCAGCGAACGTTCAGCCGACCACAGCATCGCCAGCTTGCGCGCCACCTGGTTGCCTGCGATGCCAGCCAGGCCATAGATCAGCAAGGCGATGGACACCATTTGCGGACCGGCGCCGAATTTATCGTGCAAGATGGGCGTGATCATGGTGTAGCTGCTGAACAAGCCACCCAGGCCCAGCACCATCACCGCCAGCGCGCTGGCCAGGTCGCGCCGGCGCAGCACGGTCAACAAATCGCGCAGCTGCACTTTCTGCCCTGCCGAACGGTCCTGCAGCATCAAGGCCAGCAGCACGCCGGAAATGACGGACAGCAAGGCGATCAAGCCAAACATCGCCCGCCAACCCAGCGTGTGGGCGATCCAGGCAGACAAGGGCACACCCACCACCGACGCCACCGTCATGCCCGTAAACACGATGGCCAGCGCCTGGCCCTGGCGCTCGGGCGGCACCATGGTCGAACCGAGCGAGGAACCAACCGGCGTCACGGCCGCCATGCCCAGTCCCGTCACGATACGCGCCAGCACCAGCACCGTGTAATTGGGCGCCAGCGCGCAACCGGCCGCCCCCAGCGCCACGGTGGCCAGGCCGGCCAGCAGCAAGCTGCGGCGCGGCAAGTGGCCGGCAAATACCTGGATCAGCGGCGCGCTGATGGCAAAGGTGACGGCAAACACTGCCACCAGCATCGCCACCGCGCTGCGCGGCATGGCCAGCGAGGTGGCGATTTCCTGCAAGGCGCCCACCACCGACAGCGAGGCCGTGCCGGTGGCGAAAAAGGAAAAGCTCAGTAATCTGAGGATAAGGCTGGTGGAACGCTTGCTCATGATGGTCTCGAAGGGAATACGCGATACCGGCATGATGGCCCCATCACTGGTATATTTGAAATCGATTGTTAATATTCGAGGTATAACTATGATCGATATGAAAGGCGCTGACCTGGCCTTGCTGGTGTCGCTCGACGTCCTGCTGGAAGAAGCCAACGTCACCAGGGCAGCCGTGCGCCTGAACATCAGCCAGCCCGCCCTGTCGGCGCAACTGGTCCGCCTGCGCGACTTGCTGGGAGACCCGCTGCTGTTGCCATCCGAGACCGGGCGCGGCATGGTGGCCACTGAGCGCGCCCTGCAATTGCGCGCGCCACTGCGCGAGGCGCTGCTGGCCCTGGAAAAAACCGTGCGCGAGCCAGCCGTGTTTGATCCGGCCAGCGCCCAGCGCAGCTTCACCGTGGCGGCCAACGACAATGCCACCGCGATACTGGGCCTGGGCCTGGCGCGCACGTTCGAGGCACAGCGTAACACCGGCCTGCGCCTGGCGTTTCGCAACGCAGATCCGGAACAGGTGGTCGGCCAGATGGAAAGGGGAGAAATTGACGTGCTGATCGCCGGCTCGCGCTTCCTGCCGCCCGCCTTGAAAAGCCGTGAACTGATCAGCGACGTTTTCATGATGGCCCAGCGCAAGGGCCACCCGCGCGGCACGGTCCCGCCCGACCTGGCCAGCTATTGCGCCCTGCAGCACGTGATTGTCTCGAACAGCGGCGGCTTCCATGGCTTCATCGAAGAGCATCTGGCCGCGCTGGGTATGCAGCGCCAGGTGGTTTTATCCGTGTCCAGCTACAACCTGGTACCGCTGATGCTGGCCAGCACCGACTACGTCTGCGCCCTGCCCCTGTGCCTGCTGAACCGCTTTAGCGACACGCTCGATATCTTCCCCCTGCCGCTGGCCAAGCTGGGCTTCACCCTGTCGATGACCTGGCATCCGCGCAGCGAGAATGATGCGGGGCACCGGTGGTTAAGGGAGCGGCTGATGGACGAGGCAAAGCAAGAGGACGCCTATCGCGGCCGGTACATCTGAAACAGGGACTCCTGGCTCACTTCGAAATAGTCTGCCGGCCCACCACCACGCAGTATAGGATGGGCTGCTGCCGTATCGTAGCTGCCGTTTTTCAGCAAAGCCTGGTCGATATGCACGCCGATCACTTCGCCCAGCACCAGCCAGGTGGCAATTTCATCACCATCAGCGCTGGCCAATTGCAGTATCTGGCTACAGCGGCACTCGAATGCCACCGGGCTTTCTGCAACGCGCGGCACCTTGACCATACGCCCGGGGACAGACGTGAGGCCAGCCAGTTCAAACTCGTTGATGTCCGGCGGGGCCGCCACGGAACTCAGATTCATGGCCTCGGCCAAGGGGCGGGTTGCCAGATTCCAGACAAATTCACCGCTTTGCTCGATATTGTTCAAGCTGTCTTTACGGCCGACGCTGGCAAAACCGATGATGGGTGGGGTGTAGTTAAATGCGTTGAAGAAACTGTAGGGCGCGAGATTGAGCACACCGCTGGCTGAATGCGATGCGATCCAGCCGATCGGGCGCGGCCCCACGATGGCGTTGAAGGGATCATGCGCCAATCCATGTCCTTTGGACGGCTCGTAAAAATGCTTGTTTTCTGTCATGTTTTTTCTACCTATCGATTACATCATCAACTCAGCGCACCTGCGATGGCGAGCATCCGAAACGCTCGCGGAAACGCAGGGAGAAGCGTGCACTGGCGCGGTATCCGCACGCTTCAGAGATATGCTGAAGATTCCAGCCGGTGGTCTGCAGCAAGGTCATCGCGTGGTGCATGCGTATATCCAATAGCAAAGTTTCAAAGCGTAAATTTTCGGCCGCCAGCCTGCGCCTTAAGGTCGCTTCACTCATGGCAAGCTCGCGGCCAGCCTTGGCCGTCGTCCATGGATGCGCGGGTGCATCCGCAAGAATACGCTTGAGGCGGTCAGCAATATGTTGCGTCGATGGCCGCGAAAAATGGCAGCCGCGCTCAGCCAGCGCCAGCAGCAAACCGACCAGCCTATGCATTTGCTCGCGCTCGCTGATGTTGCTTGAAGAGATGCCGCGCAGGCAATGATCCAGGGTATCGGCCAGGTCCACATCGAGCACCATCCGGCGGCCATATGCGACTGCTGGCGATGTCTGCATGTCGTTCGCATGACGCCGGTGAAATTCAAGCAGTACTTCCGGTGCAAATGCCAGCAGCAAAGATTGAAACGTCTGCGTCTCCCCACCGGGAATTTTCCGGATGTCCGCACAGGCGTTTTGCGCCATTGCCACCAGCGTCAATGGATCATCCAAGGTCAAGGAAGTTTCCCCATTGTCGATGATCATCTGGCCTGACTTCACCAGCAGCAAGGTTGCGTCAAAAAACCTGAAACCCTGGGCGTGCTGTGGTCGGCGCAAGCACGGCTGAACCAGCGTGCACAAGCCCCCGCGAGCGACGAGATTGCCAGATGGCAAAGACAATATCGCTACTCCCTTGCCGCTATCTGCCATCGTTTTCATGTAGCTGCAACTATCTCACTTTTGTTGCAAATCGGGATTCAGGGTATAGGTGCCAGTGAGACTGGCTTGCGCAAGCACGTGACCGGCGAGCGCATCCCGCACATTAGCGCCAGTCAAGGGAGCATTGACGGCGATATGCGGCAAATCGAGTGCGTACAAGGTGAATACATAACGGTGTACCAGCGTATCGTTCCAAGGCGGACATGGACCGTCGTAGCCGTGATAGTCACCCGCCATTTGCTCATCGCCCGCAAACCAGTTGGTATAGTCATTGATGCCGTGACGCAAACCATCGGGTGCTGCAGGACCGGCTTTGCCGCGCGCCAGCACGCCATCACTATGGCTGCCGGCAGCGATCTCACGCGCAACAGCAGGAATATCGAGCAAGAGCCAGTGGAAGAAATCGACGCGGGGCAGCGATGCTGGCACTTCCCGCCCTTCCTGGTTAACGTCCTCGCCACTGCTTGGTACGTCAGGATCATGACAAATCAAGGCGAACGATTGTGTACCGGCAGGCACATCGCTCCAGGCCAGGTGTGGATTGCGGTTGCTGGATAAGGCCACGTGGGTGGCCGGATCAATGACCGCAAAGGCAAATTCGCCTGGAATCGCGGTCTTGTCGGAAAAGCTCTGGCTGCTCAATATCATGGTTGCTGGCTCGCTATGTTGTGGAGGGAACAAACAAAATTATAAGCAACATCAACAAGAATAAATGAACCATTCCGATCAAAATAGCGACATTGGCAGTCAATTTGATTGGATTTGATGCACTTTACCACTGCCGTACAAAACGCGACGCCAGCCACGCATGGCAGCTGACGCAGACAATGCCGGCCACGACAAAAAATGCGCCGGCCATGAATCCCGGGTTGATTTTTTCATGCAACAGCCATGCGCCCAGCGCTACGCCGAACAGCGGCGTGAGGAAGGAAAACGCGCCGAGCCCGGAGGCCAGATAGCGGCGCAGCAAGGAAAACCATAGCAGCAAGCTGAGGAACGAGACGATCACCGACTGAAACAGCAGATTGGCAATCAGCAAGGGCGTGGCGTGGAAGGTGGTTTGCCCCGTGAGCACGGCAAAACCCAGCAAGACTATAAACGCCACTGACAGCTGGAAGATGGCGGTTTGCGATGCAGACACCTTGGCCAGCCCCGAACATCGCACCAGCACGGTGGTCGCACCCCAGGCGGCGCCCGACAGCAGGCACAGCGCATCACCGAACAGGCTGCTGGCATCGCCAGACTGCTGTCCGCTGGCCGGCGTAAAAAAAGTGATGGCGACGCCGGCAAAAGCGAGCACGATGCCCAGCCATTGCATGGGTTTCAAGCGTTCGGAGCGCAAGCTGAAGTGCAAACCGACGGCGGCAAACAGGGGCGCCGTGTACAGGAACACCACGCCATGGGCGGCGCTGGTAAAGCGCAGGCCCGTGCCCAGTAGCAAATACTCCAGGGCAAACAGCACACCAGCACCCAGCCCTGCGCCCCATGGCAACGAGGCCAGGCTGGGCTTTTCACGCCGGTACAGCATGAAGATGGCGACCAGCAACGCGCCTATGCCGGAGCGCAGGGCGATCTGCAGGATGGGGCTGGCGTCATGCGCGGTCGCCTTCAGCCCGATCTGCTGCATGCTCCATACCAGGCACAGCATGGCCATCGCGGCGACCGCGTTTCGGTCGATATTCTTGTACATGGCCGAGCCTTTTCTAAACAAAACCCATTATGTTGCAGGCTGATTTTCTTGATATAGTGAATATCCGCCAAGCCATCGTGCTTTCCGGCCAACCTCAACGCTTCCAAAAATAGGACTGCATTCGTGCAAAAGAAAACGCGGCAAGTCTTGCTCGCCCCCTACACACAGGAACTTCCTGGCGCCATTTATTTCCGCAGCGCCCCCATGCCTGCCGATGGTTTTTATCCCCCGCATCATCATCCGTGGGGCGAATTCGTCTCGGCGGTCAGCGGCGTGGTGGAAGTACAATATGCTGGCGGACACTACGTGGTGCCGCCCCAGTACGGTATCTGGCTGCCGCCCCATACCGAACACCTGGCGCAGAACCGCAGGGAAGCCTGGCATAGCTCCGTGTATATCAGCGTGGCGGAATGCGCAGCCCTGCCCACGCAAGTGACCGCCCTGACGGTCAGCCCATTACTGCGCGCCATGCTGGAACACCTGCACCGGCAGCCGCCAGGCATACCGCCCAGCGAAGCAGAAGCGCGCTTCCTGAAGGTACTGGTCGATCTGCTGGCAACAGCCGAACGGGCCGGCAGTTACCTGCCCAGCTCGGACGATCCGCTGGTGCAAAAAGTATTGAACATGCTGCAACATGAGCCGGGCGATAGCCGCTCCGTGGCCGAGCTTGCGGCGCATGTCCATACCAGTGAACGCACCTTGATGCGCCACTGCCAGCGCGACCTGGGCATGACGCTGGCGGAATGGCGGCAACGGTTGAGGGTCGTCAAGGCCATGTCCCTGCTGGCGCAAGGCCGCACGGTGGAAAGCATCGCCCTGGAGTTGGGCTACGCCAGTTCCTCGGCCTTCATCACGATGTTTCGTCGCCTGACGCAGGAAACGCCGGACGAATACCGAAAACGCACGGTGGGACTGGAGCGCTGAAGTCAAGCCAAAGCCAGCTAAGCACTAGCCGAAAAAAAAGGCCGCGGCGTCAACCACGCCGCGGCCTTCTCACTGTTGACTAGCGTTGTTCTGCTTGTCTCCAGATGACTTCATGACTTACCAGCCTATGCCCAGCACCAGGTGTTCCGGTTTAGGGCCGATGACGCTCGAGCTTTGGCCCGATACGTCGTCATAGGCAAAACCGTAAGCCTTGGCGCCGACACTATGGTCATGCCAGAACTTCGCATAGTAGTTCGCTGGCGACGCCGCATACCACGCGGCGGTCGGAGCGCCCCACAAGGAGGTGTCTTCCATGATATGGCGGTTCAAGGCGGCGGCGATTTGTGCTTCCAGTGCCAATTCAATGGAAATCACTGCACCGTCGGTTTCCCCAGCCAGCGGACTGGCCAGCACGCCTTTGGCTTCCAGCATGTCCTGGGTGCTAGGTTTGCCTGGCACCGTGTACACGGTGCTGCCAAGCACGCCATTACCCTTGTCGATTTCATGGAACACGACGGTATCGTCAGCAGCGACCTGGCCGACGAAACGGCGCGAATTATCGTACATATCTACGACCAGTGGCTTGGTGCGGTACAGATTCCACATGTCGTTAATATATGCATCGAAATACGCGGCGTTGACACGGCCGGAATCGAAGCTGCTCTTGCCTGGCGCCAGAATACGGCGAGGCTGCACTGCGTCTACCAGAAACTCTTTCGGCATTTCTTTCTGGTAAGCCGCAAGGATGCTGTCGCGCGTTTCGGCAATACCGACTTGCTGGTGGAAATTATGGCTATCGCCATACACGTCCATCAACAGCGGGAAACCAAATTGGTCCACCTGGGTCGGGTTCATGTACAAGTTGTCGTTGAGCGTGAACTCGTACCAGTCAAAATAGATATCGATGTTCGGATCATTATGGTTATTCAGATCCGGACCGGCGAAACCAGTTTGATGATTAATATCCTCATTAATCTTGATGAACAGCGGCGACCCCATCGAAACAAAGATACGGCCCGAATCCATCTTCGGCAACTTCAGGTTCTTGGCTTGCGCCAGGGTGAAGAAGTAATTGCTGAAGTTCTCGCCGTTTTTCGTCAAATGACCTGGTGCATCATTGTCACTCAGCAACATTGGCAAGATCGTGCCGTCCGCCTGGAGGTAGGCGAAGTTGTCCTTGTTGTTAGGATCACGGCCAATCACGGCCACGTAGATCTGATCATCAGTCCATTTACCATTGGTATTGTTTTTCAGATCGACCGTGACGAAACCCGGAATTACCGGATAGTCGGGATTGGTACCGCCGTTGTTGCCACCGCTGTTACCACCATTACCGCCAGTATTACCAGTGCCACCATTATTACCGGTGCCGCCGTTGCCGTTGTCGACCGGATTCACGGTCAGCTTGGCGCCGGTCGATACTGCACCGATGCCGTTGGCATTGGTGACGCTGACGCTAAATACCGCACCGTTGTCGCTGCTCTGCACCGCTGCAATATCGTAGCTGGCAGAGGTCGCGCCTGGGATCAGGTCGGTATTACGGTTCCATTGATACGTAAAGGAACCGTTGCCGGCAACGCTGGCCTCGAAGTGGGCGCTCTGGCCTGCGGTCACTGTAACAGCTGCTGGCTGGGCCGAGAATTGCGGTGCAGGGCCCGGGT
>Ga0209901_1000895_pt1 | contig 10249 bp, 10 predicted proteins | sample OrgsoiDNA_201058_FD_185806 | JGI IMG/M metagenome (GOLD analysis project Ga0209901, IMG submission 185806) | Permafrost soil microbial communities from the Arctic, to analyse light accelerated degradation of dissolved organic matter (DOM) -... | ecosystem: Environmental > Terrestrial > Soil >...
CACGACATACGGTTTCAGGGCCGGGGTGGCTACTTCCAGGCCTTCGATGGCTGACAGCACCGAGATGGCCGGCGTGATCACGCTATCGCCATAAAACAGGGTGGCGCCGAAGACGCCGATCAGCATCAGCGCAAAATACCAGCGCGAGCTGCGGTTGACGGAGGACAAGACCAGGGCCATCAAGGCCATGATGCCGCCCTCGCCGCGGTTGTCGGCGCGCAACACCAAGGTCACGTATTTGAGCGAGACGATGATGGTCAGGCTCCAGAAGATCAGCGAGATGATGCCAAGTAAGTTGCCGTGGGTCAGTTCCAGGCCGTGGGCGGGGTCAAAGACAGTCTTCAGGGTATACAGCGGACTGGTGCCGATATCGCCATACACGATACCGACAGCAGCCAGGGTCAAGCCGACCAGGCTGCTTTTTTTATGTTCGGAGGTCAAGGTTGCACCCGATTTTGTTTTGTTGCATCGCACAATATGATAGGTATTGGCAAATAGCAAGTGTAATTTTGCATGGTTCCTGGCTGTCCCAAGGTCGTGTTTTTTGTTGCCCAACGGGCGAATAAAAGCGGGGTATCGCTGATTTGCTGCCATTCTACGCCTCGCCAGCAGTGCCGGGCAGTCCCCCGTGTTTTCAGCGATAATGACAGATTGTCTACTACTCAGCGAACGCCACCATGAATCCAGGCATGTTGTACGCTTCCCTCGCCTTCTTGTGCTGGGGATTGTTTCCACTGTACTTCCATGCCATCGACGAGGTCGCGCCGCAGGAAATCCTGGCCCACCGCATGGTCTGGTCGCTGCTGTTCCTGGGTGTGGTGCTGACCGTGCGCCGCCAGTGGGGCTGGCTGCGCAGCCTGAAAACCCAGCCGCGCGTGGTGGCCAGCTTCGTTGCCAGCGCTTTCTTGCTGTCCGCCAACTGGTTCATCTATATCTGGGCCGTCAACAATAATCACGTGGTCGATGCCAGTCTCGGCTATTTCATCACGCCGCTGGTCAATGTCATGCTGGGCTTCTTGCTGCTGCACGAACGCTTGCGCCGCCTGCAGTGGCTGGCCATCGGCCTGGCAGCCTGTGCCGTGGCCTGGCTGACCTGGCAGGCGGGACAGATTCCATGGATCGCCCTGATGCTGGCGGCAACCTTTGGCGGCTATGGCTTGCTGCGCAAGACGGCCGTGCTCGGTGCGCTGGAAGGCTTGTCGTTTGAAACCCTGATCCTGTTCCCCTTGGCGCTGGTCTATATGCTGTGGCTGGGCTGGCAAGGCCAGAGCGGCTTCGTCAATACAGAATCGCACAGCACGCGCGCCCTGCTGCTCGCTTCCGGCCCCATCACGGCAATTCCCCTGCTGCTGTTCGCGGCCGGTGCGCGCCGCTTGCCGCTGGCCGTGCTGGGTTTGCTGCAATACATCGCCCCCACGGGTCAGTTGCTGATCGGCGTATGGGTCTTCCATGAAGCGTTTACGCCGGAGCGCATGCTCGGTTTCATGGTGATCTGGATCGCCCTGGCCCTGTATGCGATCGAGGGGCTGTGGACCACCCGTATCTCGCGCAACACCGCTTGAAACTGTTGATCGTGTCCGCTTCGTGCCCATTTCCACAGCGCACAGCGCTGGCCGGAAGCGGGCGTTTACCGTATCCTGTCCGTCTTTGTATATCACCCGAGATTTCTAATGGCTAATTACGTCTACACCATGAATCGCGTGGGCAAAATCGTTCCGCCCAAGCGCCAGATTCTGAAAGATATTTCCCTGTCCTTCTTCCCAGGCGCCAAGATCGGCGTGCTGGGCCTGAACGGTTCCGGTAAATCGACCCTGCTGAAAATCATGGCAGGCATCGACACCGACATCCAGGGCGAAGCCGTACCAATGCCGGGCCTGAACATCGGCTACCTGCCGCAGGAACCACAGCTGGACCCGGAAAAAACCGTGCGCCAGGAAGTCGAGTCGGGACTGGGCGAAGTGTTTGAAGCGCAAGCCAAGCTCGAAGCGGTGTACGCCGCTTATGCCGAAGAAGACGCCGACTTCGATGCGCTGGCCACGGAACAGGCACGCCTGGAAGCGATCATCTCGACTTCCGACGGCGGCAACTTGAATCTGCAGCTGGAAATGGCCGCCGATGCGCTGCGCCTGCCGGCATGGGATGCCAAGATCGCCGTGCTATCCGGCGGTGAAAAACGCCGCGTGGCGCTGTGCAAGCTGCTGCTGTCGAAACCGGACATGCTGCTGCTTGACGAGCCGACCAACCATCTGGATGCGGAATCGGTCGACTGGCTGGAACAATTCCTGCTGCGCTTCCCGGGCACCGTGGTGGCGATTACCCATGACCGCTACTTCCTCGACAACGCCGCCGAGTGGATTCTGGAGCTGGACCGTGGCCATGGTATTCCATGGAAAGGTAACTACTCGACCTGGCTGGACCAGAAGCAAGCCCGTCTGAAGCAAGAAGAAGCGACGGAATCGGCACGCCAGAAAGCGCTGCAGAAAGAATTGGAATGGTCGCGCCAGAACCCGAAAGCACGCCAGGCCAAGTCGAAAGCCCGTCTGGCCCGCTTCAACGAGCTGTCCGAGCACGAATATCAGAAGCGCAACGAAACCCAGGAAATTTTCATCCCTGTGGCCGAGCGCCTGGGCAATGACGTCATCGAATTCAAGAACGTGTCGAAAGCCTTTGGCGACCGCTTGCTGATCGATAACCTGAACTTCACGATTCCTGCCGGCGCCATCGTCGGTATCATCGGCCCCAACGGCGCCGGTAAATCGACCCTGTTCAAGATGATCACGGGCAAGGAACAGCCGGATAGCGGCGAAGTGGTGATCGGCCAGACGGCGCGCGTCTCTATCGTTGACCAGAACCGCGATAACCTGGCCGACAACAAGTCCGTGTATGAAGACGTGTCCGGCGGCGCCGACATGCTGACCGTGGGCCGCTTTGAAATGCCGTCGCGCGCCTACCTGGGCCGCTTCAACTTCAAGGGTTCGGACCAGCAAAAACTGGTGGGCAATCTGTCCGGCGGTGAACGCGGGCGTCTGCACCTGGCAAAAACCCTGCTGATGGGCGGCAACGTCCTGCTGCTCGATGAACCGTCGAACGATCTGGACGTGGAAACCCTGCGCGCGCTGGAAGACGCGCTGCTGGAATTTGCCGGCAGCGTGATGGTCATCTCGCATGATCGCTGGTTCCTGGACCGTATCGCCACCCACATCCTGGCATTCGAAGGCAACTCGCAAGTGACCTTCTTTGACGGCAACTATCAAGAATACGAAGCCGACAAAAAGAAACGTCTGGGTGAAGAAGGCGCGAAACCGAAACGTATCCGCTACAAGCCGCTCACCGTGTAAAGCTGGTGTAGCAATGCAAAAAGGCAGTCACCTTGCGGTGACTGCCTTTTTTTCAGCACTCATTAGTGCTTTTAAAACCGTAGCGAGCGGCAACGAGTTGTGGCAGAGAGGCGGAGCTGTGCTTTAGCACAGTGAGCATCGGAGGCCGCAAATCGCGCCGCGCAGTAGGTTTTTAGAAGTTGTAGCGTGCGCCCAGAGCCAGGCCGGTGGCCTTGTTGCCTTGATCAGCGCTCTTGCCGAAGTGTTCCAGCTCAGCCGTCAACGAGACCTTCTCGTTGATTGCGTATTGGGCGCCGACAGATGCGTACACACCCGTCTTGTTGTCACCCGTGATGCCAGTCGACAGGCCGGTGCCGGTCAGGCCAGTGTTCACGCGGGCCACGCCCAGTTTGCCGAACACACCCAGTTTGTCTGACACAGGCATGGTGGCTTTACCAGCCAGGTAGTAGCCGTGGGAATCGCTTTTCACACCGCCGCTACCGGCGCTGGTGATGTAGTTATAGTCCTTGCTGCCGAAATCGGCATAGCCGCCTTCCACTGCCCAGGTTTTGTCGATATCGTAACCGGCATAGATTTTGCCGCCAGCCTGGTAGCCGCTGTGGTTACCGGCGCTGGTAGCGTCAGGAACATCGAAGTTATAACGGTTGACGGTGACACCAGCACCAACATAAGCACCATCAGCGTGCGCAGCGCTCATGCCGGCGACTGCAGTAACGGAAGCGATCATTGCAAACAGGATCTTTTTCATCATGTTCTCTCTTTCTCAAATAAGTTGACGTGCCTTGATTCGCAGTTCAGCGAAGTGCGATGAGGGAAAGAGTAACACCGTGAAAAAGCTACGTCCTTCAGTATCCCGTAAGATTTGTGACGAGATGTAAGACACCTCATCAGGACGAAGATGATGGCATTTTGAAATAAATTGACAGAACTTAAGCGAAACTTAAGCGAACTAACTCATGCGTAGGCTTCCGCCATCGACATCACACGCGGCGCGATGGTGATGCCATGTTCCTGGAACAGCGCCGTGATGGCGGCCAGGTTATCTGCGCACTCTTCCGTTTTCCAGCCCTTGAAAATATCCGTGCCATCTTTCTGGAAATGCAGGTCGAGCACCTTGCCCTGGTCCTTGTGCAGATAGGCTGAACTGTAGGTGTTCTCGAAACCGAGGGCCTTCAACTGCCCCAGCAGCGCGTGCGGAGGATGGTCAGGATCCGTGGCAAGAAAAATGCCGAAGGTCTTGCCTGGCGGCTTGGCAGCAATATCGACCTCATAAATACCGGGGGCCTTGCTCACTGAAGTACTTTTAAGAAATAACATGGAACACTCCCTGTGGGCGACGATACCCCAGATAGTATTTCCTATTTGCATCTTTGTGTTTCTTTTATAGCTACAGTGTGCGTTTGCGCCGAGCCAGGTCTATCGTGGGCGCTACCAGCGCGGCATACAAGTCACCCGTGGCGCCATCCCATGACTGCACCGCCTGCTGCTGGCGCGCCACGGTAGCCATGTCGCCACGCGCAATCGGGCCGCTCAAGGCAGGCGCCGCGCCCAGCCGGAATACATTCGCTACCGCTTCCGTCACCAAAGGCTGTGCCAGTTCGCGCGCTACCGCCTCGGGAATGCCAGCCGCCTGGTAGGCACGCAAGGCCGCGTCCAGCACCGTCACCAGGTAATTGCTGGCAAACACGGCAGCCGCGTGATACACGGTCTTGGCGGCCGGATCTATCGGCACGGGGCGGGCACCGATGGCCGTCAAGGCCGGCGTCAACATGGTCAGCGCCTGGGCATCGCCCTCGATGCCGCAAAACGTGCCGTCAAAACTGGCCGCCACCTGGAGCGGATCGGCAAAGCTGCGGATAGGATGGACGCTGGCGACCAGGGCGTCCGCCTGCGTCGCGGCCAGCAATGCAGTCGAGGCCAGTGCGCCGCTGCAGTGAAACACGATGGTCCCGGCCAGATGGCCCTGCGCCGCCAGTGCGGTGCAAGCCGAGCCGATCTGGTCGTCGGCAACCGCCAGCATGGTTATATCGGCAGGCCGCAAGACAGCATAGCTATCGATGGGCGTGCCGGCGCCGATAAAGCCTACGGCTGCCTGCGCGGAAGCCATCGAACGTGTCAGCACGTCTTGCACGGCGACGCCATCGACCGTCGCCAGCAGGCGGCCCAGCACCTTGCCGACATGGCCGGCGCCGATAAGATTGAGAGTAAAACGCATGTTGACCTAAAAACTGAAACCCGGTTGACGCAAAAAGTCTGTTTCTTCCGGCGTGGATGGTCTGCCCAGGATGGCGTTACGGTGCGGGAAGCGGCCGAAGCGCTTGATGACTTCCTGGTGTCGCAGGGCATAATCAAACATGCCGTCGAAACCCGCGTGTTCCTGCGACAGATGCTGGAACAGCTGCACCGCGCGCGCCTGCATGGCGACATCTTCCGCATGCTCGAACGGCAGGTAAGCAAAAGCGCGCTGCATGGGCAGCAGCGACTGGTCGCCACCGGCCTGCGTCAACTGGCGCGCCAACGCCAAGGCCTGCGCGTCGCCGGCAAACGCCTGCGGCGTATCGCGAAAGGCATTGCGGGTCAGTTGGTCCAGCACGATGATGCGCGCCAGCGTACCCTGTGGCGTAGCTTCCCAGTCGCGCAAGCCGCCGGCGATGGCGGTGACGATCAAGTCACCAAAGCGCTGCACGATCAGTGCGTCAAAAGCGTCATCCTTGCGGAACCATTCCACGCGCGACTGGCCGTAGCCTGCATCGGTGGGCGGCAAGAACCAGAAATCGAGTACGGCCTGAGTATCCAATGTTTTCTCCTGCGGTCAATTGCGGGCATGCGACAGCTGGAAGCCGGCGATACCCTCGAAGAGAGCCAGTTCGGCCGACATATTCGACAGGCTGGCGCCCGTGTTCTTGCCATGCGCGATGGCGACAAAACGCCATTCCTGCATGCCGTCCGTGCTGCCGATGGTCAGCGAGCCGCTGGCGATGTCGTAGCCGCGCTTGGCAGCCATGCGGCGCAAGGCGTCTTCGCGTGGAATAAAATCGCGCTTGAAGCGCATGGTGATGGCAATCGCATGGCGCGAAGGCAGCCAGTTTTCCAGTTTGGACAGGAAAATCATGGCCATCGCGCACATGAAAGCCAGGCCCATGGCGGACAGATAAAAGCCGATACCGACCATCACGCCGATCACCGACGAAGCCCAGATCGAGGCGGCCGTCGTCAGGCCGCTGATATTGAAGCCTTCGCGCATGATCACGCCAGCGCCCAGGAAACCCACGCCCGTGACGATGCCCTGGATCACGCGCGTGGGGTCGCTGCCCGACACCATGCCGTGGCCGCCATACCAGAATTCAGGATAACCACCGAGCACCGTCAACGCAGCCGACGCCATGCACACCAGGCCATAGGTGCGCATGCCGGCCGCGCGCCCGTGATACGAACGTTCATAACCCACCAACAGGCCAAGCAGCAGCGCGCCCAGCAAATTGAGCAGGATGACCCCATTCGTCGCCAGTTCGGCTGGCGACCAGTACGCGCGCAAGAAGTCGACGGTCGGCATCTCAGGTTTTCTTGTTCAGCTGCTTTTCAAACGCCACATCGAGCTTGCTGACGCGGCGCGCCTTTTGCGGTCCCAGGCCATTCACAAAAGCGACGAAGGCATCGAGTTCCAGCGGCGGGCACAAAGGCGGCAAGCCCGGTCCTTCCGTCAGGAAGAACAGCTCATCGCCGGTGCGCGCCATCGTGTACAGGCGGTTGCCAGTGCGTTCCTTGAGCCGCTCGATGGCGGAGGTGGCGCGGGTCGAGCGCATCAGACGGCTCCCGTACGCTGTTCCAGCCAGGCCAGGGCGTCACCCGACAGATGCGGCGACAGACGCGCGCGCACCGTGGCGTGGTAGTCGTTGAGCCAGGCCGCCTCGTCATCGCGCAACAGGCTGCGTTCCACGCAGCGCGTGTCGATCGGGCACAGGGTCAGGGTTTCAAAGCGCAGGAACTGGCCAAATTCGCTCTCGCCGGCAGGTACATTCAGGACCAGGTTTTCGATGCGGATACCCCAGCGTCCCGGACGGTAAATGCCCGGCTCGACGGAAGTGATCATGCCCGGCTGCATGGCTGTATGCGCTTCCGGCATGGCGGACTGCGAAATCGATTGCGGCCCTTCATGCACGTTCAGGAAAAAGCCCACGCCGTGGCCCGTGCCATGACCGAAATCGATGCCCTCGGCCCACAGCGGCGCACGCGCGATCGAGTCCAGCATCGGCGACTTCACGCCCAGCGGGAAGTGCGCGCGCGACAGCGCGATCATGCTGCGCAAGACCAGGGTGAAATCGCGTTTATGCTCGGCCGTGATGGTCCCCACCGGCACCACGCGCGTGATATCGGTAGTGCCACCCAGGTACTGGCCGCCCGAATCGATCAGCAGCAAGCCATCGCCCTCGATAGTCGCTTCCGAACCGGCGTGGGCGTGGTAATGCATGATGGCGCCATGGGCATTAAAACCGGCGATGGTGCCGAAGCTGGGGCTGACAAAACCGGCACGGCGCGCGCGGGCCGCCGTCAGGTGTTCATCCACACCGATTTCCGTCAACGGCGCACGCTGCGGATCGGCCAGGGTGGCGTCCAGCCAGCTGAAAAATTCGCACAGGGCGGCGCCATCCTGTTCCATGGCAGCGCGCACGTGGGCCGCTTCCGTATCCGTCTTGCGCGACTTGGCAAAGGTGCTCGGGTTGATCGCTTCGACCACGGACACGGCAGCTGGCACGGCCAGGCGCGTGCCATAGGTGATGCGGCGCGGGTCCAGCAGCAGCACGGCGGTGGCGGGCAAGGCAGCCAGCGCGGCGCCAGCTTGCGCATACGGCGCCACGTCCACGCCCTGCTGTTCCAGGGTGGTGCGCAGTGCAGCTGGCAGCTTGCCGTCGGCGACAAACAAAGTCGTGCGTTCCGGGCCGACCAGCGCATGGGCGATAAACACGGGGTTGTAATTAACGTCGGCGCCGCGCAGGTTGAACAGCCAGGCGATATCGTCGAGCGTGGAAATGACATGGTGGCTGGCGCCATGCTGCGCCATGGCAGCGCGCAGGGCGGCCAGTTTTTCCGTGCGCGGCAAGGCGGGATATGGCGAGGCATGTTCAAACACGGGCGCGGCAGGCATGGCCGGGCGCTCCAGCCACACTTGCTGCAGCAAATCGGTATCGGTGCGCAGCGTGACCTGCGCGCCCAGCGCCTGTTGCAGCAAGCGCGCATTGGCCAGGCCCAGCACGGCGCCATCGACACCTACCGTTTGCCCCGGCTGCATGGTTTCGCCCAGCCAGTCGATATACAGCACGCTGGCGCCGGACGGGATTTTTTTCAGGACGATGCCGCTGCCGGCCAGTTCCGTTTCTGCCTGTTCCCAGTAACGGCCATCAGTCCACACGCCGGCAAACTCCTGCGTGACGACCAGGGTGCCGACGGAACCCGTAAAGCCAGACAGCCATTCACGGCCCTGCCAGCGGCCCGGCAGGTATTCGGACAAATGCGGATCGGCCGAAGGCACGATATAGGCGTCGATCTGCTGTTCGCGCATGGCGGCGCGCAGTTGCGACAAACGGAGGGCGGGTGTGCTGAGATCTGAGGTCTGCATGGGATGCGCTGGAAAGGTACTGGTAAGTGCCTATGATACCGCGATTGCGCGACCACGGCAGGGCGGGCTGCTACTCCTCGTAGCGGCGCAAGCCTTCCAGGTCCAGGATACGGATGCCGCCGTAATCGAGGCGCAGCAAGCCCTGTCGCTCCAGCACCTGCAAGGCCTGGTTGGCGCGCTGGCGTGACGATCCCGATAACAGGCCGATTTCTTCCTGCGACAGCTGCACCAGCTTGTCCACGCCCGGATACAGATGTGAATTGAACATCGACGCCAGGCAGCGCGCCACGCGCGTATTCAAGTCGAGCAGGCGCTCGTTTTCCACCATGCCGATAAACTGGCCCAGGCGCTCGTTCAGTTGCATCAGCAAAAAGCGTGTAAACGGCAGGCTGCTATCGAGCAGCCAGTGAAAGGTGGCCGCAGGCAGGCGCGCCACGCGCGTATCGCGCAGGGCCATGGTGTCGTACTTGCGCGGCTCGCGTTTCAGCAGCGAGCCTTCGCCAAACCAGCTACCGGGTGGCACGCCAATAAAAGTCATGGCCTTGCCGGAGGCGGAAAAATTATTCATTTTGACCATGCCGCTGATGATGCCTATCCAGTTCTCGACAGGGTCGCCCTTGCGGCAGACAAAACCGCCTTTCGGCACGAAGGTCTCAAAAATATCGGCTTCGACGCGCGCCAATTGCGCAGCATCCAGCAACTGGGCCCAATTGGCCGCATGCAGTACTTCTTTGAGACTGGAATCAGCAGTAATCATTGTGCGACGCACCATCGAAAAGTGAGCAAATGTCCCCGAAAAGACAACTCGGTATAGCAACGCAGGCTACTATCATTACACAAACGTAACACATATAAAAACACAGAGCGGCCCACAACGATGGGCAGCCTGAGACTAGCAACCGGAGACACTGGTGCAAACAACGAGAACAGCAGCGATGCCGACTTTTCCGCGGCGCCTATTGCAACACGGCTCACTACGATCCGACCAGCCCGCCTTTCGTGAAAAATACCTGGGCATCTGGCAAACCTGGACCTGGGCCGACGTGAACGACGAAGTGCGCGCGCTGGCCTGCGGGCTGGCCGCCCTCGGCTTCCAGCGCGGCATGAACCTGGCCATCATCGGCGACAACCGCCCGCGTTTGTATTGGGCCATGCTGGCCGCGCAAAGCCTGGGCGGCGTGCCCGTGCCCCTGTACCAGGATGCCCCAGCTGCCGATATGGCCTACGTGCTGCAGGATGCGGACATCCGCTACGCCATCGTGGAAGACCAGGAGCAGGTCGACAAGCTGCTGGAACT
>Ga0209901_1000899_pt1 | contig 10232 bp, 10 predicted proteins | sample OrgsoiDNA_201058_FD_185806 | JGI IMG/M metagenome (GOLD analysis project Ga0209901, IMG submission 185806) | Permafrost soil microbial communities from the Arctic, to analyse light accelerated degradation of dissolved organic matter (DOM) -... | ecosystem: Environmental > Terrestrial > Soil >...
GCGACGGCTGCTTGATTGAAGGCGGCGACCAGGGCCAACATGCTGGCGACCGTGTCATCGGCCGACGCCTGGGCGCTGTCCTTGTCGCTGTCGTCTTTCTTTTTTCCGGCCGGGGCCGCGTTGGATGCGGCGCCGGCGGACGTGCCCGTCGCTGGTGCGGCCGGCGCGGCGCTGGTGTCCGCAGACGGGCTGTTGTCGTTATCGCTGTCGTTGCTGCTGTCGTCTTTCTTGGCGGCCTGCTTGGCCGGTGCCTGCGCCTGCGCTTGCTTGACTGGCGCCGGCGCCGGCGACTTGTCGATGGCCTTGGGCGCGTTGTCGGCGTTGCTGGCGGCCTGGCGCTGGTCCATCTCGCGCGACAGGGCTTGCTGGAACTGGTTGTTATTGTCCGGCGATTGCACGGTCACGCCGCTTTTCATCTGCTGCGCGTTCGCGTTCAGCGCGACGGTCGGGAGTTGAAGATTATTGGTTTGCATGATCGCGCCGTTCTGGTTGCGTTGTGGTGGATGCCGCTAATATCGAATACTGCCCGCCGGGCTGGTGCCGGCGTCGCCGTTCAGCGTTTGTAATAAGCCTGCCGTGTCGCGTGTTCGTCCGTTTGCTTCTGGTCCCGCTTGGCTTCCAGTTTCAGCGCCTCGATGGCGGCGCGGTTGCTGAGCGTCTTGAAGGACATGCGCTTGCGCTCGCTTTCCTGCCACGCCACCTTTTCCTCGGCGCTGCGCATCATCGTCACCCGCAGCACTTCCTGCTGGCCGGTAATGGCGTTTTCCAGCTTGGCCATGAATGCCTGGAAATTGCGGTAGGCCATAGGCGTGATGCCGGCCTGCTGCGCCGCCTCGAAGCGGCGCGCGTACTCGTCGCGGTAGCCGACCAGCATGACTTTCTTTTGCTCGGCGTCGGCTACGGCCTTGAGCGCCACGCCGAGCCGCTTGGCGGCGTCATCGCTGGCGCGCTGGGCCAGGTCGATCAGGGTGTCAAGCTGGGATAGTGAAGCCATGATTGTTGATTATAGACAGCGGCCGGCATCGGCCATCACTGGAACAGAGCGGTAAGTTGGCCCAAGCTCTCGTCCATGCTGACGCGCTCGCTGATTTGCTGTTGCAGGAATTGCTCGATGCGCTCGTGCAGCACGATGGCCTTGTCGAGCAGCGGGTCGCTGCCGGCCGCGTAGGCGCCGACGCTGATCAGGTCGCGGCTGCGCTGGTAGCGCGAGTACAGCTGCTTGAGCGCGCGCGACTTGGCCTGGTGGTCGGCCGTGGTGATCGAGTGCATGGCGCGGCTGATCGACTGTTCGATGTCGATGGCGGGGTAGTGGCCGGCCTCGGCCAGCTCGCGGTCGAGCACGATATGGCCGTCCAGGATCGCCCGCGCCGAGTCGGCGATCGGATCTTGCTGGTCGTCGCCCTCGGTCAGCACGGTGTAGAAGGCGGTGATGGAGCCGCCGCCGACGTCGGCGTTGCCGGCCCGCTCGACCAGGATGGGCAGCTTGGCGAACACCGACGGCGGATAGCCCTTGGTGGCTGGCGGCTCGCCGATGGCCAGGGCGATTTCGCGCTGCGCCATCGCGTAGCGGGTCAGCGAATCCATGATCAGCAACACATTCTGGCCCTGGTCGCGGAAATATTCGGCGATGGCGGTGGCGTAGGCCGCGCCCTGCAAACGCATCAGCGGCGGCGTGTCGGCCGGCGCGGCCACCACCACCGAGCGCGCCAGGCCCTCGGCGCCGAGGATTTGTTCGATGAATTCCTTGACCTCGCGGCCGCGTTCGCCGATCAGGCCGACCACGATGACGTCGGCCTCGGTGTAGCGCGCCATCATGCCCAGCAGCACGGACTTGCCGACGCCGGAGCCGGCGAACAGGCCCATGCGCTGGCCGCGTCCGACGGTCAGCATGCTGTTGATCGAACGCACGCCGACGTCGAGCGTGTCGACGATGGGCGCGCGGCCCAGCGGATTGGCGGGGCGCACATTGATGGGCGCGCTGTCGCTGACGAGCAGCGGGCCGAGGCTGTCGAGCGGCCGGCCGGCGCCGTCGAGCACGCGGCCCAGCAGCTCAGGGCCGACCGGCAGGTGGCGGGCGCGGTCGCTGGGCCGGCGGCGCGGATGGGACAGGCTGCCGGGACGCGGTATCATCGGCTCGACCGGGAACACGCGGGTGCCCGGCACGATGCCTTCGACGTCGCTCTGCGGCATCAGGAACAGCCGTTCGCCGTCGAAGCCGACCACTTCGGCCTCGACCTTGCCGCCGTTGGGCAGCGGCACCGTGCAGGCCGCGCCGACGGCCAGGCGCAGGCCGACCGCCTCCATCACCAGCCCGGCCACGCGCGTGACGCGGCCCGACACCTGCATCGGCTCGACGAAATCGACCAGCGCGCTGCAATCGTTCAGATACGCGCGCCAGCGGCCGGCGTGGGGATTGGCGGAACCGTCCATCATCTCAGTCTCACTGTTATTGTCAGGCGAGCCAGTCGAGATCTTTGCCCAGCGCGTGGGTCAGCCGCTGCCAGCGCGACGCGGCTTGCGCGTCGATCTGGTTGCTGGCCGTGTCGACCTTGCAGCCGCCGCGGCCGACCGCGGCGTCCTCGATGACGCGCCAGCCGCCCTTGTCGAGCTCCTCGCCGAGTATTTCGCGCACCAGCGGCGCGTCGTCCGGATGCAGCACCAGCAGCGCCGGCTGTTGCAGCACCGGCAGGTATTCGATGGCGTCGCGCACGATGGGAAGGATCAGCTCGGGCTTGACGGGCAGCGCGGTTTTCAGCATGCCCTTGGCCAGGTGCAGCGCCAGTTCCAGCACGTCGGCGGCGATCAGCTGGTCGGCCTCGTGCAGCGCGGTGCCGAAGGACTCGGTCAGCGCGCGCAGGTGTTCGAGTTGCTCGGCCGCCTCGATCTTGCCGGCCGCCAGCGCGTCGGCGTGGCCGTGCGCGTGGCCGTCGTCGTAGCCCATCAGGCGGGCTTTTTCGCGGATCTCGGCCAGTTCCTCGTCGCTCGGATAGTCGTTCGGCGGCGGCGGCGGCGGCCCCATGTCCTCCATGGCGCGCGCCTCCTCCTCGGCGCGCAGCTGCGCCTCGAAGCGCAAACGCGCCGCCTGTGCCGCCTGCGCCTGCCGGGCCTGCTCGGCCTCGCGGGCGACGAGCGTGCTCGGCCTGTCATCGCCGAAGGAGGTCATCTCCCAGCGCTGATAAGCCGACTGCTGTTCTTTCGGTATATTAGACAAACGAATCCTCGCCTTTGCCGCCTAGCACGATCTGGCCTTCGTCGGCCAGACGGCGCACGATTTGCAAAATCTGCTTCTGCTGCGTTTCCACTTCGGACAGGCGCACCGGTCCCTTCGATTCCAGGTCCTCGCGCATCATCTCCGAGGCGCGCGCCGACATGTTCTTGAAGATCTTGTCGCGCAACTCCTGCGACGCGCCCTTCAGGGCGATGATCAGCATTTCCGACTGCACCTCGCGCAGCAGCAGCTGGATGCCGCGGTCGTCGATGTCGATCAGGTTGTCGAACACGAACATCTCGTCCATGATCTTTTGCGCCATGTCGTTGTCGTAGTTCTTGATGTTGTCCATCACCGAGCCTTCTTGCTCGCCGGACATGAAGTTCAAGATCTCGGCCGCCGCGCGCACGCCGCCCAGCGAGGATTTCTTGATGTTCTCGTTGCCCGACAAGAGCTTGGTCAGCACGTCGTTGAGCTCGCGCAGCGCGGCCGGCTGCACGCCGTCGAGCGTGGCGATGCGCAGCACCACGTCGTTGCGCAGCCGGTCCGTGAAGTGGCCGAGGATTTCGCAGGCCTGGTCGCGCTCCAGGTGGACCAGGATGGTGGCGATGATCTGCGGGTGCTCGTTGCGGATCAGCTCGGCGACCGATTGCGAATCCATCCACTTCAGCGATTCGATGCCGGAGGCGTCCTTGCCGCCCAGGATGCGCGACAGCAGCACCGAGGCCTTGTCGTCGCCCAGCGCCTTGGTCAGCACCTGGCGGATGTACTCGTCCGAGTCGAGGCCGACGGTGGACGCCGCCGCGACCGAATCGCGGAAGTCGTCGAGCGTGCCGACCACCTGCTCGTGCGGCACGTTCTTCATGGTCGCCATCGCCGCGCCCAGTTTCAGCACTTCGCGCGGGCCGAGGAATTTCATCACCTCGGCGGCCTCGCTCTCGCCCATGGCCAGCATCAAGATGGCGGCCTTTTGCATGCCAGTATTTTCAGTCATTTGCGCCTAACCATTCCTTGATGATGTTGGCGACAATGCGTGGATCTTCCACGGCCAGTTTCTTGGCCAGGGCCAGATTGTCGCGATAGGTGCGGGCGGTGCTTTCTTCCATTTCCCGCAATTCTTCCTCGGCGATGAGCACGGCGTCCGGCTCGGGCGGCAGCTCCGGCTCGAGCGGCTCCGGCTCCGGCGCGTTGAGGTCGTCGATCTTGCGGAACACCGGCCGCAGCATGGGCCGCACGATGCGCATGAACAGGTACAGCAAGATCAGCGCCGTGATGAGGAATTTGGCCAGTTCCTTGGCCAGCGGCAGGTTGGCCGGGTCGCGCCACCAGTCGAGCGCCGCCTCGGCCGGCCGGTCGACGCCGTCGAACGGCGAGTTGGCCACGCTGACGGCGTCGCCGCGGTCGACGCTAAAGCCCATGGCCTGCTTGACCAGGTCGTTGATCTTGGCCATTTCGTCGGGCGTGTAGGGCTTGACGACGACCTTGCCGGTCTTGGGATCGACCAGCCGGCGGTAGTTGATGACCACGGCCACGGTCAGCCGGCGCAGGCCGCCCATGCCTTTTTGTTCGTAGCGCACCGTCTTGTCGACTTCGTAGTTGGTGGTCGATTCCTTGTGCGTCGGCGAGGCCGGCGTGGCCGGCGGCGCGGCGGCCGGCACGCCCGGCGCGCCCGGCGTGGCGCCGGGTGCGGCGGCGGTCAGCGGCGCGGTGGCGGTGCCGGGCGGCTGGTTCGACAGCGCGCCGGGGATGCCGGACGGATTGGCGTTGCCGGCGCCCGAGGTTTCATTGGTCTGCTGGCTGCGGATGGCCGAGGCGGCCGGCGGCGAGTTCGGCTTGTAGGTTTCGGCGGCCTGCTCGACTTGCGAGAAGTCGACGTCGGCGGTCGCCTCGGCGCGTACATTGCCGTCGCCGACGATGGGCACGATGATCGATTCGACCTGCTTGATGACCGAGGTCTGCAATTCCTTGACGTATTTGAGCTGGGTGTCGTCCAGGCCCTTGGCGTTGCCGGCCGCGCCGCTCTTGTTGGTGTCGGAGATCAGGTTGCCGGCCTGGTCGACGACGGTGACGTTGGCCGGCAGCAGATCCGGCACGCTGGAGGCGACCAGGTGGACGATGGCGCCGACCTGCTGCGGGTCGAGCACGCGGTTGGGGTGCAGGGTCAGCAGCACCGACGCGGTCGGCTTTTGCTGCTCGCGCACGAACACCGACGGTTTCGGCAGCGCCAGGTGGACACGGGCGCTCTCGACGGCGGCCAGCGACTCGACCGAACGGGCCAGCTCGCCTTCGAGGGCGCGCTGGTAATTGACTTGTTCGAGGAATTGCGAGACGCCCAGCTTCTGGTTTTCCATCAGTTCGAAGCCGACGTTGCCGCCTTTGGGCAAGCCCTCGGCCGCCAGCTTCAGGCGGATGTCGTGCACCTGGTCGGTCGGCACCAGGATTGCCGTGCCGCCTTCGGAAAACTTGTGCTTGACGTTCAGCTTGTCGAGCTCGGCCGTGATGGCGCCGCCGTCGCGGTCGGAGAAATTGGAAAACAGCACGCCGTATTCGGGCGGCTTGTTCCACAGCCACAGCGCCAGGATGATCGCCAGGAAACCCGCCACGCCCAGGCCGCGCAGGAAATTCTTCCCCATCGGTGTCTGGATGAAGGGTAGTTTCTCGCCGTCCGGGCCGTTGGCCGCCGCCGCGTCGATGTCGAGTTCTTCCGCTACTGCCATGGTGGTGTGATTCCGCGTACGTGGTTGTGATGAGTCGAGTGGCCATCGCCGCACGGCAGGATGGATCTTGGGACACATTATCAGCCATCAAGCTGCGACCCCATCGGCTGAACAGACGACTGTTTCGGGCTTTGCTCGGGGCTGCGCTAGCCCATGGCGCTGTTATTCTGACAGCCTGAACCCGTTCCGCGCGCCGTGCCGATAGATGGCTATTGTACCGCTGGCGCTGGACTCGTGCGGCGGATTTCTTTCCGCTGCAGCAACAATATGGAGCGACTATGAAAACAGGTGGCATCGATAGCAGCCAGATCCAGGCGATGATGGCGCAACTCAAGGCGGCGGCCAGCCGTCCGCAGGCCGATCTGTCGGCCGCGACGGGCTTGGGCAGCGCCGGGCTGGGCGGCCTGGGCGGTTTGGGCGCGGCCAGCGGCGTGGGCGGCGTGGCCGGCACGCCGACCGAGACGCCGGCGGCCAAGGTGAATTTTTCCGACGCGCTCAAGGCCCAGCTCGACGCCGTCAACGGCAGCATGGTCGACGCCGGCAACAAGGGCAATGCCTTCACCTCCGGCGACGACAGCGTCAGCCTGTCGGACGTGATGATTTCGTCGGCCAAGGCCAGCATCAACTTCCAGACCTCGGTGCAGGTGCGCAACAAGCTGGTGTCGGCCTACCACGACATCATGAATATGCAGGTGTAGCGCCGGCCGCGGCGCGCGGACGACAAAAAGCCGGGACGCGTCCCGGCTTTTTTCGTTGCCGCGCTGGCTCAGCTCAAGCCGGCGATGCGGGCGTTGCGCTCGCGTTCGAGCTTGGTGATGTAGCGCTGCACCTGCGCCAGCGCACCGCGCGGAATGTCGAGGAACTGGCAGCCGAGGCGGCGGTTCGATTTGTTGTTGAGCAGCGTCAGGTCGATCGAGTTGCGGATCTGCAGCTTGGTGGTCACCGTGCCGATCTCCGGCAAATCGATGCGGCAATCGGCGTAGTTCTTGCCGATGGTATCGCCGAGCACCATTTTATTGTCGAGGATGGCGATCCCGCCGCAGCTGATGTCGGCCAGCGGGAAGGCGCTGCTGCCGCCGCCGAGCTCGGCCGGCAGCGTGATCACCACGCGCACCGGATTGCTGACCGGCGTGGCCATGCGGTAGAACTCGCGCCGTTGCAGACGGATCAGCGTGGCCGGCAGGGCGATCTTCAGCGCCGGGTTGCCTTCGAAGCTGGCCGACTCGACGCGCTCGGCCGAGAACAGGATGCGGATCTTGTCGAGCGTCGTTTCAAACGAGACGGCGCGGGCGCTGAGGATGCGCTGGTTTTGCTCGCGGTCGATCGAGCAGTCGAGGATGACGGTGTTGTCGTCGGGCAGGACGTCGAGGATGGACGTGACGCACACGTCCGACTCCCCATGCACGAGCATGCGGATCAGTTGGTTCTTTTCGCCGATGCCGCGCAGCAGGGCGGTGATTTCCCTGCGTGACGCGACTTCAAAATCATGCCAGTTTTCCAAGTCGGGTTCCCGAAGTAGTGAGTGCATCTAAGCCAGTTTGTTATTAATCTGCAAGGGGAAGGGCAGGCGTCGGCGGCGCTGGCGGCGGCGCGCCGAGACGGGCGCCAGACTTTTGCGCTGATTCAATATGATATAGCCACGCCAGCAGTTCCGCAATCGTGCGATACAGCGTAGCCGGAATCTCTTTGTCGAGGTCGATATCCATCAACAAGGACACCAGTTCCTTCGATTCGTGGATGAACACGCCATGCTCCTGGGCCACGAAGATGATTTGCTCGGCCATCAGGCCGCGGCCCTTGGCGACGACCTTGGGCGCGTCGCCGCCCTCGTAGGCCAGCGCGACGGCGCTTTGCTGCGGCCGGCGCGCCGTCTCCGGCGGTTTTTTGTGCATGCCCGGCATGGCCGGGATGATGGGGAAGGTCGGCATCTCAGGTGTCGGCCGCGATGGCCAGCGAGGACAGCGGCGCGCCGGCGGCGGCCATGGCCGTCTCCAGTTCGCCGGCGTAGGAGCGCAGCGTGGCGGCGGCGCCGTCGCTGTCGGTGAGCACCTGGATGTGCACCTGGTCGCCGACGATGGTGACGGCGGCCGACACTTCGCCCAGCATCTGGAAGCGGAAGCGCACGCCGCTGCGCCAGATCTGCTCCGGCTCGCCCTGCTCGGCGCCGCTGCCGCGTCCGCCCTGACCTTGCTCGCGGCGTATGTCCCACTGCATGTGCTGGCCGGGCCAGGCCTGGCCGTTCCACTGCACGCGCGCCTGTTCCTGCGTGTGCAGCTGCAGGTTGACCATCTGCGCGGCGCCCAGGTCGGGGCCGGCGTCGGCCGGGCGCGGCGCGGCGGTGGCGGCCTCCAGCATGCGCTGCATCTGCGGCTCGCGCGTCAGGTCGGGCAGGCTGAGCTCGCCCTTGATCCAGTCGCTGACGTGGGATTCGTAGAACAGGCCGCTTTGGCTGACGGTCTCTTGCAGCACCTTGGCCAGTTGGCCGGCGTCGGGCGGGCCGTCGGCGAGCAGCGGGATTTTTCCGGTCAAGACCATCGGCGTGCCGGGCAGGCTTTGCGCCGCGCTCAACATGATGGTCAGCGCGCGGGCCGTACTGCTGAGGGCGGCGCCGGGTGTGCCGGCGTTCAGGTCGGGCAATTGATTGGACGGCGTCAGCGGCGCGCGGCCGAGCAGGGTGGCGGCCAGGCTGCCTGGTTTCTGTGCGTCGCTCGCGGCCGTGGCGGGCGCCGCCGCGCCGGCGGCCGCTGCTGCCGCGCCCGGCGCCGCCGCCGTGGCCGCCAGCGTGGTGTCGGCGCCCGCTGTGGCCGCCGGCGCGCCGTCGGCGCCCGCTTCGATGCCGGCGGCGATGGCGGCCAACAGCGTGTTGATGGCGGCTGGTGGCGTGGCGGTCGCGGCGCCAGGATAGGCCGCTACATTCGCTGGCGGATTGAGCGCCGGAGTGGCGGCCTGGCCGGTCGCTGGATTGCCGGCGGGGTTGCCGGCTGGACTGGCGGCGGAATTTGTTGCTGGATACGCGGCCGGAGTCGTTGCGGCATTGGTCGCCGGACTGTCGGCCGGGCTGGCTGGCGTATCAGCCGGCGGATAGGCCGTAGCGGGCGCCGCAGCAGCGGGGGGCGTGGTCGCAGTGGCCGTCGCGTTTGCTGCCGCCGGGTTGGCCGGGCCGGTCGCCGCGCCGGCGGCCGAAGCCGCTTGTGCGGGCGTGTCGGCGGCGGGGCTGGCCGCCGCGCCGGCCGCTGCGTTCGGAATGGCTGCTGTGGCGTCCGGCGCCGCGCCGGACGGCGGCCGGGGCGCGCCGGGCAAGGGCGCGTCCTGCGACGCCAGCGCGCCATAGCTGGCCGCCGCCGTGGCGGAATTGCCCGGCGCCGCGCCGCTTTCGCTATACAGCAGCGTGGCCAGATCGCCGGCGCCGCCGCTGCCGAACTGGAAGGTGGGACGCGGACTGGCGGCGATGACGGTCAGCGGCACTTCGCTGCCGACGGCCACGCCGGGCGGCAGCATCAGGCGTACGTTGAGGCCGGCGATCTTGACCAGCGAGCTGCCGTCGGTGAAGTTGGACAGCACCTCGGCCGGCAAGGACTGGCCGACCAGGCCGGCGAGCGCGCCCTGCAAGGCGGCCTGGCGCGCGTCGCCGCCGGGCGCCATGGCGCCGCCGCTGGCCGGCGATAGCGTCACCGGCCCCGTGTCGATGCGCGGCATCATGGCGCGCGCCTAACGCTAGACGCTGCCGTAGGCGTTAATCAGGCGCCGTTCGGTTTTGGTGTTGTGGATCAGGGCGGACAGATGGCTCATCCACGGCATCGTCAAGTCGCGGATCTGCCGGTCGGCCATCAGGATCTGGCGTATCAGCTCGATCTTGCGCTCGCGCGGCTCGCCGCGCAGCGGTTCGGCCGGCTCATGCGCCTTGAGGGTGCGGGTGTGGGTGGCGCAGCGCTGTTCGAGCCGTACGAACTCGTCCCAGTCGCCGGCGGTGGCGGCGGCCACCATCATCTCGCTCAACTTTGCCATTGCGCTATACAGCTTCAACACTTCTTGGGTCGTCATCATGGATTAGGCGCTCACGAGTTTGGGTATCGGGGGGGGGGATGGCGCCGCGTTTTGGCCGGTGACGGCGGGCGCGTCGGCGATGGCGTTCCAGGCGTCGCGCAGCTCGGTGAGCAGGCGTTGCACCTCCAGCAGCAGCACCGCGTCGTTCTTCAGGTTGGCCGCCACCAGACGCTCGCCCATATACTGGTACAGCGCGTCGAGGCCCTCGGCGATTTCGCCGCCGGCTTTCTTGTCGAGCGCGGCGCGCAGGCCGCTGTCGATGA
>Ga0209901_1000904_pt1 | contig 10188 bp, 9 predicted proteins | sample OrgsoiDNA_201058_FD_185806 | JGI IMG/M metagenome (GOLD analysis project Ga0209901, IMG submission 185806) | Permafrost soil microbial communities from the Arctic, to analyse light accelerated degradation of dissolved organic matter (DOM) -... | ecosystem: Environmental > Terrestrial > Soil >...
AGCCCGGTTCATGCCAGAACGCGGCCACGTTCGAGTCGCAATCCTATGCCTCTAATTCCGCATGCGGAATTAGAGGCATTATTCCGAGTCACGGATTATTCCGCATACGGATCTCCGGGGCCTGCAATTCATGGAGAATACGCGGGCTGGGGTCACGCCAATACGGAATAATCAGAGGGTCTTCGAGAAGGTCAGCTGGCGATCATTGGGACGGAAGCGCGGTGTTCGGACATCGGTGGTCGCGGCCTTCGCCAGCGTTTTTACGGGATGGTGAATCAATACAGATTTTGTGTAAGTGATCTGCGCTACGGTGGGCGCTTGAGTTTTCGACGTTATTGGAGTGTCGTCTTCCTGGGGATTTCCCCCCGATTCAGGGAGACTCACGATGAAGATCACTCGCAACGGTGCCGTCACGGCACTCCCCGGTTGCTCCGGTGGTGGCCCGCTGACATCCCACCTCGATAGATTTGCGACGTTCCTCGCCAGCGAGGGTTACGCCGCGACGACTGTTCACGTCAAATGTAAGCTGGTGGCGGAACTCAGTCTCTGGCTCAAGCGGCACAAGGTTCCATTGGCAAGGCTGGATGACCAGGGGCTCCGGCAATTTCACGTGGGTCGCCGCCGTCGCGGTGTCGCGCAACGCGGAGACGTCGCGACGACGCAACAACTGCTCACGTTCTTACGCGACATCGGCTGCGCTCGGGCAGTGTCACCACCGATCGATCGGAGCGCGGTGGGCAAGCTCACGCGAGATTTTGAGCTATTCCTCCGGTCGGAACGCGGCCTCTCGCCGTCGACGTTGATCAACTATCTGCCTATTGTGCGACGCTTTTTGACTGAGCGGTTCCCCTGCAACGCGCCACGTGTTGCGCAATTGTGCCCGCAAGATCTCCATCACTTCATCCTTGGTCAAGTCCAGCGGGTCAGCCGTACTTACGCCAAACTGACCGTCACGGCGCTGCGCTCGTTCCTGCGTTTTCTACTCCAACGCGGAGCTATCAACACGGATCTGGCCGCCGCCGTGCCGGGCGTTGCGCACTCGCGCTTATCGCACCTGCCCAAGTCGCTGCCACCCGAACAAGTGGAGCGACTGCTTGAGTCCTGCGACCGCGATACGCCAGCAGGCCAACGGGATTATGCGATCTTGCTGCTCCTGGCGCGGCTGGGGTTGCGTGCCGGAGAAGTGGTCGAGATGAATTTGGAGGATCTGGACTGGGAGGCCGGCGAGATTCTCGTGCGCGGCAAGGGCCAACGACTGGCACGATTGCCACTGCCCAAGGACGTCGGCGTCGCCTTGGCGCACTATCTGCGTCACGTTCGTCCCACGTGCTCGACGCGTCGCGTGTTTATCCGCTCGAGAGCTCCGCAGCGTGGCTTTGCCAGCCCTGTTGCCGTTTGCGATGTCGTGCGCCGCGCACTGCAACGCGCCGGCTTGAACCCCGAGTTCAAAGGGGCGCATTTGCTGCGGCATTCGCTGGCCACCGAACTGCTGCGTCGGGGCGCCTCCCTCGATGAGATTGGTCAATTGCTCCGGCATCAGCAACCGACGACGACGCAGATTTACGCCAGGGTGGATATCGCTGCGCTCCGGCGCATCGCCCCGCCGTGGCCGGGGAGTGCATCATGAGCACATCACCCGTCACCCCGTCGTTACAGGTTTCCCTCGATCAGTATCTGGCGCTGCGTCGTGCCCTCGGCGTCAAGTTGCGGTTGCCCGGACGCTTGCTGCAACGTTTCGTCGACTTCGCCGACGCCGCGGGCGCCACGTACATCACCACCGATCTCGCTCTGGCGTGGGCGACCCAACCTGCCGATGTGCAGCCGGCGCAATGGGCGAACCGTTTAGGCATGGTGCGTCGGTTTGCGCAATACTGCAGCGCGAGCGATCCACGCACTCTCGTGCCATCACCGGACTTGCTGCCGTATCAGTTACAACGGCCGGAACCCTACATTTATCGCGACGAAGACATCGACCACTTGCTTGAGCTGGCACGGCAGCTACCATCGGCGACCGGTCTGCGACCGCATACATATGCCACGCTATTCGGCTTATATGTTGCAACCGGTCTGCGGACCAATGAAGCCTTGCATCTGGATCGCGATGATGTCGATCTCGTCAATGGCGTGCTGACGATTCGCGAGAGCAAATTCGGAAAGTCGCGCTATGTGCCGGTGCATCCCACCACGCAATCTGCGCTGCAACGCTATGCAAAGCGCCGGGATCGTTTGTGTCGATACCCTGATAGTGCGAGCTTCTTCCTCTCTGAGCGTGGCACTCGCCTGACGGAATGGGCAGTACGGTGGACTTTCGTCAAATTGTCTCGCCAACTCGGCCTGCGCGGCCCGGATGATTCACGCGGACCTCGTCTGCTGGACTTTCGGCATCGGCTGGCCATCAACACACTGACCGGGTGGCATCGCCGCGGCGTCGATGTCGAACGGCATCTGCCGGAACTTTCCACCTATCTCGGACATGCCCACATTACCGATACCTACTGGTATCTCACCGCGACGCCGCAGCTAATGCACTACGTAATGCGCCGGGTAGTACGCTCCGAGCGAGGAATGCGGTCATGAACACAACTCAAAGTGTCAGCACTTTCTCGTCGCTTCTGGAGTCGTTCTTCCTGAATCGACTCCTGCGTCAGCGACAGGTCAGTTCACACACCGTCGCAAGTTACCGCGATACCTTTCGCTTGCTCCTGCAGTTTGCGCAGCAGCGCCTGCGCAAATCACCCTCAGCGCTGGCGGTGCCCGACTTGAATGCAGCGTTCATCGGTATGTTCCTCGATCATCTTGAGCAGGACCGTGACAACAGTGCCCGCAGCCGTAATGTGCGCCTGGCCGCCATTCATTCCTTCTTCCGCTATGTCGCCCTGCACGCACCGGAGTACAGCGCCGTGGCGCAATGCGTTCTCGCGATGCCGAGCAAACGCTATGTGCGCCGACCAATTGCTTACCTGACGCCGGATGAAGCGGACGCGCTACTCGCCGCGCCTGACCTCACGACGTGGCTCGGGCGGCGGGATAGAGCCCTGCTACTACTGGCCTTGCGAACAGGGCTGCGCGCATCGGAACTCCTCGGCCTGCGCGGTCAAGACTTTGTACTGGGCACCGGTGCGTACGTACGCTGTATGGGGAAGGGCCGAAAGGAGCGCTGTACGCCGCTGCGCAAAAATACGGTGGCGGTGCTGCGCAGTTGGCTGCGCGAATGCCACTACCCACCGTCCAACCCGATCTTTCAATCGCTGCGTGGTACGGCGTTAAGCCATGACAGTCTGCAATATCTGCTGGACAAGCATCTCGCGGTAGCGCGCCTTCACTGCCCCTCACTCATAGGTAAGAAAGTAACGCCACACAGTTTGAGACATTCGCTGGCGATGAATTTGCTGCACCATGGCGCAGATCGCGTCGTGATTGCCCTCTGGCTCGGTCACGAATCGGTGGAAACTACTGCCATTTATTTTCAGGCGGATATGCAACTAAAAGAACAGGCGCTGGCGAAGGCCGCGACCACCGATGTGCGAGCACCGCGTTTCCGTCCCAATGATCGCCTGCTGGCTTTCTTGAAGACCCTCTGATTATTCCGTATTGGCGCTGCCCCAGCCCGCGTATTCTCCGGGGATTGCAGGCCCCGGAGATCCGTATGCGGAATAATCCGTGACTCGGAATAATGCCTCATGTCATGCAACCGCGGACCGTGACTGTCGGATGTCCCGCGTAAGCCAATCTCCCGTGACAAGGCATAGAACGTTCGACGGACGTCTGCCTGATCCAGTCTTCTCCCGCCGCTGGAAACGAACAGGTAGGGCGAGACATCCCGACCAGCCCAGTGGCGATCGCGTCGCACAATATAATCAGCGAGCACCTTGCAGGTCGAAGCGTGCAATGGCAAGAGTCTGTCTTTGCCAAACTTGGCACCGCGGATCGTCAATACGCCTTCGGCCAGATCCACATCCCGAAGCTCAAGATTGAGCGCCTCGGAAAGACGCATGCCCGACACGCTTAGCAAACCGAACAGGCAATAAAATGCCCTCGGGCGCAATGCACCTCGTTCGTAGCGGTATTGCATCTCGAGGGCGGCATGCAATAACCGGCGAACCTCATCGTCAGAGTAAAGATATGGGTGGGCCCGCTTCGGCTGAAACGGCAGCAGGCCTGGGGCCGGAATCTGCGTGCGCCGGTCAGCCGCGCTACGATATCGCGCAAAGTCCCGCACGACACCGAGTCGTCGTGCCCGGGTCGCAGGTTGGACATCGGCTGGTTGTTGAGCCCAGGCAAGAGCCAACGCCTGAGTAATGTAGGGAGCATTGTGCCGCTCCATGAAGGCGGCGAAGTCGAGCAATGCTCGGCCCGGTTCCTTCAACTTGAATCCCAGGTTGCGCCTGAGGTTCAAATAGTCGTGGACGGCCTGCCGGAGCGTGTTCATTGCGCACCTCCCGGCCACGGTACAGCCAGCGTCCGCAGTGCCTCGATGTCGATCTTTGTATAGATCATAGTCGTCTGTGGATCACGATGCCCTAAGATCTCCCCAATCTCGCTCAGCGATGCGCCATGGCGCAGCATGTCGGCAGCCAGTCCGTGGCGAAACTGATGTGCCCCCGTAGTTGGGGCGTCGATGCCAGCGCGCTGGAGCGCGTGCCGAACAATGGAACCGACGCCACATGCTCCGCGAAAGCCGGTGATAGGCGCCTTCGTGCGCAAGAATACCCGGCGGCAGGAACTATGCGGTCGGCCGTGCCGCAAATATGCAGCGATCGCCTTGCCGACGTCGGCGTGCAAAGGTAGCTCGTTGCGCTGGCCGCATTTACCTCGCACAGTCAAACGTGCCGCGCTCCAGTCGATATCCGTAAGTTCAAGCGACACTACTTCCCCAGAGCGTAGCCCCAACCGTGCGAGCAGCAGCAGGATCGCGTAGTCGCGAAGGCCCATTCCGGTCCTGCGATCGATACTGGACAGCAGTTGCCGTATCTGATCTGGAGCAATCGCCCGAGGGATTGACGGCATCGACCAGTTGGCAACGACCGGAACGAAATCCGCAAGATCCGGCACCATGTCGCCACGATAGCGTGCGTAGCGTAGAAAGGATCGCAAAGCGGTGGTCATGAGCTTCGCACGCTTCAAATGCAGACGTTGGGCCTTAAGCTGTACAAATCTAATGACATCGCTCGCACGCAGACGTGACAGATTGACTCGCCCGTCGCCGAAGCGGTCTTGCAGGAAATCTGTGGCGAACGTCGAATAATACGCAATCGTTGTTTCGGCCAGACCACGCACCTCGCGTAAGTACTGTCCGTACGCCTGGGCATAGAGTTCAGCCGCCGTCCCGCGGCGGGTGTCTGTGCGCTGAGCACGAACGACGCCACTGTGGTGCAGAAACTCGAGGAGATGTCGAAGTGCAGCGCTGTCCCCCCGGCCAGCCCGCACACGTCGAGCTCGATATCGCAAATACTGCGACGCGTGTTCGGAGCATACGCGATGCAATTCCACTCTTGATCGTGCGAGCCACTGGCTAAAGCCAGCAACAATGCGCACCTGATGCCGGAGTGACTGCACGCTATATCCTTGGGACTCCATCGAGTTCGCGAATGCAACGATGTAGGATGCAAGCGGACCTTCTGGAAGGCGCGAAAGACCGACCCGGTCACAAACGACGTATCTCATGATGGACTCCTTCCCGGACGCCGGGGGCTGTGGAAGGAATCAAGACTATCTCTACTTTGCTTCGCGCAACTGCTGCAAAATGGGGACAACTCTCAGTTGCAAGACATAGTCAGGAAGGGCACATAGTGCCGAAGGCTGTGCGGCGTCACCCAGGGCTCGCGGGTACCGGCCCGCTCACAGGCGCGCGTAAAGAGCTTGAACAACGCAGGATAGCCAGGTGGTTCAAGTCGCCGTCTGCCGGCGCCGCCGACGAGAAACACAAACGGACTGTCTCCGTCGTTCGGCCTTTCGGTCATGACGTAGGTGCTCACTGCTTCCAGCGTTGCGGGATCGTACAGATCCACGACACGTTCGAAGCGCGACTTGGCGCGCACGCCCTTCGGATGATCGTTGCGATATCGCACCACGAGGCGACGTTGGCCGTACCGGATATCTTCGAGATGCAGGCTCAACGCTTCCCCTGGCCTCAGCCCTCCGTCGAGCATCAAGCGCAGGATAGCCCGGTCGCGCGCACAGTGCAGTTCAGCAAAGAGGGCATCAACCTGTTCATCCGACATCGGGCGAGGCAGCCGGTCCACAGTCTTTACGGAAACGCGCCTTCGCAACGGCCGCTGGCGGCTCGCGCCATCCATGAACGGACGATGCCTGGTGGTCACGCGCTGCTGTTGCCAGTCATGCGTTTTCTCTAGCGGGTTACCGCCGTCGAGCTGGGCGGAAAGTATCGCGAAATCATAGAACGACGAGACGGCGGCGAGTATCCTGTTGACCGTCGTCGCGGCCAGTTGGGCCATCGGCTGGCCGTCGATGACCAGCGCCTCGGCTATCGACCGCCGGCGGGGTGACAGCGGAATTCTGAGTGATCTCAAATAGCCAAGGAATTCGACGGTATGCCACACCTTGAACTCGCGCCAATCCAGATGCTGCTGTGCGAGGAAGCGCCACAGATGCTGCAGGTCGTGGGCATAAGCAACCAGCGTGTTCGGCGAGCAGTTTCGTGCCGCCAGATGTCGCAAGTAGGTGTTGACCGCGGCGACAGGCTCGCCAGCGTCATTCAATAGCTCGACACTTCTCTGCCCGCCTGGCAGACGTGCGTTGTGAACGGCCATGACTGTCTCCTTTCAGGAAACCGGTCGGATCCCGACCATTGACGGCGTATCGACGCCTGATACCTTGACCTCCGGAACACGGGGAATCTGTCGAACACGTCACCCGGCTGGCAGGTCCGCTCCGGGCTACGCCCTGCGCGGACCTGCCAGCCAAACGGTCATCCTGTTGTTTGCTGTATGCCTCATTTGCGTGGCGGAACGATGACAATGTCCATGTAACAACAAAGCCATGGGTATCCACGGCAAGCATAGCCACGTCGTCGGTACTGCTTTGCCGGATCACACCTTCGATCGCAACGCCAGCCTGCCGCTCGTTGAGTACGATCGGTTGGTCGTAGAAAATGCCCCAGCGATCACGCACATGCCTGTACACACCGATCGACGAGGTGCGCCGTCGCGGATCGGCCCGAGCCTGCCAGACCGTTCTCGTTGTTTCCAGCGACATCATGTCCGATGACGCAAGGTCGGCGCGGCCCCAGTGCTGCGCAATCGAATGCCGGTGCATGAATTCGAGCACCGCGTCGGCGGCCTGGCGCAGCATCCGTTCGTCCGCGATGCGGCTCATCATCTGGCGGATCGCGGTCGCCGACAGTTCCGGCACCATGCGGGCGATATCGGCGGCAGACATCGACGTGCCGTGTGCGAGAACCGCGGCATAGACCATCAGCAGTTCCGTGCGTGAGCGCGGTTCGCGACCCAGCAGGATCCAACTGAAGCGCACGGTGCTGTCGACTTCGAGAATGATCTTCGGCAGTTGCCCATCCGGGCGCGGCGCAAAAATTGCCCGGCGCAGCGATTCGAGCGCGGCATCGTGCGGCTGGGCGCTCAGCGGGCCGATATGGACCGCATCATCGACGCGCACCTCACCGCGCGCAACCGCTTCGCGAAGATGTTCCAGACCGGCCTTGAGATGCTCGATGACCGGCTTGAGAAATTCCTTCGGGTCTTGTGGAAGCTTCAGGTGGCCGTAGTAATGATTGCGTCTGGCCTGCCACTCGTCATCCGGGATCAGCAGCGTCGCCTGACTGCGGAAATCGAAACTGTGCTCAACATAGACCGAGCCGTTGCGCAAGGCGACACGTAGCGCAAAAAGCGTCGCCCATTCGAAAGCGAGCAGCGCCTGGTTCCGGTCTTCGTTATTAATCATGCGTTGACAGGCTCGACCGAGCTGGATGGTCGTGTTCTGCGGCAACTCGACCGATTTGCTCGCATAGAGGTCGCCCAACAGCGCGAGCGCCTCGATAACCGGATGCGCGGCCTGCGCTGCGAATGGCAGTGTCAGCAGCCTGGCGAGCATCGCGCGGGCGACGCGCCGTTTGGATATCAGTTGCGAGCGAACCAGGCTCGCGCGGCTGGGCGTCTCCTGTTTGAGCGCCGCATCTGCCAGCGCGCAAAGCTGCTCGACCAGCTCATCGTGCGTCAGACTTTCGTCGGTGGCCACGGCCTTAACGGCGGTGGCAAAGTCGTGCATCTGTGCCTTGAGGTCTGGCCGCGCTGCAGAGACCCTGCTGTTGGCTTCGTTGAGGGATTTGCGGACCCAGCGGCCGAGCATCGAAAGCAACTGGTCGGTGGCGGTGCGGAGCGCATAAAGCATGCGCCCTCGAGTCGGCGAGATGACTGGATACGCTTGCTGACCGATGGTTTGCGATGTGCGCAGCGCCGCGCGAAATGCCGCACACTCGCTTCATTGCATGTCGCTGGCCAATTACCGTGGACGCCAAGCTCAACCAGTCGATCAATCTTGCGAAAGAGTTCGCTCATCTGACGGGTCGAGTTGCGCAGCGGCACTGCCCACAGCCACTGCTGCAAGCTCGCAGCCGACCCATGCGGCCGCGGCAGCAGGCTCCCCCAGTGGTCAAGCATTGCTTCGCCGAACTCGTGGACAAGGCTTCCGGTCAGCGTCGCTTCGACATCGCGTGCGGCCTGCACAAGCAGGGGCGTGAGCGCGCGGTCCTGTTGGATCAGGATGCGATGTTCATAGAGCCATCGCTTGAGCTCCTGCATGAGATCGGCACGATTCGGGCGCCCCGCGAGCCGCTCCTTGAGCCAGCGCACGACATAGCGGCGCTGATGTTCGGCCATCGGCACGAACCCTAGCGTTTGATAGGCGATCACCTGATGGTCGAAGAGCGTGCGTTCGCGCGTTTCGTAGAGGGCACGTAGCGTACCGAGGTCTGGCGGCTCGATCCCGAGGTGCTTGCCCAGATGGCTCCAAAGGATCTGAGGCACATACTGATACGCATCGAGTGTCGCGCCAGTCATGCGCACAAAGCCGATATGCAATGCAAGAGCAAGCCGGTAGAGGGGACCACGACGCGCGTTGATCAGCGCGCGCTCCTTGGACGAGAACGTAAAGAACGTGGCGAGTTCAAACTCGCTGAGATCGCGCGGCATACGCCGCATGCCCAGATAAGCGAGACCGCGCCAAAGCAGGGGCTTGAATCGGCCCCGGAAAAATAACCGAAGGAGGTGTTTATAGTGGGTCGATGGACTCCGACTCTTCCGAAGCCACTTCCGTTCTCCAGTTGCGCATCAGTCTGCGAGGCGTTAGCCCGCCGGTCTGGCGGCGACTCCTACTTCCCGAGCAGATCACGATTGCGCAGCTGCATCATGTGATACAGCTCGCCATGGGCTGGCACGACGAACACCTGCACCGCTTCGTCATCCGCGGATGGCATTACGGTGGACATCGCGACGGTGCGTTGCAGTTCTTCGACGGCCCAGAGACCCTGTCCTTGGCTGCGTTTGGCCTGCACGAACACGAGCGCTTCACCTATCTGTACGACTTCACCTCGTGGTGGTTACATGACGTGCGCGTCGAGCGGCGAACGTGCAACCACTGGTCAACGCCACTACCACGCTGTGTCGCGGGCGCCGGGCGTTGCCCGCCAGAAGACGCCGGAGGTCCCGAGAGATATATGAACGCTCTGGAAGTTCATAGTGAGCACGAGTTTCTCGAGTGGATCGAGACTTTACGCGAAAGCCAGATCGAGGTGAACGATCTACGCGTTGAGGTCGATGAATGGCTGATCTGGCTGGATCGGTGTTTCGACCGGTGTGCGGCGAATGAGCGGCTGCAGACGCTTGCGCGGTAAGCTGATCGCCCAGGCGACGGTTGAGCGGGAGGCTGCGATGCAGATCAGCGTGCAGATTGTGGTTCGGACGGAAGTCGACGAGCAGGCAAGCGTCACGGAGATTGCCCACTTGGAACGGGAAGGCTTCGATGCCGGCTCTCTCGGCTTGCATCTTGATGAGGCAAAGGCGCTGCTGGGCCGGCTGCAGCGTTCGATGATCGATGCCCAGGCCGGTGAGGCAATTGCTCGAGTGAGCGTGTGTCCGCAGTGCGGCTCCCGTCCGACCGTCAAAGGCCACCATCGTCTGGTCTACCGCTCCGTCTTTGGTCGGCTATCGATCGACA
>Ga0209901_1000906_pt1 | contig 10178 bp, 10 predicted proteins | sample OrgsoiDNA_201058_FD_185806 | JGI IMG/M metagenome (GOLD analysis project Ga0209901, IMG submission 185806) | Permafrost soil microbial communities from the Arctic, to analyse light accelerated degradation of dissolved organic matter (DOM) -... | ecosystem: Environmental > Terrestrial > Soil >...
TGCATCAACAGCGCTGTTGTTTCGTAAGCATATTTCATCAGTATTCGATCCGCTATTCTACTTTCTTGTTGTGACGGAATCATTTTGTATTGCCGATGTTATTTTCATGGCGGTCTATGATTTTATTGAAATTCGGTATTTGATTCAATATCTCAGCAGTGAGCTTGCTCTATTTGCGGGCGTCCTGTTTTTTAGTCCCCGTTCGCGTGATTGTCAACAGGATATTATTGTTCATCCTAATACTGCATTGTTGCGTACATTATTCCAGCTTTCTTTTTTCCTATTTGTATCCTTAAATTTATTTGTTTATGCTACTCGTGGCGTTCCTATCCTTTTGGATAATCGACTTGAAGTGTACCAAGTAGGCGGTGGAATTGGATTCATATCGAGAATGTTTGATGTATTACTTGTTATAATATTTTATTATTTACTGGAAATGCAGCGGAAAAACGGTTGGCGTTGGCGGGAATGGGCGTGTCTTTTTGTTATCTCCCTGATCCAGTTGCTGAGTGGCGCCAAATCTTCAGTCTTGACTCTCGTATTTATTGCGGCGCTGTATATGTTTTATCTCGGAACAAATACAAATACCTACAAGCGCGTTACTCGCTTATTGAACCGCATATTTTTTGGCGCAGTAGTTGCATTTCTGGTTATCGCCCAAGTTCAAATTTCAGATATTCAGGTGGGAGATAGGAATTTAAATCTTTTTGATCAGGCTGCACTACGGTTCGTCAATAATGGTGATGCGTTTACCTATGCATATCCAAGGAAAATGGTTGAGACACTGGACGGTAGGGGGCCAATACTTGCTGTTATGCGAGAGTATGTTGCATTTTTCCGTCTAGTTCCAGCTGAAGATATTCAGGTGCATTTGGGTTTGCAAATCTCAAAGGCGTTTAATGGTAACGATACTATTAATCAGACAAATGCGAAGCATAATCTCTTTGGGTATGTTAATTTTGGATTTTTTGGTAGTATTGTATTTTCTCTTATGCTCGGACTTTCGATGGGATATGTTCGATATATTCTTTTTAGAAAGCGAGGAATTAGCTGGGTTACTGGTATTCCCTATATCTTATTGAATTTGGGATTTATCAGCTCGGTGAGTGATTCGGATAGTACATCTCGTGCAATACTGAATTTTATTTTTGTTTACTGTCCTTTGTTGCTAGCTTCGTTCTTTATCCTTCGTGCTGCCCGAAAAAATCCGGACCCTGCGATACCGGTTCGAGATGTACATGATTGATGAAGGCCTGCAATTTTATACCCGAGACAAGCATGTAATTGTTGCGGCGGCCGATGTTTGCGATCAGCGATTTTGGCAAAACGAGCAATTGCTGTAGTATGTCGCTTTTTTACGTCTATCGGCCATTTATGACGCCCTAATATCGATTAATTGACATAATATTTTATGTTTTTATTCGTTATTTATATTGTCTTCGGCTGATTTTATGAGAAGAAATATATGTTTGAGCTTTGGGTGAAAATATCTAATAAACTTAGAAGTACTATCTGGAATAGCATTTTCCGATGGGATTTTTACAGTTTTGGAGCGAAGATTGCAATTCTGAAGCCGATGCGGATTCAGGGCGCAAAGTGGATTGCCATTGGTTCAAATGTAACCATTCTTAATTCAGTCTGGCTTCTGGCGCTTAATCCTGAAAACCGGCAGCGTTCAAATATTCCCTTGCTTTGCATTGGAGAAGGTACTTCGATAGGACATTTTGCTCATATCGTAGCAATTGAATCCGTAAAAATAGGTGCTAAGGTTCTTATCGCCGATCGTGTGTACATTTCCGATAACCTTCATTCTTTCGATGATGTTGAAACACCGATCATCGATCAGCCGGTGAAATTCCGTGGGGCCGTCCACATCGGGGATGGGTCTTGGATTGGTGAAAACGTTTGTATTATCGGCGCCCGCATTGGGCGTCATTGTGTTGTGGCGGCGAACGCGGTGGTGACCCACGATGTGCCCGATTATTGCGTGGTAGCGGGTGCACCGGCGCGTGTCATCAAGCGCTACGACGTCGCAACCCAAGCCTGGATTATTGTTAAAAATTGAGGAAATTATCATGAAAGTTATTATCACCGGCGGCGCTGGTTTTATTGGTCGGCACTTGGCGCGACGCCTTTTGAGTGATGGGCACCAGGTACGTTTGTTTGACTCCTTTTCACCACAAATCCATGGCACCGCCAGCCCCTCGGAAGTATTGGGTGAGCTTGCCACCGCATGCGACGTCATCCGTGGTGACGTACGTGATCGTGATGCGCTGGCCGCTGCGCTGGTCGATCAGGAGGTGGTGGTCCACTTTGCAGCAGAAACTGGAACCGGCCAGTCCATGTATGAGATCGAGCGCTATGTCGACGTCAACTCACGTGGTACGGCTGTGTTACTCGATCTGCTCGCCAATAGAGGAGGCAGCATCAAACGCGTCGTTGTGGCGTCGTCACGTTCCGTTTACGGCGAAGGGCGCTATACGTGTGCCCAACACGGTGTGGTATTCCCCTTGCCGCGTAAAAAGGCGGCACTGGATGCAGGCGATTTTTCGGTAAAATGCCCTGATTGCAACGCTGCTTGTACCGAGATGTCCACCGATGAGGCATCGAAACTGCATCCAACTTCGATTTACGGTATTACCAAACTAAACCAGGAACAAATGGTGCTGGTTGCAACGCGGGCGCTGGGCTTGGGCGGGGTGGCACTGCGCTATCAGAACGTCTATGGGCCTGGTCAGTCACTGAATAATCCTTACACGGGGATTTTGTCGATTTTCTCGCGACTGTTGCAGTCGAATCAGAAGATAAACATTTTCGAAGATGGCGCGGAAAGTCGCGATTTCGTGTACATCGACGACGTGGTTGAGGCAACGACTCTGGCAATCTGTGGTGATGAGACTGTCAGCGGTGTATTTAACGTCGGCACCGGCGTAAAAACGACCGTTCTTGATGTCGCCAATACCCTGAAAAAGGTCTACGGCTCTATATCCGAGCTGGAAATCTCCGGTGATTATCGTACTGGCGACATCCGCCATAATTTTGCCGATCTTGATCAGGCACGCAAAATATTGGGCTTTGAACCGAAAATCGATTTTGCAGTTGGTATGGCCAATTTCTCCAAGTGGGTCTTGTCCGAGGGGAAATATGAAAATACCGGTACCACCTACGAACAATCGATCGAGGAAATGCGCGCACGTGGGTTGATGAAATGAGCAAGATTGGCATTGTTACCGTTACATATAACGGAGTGACTGTCCTCCAAGATTTTGTTCGTTGCCTCAAGGAGCAAACATGTCAGGATTACATCCTCTACGTCATTGATAATTTCTCCAGTGATGATTCCGCTAACGAAATCGAGCGACTTTGTGTGGAGAATAAAATTCCGTTCCAGCTGATACGGAACGACAAAAATCTAGGCGTCGCTCGTGCGAACAATCAGGGAATCCGCATGGCTCTGGCGGATAATTGCGATCCGGTTATTATTGCCAATAATGACATCGAATTCTATCCAGATACATTGGCTTCGGTAAATGAGTATGCCAGGACGCGTCCGACGGACATGATCTTGCCTAAAGTCGTTTTTCACGATCAGCCGGATCTCGTCTGGTGCGCTGGCGGCAAGATTTCGGCCTTGCGTGGCGTACCGCGCACGGCTGGGTATCGTCAGAAAGATGGCGCAGCGTTTGCCGAGCCCAAGTACGTGACCTCGGCGCCTACCTGCTTTCTGGTCGTGCCAGCTGAAGTGTTCAAGTCGGTGGGACTGATGGATGAAGATTATTTTGTTTATCTGGACGACTCTGATTTTGTTGTGCGTGCCGCGAACTCCGGTTATCGAATCTACTATACGCCAGGTCCTGTGATTCGTCATAAAGTTTCGATTTCAACGGGTGGCGCTGATTCACCATTCACGATTCATCAGATATCGAAGAATACGATATTGTTTCTTTATAAAAACAACCCTCCGGTTCTGGCTGCGTGGTACATTTTTGTTGCCTTGATACGTAACATGCTTCATTTACGGCGCTATAACGCTATTCAACGCAACAAGCTATTCCAAGGTTTGGGAGACGGTTTGCGATTCATCTTTGATAAATCGGCTGCACGCCACAATATCCCTCGCGTTTAATAATGTTCGGCGTCTTTCTAACGACGATTTCAAGTTTTCGGCGGCTTCAATTTGTTGACACATCAGTGCACATCACAAGCGCTGGTTTGTCGGCTTGATGCTGAAAGTAGATGTGCTACATGGCTTAGAGTAGTGAGCACTTGTCATAACGGTAGCCTTGCCCTGGCAAGATTTTGGAAAGTAATAGATCCATGAGAGTCGGTATCGACGCGCGTTTCATCACGCGCCACCCGCGCCGCGGCATCGGCAACTACTCGCTGCATGTCGTTGCCGCGCTGGTCAAGCTGTACCCCGCAGTTCAGTTCTTTTTATATATCGCGATCCCGGACAGCGAAGGCATCCTGCCAAGTGGACCGAATGTCACCGTGCGCCAGCTGAAAATGCCGGCCTACCCGCTGTGGGAGCAAGTGGCTCTGCCGCGCGCGGCGCGCGAGGACAGGCTCGATATCCTGCATGGGTTGGGCAATACCGCGCCGATCTTCGTGCCGGCAAATGTACGTATGGTGCTGTCACTGATGGATGTGATGTTTCTCCAGACCGGTGAGTTCGTGCCGAAGCCAACCAACCGCTACCAGGCATGGGGGCGTCATTACCGTCGCTTCGTGTCGCCGCGTTGCGCACGCGCGGCCGACCATGTAATCACGATTTCGGATTTTTCGCGCAAGGATATCCTCGATCTGATCCCGGGCCTGGACCCGGCCCGGGTGCATGTCACGTTCCTCTCCTGCGACGCCGTGTTTCAGCATCAGCGCAGCGCGGAACCGGTCCAGCGCCCGGCCGGCGGCGGCGCGCGTCCTTACATTTTCACCCTCGGCGCCAATGATCCGCGCAAGAATACGGTGCGTCTCGTGACTGCCTACCTGGCATTGGTAAAAGAGCATGGTATCGAGCACGATCTCGTTATCAGCGGCTACGCCGGCTGGGAGCAGAGCGAGGCCTACCAGCTGGTCAAGGAGGCTGGCGCCGCGGCGCGCGTGAAGTTCCTCGGCTTTATCGATATCCAGGAACTGGTCGCCTTGTATCGTAATGCGGAACTGTTCGTCTACCCGTCGCTGTACGAAGGCTTCGGTATTCCTATTCTGGAAGCGTTTTCTTCGGGTTGCCCGGTCATTGCGTCGAATGTCACGTCGATTCCGGAAGTGGCCGGAGACGCGGCGCTGTGCGTCGATCCGCTGTCGGTCGAAGCGATCAAGACCACCATGCTGCAAGTGCTCCAGGACGACGCGCTGCGCGCAACGCTGGCACAAAAAGGCTACGCGCGCGCGCGCCAATTCACCTGGGAAGAAACTGCGCGCCAGACCTTCGCCATTTACGAGGCTTGCCTCAATAAACCTACAGTCCAATGAAGCTACTTGCCATTTCTGGCCGTATTCCTGCAATTGACAGGAATGGCGACCAAGTCATTTCGTATTTCCGCCTTAGTCACCTGGCTCGCAACAACACGGTTGAACTGATTTGTTTTGGCAGCCGCGACCAGCCAGAGGACCGGGCCGCGACGCTGGCCCTGGAAGCGCTGGGCATCGTGGTTCACCTGGTGCCATGGAACAAGTTCAGTGCGGCGCTGCAGGTATTGCAGGCCATTCCGTTTGCGGGCATGCCGTTTCAGTGCGCGTATTTTCGTTCGCGTCAGTTCCAGAAGGTGTATCAGACGGTATCCGCCCGCTTTGCTCCCGAGGCGCTGTATGCGGTCATGATCCGGGTATTGCCGAATGCGCGCGGCTACCAGGGGCGGCTGTTTGTCGACATGGTCGACTCGATGGGACTGAATTTCGGCCGCCGCGCCGGTATGGAAAAGGGTGTCAAGGGCTGGCTTCTCGGCATCGAGGCGCGCCGCGTTGCCGCCTACGAGAAGCAGGTTGCTCAACGTGCGGAACACTGTTTCGTGGTGTCGGCCATCGACCAGCAGGCAATCGGCTCGGATCATGTCGGCGTCTTGCCGCTTGGTATCGATGTCACGCGCTTCAATCGTTCGGCCGCCGCAGCGACCGCACCGTTGATCGCTTTCACGGGCAATATGTTTTATCAACCGAACGTGGACGCCATGTTGTGGTTCGCCGAACACTGCTGGCCCGCGATCAAGGCCGCCGTACCTGGTGTGCGTGTGTTGGTGGTAGGCAATCGCCCGCAGCCAAGCCTGGTCGCGCTGGGCAAGGCCGATCCCGCCATCGAAGTGATGGGACGCGTGCCATCGGTCGCTGAAGTCATCAAGACCGCTGCGGTCGCCGTGGCGCCGATGCGTTCCGGTTCAGGCATGCAATTCAAGATCCTGGAAGCGATGGCGTGCGGCGTGCCGGTGGTCGCAACGACGATAGGACAGGGCGACATCGGCTGCGTGGCCGGTGTCGACATTCTGGTGCGCGATGGCGCAGCCGAGTTTGCGCAAGAGGTCATTTCACTGCTCCAGTCGGCCGCGCTGCGCGAGCAGGTCGGCAGCGCAGGCTACGCTTACGTGCAAAAAAACCATAGCTGGGACGCGATCAATCAGCGCTTCGTCCAGGCTTGCCACCTGGCTTGATCATGCAAAAAATACTGGTCACTGGGGCTAACGGTTTTGTTGGCAAAATGGTCTGCGCAGAATTGCTGGCACGTGGTTTCGAGGTCATCGCCGCGGTGCGTAAGGTGCCCGCGGACGCGGACGTGAACAGCGCCGGCTTGCGCTTTGTCGGCGTCGGCAATGTCGATGCCGACACCAACTGGGATACGGCTTTGGCGGGCTGCTCAGGCGTGATCCACCTGGCTGCGCGGGCGCACATTTTGAACGACGGGGCGGCCGATCCGCTGGCAGCATTTCGTGCGACCAACGTGGCCGGCACCCTGCAATTGGCGCGCAGCGCTGCGCGCGCCGGTGTGGCGCGGTTTGTCTTTGTCAGTTCGGTGGGCGTGAATGGCAACCAGAACCAGCGGCCGTTTACCGAAGACGATGTGCCGTTGCCGGCCGAACCCTATGCCGTCTCGAAGCTTGAAGCGGAACTGGCTTTGCAGGCCAATGCGGCCAACTGCGCCATGGAACTGGTGATCGTGCGTCCTCCGCTCGTGTATGGTCCCGGCTGCCCTGGTAACTTCCTGCGTCTGCTGAAAGTGTTATCGAGCCGGATTCCAATGCCCTTTGGCGCGATGCGCAACAAGCGCAGCTTCATCGGCATCTGGAACCTGGCCGATTTTCTTGCCACCTGCCTGGTACACGAGAAGGCGGCCGGCCAGGTGTTCCTGATTTCCGACCTGGAAGACGTCACGCTGCCTGACCTGTTGCGCGGACTGGCGCGCGGCATGGGCAGTAGCGCAGCGTTGTTTTCAGTCCCCCCCAGTTGGCTGGCGAAATTGGCCGGCATGGCAGGCAGGAGCGCCACGTTCGACAAGCTGGGTGGGGCCTTGACTATCGACGCCAGCCGCGCCCGTACCGTACTGGGCTGGACGCCACCAGTCAGCCTGGCCGAAGGATTGCAGCGCACGGGGCGCTGGTATGCAAAACGTTAAGGCGCTGCTTGGCATAGATCGGGAGGTGGCCGGTAAAATTATCGTCTAGAACAGGTAATATTTCTCCCGGCCAAACGGAAATATTAAAAGGCGAACAGAAAAGTCAAAATATCCACCAGCGATGGCAGCGCTGTGATACTACTGCCGAATGGCATGGTACCCACCGGGCTCATACGCGGTAGGCCACGCTGAGCGCGAGGAAGCGGGCCATCGTGCTGTCACTGCGCCAGTCGCTCTCTCTGCCGCTCGATGGTACCCGGCAATACATCTATCCCGAAGTAGCGCGCTCAGGCATTGCCCATTTGCTTAAACGCGAAGACATGGCCCGCCTGAGAGATGTGATTCCCGAGGCCGAGGGAGAAACGATGTCGGCCAAGAAAGCCTTCAGAGAATACGAACCCGGCTTTGTTCACGTTGATATTAAATATTTTCCGCAGATGCCAGACGAAAGCTCGCGTCGCTATCAGTTCGTGGCCATTGACCTCGCCACACGCTGGGTGTTCCTGCACATCTATGGTGACATGAGCGAAAAAAGCTGCGTCGACTTCCTGCGCCGGCTCAAGTTGTTCTCACCGATCAGTATCATCAAACTGCTGAGCGACAACGGTTCGTAATTCACCAACCGCTTTACAACAAAGACAGGAAGCCCGGCGGCCAGCACGCCTTCGATAAAGTCTGCGCCGGCACGGGCATCGAACATCGCTTGGCACCGCTCCGCCATCCGCAATCGAATGGCATGGTTGAACGATTCAGCGGCCGTATCAGCGAGCTATTGCAGCAAACCCGATTCGGCAGCCGGGCCGATCTGAAGGTAAATCGCCACAATTACTATTGTAGACACTCCTGATCCATAATTCAGACAAAGGAGAAATCATGAGTGGTAAGTGTTACACGGAAGAATTTAAGATTGCTGCGATCAAGCAGGTTGTTGAGCGAGGACATCCAGCGGCCGAGGTCGCTGAACGGCTTTGCGTCAGTATCCACAGCATCTATGCGTGGACAAAGCGATACGGCGTGCCCGAAGCCGAGCACAAGGTCCAGGACGTCCAGTCGGACGAAATGCGACGGCTAAAGGCAGAATTGAAGAGCGTCACCGAGGAGCGCGATATCTTGAAAAAGGCCGTGGTGTACTTTGCCAAGACGTCCGGGTAAGGTACGCCTTCATTCAAGAGATACAGGACGAATTTCCGGTGCGGCGCTGTGCAAGATGATGGTAGTTCACCCGGGCGGTTTTATGCGTGGTGCGTTTAACCAGAAAGCAGGCGGGCCAAGGAAGGCAAGCGCCTGCTCGGTCACATTCAGCAATCATGGCTGGAAAGCGGTGCGGTCTACGGTTACCGCACGATGTCCGACGACCTGCTCGACTTATTTTCGCGCCAGGTTGTCGGGTGGTCGATAAGTTCGCGCATTGATGCGGAACTGGCGATGAATGCGCTGCTGATGGCGGTTTGGCGACGCAAGCCGGCCAATTTTGTAATGGTTCATTCGGATTAGGGCTCGCAGTTCACCAGGAAGGACTGGCGCGATTTCTAGACGGCGCATCGGCTGGAGCCAAAACTGTCACGAAAATGCTGTCGCTGAGAGTTTCTTCCAGCTTTTAAAGCGTGAGCGCATCAAGCGCAAAACCTATGCAACCAGACAACCAGAGACGACGCCAGACAGGATATCTTCGACTACATCGAGATGTTCTACAATCCGAAGCGCCGTCGTGGATTTAATGACAGGTTTTCGCCAGCAGAGTTCGAACGAAAGCATTTTGAACGGCTCGCGGGTGTCTAGCAGACTCGTGGGATTTCAGGCGACGTTGCTTAACTAGTTAAAGCTTTACAACCACCACATTCCACAACGGGCCATCACTGCAAAAACACCCATCCAGGCGCTCAAAGAATCGGAGCAAAAGAAGCCGGACCTATTTGTAAAGCCCATTTATGATCAAACGGGACCGTACAGTTAACCGCATTTACGGTCAGACGAGTCTGATATTTACGTGATATCAAGTTACGGCGCAGTCTATCCGATTGAGTGGGTAAAAGTTCTTACCCTTACATCTCATATATACAACCACGCTTGGAAAATTACTTCTCGCTTTTTGAACCATCATCAAGAATCGATGGAATATTGGCGGTCGCCCATTTTGTGAAGTAATCCTGCAGCAAGATAGATGCATATTCGGATATATGACCCTCGTCGCGATGTAACGGAAGTCCATTTTTTATAAATGAACATTTATTGTCACTCCGATCGCAAAAAACATCATTTTGCTCAAAGATGAGAACATTTGGATGCGATTGCTTAATTGCTTGTAGTAGTGGATTAAAATTATGAAGAAGCACACCACGAATTTCGGCGGAAATTACACAGTTATCCGGTTTTTGCCTGAACGGTGATTTGAAACAGGCCTTTGGATTAAAGTCCGGCTTGATATGTGGAGTGAAAACAATAACCTTTATCCCGCGACTTTCAAGAAAATTAATTCGTTGAACTACTCGATCAATATATGCGCCTGATGGGTCTCTCGCCAAGCCGTCCATGATGACAAATTTTAGGGACGGAGTTTTTTTAATAATATCGTAAATAA
>Ga0209901_1000907_pt1 | contig 10172 bp, 5 predicted proteins | sample OrgsoiDNA_201058_FD_185806 | JGI IMG/M metagenome (GOLD analysis project Ga0209901, IMG submission 185806) | Permafrost soil microbial communities from the Arctic, to analyse light accelerated degradation of dissolved organic matter (DOM) -... | ecosystem: Environmental > Terrestrial > Soil >...
CAGGCGCAAATGACCCTTCGGTTCCTGCCGCTGCCGTCTCGCCTGTTCGATCACGTCTACGCACCGTTCCCACGTGGCTCGCGGTGGCGTGCGTCGCCGGTGCGTTTTGCGGCGGACTCTTTTTACGGCCCGGGACGTTTGCTCTTCTCAGTCCGGGCACGCCGAGTTCCAGCAGCGCCACGATGTCAAGCTCCGGCCTTTCGCCGTGGGTAACCGCGGCGGTGGGTTATCAACAGCTTTACACACGCGACACGCTGGCTTACGCCGACGAGAATGCGGCAGCGACTTCAAAAATAGTCGATGACATTCGTCGTGAGGACAAACTCGCGCTGCGTATTCCCGATCTAAGCAGCGCCGGCCTGACGTTCAAGTCCGTGCGTCGCTTGAATTTCGACAACAAGCCGCTCGTGCAGATCGTTTATCTGCCTGAGAAAGGACCGCCTATCGCGCTATGCGTCATGAAGGGCGCGAAGTCGGATCAAGCGGTTTCGGCACAGGTGGTCGACACAATGCACGTGGTCACATGGCGGCAAGCGGAACTCAGCTATGCGTTGATCGGCAAGACCGAGGGCGTCGATCTGGACGCACTCGGCAAGCTTATTTCGAACCGCGAGGTTGATCAGCTATTTAGCAACGCTAGTTCAGCGTTGTTCGCGCTAGCCGGGTAAGCGATGGAGCGCCTAAGGCTTAGGCGTAAAACGCCTAAGCCTTGGGCCGTACAGGCGCGGTTAGCGTCTAGCAGAATGCTTAGTCCGTCGAACCACGTCCGGTTGCACGAAACACACAGGCCGCCGCTCATCGGCGAAACGCAGATACACTTATAACAGGCATGATTTATCAATTTTACCGGTTCTGGCACTCTGAATTTCGACAGTCGTTTAGCCCCAAATAGCTCCAAATTACGGGTTAAAAAATTGGCGCACGAGAAAAAGCGAGAATTTAATCATCAGCGAAAGTAACGCCTCAGCCTTATGAAATCGGACGATATCCTGCTAATGGCCTACGTGGACGGCGAACTGCCGCCGCACCAACGCGAGGAAGTCGAGCGCGAACTGCGCACGTCTCCCGACGTGGCGGAGCGCGTTGCGCTGTTGCAGGCGTCGCGGCTGCCGTACCGCGATGCGTTCGCCGCGCAGGAGCTGCCGCCGGTGCCGCCCAGTCTTAGTGCGAAGATCGAAGAGATGGCGCGTGCTGCTAAAGCGAAAACCGCGGAGTCCATCGCCAGTCCCGACGTGAGCGTCAACGACCCCGTCGTTCCCCGTGCTGCAGGCGGTCCGTCTGCCTCACCCATCCGCTCGCGACTACGCGTTGCGCCGGCGTGGCTAGGCGTCGCATTCCTGGCCGGCGCGTTTGCCTGCGGACTGGTGCTTCGGCTAGGCCCCGGCATGGGTCCGGCATCGAATGCAGGTGCTTCGCTTGCGTCGGTCGGCACGGGCGTATCTCCCTGGGTAACGGCCGCCGCCAGCTATCAGCAGCTCTATTCCCGCGAGACGCTGGCGTACGTCGATCCCGACACCAACCTGTCGATCAAGACCGTCAAGGAAATTCGCGAGGACGATGGCCTCGCGTTGCGCATTCCCGACCTGAGCGCGGCTGGACTCACGTTCAAGCGCGTGCAGCGCCTGCGGTTCAACAACAAACCGCTCGTGCAAATTGTCTACTTGCCCGAGAAAGGCGCGCCCGTTGCGCTGTGCGTGATGAAGGAGGTCAAGCCCGATGCGGCCGTAGCTGACCAGCGTGTGGCCTCCATGACCGTTGTCACGTGGCGGCAGGCCGAGTTGGGCTATGCGCTGATTGGTCAGCCGGAAGGTGTCGACCTGGCGGCGCTTGGCAAGCAGATATCGGCTGGCGGAACCGCCCAGCTGTTCAGCCGTGAAACCTCGTTGCCGCTAGCTGCCGCCTTGGCGTCGGTGAACGTGGCGCCAAGCGTGGCCCCGGGCTCGAGGTCGTTTATTGTGGCTAGTGTGGAATAAATTGATTGCCTGACTGTTCTGTTGATTGGGTCAGTCTTTTACGGGCACATCCAACACTCAGCGGCATGCATGAAGTCATCTAAGTGTAAAGGCGTTCGCTGCACAGCATCCCAGCGGTAAGCAGCGAACATGCATCAAGCGGCGTGACCTCCGCGACTATCAGGCTCCCACGCGCACGCGTTCAACCTCCGTGCTCTTCACATCATCGCGTTGCTTGAAAAGTGTGAAGTCGAAATCGATCAGCACGAACTGCCCCTCTACTCCATACGGTTTGCCTTGCGCCCCTTCCGCCTTTTTAAGCGCGGGCACAAGACCATCACGCGTGGCAAACGCGAAGTCGTCCCACAGGTACGGATCGCCGTCGATGTTGATCTGCGTCGTCAGCTTGCGATAACCCGGCGCCGAGATAAAGAAGTGAATATGCGCCGGACGATGACCATGACGCCCCAACTGATCGAGTAGTTGCTGGGTCTTGCCTGCGGGCGGCACGCTGTAGCCCACCGGCACGACGCTCGTGAAGCTATAGTTACCCGCGCTGTCGGTTCGAATGGTTCGACGCAGGTTGAACGCCGGTTGCGAAGCGTCGAAGTATGAGTAGTTGCCCAGATGATTGGCGTGCCATACCTCAACCAGCGCATCCTTCAGCGGCGCGCCGTCTTCGCCAATCACGCGACCGCGCATCACGAGCGTTTCGCCCGGATCGGTGCCGTCATCCAGACGCGCATGCCCAACCGACTCCGGTGCGCCGGCCACATACAACGGTCCCTCGATCGTGCGCGGCGTACCGCCTTCAAGTCCTGCCTTTGCTTCCGCTTCGTCCATCCGCAAGTCGAGGAAATGTTCAAAGCCCAAGCCTGCAGCAAGCAGTCCGAGCTCACCGCTCTTGCCCGCTTCGCCAAGGTAGTTGAGCGCGGTCCAGAACTCATCGGGCTGTACATCGAGATCTTCAATCGTATAAAACAGGTCCCGTATAACGCGGTTCACAATCGCCTTCGTGCGTGGATTGCCTTCGCTGGTAGCGCTGTCGTTAATGGTCTTGAGGAGTGCATCGATAGCTTGGTGGTTCATGTTTGTCTCCGTGTGTTGTGTGGGGTTGGTGCGAGGTAGTGCGAATCAGTGCAGGTCAGCGCCTCAGCCGTTCGATACGTTCCCAGTCGAGCGTAATGCCCAGCCCCGGGCCTTGTGGGAGGTGCAGCGAAAAGTCTTCATAACGCAGGGGCTCGGTGAGAATTTCCTCGGTCAGCAGGAGCGGGCCGAACAACTCTGTCCCCCACTTCAACGAGCTGAACGTGCTGAAGAGTTGCGCAGATGCAATCGTGCCGATCGCCCCCTCCAGCATCGTGCCGCCATACAAATCGATATGCGCCGCAAGCGCGATCGATGCAACGCTTGCCGCGCCCAGGAGTCCGCCGGACTGGGCGATCTTGACGGCGAAGACATCGGCGGAACGGCTGCTCGCAAGGGCGAATGCATCGGCTGGCCCATGCAGTGCTTCGTCAGCCATGATCGGCACGCGGGCGAGATCGGTGAGGCGCTTGAGGCCAGCGTGATTCGTGGCGGCGATGGGTTGCTCGACCAGACTGACGCCGGCATCGGCGAAGCGCGGCAACGCCCAGATGGCGTCCGATTCGCTCCATGCCTGGTTCACATCCACGCGAACGTCGCCACGCTCACCGAGCGCTTTCTTGATCGCCACGACATGCGCTACATCGTCGGCCACGGTATTCGAACCAATCTTCAGCTTGAACACGCGATGCCGCCGCAGGTCCAGCATCTGCTCGGCTTCATCGATATCACGCCGCGTATCGCCGCTCGCAAGCGTCCATGCCACTTCAACCGAGTCCGTCACGCGGCCGCCGAACAATTCCGACAGCGGCACGCCGATCCGTTGAGCCTGAGCGTCGAAGAGCGCCGTTTCCACCGCGCATTTCGCAAAACGATTGCCTTGGAACAACTTGCGCAGCTTCGCCATGGCCGAACCGGGCCGCGTTGCATCCAAGCCTTTGAGCAAGGGTGCGAAGTAGGTATCGATATTGACCTTGATGCTCTCGGGACTCTCCTCGCCATACGCGAGACCGCCGATGGTCGTGCCCTCGCCCACACCGGTCACACCGTCCGAGCAGCGGATCCGGACCAGCACCAGGGTCTGGCAGTTCATGGTCGCGACCGACAGGCGGTGCGGCCGGATTGTTGGAACATCTATCAGCAGCGTTTCCACGCTTTCTATTCTTACTGCTGCTTTTACCGTTGTTTTTACCTCTGTCACCATCGTGCATTTCCTCCAAGTGCACACATGGTAGAAAGAAACGAACCGGCAAGTCCAACACCGCTTCCGACTACTTTCATACCCTGAAGGTATGGAGCCGGTGATCGCCCAATAGGTATTTCGGTCAATCAATGACTTGGATGTACGTTCGAAAAGCCGTCAAGATGAAGATGCGGAAACTCATGTCGTTCCACTTCTCACACGTTTACCGGCTGCCCCATCGAAGTACCATGATGCAGCGGCATGCAACTACCTGGATGCGTTGATTCAGTTATTACTAACTTTACGGTTTCCTCACGAAATTCCTTCTCGTACAGAGTGTTGGGAATTCGGTTTATCAACGCCTCCCTCCTCAATTTAGCTAGGCCGTGAGCGATCGGGATCTAGCTAATCACCGCGATCACAATGAAATACGGCGGTCCTGTGGCATTTGACTTTGACACTTAACCAACAGACCGGCGGGCCGCCCCTATATTAGAATAGGGCAACGCTCCATTTTCGCGGCCGCTTCAAGAAACGATTTAAGGTCTAATGCCGTCGCATTTCCCCCGATCAAGCAGTATCGGATTGCCGCATCATGGTGCCGATCAATAAAAATTCCGAGGAAGAACCGAATGTCAGCAAACAGTGCGCGACTTCTTTTAGTAGACGACGATCCGTCGACCATTCGAATCATGGGCCAAATGCTTGACGCGTACCCTGATCAACGGTTCGCCACCTCAGGTGAAGCTGCCATTTTGATTGCGAAGGATGCGCCGCCTGACCTTATCCTCCTTGATGCCGACATGCCAGGCATGACCGGGTTTGACGTATGCGAGGTCCTGAAGGGCGATGCAAGTCTGGCACACGTCCCGATTATTTTCGTGACGAGCCATGACGCGCCCGCGTTGGAAGTCGATGCGTTAAGACTAGGTGCAGCTGATTACGTCACGAAACCGCTCATCGCAGCGCAACTCAAGGCTCGCGTGCGCGCCCAACTCCGTGTGGGACAGATCGTGAAAGATATTGATCGGGACTGTCGGGCGGGAAGGTTACGAACATGGCCAGTAACTCCGGCAAGGCCTAACCTGCTGATTATCGCGGACGATCTTTCCACTATCCAACTCATGCGGCGAACGCTGGAAAATACAGGCACCTTGCATTTTGCGGCCACCCGCGAAGAAGCATTGCGGTTAGCGCGTAGCCATGCGCCTACCCTCATTCTTCTCGACACACATAGCTCACCGAACGATGGGTTTGACATATGCGCGGCGCTGAAAGCTGAGGTGGCGCTCGAACACGTGCCTATTGTTTATATTGCGCCGGTGGACGACGTCGACGCTGAACAACAAGCCCTCGACTTCGGCGCAGCCGATGTCATCACCAAACCGTTCAAGCCTGTAGTCTTACAAGCGCGGATTCAGAACATCATTGGCACGGTGCGACGCATCGAAGCAGAAGTTCACGCGATTGTCCAATATTGGCAGACAGTGGACGGTCATTCGCTGCAAGCAATGGAACGCGAACGTAAGCATCCGTTATAACTGTCGGATTGGAGTCGCGTCATTTAGGCGTGGGCCATTGGCTGTCGTGAGACGTACCCGGCTCACGATGTCGTCAACGCGCAGACACGCGCACGGCCGGTGCGCTTCGCTTCATAAAGCTGTTGGTCAGCGGCCTTCAACAATAATTCAGGAGTCTCAGAAGGCGTCGGCACCATGGAAGCAACACCAAGAGAGATGGTTACCACCTGATCAACATCAGAGCCAAGATGCTCCACTCTCAATTCGCTCACGCGCGCTTGCATTCTTTCCGCCATCGCGCTCGCCCCTGCGAGTTTGGTCTTCGGCAAAAGACAGGCAAACTCTTCACCCCCGTATCTGGCCAACTTGTCATACGGCCGGCGAAGCGTTTCAGATAGAGCCCTTGCGACGAGTTTCAGGCAATTGTCACCCGCTTGATGACCATAGCGATCGTTATAGAGCTTGAAATAGTCAATATCGATCAAAATCAGCGAAAGGGGTGCGGTCTCTCTCAGGCACTGGCGCCAGTCAGTCTGCACATCCTCGTCAAATTTGCGGCGGTTCGCAACACCCGTCAACCCGTCAAGCAACGCGCTTGCACGCAGCAAATCACCCTGCAGCTTAAGCGTCAGGTGCGTGCGCACACGCGCGCGCACGATGACCGGGTTGATAGGTTTCGTAATGAAATCGACCGCCCCTAATCCCAAGGCGATGACTTCATCCGCCTCCTGATTCTGCGAGGTCACGAAGATGATCGGGATGGCGCTGGTCAGCGGGTCGGCCTTGAGACGACGGCATACTTCATGACCATCTATATCATCCATCACTACGTCCAGAAGGATGAGATCGGGCAACTCAGCGCGACAGATTTGTATGGTTTGCGCTCCACTCGTTGCCATGAACACGTCGCACTGGTCGCGGAAAAGCTCGTATAGAACACGAATGTTCGTCGGCTGATCGTCGGCAATCAGTATTTTGGGGCGACGATTCGTATGAAGTAACCAGCTTTCCAGGACATGCTCCATTTGTCACGATCGCTCCAGCATGTCGCGTGCGCTGAGCGCCGCGACTGCGAAATCCAATTCCCTTACCTGCACCAGGAACTGACCGAATTGAGCCCGCTGTTCCGAACCTGTGTGAGCAACCAGCGCCTCGGCGAGCGCGATGGCCTGCAAATTCGATGACTCAAGAAATGCCACTATCTCGTTCAGGCGCAGCTTCCATTCTGCCAACGGCAACGCAATGTCGATTACCGGTGTCTCGATTGTGTCATCGTCAAATTCATGTGCCAATACAGCGACACTGTCGTGCAGAAGCCGTCTTAGATCGGCAACGCCTTCGTCGGTAATGACAACGTTCGTTGCTGACACATCGGGGTGGCGCAGATCATACTCAAGCTGGCCGGCTCGCGCGGAAAGAGCGCGCGCCCCCACCGTTCCTGCGGTCCCTTTGATCGCATGCAGCACCGAGGCTGCAGCAAGCGGCTCGCCATGCGTGATTTGCTGGCTAAGCAACATGAGTTGCTTTTCCGTCTGGGACCCAAAATTACTCAAGACGCTGTTGATCAGTGCAATATTGCCACCAAAACGCGCAACAATCGACGATTTCGTTTCGACCAGGGGTTCGGCAATAAGCGCCTCGCCGGGCGGCGCTTGATCGGGTGCGAACGCGAGCGGGATTTTTCTTCCGTCGATTTGAGCGTGCAGAACCGACACCAGCAGCTCGACATCAATAGGTTTCCCGACATGCTCGTTCATGCCGGCGTTAAGACACGCTTGCCGATCGGCGTTCGATGCATTCGCCGTCATCGCGATAATGGGCAGCGCGGCACAGCGAGGATTCGCGCGGATGCGCCGTGTTGCTTCGAATCCGTCGATATCCGGCATCTGGATATCCATCAAGACTGCATCGAACGGCGTGCCTGACGTCGTCGCCCTTCTCACGCCTTCGATCCCGCCCTCGGCCAGTTGTACTTGAGCGCCCTCCGCTCTGAGCACGCCCTCAGCAACCTGGCGGTTCAAGGCGTTGTCTTCAACCACGAGCAGATTAAGCCCGGCAAGGCGAGCAGCAGGTTTGGAAGCCGGCTCCTGCAGCTCGGGCTGGCGCGCACCCGCAGTATTCAACGTGCTACTCGGCGTGCTACTCGGCGTGCTACTCGGGGTACTACTCAGCGCACGCAGGACAACGTCGCTCAGTTGCCTCGGCGTGATCGGTTTGGTCAGGAAGCCCGCGAAAGGTGCCTCGCCACTTTCGCGAGCCTCAGCCAACACTTCGCGCCCGTAGGCTGTGACCATGACGACTACGGGAAGAGGTAAGCCGTCTTTCGCCCCGCGAATAAGTCTTGCCGCGTTCAATCCGTCGAGGTCCGGCATGCGCCAATCCATCAATACGACGTCGTAAGGTTTCCCGGCCTGCACCGACTCGCTGATCTTCCTGACTGCGTCGATACCGCCGCAAACAAGATCCGCCCGCCATCCGAGCGCCGCGACCGTTCGGACCAGCAGTTCTCCTGCCATCTGATTGTCGTCGGCTACCAGCAACCGTAAAGGCCGATCGATGACAGGTGCATCGGCGGACGAGTTGGCGCCATCGACGCCGAGCGTAATGTCGAACCAGAACCGGCTGCCAACGCCTACTTCACTTTCAACCTGAAGGTCGCCGCCCATTAATCCGACCAGGCGCTTGCAAATGACCAATCCCAGGCCTGACCCGCCGAAACGGCGTGTCGTCGACGTCTCGGCCTGATTAAAACCCTCGAAAATACGCCCGGTCTGATCACCACTGATACCAATGCCGCTATCGGTTACCGCAATTCGTACGCGTACTGTCGCATCCACACGTTGCAGCATCTCGACGCTGACAATGACTTGTCCGGTCAAGGTGAATTTGAGCGCGTTGCCGGCCAGATTGATCAGGACTTGCTGCAGCCGAAGGCTATCGCCGATCAACGAATTAGGGAGAGCCGAATCCAGGTCGAACAAAACCTCGACGTTTTTCTCGCCCTGATTGCCGGACAGGACCACGCCCAGATCCTGCATCAACGGTTCCAGCTCGAACGGATGGACATCGAGCTGCAGCTTGCCCGCGTCGATCTTCGAGTAGTCGAGAATGTCGTTAAGGAGGCTAAGCAACGACTTCGCCGCTGTCTGTGCCTTGCTGACGTAGTCGCGCTGACGCAGATTGAGGCTGGTGAGTTGGACAAGATGCAGCATGCCCAATACCGCGTTCATTGGGGTGCGGATTTCATGGCTCATGTTCGCGAGGAACGACGACTTCGCGGCACTCGCCGCGTCAGCCTGCTCCTTCGCCTCGCGCAAACGTAGTTCCAGCTGATGCTGGTCGGTAACGTCACGATTGATCCCTGTCATGACGACAGGCGAGCCATTCGCGTCCCGCTCTACCCGAATGCGCGATTGGATGTACCGTATCTGTCCACCTGGAAGCATGATTCGAAACAGCGGGAGCTCGTCGCCATTCCCTGCGGTCACTTCATTGAGTGAATGCATCGTGGCATCGATGTCCGCCGCGTGCACGCGCGTGCGCCAGTGATCGAAATTCAAACCGTTGCCAAGCAACGTCTTCGGTTGTTCATAGATCTCGAACATGCGCGCGTTCCAGCTAAGCGCGTTGTCGGCCAGGTTCCAGGACCAGATCCCAAGCTCTGCTGTTTGCGCTGCCAGTAACAACTGGTCCCGCGCGGCCGCCAGTTCCGTGCGTTGTCCGTGCTGTTCAGTGAGATCCGTGATGACGCAAACAAAACAAAGCTCACCAGCGACGACCATCGGGGCCGTGGAAACGTGCGCCGGAAAAATCGAGCCGTCCTTGCGCAGTCCCGCCAATTCCCGGCCACTGCCGCCTCCCGTCCTTCCTCGTTGTTTAAACTGCGCGACATAGTCGTTGTAGGCATCGACAAAGTTATCGGGAACGAGCGTCCTGATGTTTTGTCCGACCAGCTCCTGCGATGCGTAGCCGAAGGTTTTTTCACCGGCAGGATTGAGAGAGCGCACAACACCCGCGCCATTGATGGTGATGATCGGGTTAATCGCGGTATCAAGGATTGCACGCGTCATGTCGAGGCTTGCAGCGAGCCTCTCTTCCGCCGCAGTCCTTAGCCCGATGAGACGGATGAGACGAAAACCAAACAGCGCCAGCGCGATAACGAGCGCGCCTACACCCGCCGAATGCCAAAGCGTATCGGACCACCAGGCCGCCAATATTTCTTGCTGTGACAAAGCTGCAGCAACGAACAGCGGATAGTCCTGCAAGCTTCGAAAGCTATTGAGCCGTACGACGCCATCTTGAGACGACTTCGTAAGGAACGTTCCTGATTTGGCCTGCTCGTGGGCATGAAAAAGAGCCGTCTCGGATACGTCAGCGCCCTGAAAGCGGCTCTCGAACGGTCTGCGTACGACCATGTGCCCGTTATCGAGT
>Ga0209901_1000908_pt1 | contig 10172 bp, 6 predicted proteins | sample OrgsoiDNA_201058_FD_185806 | JGI IMG/M metagenome (GOLD analysis project Ga0209901, IMG submission 185806) | Permafrost soil microbial communities from the Arctic, to analyse light accelerated degradation of dissolved organic matter (DOM) -... | ecosystem: Environmental > Terrestrial > Soil >...
TCGCCGAACGACACCGCGTAGGCGGCGGTGCGCGCCTCGGCCATCTTGTCTTCGATCTCGATGCCGGCGGTCAGGTTGCTGGGGGTGAAGATCAGGCTTTGCTCGGCCGTCGCGCTGTCGGCCACCGCCCTGGTGATGGACAAGGTGCCCAGCTCCACCGTGCGGCGGCTGTCCGGCCAGGCGATCGATGGATCGTCGACGTGGTCGTCCTTGTCAGCGATTTGCAGCAGCAGCTTGAGCCGGACCGGGCCGGCCTTGACGCGCTGGCGGATTTCGTCGGCCAGGAAGCCCGGCGCCGCCTTGGCGTTTTGCGCGTCGCTCAGGTAGGCGGCCGGCGCCACCGGCACGATGCGGTAGCGGCCGTAGCTGACCGCGCCCTGGGCGTTGGTGAACTTGAAGGCGTTGACGCCGTAATACGGCAGGCTGGCGTAGCTGACCGGCGTCGGCTGTTTGGTCGTCAGGAAGGCCTTGGCGATGGGATGCTCGCCGAGGTAGGCGTCGAGCTGGGTCGGCTTGGCCGCGTCCGGGCCGCTGGCGGCCAGCGCGAGCAGCAATTCGCGGAACTGGTCGGCGTTGGCGCTGGGGAAGCCGTTGAAGGAGTGCGCCACGATGTCGGTGCTGCGGCCGTCGGGCAGCTTGAACTTGATCGCCAGCCCGCGCGGCGCGGCCAGCGGGTGGTTGTCCGGGATGTCCGGCACGCCGGCGAAGTTGGAGAAGCGCAGGATCACCGGCAGCGCCTGCTTTTGCAGGTGCGGCGCGGTCGTCACGCTGGCGGCGGAGGCGGCCGGCGTGAACGTGCCTTCCAGCAGCAGGCCCTTGGTGTGGATGGCGCGCGCGTGGTGGTCGCCGAAGACCTTGTGCAGCGTGTCGACGAACTCGACCGGCGAGGTCTTCTGATCCGGCTGCGGCGTGGTGAGCTGCGCGCCGGCGCTGGCGCAAACCAGGGTCAGCGGCATCACACGCAGCAGAAGAGCGGCAGCGGTGTTCATACGAGCTCCAAAGTAATGACGGGAAGAAAATATTTTACACCTTGTCAACTTCATCCATGGACTTAAATTGCGCGCCGCGCCGCTGCGGAAACCGCTGACGACGGAGTTGTGATGTAATGTCACGCGCGCCGGCCAGACCGGCGCCGCACCGATAAAAAAAACCAACGGAGATCGTATGTCCTTTATTGTTGTCCTGGCCGCGCTGGTGTTCCTGATGCTGGCCGCCTATCGCGGTTACAGCGTGATCCTGTTCGCGCCCATCGCCGCGCTGGGCGCCGTGCTGCTGACCGATCCGGGCGCCGTCGCGCCGGTCTTCAGCGGCATTTTCATGGAGAAGATGGTCGGCTTCATCAAGCTGTATTTCCCGGTGTTCCTGCTCGGCGCCGTGTTCGGCAAGCTGATCGAGCTGTCCGGCTTTTCGGAAGCCATCGTCGTCGCCGCGATCCGCTACATCGGCAAGTCGCGCGCCAACGCCGTCATCGTCGCCGTCTGCGCGCTGCTGACCTATGGCGGCGTGTCGCTTTTTGTTGTCGTGTTCGCCGTCTATCCCTTCGCGGCCGAGCTGTATCGCCAGAGCGATATCCCGAAGCGGCTGATGCCGGGCGCGATCGCGCTGGGCGCGTTCTCGTTCACCATGGATTCGCTGCCGGGCACGCCGCAGATCCAGAACATCATCCCGACCACCTTCTTTAAAACGACGGGCTGGGCGGCGCCGTGGCTGGGCACGATAGGCTCGCTGTTCATCGTCATCGTCGGCCTGGCTTTCCTCGAATGGCGCCGCCGCGCGGTGATGGCGACCGGCGAGGGCTATGGCACTTCGGTCGACAACAGCGCCGGGCGCATCGCCGCCGATAAGTTACTGAACCCGTTGCCGAACCCGCTGCTGTCGGTGGCGCCGCTGGTGCTGGTGGGCGTGGTCAACTTCGCGCTGACCAAGCTGATCCCCGGCTGGTACGGCGACAGCTACGCGCTGACCAGCGACGCGCTGCCGGGCCTGCACGCACCGGTCACGCTCACCATCAAGGCGCTGGTCGGCATCTGGGCGGTCGAGGGCGCGCTGCTGTCGGGCATCGTGCTGATCCTCGCGACGGCGTTCGGCCGGGTGCGCGCGCGCTTCGCCGACGGCACCAAGGTCGCCGTCGGCGGCGCGCTGCTGGCGGCGATGAACACGGCGTCCGAGTACGGCTTCGGCGGCGTCATCGCCGCGCTGCCTGGCTTCGTGCTGGTCAGCGACGCGCTCAAGAGCGTGCCCAATCCGCTGGTCAACGCGGCCGTGTCGGTCAGCTCGCTGGCCGGCATCACCGGCTCGGCGTCGGGCGGCATGAGCATCGCGCTGGCGGCCATGTCGGACACCTTCATCAAGGGCGCGCAGGCGGCCGGCATTCCGCTCGAAGTGCTGCACCGCGTGGTGGCGATGGCCAGCGGCGGCATGGACACGCTGCCGCACAACGGCGCCGTCATCACGCTGCTGGCCGTGACCGGGCTGACGCACCGCGAATCGTACCGCGAGATTTTCGCCGTCACCGTCATCAAGACCTCGGCCGTGTTCTTCGTGATCGCCGTCTATTATCTGACCGGGCTGGTGTAAAGCCGCTGCTGCCGCGGACTGTCGGCGGCGGCCGTCGTTTCCTGATAGCGCTTCTGGCAGCGGTTGCAGTAAAAGCTGCGACGCTTGGTCTTGCCGAGCTGGCCTTTCTGGAACGGGATGTGGCAGCGCGGGCAGGTCTGTTTGGTGTGCGCCAGCCAGTGCGCTTTCAGCACGTAAGCCTTTTTCCAGGCGAGGAAATCGTAGCTGTATTGCCGGGCCTGCTCGACCAGTTCGCGCAGCTTGCGCGGCGGCAGGTCGCCGATGGTGGCCAGCGGATGCAGGCGGATGCGGAACAGCACCTCGTTCTTGATGATGTTGCCGACGCCGGCGAACACGGTCTGGTCGAGCAGCGCGTCGCAGACCAGCGTGTCCGGCATGGCGCGCAGTTTTTTCAGCGCCAGCGCGGCGTCCCACTGTTCGGACATGATGTCGCCGCGCCAGTCGTATTCGCTGTCGAGGTCGGGGCCGATCTGCTTGACCGAGCAGGCATAAAAATTCAATTCCTCGCCGTCGTCGAAGCCCAGGCTCAGGCGCGGCGCCGTGTCCTTGCGTTCGTTGATGCGGTAGCTGCCGAACATCATCAGGTGGATGCGCAGCGCCACGTCGGGCAGCTGGATCAGGAAATGCTTGCCCCAGCTGCGCAGCGCGCGCACCGGCTGGCCGGCCAGCGCGGCGAAGTCGACGGCCTTGCTGTTGCCGCTGGCATGCGTGATGGTGCGGCCGACGAAGCCGGCGGCCTGCTCACGCAAAATGACGATCGATGGACCTTCCGGCATGACGCTCTCCCTGTCGCAATCCGGCCTTCAGTATGCGCAGGAAGGACAGGGCCGACTGTGCCCGGCTTCACAGAGCGCGCGATGATGTGGCGCGCGGCAAAGCGCAGCGGCCCGGCGCGACGCTGGTATCCAGCCAATAGGAAGACGCGATCGTGCCGCTCGCCGGCCCAGCTCGTCAAAATGGTGGACGGATGCAAAACGGCCGCCGGCAGTGCTTGCCCGGCGGCCGTTGAGTTGATGCGCAGGCTTACAGCGAGTTCAGGAACGCCAGCAGCGCGGCGCGGTCCGACGCCGACAGCGCGGCGAAGCGCTGGCGGGCCTTGTCGCCCTCGCCGCCGTGCCACATGATGGCCTCGGTCAGCGTGCGCGCGCGGCCGTCGTGCAGGTAGCCGACCTGCGCGGCGTTACCCATGACCTTGTTGGTATAGCCTATGCCCCACAGCGGTGAAGTACGCCACATGCTGCCGCTGGCCTGGCCTTCGACCAGCTTGTCGGCCAGGTCGGCGCCCATGTCGTGCAGCAGCAGGTCGGAATAGGGCGCGATGGTCTGGTTGCGCAACTCGGCGAACAGGTGGCCGGAGCCGGTCTTCATCTGCGCCGTGTGGCAGGCCGCGCAGCGCATGCCCTGGAACAGCTTGGCGCCAGACGCGACCTGTACCGGGTCGACGCGGTGTTCGTCGAGCGGCGCCACGCCGACCGGGAAGCCGCTAGGCAGGCTGCGCTGGGCCGGCACGGCCACCAAGGCCAGATAGTTGGTGATCGCCTGCAGGTCCGCTTCGGTGATGCCGGTCTGGGCCGGGGCGCTGGCGCAACCGGCCGGATCGGTGCTGCAACTGCGGTTGTGGTAGACCGGCGATGTCACCGACATGTCCTGCAACAGCGCCGATGCGGCCTGGTGGCGCAGCGTCGCCTTGGACGCCTTCCAGCCGAAGCGGCCCAGACGCACGGCGCCGCTTTCCGGATCGAACACGAAGTTGGCCACGCCCTTGATGCCGTCGGCGTCCGGCGTGGTGCGCGCCTGCGCCAGGATGGTCGCCTCCGGTATCGCTTCGAGCAGGCCGGCGCCGATGACGGGCTGGGCCGCGCGCAGCGAATAGATGTCCGGCGTCGCGCCGTCGAAGGACACGCTCGGCTTGCGCAATTGCACGGCGGTGCCGTCGGCCAGTTTCACCGTCTGGCTGGTGAAGCCGGCCACACGCACGCCGGTGCCCCAGTTTTGCGAGGCGCCGCTGGCCGACTGCGCGTGCATCTGCACGGCCGTGCCGTATTGCGCGCTCGGCAGCTGCTGGCCGGCGGCGTTGAGCGAGGCGACCCGCACCGACATGGTGTCGAGCAGCTGGTTCAGCGTCGACGGCGCCACGCTGCGGCCGTTGTTGACGTGGCAGGCGATACAGGCCGACTGGTTGTAGCGCGGACCTTGCAGGTTGATCAGGTCGGTGTCGACATCGTTGCCCGGCTCGTTGTGGGCGCCGCTGGTGAAGCTGCTGTGGAACAGGCGGCGGCCTTCGACGAAGCGCTGCATGTTTTGCATGCCGACGTCGTTGTGCGGCTGCTCGAACATGAACAGGCCGTTGTCCGAATAGTTGTACGACACCGAACCGAGGCCGCCCGACAGCGTCGAAGCCGGCAGCGGCACCGAGTTCAGGCGCGGCTGCACGCCGTACCACGGCCGCAGGCCGGCGCCGACCACGTAGCTCCATTCGTACGAGTAGTAGCGGATGCCGCCGGTGTCGCCCTTGGCGGTCATGGCATCGGTGGTGGTGAACATCGACGGCGACACTTCGATGATGTCGCCGGCCACCAGCGGCCGCGCCGGGATGTCCTTGCCGTTCGGGAAGCCGAGCGTGTTCAGGTCGGCGTGGCCCGGATATTCCTTGACCACCAGCGTGCAGGCGCCGTTGATGCCGGTCGGCGTGTTCAGCTTGCCATTGGCCGGGTAGGGCGTCGGCGCGCAGATCGGCACGTTGCGGTCGACCAGTTCGCCGGGCGTCATCCAGCCGTAGCCGGTCACGCCGGGACGGTCGTAGGCGCGCACGAAGGCGATGCCGCCGTTGAGGAAGTCGACGGTGGTGTACTGATTGACGGTCAGCGTCGGCGTGGTCACGCCGGCCACATGGCTGTTGTCGATGATCTCGACGCCCCAGGTGCGGTTTTTGAAGTACTGCGGCACGAAGGTCAGGTAGTTGCCCGGTCCCTTGTCGACCGGCAGGCCGGTGGCGGGATCGACGGTGTCGTTGGGGCCGTAGCCGATTTCATTCCAGTCCTCGCCGCGCTCGCGGCCGTGGCGGGCCAGGCCGCGCGCGCCGAAGCGCGTCACCAGCGTGCCGTCGGGCAGCGTGAATTGCAGCGTTTCCAGCGGCTGGGCGACGGCGGGCAAGGGCGCCCAGCCGGCGCCGCTGGCCGGGAATTTCAGCGCCGACGTGGTGGCGGCGGTCAGCGTGTTGTCGCTGCCCGGCGATTTGAAATTGACTTCCAGCAGCGAATAGCCGTACTGGCTGGAGCGGGCCACGCCTTGCAGGCGGATGTAGCGGGCGTTGGCGTTGAGGTTGAAGAATTCCTCGGTGCCGCCCTGGCCGTTGGTCACGTAGCGCAGCTGCGTCCACTTCACGCCGTCGTCCGAGACGTTGAGCGCGTATTCCTTGCCGTAGGCGGCCTGCCATTGCAGTTTCATGTAGCCGACCGGCGTCTTGACGCCGAAGTCGAACTGGATCCAGGCGCCGTCCTCGAAGGCGCTGCCCCAGCGGGTGGCGAGGTTGCCGTCGATGGCCATGGGCGCCGACAGGCCGGGGTTTTCCAGCGCCGACGAGGTGGCCGTCACCGGCTGGATGGCGATGCCGGGCTTGCTCAGGTCGGGCGGCGGGGCGTCGACCGGCGGCGGCGGGGTCACCACCACCGGCGTGCCCGAGAAGGCCTGGATCTCGAAAATCGAATAGCCGTATTGGGTCGAACGCGTGACGCCCTGCATGCGCAGATAGCGGCCCTGGCCGGTCAGGCCGGGCCAGTCTTCCGAGCCACCCTGGCTGTTGTCGACCGACTTGATGGTGGTCCAGGTCGCGTTGTCGTCGGACACCTGCAGCAGATACTGGGTGGCGTGGGCGTTTTCCCAGTCGATGTGGACGCGGTTGATCGGCACGGTTTTGCCGAAGTCCAGCGTCAGGTATTGGTTATCGGTGAAGCCGCTGCTCCAGCGCGTGGTTTCGTCGTGGTCGATGGCGGCCGCGGCGGACAGGTCGCCGCGCTCCGAGGCGCTGGCGGTGGCGCTGACCGGCGTCAGCGCCGCTTCCGGGCTGGTGCTCAAGGCCTTGAGCATGACGCTCTGGACGGCTTTGCCGGCCGGCGCGGCGCTATCGCTGCCGCCGCCGCAAGCGCTCAGCGCCGCCGCCAAGGCCAGCGCCAAGCCGGGCGCTAGCAATGCGCGTAGTAACTCTCGCCTCGACCGAGGCTGATACGGTGTTAAGTCCATGATGGATTTCCCTGTAGTTTTGGTTGTTGGAACGATTACATTGCTGATCTTTTTGCCAGCGCTAGTATGTTTCTCTTAAGTCCTACATGTTGTTTCCATATGGAAACAAAAATCTACGTTATCGCGAATTGTTATCGATGTCAAGTAACAGTGTCAACGCGGGATGTGCTTGAAATTGCAGCGAATATCACAGTGGATAAGGAAAAGATAAGGGAGTTTTGAAAATTACCACGCATACGCCAGGCGCCCCCGCACTGTTGACTATGCTGTAATTATTTGAGGCAGGATATGAGTTGAGTTTGGTGACTATCAGTTTCGAAAATGCCGCGAGCCCTTAGCAGCTTCGTTGGCCAGCCCGCGCGCGATGACGATTGCACGGAGCTGGCCATTTGCCGGCGTTGAGCCGGCAAGGATTACTGATGCGCGGCGAGCACGGCTTCGAGCTTGTCGAAGGAGCCGGTCCAGCCTTGCGTCATGCCGCCACGAGCGGCGGTGAAGGTGGCCAGTTCTTCCGCCGTCACATCGCCGGCTGCTTCCCAGGTCAGCGTCACGCGCGTGCGGTGCGGGCCTTCCGCGCTCAGCTCGACGGTCGTGCGCATGGTTTCCGGCCAGGTCGGCGCCATCGGGTGGCGCGCGAGGTTTTCGTGCTCGTCGCAAAATTGCTGGGTGTAGACGATGCGGTCCGGACTGCGGATTTCCTCGTAGCGCGTCAGGCCGTACATGGTGCCGCCCGGGCTGCTCATGCTGTAAAACGCGCCGCCGCCGACGCGCACGTCGGCGCGGATAAAGTGCATCTCGCATCCGGTGGGCGCGGTCCAGTTGGCGATGTGCGCGGGCTGGGTCCACATCTCGAACATCAGCGCCAGCGGCGCCTCGAAGCTGCGGTTGATGACGAAGCGTTCCTGGTCCGCCAGGCGCTTGGCCAGGTATTCGGCCAGCCGGTCCCAGGTGGCGTTGCCGCCGGCCTGCTTGATGAACACGCGGGTTTGCGCGGCGGCTTCGGCGGTGGGCAGGCGCATGCTCATGTCCATGCGGGTCTTGCCGTCGACCTCGTCGAACAGCACCGTGACGCGGAACATCGGCGGCTGGTCGGCGTTGCCGCCGTGGTCGTAGACCAGCTTGGCCAGCGGCAGCACTTCCAGATACTGGGTGGTGTTCGGGTAGTCGGTGCCGTCGGGACCGTGCATGGTGTAATCCCAGTGGCCGCCAGTGCGCACGTCCTTGCTGTGGGTGGTCAAGGTGTAGCCGCGCGGCCCCCACCATAACGCTGCCTGGGCCGGGTCGGTCCACGCATCCCAGACCGCCTGCAAGGGCGCGTCGTAGAGGCGCTGGATACGGATTTCCCTGGATTCATTGGTGTCGCTCATTTTTCATCTCCTGTTTTAGGTGGGGTGCTGGCGGTGACGGTTTTCAGATAGGCGTCGAGGCGGTCGAAACTTTCCTCCCAGAAGGCGCGGTACTGCTGCATCCAGTCGGCCGCATCCTTGAGTCCGTCGCCATTGATTTTGCAGGAGCGCCATTGGGCCTTGCGCGTCTTGGTGATGAGGCCGGCCCTTTCGAGCACCTGCAAATGTTTGGTGACGGCGGGCAAGCTCATCTCGTCCAGAAAAGGCCGGGCCAGGTCGGACACGTTGGCCTCGCCCGTTGACAGACGTGCCAGCATGGCACGCCGGGTCGGGTCGGCGAGGGCGGAGAAAGTCTGGCTGAGATGGTCTTGCATGGTAATACACCAATCTATTAATTAACTAACTGGTTTAATATAGGTTGAAGCCTGGCGCCGGTCAAGCGAAAAGTCAGCGCTGCGCCAAAACGACAACGCCACCCGAAGGTGGCGTATTGTGGCGTGAGACTGATTAGTCGGCGCCGCAGGCCGTCGCTTCATTCTGGCCCCGCGCCCAGCAGGAGCCGCCCAGTTGCGGCGCCGGGTGCGGCGTGCCTTCCTTGTCGATGCGCGTGGACACCGTGCGCCATGAGCGTGCGCCTTGGCGGTCCAGCTGCATTTCCAGTATCCAGCCGGTATTGTTGACCGCGTCGCTGAAGCCGTCGAACAGGAAGTTGCCCAGGCTGTAGATGATGGGCTTGCCCTTATATTGTTCGACATCCTGGGTCACGTGCGGATGGCCGCCCACCACCGCGTCGGCACCGGCGTCGATCATCACCCGCGCCAGCTGGCGTTGGCGCTGGCTGGCCTTGCCCTCGTGTTCCCAGCCCCAGTGCATCATCGGAATGACCAGGTCGGCGTGGTAAGTGCTGCGCGCGGTGGCGATGTCGAGCCGGACCTGCTCGTCCTCGCTCCAGGCGATGCCGGGCTTGTCGACGTCGGCCTCGAAACTGCGCGGAAAGAATTCGTCGTAGCCGAGCAGGGCGATGCGCAGGCCCTTGCGCTCGATGATCAGCGGCTTGTGCGCCGCCGCCAGCGTGCGGCCGCCGCCGAAGTAGGCGATGCCCTGCTTGTCGAGCAGGTCGAGCATTTCGCCGAAGGCCAGCGGGCCGTAGTCGCCGGAATGGTTGTTGGCCAGTGCCAGCGCGTCGAAATGGCGCTTGAGCAGCGGCAGCGTGCGCGGGTGGGCGCGGAAGGTGTAGGGCTTGTCGGGCTCCGGCGTGCCGCTGGTGGCGACCACGCACTCCAGGTTGCCGACGCGGATATCGGCCTTGTCGAGCAGGGGCGCCAGCGGGGCGAAGGGATCGCGGCCGCTCTTGACCACTTTGCCCGGTGTGTCGTCGAGCATGATGTCGCCGACGAAGGTGATCGCCACGAGCGCTTCGGCCGGCGGTTCCTGCGCGGCGGCGGCGCCGGCCAGGCTCAGGCCCATGCTGAGGAGGACCATGCCGCAGGTGTTGGTAATCTTCATGGCGTGCTCTCCAGTAAGGCGCAGCCATATTTGAGCTCGCGCTCCAGCTGGGGCGTATAGACGTAATTGATCCCGGTCAGCGCCGATGGCCGCGTGTCCTGGCTGACGGTGGGCGCCACGTAGCTGGCTTCGTGGAGCAACACTGGCTGGCGTCTGTTTTTGCTATACACATACAGCTTGATGTATTCGACATGCTGCGCGTCGCCGATGACGACGGCCTTGAACCGGAAGCGGCCGTTGACTTCGACCGGCACCACGCCATACGGATCGGCGACCGGGCTGAAGTCCCGCACCATGACGCTGCCGCCCTGGTCGAGCTGGCAGCGCAGCAGCGGCGCCGCGCTTGCGATGGCCGGCATCAAGCAGCCGGCAAGCAGGCCCATGGCGCAGGCGGCGCGCAAGCCCTTGGGAAGCCGGCGGCGCGCGGTGTTGGATGCGGCGGATAGTGTGCTCAATTTTTTGCCCATCAGAATAGTCATGAGCGCGCAGACTACCACGCGCAGG
>Ga0209901_1000910_pt1 | contig 10166 bp, 7 predicted proteins | sample OrgsoiDNA_201058_FD_185806 | JGI IMG/M metagenome (GOLD analysis project Ga0209901, IMG submission 185806) | Permafrost soil microbial communities from the Arctic, to analyse light accelerated degradation of dissolved organic matter (DOM) -... | ecosystem: Environmental > Terrestrial > Soil >...
ACTGCTGGCCAGCGTGCTGTACTCAACTGTGTGGACAAGCGCGGTTCTTTCGAAGCTCGACTTTGCCATCGCAGCGATCGGATTTTTTCTGCTCACGCGCTGGAAGGTTCCTCCAATCGCTGTCGTTGTGCTTTGTGCGCTCGCTGGCATCGCCGAGGCGACCTGGCACTGAGTCGATGCTTCCCAGGAAGCGGGGAGTATCTGACTCAGGAATGCAAATCGTAAGCTGAACTGCAGCCGGCGCAATATCGCGCCTCGAGGTCAGTGGCACTTTGCGCGATACATGATTACTTGGATGGCCAAAATCGGACGCTAACCAGGTGCCATGTCCTATCGCGCTGAGCTACGTATTCTCGCAACGGTAACAGTTTGAATGTGTTCTATAACTGTCCGCAAACCGAAAGCCGCAGCTAACCCTCATCTAAGAATGGCAGCGTAGTCTCAAGTCTGCGGGCAGCATTAGCTACGCGTGGCTTACTTTCTCCCTGCGTCAGGCGGGGTCTCTCGGTTCTGCCTGGCGGTCCATCCAGTGCGCGAACAAAGCGTCGCCCAATAACAGGGGTGCCTTTGGACGGCGCTAACGGAGCGTTCAGTTGAGTTACTCGCATCAAAATCGTTTTTCAAAGAGATACCGAGTGCTCGATTTTTCGGGGGATCCATGCTTGAAGGTCTGATAGACGACGACTTCTGGGCGCTTATTGAACCACTGATTCCTACGCGATCGTTGCCCGAGCGCCGCAGCGCCGGGCGTCCCCGAGCACCAGACCGTGCGGTATTTTCCGGCATTGTGTTTGTGCTGCGATCGGGTATTTCATGGACCCTGCTTCCTAAGAAACTCGGCTACGGAGCTGGTCAGGTTTGCTGCCGGCGATTAGCCGAGTGGCAGGAGGAAGGAGTGTGGCCAAGTCTTCAAAGGGTGCTCGTAGACGAATTGCAGCGTCGCGGCAATGCTGATGCGGCAAATGCGATTGTGGACAGTTTGTCGGTTCGTGCCGTACTGTCAGGCGACAAATCTGCAGGGACCCTAAGAGTTGGCAAGCTTGTCGGAAAAGCCAGCGCAGACAGAAAGCGAGCGATGTCCCGAGTTTGATTCGCGATTAAAAAGCCGACCTCTTTTGGTCATAGAACCAAACTCGCATATTCTTCTTTCATTGACGTCGTCATCAGGGTTTGACGCCAAGCCATCAGCCGCGAAGCGGTGCGCCTTCGATTGCGTGTCGGTGGCTCCGGCGGTTGCCGTCACGAAGGCGGTTTCCGAGCCGTCAGATACGCTATCCGGTCTGCGGTAACGAACTGCCGGGCCTCTACCCTTGGACGAAAGATTGCCTCGAACAATTTCCGATCTTCAGTGGAGAAGCGTTCCGCGAGAATGCGACTGAGTGACGGTGCCCAGGGGTGAGGTGAGCTGCCAAGAAATACCTCCCACGAATGCACAGTCGACGGGAGGACATTAACGTGAAACTCCATGTGGATGTCGGCAAACCCCACGTCCAGCGCGAAACGAACCAAATCGCGTTCACTAAAATTGGTGATGGGATTGCTGGCAATTTTTTCTTCAGTGTCGGGAAACTGGGCACCTTTCCAACGACTGAGAAGGGGAAAGAATCGATCTTCCAATCCCGGGGGCTGAGCGTCTACCAATTGTTTTAGCGAGGCAGCCTCAAACGCATCGTCGCGAAGGATGGGTTCGCCGATCGACAGTCGTCCTCCAGGCTTAAGAACACGGCGGAACTCACGAAGCGCTTCCACCTTGTCGGGCACATAGGCAAGCACCGCGCGCGTGGTAACAACGTCGATAGATGCGTCGTCCACGTCCTTTAGCGCACCAGCTGAACATTCGATAAATCTACACTGGCTTTGAACGTTCCTTTGAATCGCCAGCGTTTCGGCATGACGCAGTAACGGCACCGATATATCAGTGAGGATAACGCGAAGTGATGGGCCAATTGCGTCGATGGCCCGAAAAGCAATCAGCCCGTCGCCCGTCCCGATGTCGACTAGCGTCATCCCGGCAGAAAGCCGCGCACCGTCGAGAACTCGATCCGCGATTGGGTCAATCGCCGCGCGCAGAATCTGTTCTTGCCCGGGATCGTTACCGAAGCGCGTGTGCAAGAGCCATTCAGACCAGACATCCATTTGCGATTCGTTTGGCTCGGTGTTCATTTATGGCAGACACCTCAGGGGCAGAAATAAGAGACGAGACTGCCGGCCATGTGGTGCGTTGAGCTTGACGCAACACACCGGGCTCGAGTCAGAAACCTCTGCGGGTCCAAACACGCGGTAAGCAGATAGACGATAAGCTCAGTCTCTTAGGTGACGCTTAGGAAGGGGCTGGTTTCCCAACCCGATTTGCGGATTTCTGTCCATCAAGCAGGATGATCTCGGTGAGACGATGCCGAGCGGCGGAGCCTGCATCCGTGGTAGCGACAGTTTCATCGTCGCGACGAGACGCATGTCCTGCGATATGCATATGTGTGTTTTCGCTGTATCGATAGCAAAACAAGATAGTTGCGCCCGCGCCCGCATGGTTGCTCTCATAGAGGCTACTTCAACGAGTCCGAAGGAGCAAAAATCGTGAGCACCGTATTGGATAAATCGGCAGTCGAGCTCGATCAGGCACACCAAGATATTCATGTACGTCGTTATAAACCGCGGATCGGTGCAGTCGTTGAAAACATCGATTTAGGCCGTCCGCTAAGCGACGAAAACAGGAAGACACTGAATCAGGCGCTAGTCGATCATGGCGTGCTGTTTATCCGCGAGCAGACACTTACGCCCGAGCAACATGTCGGCTTCGCGAAGGTCTTCGGTAATCCGATTCGAAAGAACATCTATCTTCCTGCTGTGGCTGGATTCCCCGAAATTGAAGTGATCGCTCATAGTGACAAGACTCAGTCGGGTGGCACCGACAACTGGCACGTCGATGTGTCGTGGCAGCATCAACCGCCGAAAGCGACCGTCTTGCACGCACAGGAAATTCCCGAAGGTGGAGGAGGTGACACCATCTGGACTTCGTCGACCGGAGTCTACGATCTTCTGGATCCCGACCTTGCCCGCTACTTCGAGAAACTCCATGCGGTGAACACGTTTTTTGCCTCACCGAAGAAACAGCATCTGTCTGATCTCTTGAGCGGCTACGATTCGCCTGACGGCAAGTCCGAAACCGTTGAAGAGAGTCTCGCCCGCGTGCGTGACGCTGCCCAAAAATTCCCGCCAATCGAAGTGCCGGTCATCAAGACGCATCCGCAGAATGGCCGCAAGCTGGTCTTCGTCAACGAGGGCCATACGAGCCATCTCTTGGGAGTTTCAAAAACAGCGAGCCAGAGCTTGCTCAACTACCTCTACGACCTGATCAAGACGCCCGAGGTGCAGGCGCGCTTCGAGTGGAGGGCCGGTGACGTTGCCATCTGGGACAACCGGCAGGTGCAGCACTACGCCGCGCGCGACTATGGCTCGGCACGCCGTCGCATCCATCGGGTGACGCTCGAACATGATGGTGTTTTTTGATGTGATGCTCAGTGACCCGCCCTATTACTTCCCACCCACCATGAGCCTATGAATTCGATTGTTTTACGTCGCTTGTTGCGCGTGGTGAGTGGGGTGTTTGCCGGCCTTTGGTTGATAGCGGCCGCCGAAGCGGGAGCGGCGCAACAGCAGGAATTGCGCTACCAGGGATGGACCAGCAAGGTCCTGTATCCCGAGCTCGCGGAGGACCTCGGTTACCTCGCGCCGCTCAAGCTCAAGTGGGTCGGCAACACCAACAGCGGCCCGCAGGACATCCAGGCGGCTGTCACGGGCGATGTCGATTTCGGCGGCGCGTTCAATGGTTCAATCGTGAAGCTGGTCGCGGCGCATGCGCCAATCAAGGCGGTCATCGCCTATGTGGGTACAGACCAGGAGACCAATGGGGGGCTGTTCGTCACAAATGACAGTGCCATCAAAACCGCGCGGGATCTGGTTGGCCGCAAGATTGGCGTGAATACGCTCGGCGCCTACGAGCAATATGTGGTCACTGCCTATCTGGAGAAGTCCGGTGTGTCCCGGGACGACATTGAAAAGATCACATTCGTGCCGGCGCCACCGGTCAATCTGGCGCAGTTGCTCAAACAGAAGCAGCTTGATGCGATTTTCCTCGAAGACATCATCAAGGACAAGCTGCTCGCCGAAGGCGGCGCCACGCTGCTGACGACCGATTATGCGCAACTCGGCAGCGCCGGATATGCCAGTTACATCCTGACAGACCGCTTCATCAAGCAGAACCCGGACAGCGCGCGCAAATTCGTCGAGGGTACGGCACGGGCGATCGAGTGGGCGCAGAAAACACCGCGTGCCGAAGTCGTGCAGCGGCTCGAAAAAATTATCCAGGCACGCAACCGTAACGAGGACAAGACAATCGTGCGCTATTGGAAGTCGGCGGGCGTCGGTGGTACGGGTGGCCTGATCCGCCCAACGGAATTCTCGACCTATGTGGACTGGTATGAGCACAACGGCCAACTCAAGCCGGGACAGGTCAAGGCCGAGGACGTCTATACCAACCAGTTCAATCCGTTCAGTCGATGAGCGCAGCCAGGGAGCGGCACATGGGTGCGACGATCAGCGTACGCGATGTCTCCAAGGGTTTTGATCTGAACCGGCGCGGCCACTTCGTGGTCCTGCGCGATGTCAGTTTCGAGGTGCGCGCCGGCGAATTTCTTGTGGTCGTGGGTCCGAGCGGCTGCGGTAAAACCACCTTGCTTGACCTGCTTGGCGGACTGACACTGCCCGATGCCGGCAGCATCCTGCTCGACGGAAAACGGATCGAAGGACCAGGCCTTGACCGCGGCATCGTATTCCAGCAATACGCACTGTTTCCGTGGAAGACGGCGCAAGGCAATGTCGAGTTCGGTCTCGAGGCGAAGGGCGTATCCAGGGCGCAACGTGCCGAGCGGGCTCGCCACTATCTTGATCTGGTCGGGCTCACTTCGTTCGCGGATCGCTATCCGCACGAGTTGTCGGGCGGCATGAAGCAGCGGGTCGCGATTGCTCGTGCCCTGTCGTACGACCCCGAGGTGCTGCTCATGGATGAGCCGTTTGCAGCACTCGACGCCCAGACCCGCGAGACGCTACAAGACGAATTGCTACGCATCTGGCAGAAGACCGGTAAGACCATCGTTTTCATCACGCACGGCATAGAGGAAGCGGTGTATCTCGGTCAGCGGGTGCTGGTGATGGCAGCGGGTCCCGGACGGGTGGTCGATGCGCTCGATATCAGGCTTGAACGAGGCAGGCCAGGGGAAGACCTGCGGGCGGCACCCGAATTTGTCCGCCTGCGGCACCGGATCTGGCAACTGATCCATGCACAGGACGAATCGTCCAATCCACACGTGTGGCTCGCTGCATGACACGAACACCTGTCGACGGTCAACTGCACGAAGCACGGAGAACGCCATGAGCACGTCGCATGACCAGGTGCAGTTCTCGCCCCTGCGCGCCTTTGCCGAGGCGCTTGCGCGTGAGGCGGCGCGCTGGTTTCGAAGCAGCATCGCGATCGTTGTCTTTCTGGGTCTCTGGGAAGGTCTGCCGCGCCTCGGCTGGGTCGACGCGACCTTCTTGCCGCCATTCTCCGAAGTGTTGCGAGCGCTTGCCGGGATGCTCGCCACCGGTGAATTACAGGCGCATCTTTTCGCGAGCGGAGCGCGTGCTCTTGCCGGATTTGCCATCGCGATCGCGGTCGGTGTGCCGCTCGGTCTGGTCATCGGCTGGTACCGTGGCGTGGCTAAAATCCTCAACCCATTGCTCGAAGTCTTCCGTAATACTGCGCCGCTCGCGATCCTTCCGGTCTTTGTGCTGATCCTTGGCATGGGAGAGATATCGAAGGTATCGATGGTGGTGTATTCCTGCCTCTGGCCGATCGTGCTCAACACAGTGAGCGGAGTCCGCAACGTGGATCCGCTGCTGATTCGTTCAGCCCGTTCCATGGCGCTGTCACCGCTGGGCCTCTTCTACAAGGTCGTGCTGCCCGCTTCCGTTCCGACTGTGTTCACGGGCATCCGCGTCGCGGGAGCGTATTCCATCCTCGTGTTGATAGCGGCCGAGATGGTGGGCGCGAAGGCGGGCCTGGGCTATCTGGTGAATTACTCGCAGTTCACGTTTGAGATTCCGAAGATGTATGCGGGCATTGTCACGCTCTCACTGTTGGGACTTGTCTTCAATCAGGGACTCGTCCTGGCGGAGCAGCGTCTGACCGCATGGAAGGGACAAGGTTGAAGATCGATGGCAAACAGCCGTTTGCTTTTTCAAACACAAGATTTCAGATCAGAAGCGGGAAACACAATGGCAATGAGCAACGTCGATTCGGGCAAACAAGTCGTGTCCAGCGCGGAAGGGGCCGGGCAGCACGAGGTAGACGTGCTGGTCATCGGGGGCGGTCCTGCGGGTGCGTGGGCTGCGATCAGTGCCTCGGCCAAAGGCGCGAAGGTGTTGCTCGTGGACAAGGGCTTCTGCGGAACGTCAGGTGCGACGGCGCCCGCTGGCACGGCGCTATGGCACGTTCCTCCGGACGCTCAGTCGCGCGAGAAAGCCAAGGCGAGCCGGTTCACCCTCGGCGGCGAGCTGGCCGAGCACGCGTGGATGGATCGTGTGCTCGAACAGACCTGGATCAATGCCGAGCGGCTGGCGCAATGGGGCTATCCGTTTCCGGTCGATGCCAACGGTATCGAGCACCGCGACTCGCTGCAGGGCCCCGAGTACATGCGGCTCATGCGCAAGCGGGTCAAGCAATCCGGCGCCCGGATCCTCGATCACAGTCCGGCGCTGGAGTTGCTGACCGATGAACATGGCGTGGTCGCCGGCGCTGCCGGTGTGCATCGGCAGACGGGCGACACTTGGCTTGTGCGTTCGCAAGCTGTCGTCATCGCGACAGGCGGATGCGCGTTCCTCAGCCGCGCGCTCGGCTGCAATGTGCTCACCGGAGATGGCCACTTGATGGCTGCCGAGGCGGGCGCGGAACTGTCCGGCATGGAGTTTTCGAACGCCTATGGACTGGGGCCCGCATTTTCCTCGGTGACAAAGTCGCTGTTCTACAACTGGGCAACTTTTTACTATGAGGATGGCTCCGTGATCGATGGCGCCGGCTCGGCTCGCGGCAGGGGCATCATCGCTCATACGCTGCAGACGCAACCGGTGTACGCCCGCCTCGATCGTGCCGACAGCGAGATTCGCCAATGGATGCGGTCGGCTCAGCCCAATTTTTTCCTGCCGTTCGATCGTCAGGGCATTGACCCCTTTGAACAGCGCTTCCCCGTGACCTTGCGCCTCGAAGGCACCGTGCGCGGCACGGGTGGCCTGCATGTCGTCGATGAAAGCTGCGCAACCTCGGTGGAGGGCCTCTACGCTGCGGGCGATGCTGCCACCCGCGAATTGATATGTGGGGGCTTCACGGGTGGTGGCAGCCACAATGCGGCCTGGGCGATGTCGTCGGGATTCTGGGCGGGTGCGGGCGCGGCGGATCGTTCGAAGGACGCCCGCGCCACGGTGCGGCGTGTCCTGAGGCGCGCAGGCGGAGTAGGCCTGCACGCGGATAGCGCAAGCGCCCCGTACGATAGCGCTGAGGTTATTCGCGCCGTGCAGGCTGAGGTCTTTCCCTATGAGCGCAACTGGACGCGAAGCGGCGATCTGCTCGAAGACTCGTTACAGCGCCTCGATAGCCTATGGACGAACCTGAGACACAGCGCACCGGCGCGGACTGCTCAGGAGGCCGTGCGTGCCCGCGAGGCGGCCGCGATGCTGGCGACGTCTCGCTGGATGTATCGGAGCGCGCTGCAGCGCACCGAGACGCGTGGGATGCATCGCCGGCGCGAGCATGCGGCCCTTGATCCGCATCAACGCCACCGGCTGGTGAGCGGTGGACTGGACGAGGTGTGGGTGCGGCGCCTTGCAGTGCCGAATCCGGAACGTGAAGACTTCTCCATCGCGGCGGCCGCATGATCGAAATCGTCAGTGCCGCGCGCTGTACGGGATGCAATATCTGCGTGACTGCGTGCCCGACCAACGTGTTCGACGCGGTGCCGAACGGAGTTCCAGTGATTGCCCGACAGGACGATTGCCAGACCTGCTTCATGTGCGAATTGTATTGTCCCGAGGACGCGCTTTTTGTCGCGCCGCTCGCCGATGGGGTCCGGTCGCAGGCAAGTGTCTTGGCCGATCCGGTGACGATGGGCGCTTATCGCAGCGCGGTTGGTTGGGCACGCGGCGAGCGGTCCACTGCGGATCAGGACGCGAGCTATGAGCTGCTGATCCGGGCGCGCTGAAAGCCTCGTAAGCAGCCAGGGGCGGATGATTTCTGTCACGCCTCTGAGTCAGAGCGGACTCACTGGCGTGCATGAAGGTGCCTCTCGTGATCAAATGCAGCTTTCACGGAGGCACACATGGTCGCTGAAGGTCAACAAAAGGGTAACGGCAACGGTGGCGCGGTCAAACGGTATGCGGTTCGAGACTTCTTCCGCAGGCCAGACAAGCATTCGTTCACAATCGCTCCCGATGGCCTGCACCTGTCCTTTCTTGCGCGGCGCTCCGGCCGCCAGAACATATTCGTGCAGGGGATCGATGTTGACGGCGCTCCGATAGGCGAGCCGCGCCCCTTGACCGACGAGACAGAACGCGACGTGCCAGGCCACGCATGGAAGGGCAAGGATCAGATTCTGTTCGTCAAAGATTTTGGAGGCGACGAGAACTTCCACGTTCTTTCGGTCCCGATCGACGGCGGCGAGCCGCGCGATCTGACGCCGTTTGATGGCGTCAAGGCCAGCATTGTCGATGTCCTCAGGGACGACGACCGCCACGTGCTGATCCAGATGAATCGTCGCGATCCGCAGGTCTTCGACGTTTTTCGAGTAGACGTCATCACGGGCGAACTGACCCCGATCGCTGAGAATCCTGGCAATGTCATGGACTGGATGACAGATCACGAAGGGCGGTTGCGCGTCGCGATCGCGTCAGATGGTGTCAACAAAACGCTGCTCTACCGTGACGTCGAGGCGGACCCTTTCCGGGCTATTCTGACAACGAACTTCCGTGAAACTGTCTCGCCGTTGTTCTTTACGTTCGATGACAAACGGCTTTACGTTTTGTCGAATAGAAGACGCGACAAAGCCGCAATTTTCGAATTCGATCCCCAGACGGGCGAAGAGGGAGCGTTGCTGTTCGAGACCACGCATGTCGACGTGAACGGACTCACGTATTCGAAACATCGGCGCGTGCTGACCTCTGCGTCATATGTCGACGATCGGGTTCATCGCCATTTCTTCGACGACTTTGCTCGAGACGTCAGGGCTGATCTCGAGCGACAGTTGCCGGATCAGGAAATTACTATCGCGAGCAAAACGCGCGACGAGTCGCGCGTGATCGTGCACGCCGCAAGCGACCGGTCGGCCGGCTCGGTATGGATCTACGACATCGAGCGCCGGCACCTTGCCAAGCTTGCCGACATGACGCCCTGGCTCGACCCTGCCGACATGGCGCCAATGCTGCCGATTCGCTTTAAGGCACGCGACGGCTTGCAGCTCAACGGATATTTGACGTTGCCCGCGGGATTCGAGCTAGGGCAGGAATTCGCCAAGCCCTTGCCGCTGGTCGTCAATCCACATGGCGGTCCTTGGGCGAGAGACGTCTGGGGTTTCAATGTCGAAACACAACTGCTTGCGAACCGCGGTTATGCGGTGCTGCAGCTCAATTTCCGGGGCTCGACGGGATATGGCCGCGCTTTCTGGGAAGCTAGCTTCGGGCAATGGGGGCGCGCGATGCAGAATGATATCGACGACGGCGTCGACTGGCTCGTGTCCCAAGGTGTGGTCGACCCAGCGCGCGTCGGGATCTACGGCGCAAGTTATGGTGGCTACGCGACACTTGCGGGCGTTGCGTTTACGCCGGATCGATACGCAGCTGCCGTCGACTATGTCGGCGTATCGAACCTCTTCACTTTGCTCGAATCGATGCCTCCGTATTGGAAGCCGATGCGCGACATGCTGTACGAGATGATCGGCAACCCACAGACCGAAGAAGGGAAGCGGGTACTGCACGATGCGTCGCCGCTGTTCTTCGTGGACCGGATCGTGACACCGCTCTTTGTCGCGCAAGGCGCCAACGATCCGCGAGTCAAACAGGCCGAGAGCGATCAGATCGTCAACGCT
>Ga0209901_1000913_pt1 | contig 10146 bp, 7 predicted proteins | sample OrgsoiDNA_201058_FD_185806 | JGI IMG/M metagenome (GOLD analysis project Ga0209901, IMG submission 185806) | Permafrost soil microbial communities from the Arctic, to analyse light accelerated degradation of dissolved organic matter (DOM) -... | ecosystem: Environmental > Terrestrial > Soil >...
GGCGCGATATCTTCGTGTTTGTTTTTCTCAGTTTTTTCCTGCTGCTGGCCAGTTTTTTTCATACCCAGGGCATCGCTGCCGCCGTCTGGATGCTGGCCACCGTCGTGATGCTGCTGGCGGGATTATTGTCGTCCCAGTACGGCGCCGTGCAAGCGCCACTGTGGCAGCGTTTGCGCTTGCTGGGGCAGATGCTGGCCATCATTATCCCATTTTCAGTGCTGCTGTTTTTTACCGTGCCGCGCCTGAGCGGCCCGCTGTGGGGCGCCGCCCATGACGGGGAACAGGCGCACACGGGATTGAGCGACAGCATGTCACCTGGTACGGTCGCCAGCCTGGCCCTGTCTGGCGAGACGGTGCTGACGGCGCGTTTCAGCACGCCAGTCCCGCCGCAGGATCAGTTGTACTGGCGTGGCCTGGTGCTGAACGATTACGATGGCGCCAGCTGGACCCGCGGCACAGAACCTGTCAGCGCCGGCAAGGCCGACATCGCGCTCGATGGCGCGCGCAGCGATTACGCTGTCAACCTGCAGCCCAGCGGCCAGCGCCGCATTCTGGTACTCGACCTGCCCCGCTCGATCGAACGCCTGGCCGGCAATCCCTACCTGGTGTCGCCGGCGCTGGAAGTGTCGACCGTGCGTCCCATCGATGCGCCCGTGCGCTACCGGGCCAGTTCCAGCATGGGCTACCAGTTGCAAACCAGGCTACCAGCGGTGCAGCAGCAGCGATGGCTGCAACTGCCGGCAGGTTTCAATCCGCGCAGCCTGGTCTGGGCGCGGCAATTACGCGGCAGCGGCGCGCAACAATTGCCGCCCGAGGCAGCGATCGAAGCCGTGCTCGCGTACTTTCGGCAAGCACCATTCCGCTACACCTTGCAGCCGCCCTTGCTGGGCCGCGATGGCGTCGATGATTTTCTGTTCCGCACCCAGGCGGGCTTCTGCGAACACTATGCAGGCAGCTTTACGGTGCTGATGCGCGCCATGGGCATACCCGCCCGCGTGGTGACTGGCTACCAGGGCGGCGAACGCCATGCCGATGGCAGCTTGACCCTGCGCCAGTCCGACGCGCATGCCTGGAGCGAAGTCTGGCTGGCAGGGCGCGGCTGGGTGCGTATCGATCCTACCAGCGCGGTGGCGCCGCTGCGCACCGAACGCAATCTCGATGCAGCGTTGCCGCCTACCGTAGCAAGCTGGCGCACGCTGATCGGCCTCGATGGCGATAGCGGCGGCACGGTCGATGCCTGGCGCAGCCAGTGGCAACGCGTCGAACAGGGCTGGAAAAGCTGGGTGCTCGATTACACGCCGCAGCGCCAGCGCGATGCGCTCGCTGCGGCCAGGTCGCTCTCACCCAGTACCATTGCGATCATCTGCGCTCTGCTGGCCAGCATGTCCGCACTGGCAGGATGGCTGATGCATAGGCGGCAAACTGCGCACATCGATCCACTGAGCGCGCTCGACGCGCTATATGCGCAATTTTGCCGCCAGCAGGCACGCCGCGGCTGCAGCCGTGCGCCGCATGAAGGCCCGCACGGTTATGCTGCCCGCCTGGCCGCTACCACCGCGACACCCGAGGCGCACGCCGCCATGGCACGCTTCCTGGCAATCTATGCCGCGATGAAGTATGGTAATGCCAGTCTGGATGAACAAACCCGTGCGCAGCACACCTTGCGCCGCCTGCTAACCCAATGCCGATGAGACGCTCCTTGCTACCGATCAAATACGCTCCCCTGTCCCTACTGTTCTCGCTCCCATTGTTACTGTCCGGCGTGTGCAGCACCGCCTACGCCGCTGAAAACAGCAATATCTCGGCCGCCGACCGCGCCCAGGCACTGCGCGCAGCCAAGGCGCAAGCCGCCAAGAAGTCCTCCCCGAAAACGGTGGCGCAAAAAGCCCCCGCCAAATTCGACTTCGAAGGCGATGATGTCAACTACGCCAACTGGAAAGAAGTGCGCAGCTTCCTCGACGACATAGCGGCCAGGGACGGATTCGACCGGGCAGCACTCGACGACCTGATCAGCAAGGTGCGTTATGTCGATACGGCCGTACAACTGATGAAACCAGCGCCGCCAGGCAAGCCGAAGAACTGGCAAGCCTACAGCGCCCGCTTCATCGAACCGGTACGCATCAATGCGGGCGTGAAATTCTGGAACGAGAACGCCGACGCGCTGGCGCGCGCCGAACGCGAGTACGGCGTGCCGGCCGAGATCATCGTCGGCATCATCGGCGTGGAAACTGTGTATGGCCGCAATACGGGCCGCTTCCGCGTGCTCGACGCGCTCGCTACCCTGGCGTTTTCGTATCCGGAAAGCCCGAACCGCGCCGCCCGCATGGAGTTTTTCAAAGGGGAACTGGAAAACGCGCTGCTGTTCGCGCGCAAGGATGGCATCGATCCGCTGATCTTGCTCGGCTCGTATGCGGGCGCCATCGGCCTGCCCCAATTCATGCCCAGCAGCATCATGAAATATGCGGTGGACTTCGATGGCGATAGTCACATCGACCTGCGTAATTCGACCTCCGACGCCATCGGCAGCGTGGCCAATTTCCTGGTGCAGCACGGCTGGAAACGCGACGATCCGGCCATCATCACCTATCCGGCAACTGTGTCGCCGAACCGCGCCTGGGAGAAATTTATCGGCCAGGGACTGGAGGCAAAATTCCGTCTGGAAGAGCTGCAGGCGGCCGGTGTCAGCAGCGTGGCGAACCCGCCACAAAACATGCTTTTTGGCCTGATCGACCTGCAGAATGGTTCCGAAGCAACAGAGTATAGTTTGGCAACCAATAACTTCTTTGCTATAACTCAATACAACAGAAGTTACTTTTATGCCATGTCCGTTATTGACTTGGGCAAGGCAGTTCGCCAAGCGCGCTCTCGCTAACTAAAAGTCGGTGTAAAGTTATAATATTACTTGTAAGAAAGCGTAAGCGATGTTGAAGGCCTTGCCAATCAGGCTTATGGTAGAGACGTCAACATCGTTCTTGCTCTGCTCGCCAGTCTTCGGTGCGACGGGAAATACGGCGTGGTTTTATAATTAACTTTTGTCAAAGTACAATTTTTGATCTATCATAGAGGATAGCAAAGAGTAAATAGGCGTTGCAAATCGACAACGCCTACCAAGTACAAAGCACGATACAGATACTTTCCTGCAAGAAACTGAATCGTGCTGTACAATTGTGTATATATTACGAAAACTGTATCCCGGATCTACCATGTGTGAAATCGTTCCTTTTAGTAAAGAATGAACATGAACGCAGCAAGAGCGAGCTCCGAGTGTTTTTACTTTGCAGTGCAACTACAGAAGGAACAAATAACATCATGACAAATCAAGTCGGCATTGATATGAACAGCGATTCGGATTCCGATGATCTGCTGCAATACAACCCAAACAGATTGCTCGATACCCTGATCGAAAACCTGCGCCTAAAAAATGACGCAGCCCTGTCCCGCGCGCTGGAAGTAGCGCCACCAGTCATCAGCAAAATCCGCCACCACCGCCTGCCGGTCGGCGCATCGCTGTTGATCCGCATGCACGAAGTCAGCGATCTGAGCATTCGTGACCTGCGCTACCTGATGGGTGACCGTCGCAACAAATTCCGCATCAGCGACAAGCAATTCAAGCCTAAAGAAGGCGAAACGCCACAAGGCTGATCCTGCCAGTTAGCAGGTTTTCCCTCCCCAGTTCCGGGGAGGGGGTATTTCACTGGCCGTCCTGGCCAAGCAAATTCCCCCGTTTTATCCTCTATTTAAAAACGCTCTGTAAAGCGCGACGCACAGCAGTTTTAGGCTGGAAACACGCCGGTCGACAGATAACGATCTCCGCGGTCGCAGACGACAAACACGATCGTTGCATTTTCCACGGTCTGCGAAATGCGTAGCGCGATTTCGCATGCACCGGCTGCCGATATACCGCAAAACAAGCCCTCTTCCGCCGCCAGGCTACGCGCCATGCGTTCGGCCACGCCCTGGCTCACGTATTCGATCTGGTCCACCCGCGCCTTGTCATAGATTTTCGGCAAATATGCTTCCGGCCATTTGCGGATGCCGGGGATTTGCGAACCTTCCTCGGGCTGGGCGCCGATGATCTGGATGGCAGGGTTCTGTTCTTTCAGGTAGCGCGATACGCCCATGATGGTGCCCGTGGTGCCCATGGCGCTGACGAAGTGCGTCACGCGCCCTTGCGTATCGCGCCAGATTTCCGGTCCCGTGGTTTCATGGTGGGCGCGCGAATTGTCTTCATTGGCGAACTGGTCGAGGATCACGCCACGGCCATCTTTCTGCATCTGCTCAGCCAGGTCGCGCGCATATTCCATGCCGCCCGTCTTCGGCGTGAGCAAGATGTCGGCGCCATAGGCAGCCATGCTCTGGCGCCGTTCCACGCTCAGGTTATCTGGCATCAGCAGCAGCATTTTGTAGCCGCGCAGGGCGGCAGCCATGGCCAGCGCGATGCCGGTATTGCCGCTGGTCGCTTCGATCAGGGTATCGCCTGGCTTGATGAGACCGCGCTCTTCAGCGCGCTTGAGCATGGACATGGCGGCGCGGTCTTTCACGGAACCGGCCGGATTATTGCCTTCCAGCTTGCCGAGGATGACGTTGTTGCGCGCAATTGCATCGGCCCCAGGCAGGCGCGTCAATTGCACCAGCGGGGTATTGCCTATCGTATCTTCAAGTGTCTTGTAAGCCATCGTATCTTCGAGTCTGTCTGAGTAAGTGCAAATAAGTGCAAGTAAGTGCAACAAAGGCCCATTCTAATATGAGATGCCAGCCTGTGTACGGCTAATCAAGGGGCACGGCCGGTGCGCCAGCGGGCAAAACGGCCACGCTGCAAGCCGCCTGAGGCCGCATTTTTGCTGTTTTACGGGTGGCGGCGGGTACAATCGCCACACGGCGCGCGCGCATGCGCTAGACTCGCCTCAGTTAGTTATTTTAGTTATTTGCTTATTCGCTTAACGGACTTGCCATGGCCAGCAACACACCTGAATTCATCCCTGAATCCTCCCCCGAAGACGCGATCTCGCCGCGCGCGGCCGAACTGGCCAACCGCCGCCACCAGATCTGGCCGATTTTCAGCGCCGCCGAACTGCGCCGCCTGGAACGCTTCGGCCACCGCGCCTGCTACGCCGATGGCGCCAGCATGTTCAAGGCCGGCAGCAGCGACTTCGGCATGCTGGTCATCCTGTCTGGCAAGGTGGCCATCAGCCGCCACGAAGGCCTGGGCAAGACCTCGCCGATGAGCGAATTGACACCCGGCCAGTTTGTTGCCGAAGTGGCGCAACTATCGGGCCGGCCGGCCCTAGTCAACGGCCACGCGGTGGGCAACGTGGAAGTACTGATCATCAGTTCGGAATCGCTGCGCGCGCTGGTGGTGGCCGAGGCGGAACTGGGCGAGCGCATCGTGCGCGCCCTGATACTGCGCCGGGTCGGCCTGATCGAAGTCAATTCGGGCGGCCCGGTGCTGGTCGGCCCGCGCGGCAATGGCAATCTGTTCCACATGCAAAGTTTCTTGTCGAGCAATGGCCATCCGCACACGGTACTCGATCCGGCCCAGGATGAAGCCGCCGCTGCGCTGGTCGAGCGTTACCAGGGCACGCCGCCGGAATGGCCGCTGGTGGTTTGTCCCGATGGCAATGTCATGAAAAACCCCAGCCACGCGGAACTGGGGCGCTGCCTGGGCATGCTGCCCGATTTATCGGGCGACCGCATCTTCGACGTGCTGGTGGTGGGCGCAGGACCATCAGGCCTGGCCACGGCCGTGTATGCGGCGTCGGAAGGCTTGTCCGTGCTGGCGCTGGAACAACGGGCGTATGGCGGCCAGGCAGGCGCCAGCGCGCGCATCGAAAATTACCTGGGCTTTCCGACCGGTATCTCGGGCCGCGCCCTGGCCGGCCGCGCCTTTGTGCAGGCACAGAAATTCGGCGTCGAAATCGCCACCCCGGCCAGCGCCGCCAAATTGCAATGCGACAGCTGGCCGCTGCGCCTGACCTTGAGCGACGGCACCACAGTACGCGCCCGCACGGTGGTGCTGTCGTGCGGCGCGCGCTACCGCCGCCCGTCGCTGGCCAACCTGAAAACCTATGAGGGACGGGGCGTGTATTACTGGGCTTCGCCGATCGAGGCCAAGCTGTGCAAGCAGGAAGAAATCGTACTGGTGGGCGGTGGCAACTCGGCGGGCCAGGCGGCGGTGTTCCTGTCCGGTCACGCCAATAAGGTACATGTGGTGATACGCGGCCCCAGCCTGGCGGCCAGCATGTCGAGCTACCTGATCGACCGCATCGCCGCCACGGCCAACATCAGCGTGCACGCGCACACGGAAATCATCGCGCTCGAAGGCGACGACGACGGCTTGACGAGCGTGCGCTGGCGCAACAACCAGACGGGCAAGGAAGACGATTACGCCGTGCGCCGCGTCTTCCTGTTCGTTGGCGCCGATCCGAACACGGACTGGCTGCACGGCTGCGCCGTGGCCGTCGATGAACAGGGTTTTATCCGCACGGGCTTTGACGTCACGCGCGAGGAATGCCGCGCCCGCATCCGCGCCGGCGACACCCGCGACGACAACTTGCCGGAACGGGCCGCGCTGGAAACCAGTGTGCCCGGCGTCTTCGCCATCGGCGACGTGCGCGCCGGTTCCACCAAGCGCGTGGCGGCCGCCGTGGGCGAGGGAGCAGCCGTGGTTTCCCAAATCCACGGCTTCCTGGCAAAACTGCCTGCAGGCATCGCCTGACGGATTAACGCAGCGGCGTCGGGTAGGTGGCAACGCTGACGTTGCCATCCTTGTCGATCGCCTGGACGCCAAAGAAATAGTTATCTTTCGATAGCTTGATCTTCGCTTGCGTGACATTGCCCACGTCTTGCGCGCCTTGCCACTGGTCGGCCGTGGTGGCACGCCAGACGACGCGGTAGCCGGCCAGGTCCGGTTCCGTGTTCGGCTGCCAGACCAGTGAAGTGTCGTTTTCCAGCTGTGCCGTGCGCACCTGCACGCCGGCGGGTGCGGCTGGCGCCAGGGCCAGCGAGGCCAGCGCCGCCGCATTTACGCGGGCCACCTTGGCCACGTAGTCATAATCGACGAATTGCGGCAAGTCGCCATACTGCTTGCCACCTTCCTCGCGCACATTCTGGTGCTGGTGCGCAAAATCCTCGTGCGGTTCCGTAAAACGCAGGGCGGCATAGCCTTGCGCCAGGAAAGGCATATGGTCGCCGCCGCGCAGATAGCGGTCGGTGCGCTGGATCACATTAACCTGGAAACCGGGTACATAGCGCTCGCCCACCTGCTTCACGTGGCGCGCCAGCTGGCGCGAGATCGAGTCGTTTTCGCCCCCCGTCGCCACCAGGCCGCGCACGCCATCGCTCATTTCCTTCACTGCCGGGATGCCTTCGGCAAACAGGCGCACCTGGCCGCCATCGACGGTGCCGTCGTCGGCGCGTGAACTGCCGATGATGTCATTGTTGAGCATGCCGGCAATATTGAGTTTTTTCAATTTCGCCTGTTCCGCCCAGTGGCCCGAACCGAGCAAGCCCTGCTCTTCGGCGGCCACCGTCATGAACACCAGCGTGGCGTCAAATTTGTATTGCGCCATCACGCACGCCATTTCGATCACGGCCGCAGTGCCCGAGGCATCGTCATTGGCGCCGGGGGCGTCGCTGGTGGCGTCCATCACGTCGGTGGCGCGCGAGTCGTAGTGGACACTCACTACATAGATGCGCTCGGCCGATTGCGGCTGGCTGCCCGGCAAGGTCGCCACCACATTGACAATTTCCGTGGGACGGGAAATACGCTTCGAAACCGGTGCGATATGGCTGTCGAAAGCTACCTGCAGGCGTCCGCCTGCCTGAGCGCCGCAGCGCTCCAGTTCCGCCTTGATCCAGCGCCGCGCGGCACCGATGCCCTGCGTGTCGGACACGGTATCGGACATGGTGTGGCGCGTCTGGAAACTGACCAGCTTGCGCACATGCGCCCCGATGCGCTGCGGCGAAATGCCGGCCACGATCTGGGCAATTTCGGGCTGCAGCTGGTCCGCCGCCGGCGCCGCCACCACACCAGACGACAGCAAGGCCGCCGTCATTCCTGTCAACATACGTAACATGTACTGCTCTCCTGATCGTTGTTAGCTGGACATTCTCGCATTTCCAGCAATAGCCGCGTGGCAGAGATCCGCTGAACATGCTTTTTGATGCCATAAAGCAACGCGCCACAGGAATTGAATAGCAAAACGGTAAACTTGAAAAACTTATCAATATTAAATTTCTGTTGTTTTCAAGATATTTCACATGCTCTTTTTTAAACGCTGCTATAATCTGACCAAGAAGACATAATAGTTGTCACATAAATACGAAATACACAGAATCCGGTTCGCTCACCTTACATAGTGCCGAATCATGCCGTTGGCCAAAAAGCTCGCCGACAGTCTGTTACTCAACCTGTCTATATTGGAGCTTTTCATGCGTAAATCTACTCTGCTGGCATTGGCCGCACTGGCATTCTTCAGCGCATCGGCTGCTCAAGCCGATAGCGTCAATCTCGTCAAAAACGGCGATTTCGAACAAACCACCAACGGCACCTCGAAGCAATTGTCGCAAAACGGTGACACCAGCGCCAACCGCACGCAACTGACCGACTGGTCGACCCAGGGCTACAACTTCGTTTTTGGTCCAAACACGGCCGACACCACGGGCTCGAACGGCCTGACCTTGTGGGGTCCGAATTCCTATAATGGCCGTGGCCCGCAAAACGGCCTGACCAATAGCCCAACGGGCGGCAATTTCGTCGCCGCCGACTGGGATTATTTCCCTGCGCCTATCACCCAACAAGTGAGCGGCCTGGTCGCCGGTCAATCGTACACCCTGAGCTTCTCGTATGCAGCCGCGCAGCAAGTGGGCTTCACGGGCGCCAATCCGATCAATTACTGGGATGTGTCGCTGGGTAATCAATCGCAGCAAACCACCGTACTGAGCAACGCCAGCCAGGGCTTCACGGGCTGGAACCAGGCCAGCATGACGTTCACGGCCAACAGCAGCAGCGAATTGCTGTCCTTCATGGCCAAAGGCGGCCCGACGGGCGCGCCACCATTCATGCTGCTCGACGGCGTATCGCTGGTGTCGGCCGTGCCGGAACCATCGACCTGGGGCATGCTGCTGGGCGGCCTGGGCTTGCTGGGCTTTATGGTGCGCCGCCGCCGTCACAACGCAGCCTGATCATCTGCTGTATTGATAAGATCCGGACCGGCCTTGCCCGTCCGGATTTTTTACATCTACCGTCCCTTATCCTGCCATGAGCTTGCTGCAATCGATACAACAACACTTGCCCGGCCTGGCCGTGGATGTGGTGCGCCTGAGCCTGTGGCTGGTGCTGCTGACCTTGTTATTTGTGCCGCTGGAACGCTTTTTCGGCCAGCGCCACGCGGGGCGCTCCAAAGCCGAACTGTTCAGTGACCTGGGCTTTTATTTCCTTAGCAGCCTGCTGCCGGCCATCTTGCTGGCCATGCCGCTGGCGCTAATCGCGGTAGCCGGACAACGGCTGCTGCCCGACGCGATTCCCGCCACGCTGGCCGACTTGCCGCTGTGGGCCAAGCTGCTGCTGGGCTTGCTAATCGGCGAAGTCGGCACTTACTGGGGGCATAGGCTCAGCCATGAAATTGCGTGGCTATGGCGTTTTCACGCCGTCCACCACAGCACCGAACACTTGTATTTTCTGGCCAATACGCGCACCCATCCGGTCGACATGATCGTCACGCGCTTGTTCGGCTTGACGCCTTTATATCTGCTGGGCCTGGCCGGCCCTGGCGCGGCCGGCAGCGCGGCGCCCGTGCTGCTGTTGCTGGTCGGCACCGTGTGGGGCTTCTTTATCCACGCCAATCTGCGCTGGCGCTTCGGCCCGCTGGAGTGGCTGGTGGCCACGCCCGCCTTTCATCACTGGCACCACAGCAAGTACGACCATATCAACCGCAACTATGCGTCCACCCTGCCGGTGCTGGATCGCCTCTTCGGCACCCATCATTTGCCGCGTGAATGGCCCAGCGCCTGCGGTATCGAAGCAACAATGCCCGTCAGCCTTGCTGGCCAGTTGCTCGCGCCCTGGCGCCCCGCGCCTGCCACAGTCCCGGCAGCAAACAAAGCAGAGTCAGCAAACTAAGCACCAGCAATAGCCACAATGCCGCT
>Ga0209901_1000914_pt1 | contig 10144 bp, 8 predicted proteins | sample OrgsoiDNA_201058_FD_185806 | JGI IMG/M metagenome (GOLD analysis project Ga0209901, IMG submission 185806) | Permafrost soil microbial communities from the Arctic, to analyse light accelerated degradation of dissolved organic matter (DOM) -... | ecosystem: Environmental > Terrestrial > Soil >...
GTTCGTCTCCCCGGAAGGCCCGCCAGAACCCTATTAGCACCAAAGCAATGTCTCGTCGATGCCTGATCACACTTCCAAATGCACCGCGCTCCGCCGCTAGGGCTGCCTCGCGCTCGAGCCAGTCTACCGCTTGTTCCAGGTGAAGTAGCAGGAGAGGGGCAGCTTGTTTCTCCTGGGCCGGATGCAATGTCCGTATGCCCTTGATCATCTGCTTAACGGTCGGCGTCTTCGTGGGATCAGGGAATCCCTGCGTGATGTGCCACTGAGCCAACGCGGCCAGGCGCTGTTTCAGCGTGCTGATGGCAAGCTTATCCGCGTACTCCGCAAGGTAACGCACGATGCCATCTCCGGTCGCCGGCAGAAACCCGCCCCAGGTCACTTCGAAGTGTTCCACCGCCGCGCGGTAACTGCGCCGGGTGTTTTCCCGCGTGCCGGCCTGCAGGTAACGATCCGCCTTGTTCATCTCGACCCTTCTGCGCCAAACGTACCTTTCCGACCTCGGAAAAGGCCAAAACCAGTTCTATGATGCGATAACGCTCGATTATTTTATCAAAGAATCACCCTTATATTGTTCTTTTTTTGCTGCGAAGATGCTATGTATATACGTGGTATGTAGAACAGTACGAAATCGTAGGAGAGAAAATGGCACGCGGCGGAATTAATAAGGCGATTGTCCAAAAAGCGCGGCAATCACTGGTTGCTCGGGGAGAGAACCCGAGCATCGACGCCGTGCGCATCGAGTTGGGAAATACCGGCTCAAAGACAACTATTCACCGTTATCTGAAGGAGATCGAAGAATTTGACCCTAGGCCTCGGGCCTCTAGAGAGCGGCTGAGTGATGAATTAACCGAGCTTGTTGCCGGCCTGTTAGAGCGCATGACGGAGGAGGGAAGCGAAGCTCTTGCGCACGCCCAGGCGCGTTTCGACGAGCAGCGAATCGAGCTGGAGCAAAAGCTAGACGGCTTGAGTGCCGAACTCGCCTCATTGCAGCGTGACGTGGATAGCCAGAAAGGAGCGTTAGCGCTTCAAGCGGATGAGTTGCAGATTTGTCAGAACAGCCTGCAAGCCGAGCTCACCCGCAATGCACGCCTGGGCCAAAATTGCAGTGACTTGGAAATTCGCGTGCAGGAGAAGGATGAGCAGATCCGCTCTCTGGAAGAGAAACACCTTCATTCCCGAGGCGCTTTGGAGCATTACCGCAATGCAGTCAAGGAACAGCGAGATCAGGAACAGCAACGGCACGAAGGACAGGTGCAGCAGGTTCAAGTTGAGCTGCGCCAACTTCAGCAGACGTTGATGGTCAAGCAGGACGAACTGACTCGACTGAACAGAGATAACGAGCGCTTGCTCAGTGAGGCTCGACAGCAGGCCAAAGCTGCGGCGACGCATGAAAATGCGGCGGTTCGATTGACCGGTGAGATTGCCGACATGAAGACAGCAGTTGCCAAGGCAGACGGGGCGAAAGAAGCGCTTCAGGAGCAACTGATCATGTCGCGCGCGGAATCCAAGCGGTTAGAGGAGGGCCTTTCACGGGCAAGTGCGCAATTGGTCGAAGCCACGAGGTTGTCGTTGCACTATTCAGCGGAGCTCACTCAGCTACGACAAGCCGCGGGTCATCCGCACACTGACAATGAAAGCTCCACGAGATAAGGCCAGAGGAGAGTTAAATTGATCACATTTGACGCGGTGTGCCGCGGTTCGGTTGCAAGCACTCTTGACCTCAAATATGCGCATGAGCGCCTAAGTCAGATGGTTTTTTCGGACGATTGTTCGGGGCGACTGAAGCGCGCCGGGCGACTCAAGTCTCAAGCGAAGAAGGTGGCGCCCAAAATGAGCAGGGGGAGTCTTGATGCGTATAAGGGTAAAGAAACGCCGCTGTGAATTTCTAGGTATTGTTTTGAGTTGCATACTAAGTAAACATTCCGCGTTCACTTGCACAGCGCTGTAACTGTAAGCGACCATCACATATCAGCGATGGCAATTGGGCATAAATTGCGACGGCGACAGGCCGTACTGGGGCGATTTCCGCCAGTGGCGTCAGCCTGGATCCCCCATCCTAGAGAGATCGTTCGGGCCGGCCACCAAATGAAAGGCGTTTCACGCCTAGCCCGCAAGCCTCGTGAAAATTCTCTTACATCGACTTGATCGAAACCACTTTCACAAATCGGAATTTTTTCTTGGCCGCCCTAGTAGCTTCTTGCTCGGCTAGGAGGGTACTTAGCGTATCGGCCTCATGGACCATCTCGTGCGTCTCGCCTTCAAATTCATTACCCACTCGAAGCGTGACTCTCAGCCTGGGTGTAAATGTTTTCGCGACTTTCTTTTTCTCTGCCACTTTCGCCGGCTGCGTGATCACGATATCCGAGACAGGCTTTTGCACTGGAGGCTCACTGCATTGTGGAGCTTGCTCGCTACCACCGAACAGAGCCCGGCGCATTTCTTCTTCAGTTAAATCTGGATTCATGCCAATTCTCAGAGGGGTGTTATGAGTTGCTACTGCGATTCTATCAGCATGGCGAATTTATTCAGTCGAGAGTCCCGTCTGCTCAGGTCTAATCCCTTGCAACCACGGCTGGAGGATTTAGGTTCGCCATTTATCGATACGACTACGTGAGGCCGAACCACTGCTGACTGGGGCGACGGATAGCACACGTAACTTTTGACGTGTTCATACCAGCCGCGACTTGCCGCTCCCGACTTTCCTTCAGGGGGAGCCTCCATAATCGAAGGACCAACACCCAAACAGACATTCGAGAAAGGCAGAAATTGGCTAATTTTTGCCTGTCGCCACTGCTATCGCTGGGTCGAAAGGTGCCTGTCAGGAAGGGCTGCAACCGCCCCAAGCAAACACTGTGGCGTCAATGTTGCTGCATCGAACGGTTCAATAGGTCGGCTCGCAAGCTGTATGCTGACGTGTTGATTCAAGTCATAGGTAGAGGGCAGCAATGAAGATCACGGGAAGAGTCGAGAACGAGACAGTCATTGACGTCTTGTGTGATGCATGCAGCAGTTCCACGCGTTCTGAGAATGGCGGACTTCAATACGCCAGCCTCCACGCTCACTGGGGTTATGGCACCAGACATGACGGCGAGCGGTATGAGCTGCATCTCTGTGAGGACTGCTTCTTCAAGACTATTGCTTACCTCAAGCAGGAACGGCGGACCGAGAATTTGTTCAGCGACACAGCTGCTGACGCCCCTGATGATTTTGGCTTGGTCGCAAGGGACGATTTCTTCGGAGACGAGGGGAATCGTTAGGCCGTCCATTGTTTATCCGTCCGCGTACCACTCCCGAACAACAAGCACTTAGGGAAAGCGTCTGCTCTTGGCCGTTTCTGCCTGCGGTGACCGACTGAAAACGGCCAGAAGCGGTCAGTCATTTGTCTAAAAGATTGCGGCAGTGAAACGGGATAATTACACCTGCTTTCTAAGATCGCATACCCATCCAGATTACCGCTTCAGTCCATGCAGTCACCATCGGTGTCAGTACCCTAAACCAGGGATCGCGCACATCAATCTGCACTGCTGAGTGGTCATGATGGTGCTGCTCCTCCTCCACAATCGAAGTAATGGCCGCCACCGCGTGGAGATCGATATTGCCCAGCACATCAAGTTGATGAGCCAGGTGCTTAAGCACCACACTTTCAACCGCGACGGTAGTGGCGACAATTGCTTTGCGGCCACAGATGCCAGTAACCAGACCCAACGCCAGACCGCCGATGCCACACAACCAATAACTACGGCAGCGGGGATAATTGCGACGTTGCAGCTCCTCCTGAAAAACCGTCCGATGGCGGCGCTCGTGGGAGAGGAACTCCTTAAGTTCATCCACCATGCCCGGGACGAAAAGCCGGGCCATAAACAACTGTCCGCTGTAGATACAGATCGCACCATGCTCGCCCGCATGGTCGACCTTCATCATGCGGTTGCCGAGGTCTTCGCCCTTAGCCGTATAGTCTGGTGAATTCACATTGAGATTTCTTGTTCGAGGGGCTTGGTCATCGGGCCTGTCCTTGCTCTTGAGCCAGCATCGTGCTGTAACGCCAAGCAGATAAGCAAGTGAGTTCACAGGGCGGTCCCTCACCATCGTCGATTTGGCCGATCTTTAAGCAGCTGACAGACCGCTTTGGGCGTTCTCTGCCTGTCACAAAGGACAGCAGTCGACCCATGGCGGTCACTCATGATGTAGCGACGGCAATAGACATCTGCCTCAACGCTGGAATGGCCAAATGTCCTAAACTCGCTTCCTCCCAATCAACCAAGGAAGCGTCAATGGGCATGCAAGGAAAAGACCGTCAGATCGACAACATTGAGTTCAATGTCGTTGACATCGATCGAAGCAAGACCTTCTACGGAAGCATATTCGGCTGGAGTTTCGTTGACTACGGCCCGACTTATACCGAGTTCAGCGACGGACGCATGAGTGGTGGATTCACTACAGGAGAGTCAGTGCGAACGGGTGGGCCTTTGATCATCCTATATGCGGATGATCTTGAGCAAACCCAGCTAAGGATCAAATCAGCGGGTGCGACCATTAGTCGTGAAGTTTTTTCGTTTCCGGGTGGTCGCCGTTTCCACTTCATCGACCCTGATGGCTATGAGCTAGCCGTGTGGTCGACCTCTCCTTGATATCGAGGCGAGCCCTCAACGTTACGGCTGCAACGCTTTAGGGCGGCAGCAATGTCTCCGACATTACAGAAACAGCCAAGGATCACTGTTGTTTTGTAATGTCGGCTCTTGGCCGAACTCTGCCCTTCATGAAGGGCTGCTTTGGGTCGTTCTCTGTCGCTCACAATGGGCTGGAGATGTACTCCACAGGTCCAGATTGGCGCTAACGTTGGCTGAGCGCGAGGAGATTTCGCGTGCAATGGTGGCAGGTAACTCGATCCGTTCCATAGCAATGCTGCTAGGGCGAGCAGCCTCTACCATTAGCCATGAGATCGAAGGGTGTTACCGAACTAATCAAGCTGATCAGGCTGCCTGGGATCGCGCCCATCGACCTAAGGTCTGCAAGCTTGTTGAGAACCGAGCGGTGGCGCAAGTTGTTGCAGACAAGCTTCAATTGCAGTGGTCACCGGAGCAAATTGCCGGCTGGCTGAAGCGAACCTACCCGGACGATACGAGTTATCAGGTGTCACACGAGACGATCTATCGCACCCTCTTCATACAGGCCCGCGGGGCTCTGAAGAAGGAGTTGCTTGAGCATTTACGGCAGACGCGAGCCATGCGTCGCTCGCGCCATCACACTCAGAAGAAAGAAAATCACGGTCGCATCACAGACGCGGTACCGACACCCAGACTCATTGCCCCGTGTACTCATTTGGTGTTGTATGTTTTTAACATTTCTTCTGAGCCGTCCCAGTTTGGAGGTGTTTTCCAATCCCTATTTTTCTTTTTTCCAATTATTACACCAGTAAGTGTGTTTTTTTCGTCATAAAAAATACGACCGTCCCAGTTGGGGCCGTCAATGAAACGCATAGATATGATTGCGTCAGGTGCCATGCATGAAAGTGCGTTTATCAGCTCTTCAAGTCCAGGCATTGCTGATGAAGTACTGTTTGCAATTTCTTTTTGAATGGTGAGCTCTTCTTTGTACGCATTGCTAGATTTTTTTATAATGTAATCGTTTTTGTAAGTGAAACTTTCTTCAGTTAATTTTTCAATCAGTTGGGCAGATTTCATCCCGTTATCTGTGAGATGAAAACTCTGCTGTAAAAAATCTAATATATTCATGGTTTAAATACCTCGATATCTCCATTGCGAGGACCTTTCATGAGGACTTCTTGCTCTCCCCAACGGTCTTCGGAAAACTGCCATGACCACTTATCCCCTTCCTTTGGGGCACCGATTTTGACTCTCAGAATAAGGCCGTCCTCTTTCGCAAACTGCCTAGCGATATCAGGTGATCTTGTCCATGAAGTATAGGGGCTGTCTCCTGAGTGTCCTCCATAATTGTGATCATCAGGGTTTACTACGCCATCAATCTTTCCGGGAGTTACCTTTCCGGAAAATGCGTCAGTTTCCGCAGGATGCCCCTTATGAACGCCGCGGTACAGATATCCTTCCTCTGGAGTGCTTGGGAGGCGAGGAAGACTCTCGTATGTTGTTTCCCGAGACTGGTTTGATTGTTTCTCGTCAGGACCGTCGCAAGGTTCGCAGCTCAGCCCCAACGGATCCACCCACCCCGTAGGGTTAGGTACGTATTGATAGTTGTTCAACCCACCCGCAAGCTTGATCGGGTCCGGCGTCAGATACCGTCCAGTGCCCGGATTGTAGTAGCGATGCCGGTTGTAATGTAAGCCCGTCTCAGCATCGAAGTATTGACCCTGGAAGCGCAGCGGGTTATCGATTTGAGCCACATCAAGAGTGGCGAGGTTGCCATAGGCACGGTATTTCGCCGACCACATGATCTCGCCGCTGTAGTCGGTGAGTTCCTGAGGAGTGCCAAGGTGGTCAAGTTGGTAGTAGAACGGCTCAGCTTTGAGCGGGCCTTCGCCATCGAGCATTGCCAACGGTCGGAAGCTGCCCGGCTCGTAGATGTAGCTGCGATAGCGATTGTTGGCGCTTTCGGCAATGAGGCGTTCGCCTTGCCACAGGAACTCTGTGGTTTGGCCGTCGACGGTTTTGGCTATACGGCGACCGAAGGCATCGTATTTGTAGCTTGCAACGCTGCCGCCAGGAAGGCTAACGCCGACCAATCGATGCTGGCAGTCGTAACTGTATTCGGTGACGAGCTTTTGTCCTGTTCCGCGGCGCTCACGGCTCAAATTGCCAAAGGCGTCGTAGTCGTAATGTCGATCGCCCTGCATCAGCAAACGGTTGCCTTTGACATTGGCCAAGTTCGCGGTGGGTTGGTTACCTTGACCTAGAAGGTTGCCCGCCGGGTCGTGGGCAAAACTTTCCGGGGTGGCGCCTCGAACGTTGATCAAACGGTCGAGCGGGTCGTAGTGATAACTACGATTGCCTTTCCGGCTGTCATCGATGCCGGCGAGGTTGCCGTTTGCATCGTAAGCGTAGCGACGCTGGAACAGGTTGCGGTCCTGCTGGCTAACGCTGTGAGCTTGCAGGCGGCCTTGTTCATCGTATTGGTATTGGCTGAGCAACAGACCCTGTTGACGCTGCTGTTCGCGACCTGCGCTGAACTGGTGAGTGGTCAGGCGCGAACCGTTGAGGTCGATGCTGCTCAGTTGACCGCCTTGTTGGTGGCGATAATCAAGCTTGCTGCCGTCTGGGAGGCGGCAGTGTTTCAGTTGGCCTACGGTGTCGTACTCGTAACGCAGGGTTCCCCAACCTTGGTGCTCGGTGATCAGGCGGTCTTGCAGGTCGTATTCGTAAGCGAGTGGCCAGTGGCCGTCGTCGACGTTTACAAGGCGGCCAAGGGCGTCGTAGCTGTAGTGAATTTCCTCGCCATCGGCCAGGGTTTTCACCAGCAGGCGGCCAGCGGCATCGCGCTGGTACTCGGTAATCAGCTCACTGCCGTCATCGCCGAACTCGGTTTTCTTTAGCAATTGACCGTTAAGATCGTATTCGTACGCGGTACGACGACCATCGAAACCGGTTTCCTGCTGGATGAGTCCGTTCGGGTAGTAATCGAGGTGGTAGTGCTCGCCACGTTCGTTTTCGATCTCGCTGAGCAGCAGACGTGCGTTGTCGTAGCGATAGCGCAGTTGGCTGCCATCCGGATTGATACGACGGCTGACCAAGTGCAGGTTGTCGGCATATTCGTAGCGGGTGACTCGGCCCAACTCATCGCGCTCGGCGGTGACGCGGCCGTATGGGTTGTAAGTGAACGCGCGCGTAGCGCCACCGGGCAGGGTGATTTGCGCCAGGCGGTTAGCAGCATCCCATTGGTATTGGGTGATTGCGCCGCTTTCGTCCTGACGGGTGATCTGCCGACCCAGCGCGTCGTAGCGGTACTTGCGCTGACCACCGTCCGGCAGTTGCTCTTCAAGCAGTTGCCCGAGATTGTTCCAGCCCAGTTGATGACGACTGCCATCCGGATGACGGATTTCTAGAAGACGGCCCTGGCGGTCATAGTTGTAGTGGGTTGAATTACCATCAGGGTCGATTTGTTCAGTGATATCGCCTTGGTCGTTGCGCCAATATATCCACTTCGACGGGCCACGATTCACCACCCGGACGTAGCCGTGGTAATACTCATAAGAGGTCGGGGTGTCTTCGGGTGGAATGACCGCGATCAGTCGGCCTGCTTCGTTGTATTGGTATTCGGTGACGGCGCCGAGTGGATCTTTTTCGGCGATCAGGCGGCCTTTGTCGTCGTAGGCCTTGAGGTGCTCCGCACCGTCCGGATCAACCTTGGCGACCAGTCGAGCCTTATCGTCGTGGGTGTAGACCTCTTCGCTGCCGTCAGCATTGGTAACCGTGACACTGCCTTTATCATCCCAGGCGTAATGCGCGTCCATCTGCGAGAAGCTTGCCCAGTGATGGATGCATCGCGCCGATTTACCTTCTTTTTCCCATTCCCAATAGAAACTGGCGCCGCCGGCGAGTTGCCGCTCAAGAATGACGTTCTGGTCGTTGTAGGCATAACGCTCGGCTTCGCCGGCGGCGTTTTTGGCTTCGATCAGGCGGTGTTGGGTGTCGTAGCTGTAGGTGACCAGGGTCTGGATGGTGCTCCAGGCGTCTTCGAGATTGTCGGCCGGGATGAACTGCTGGTAGTCGATGCCGACGATGTGCTTGCGATCGTATCGCACGAGAAGGGCACGACCGGCGCCGTTATCGACGCGTTTGATTCGCCCGTGAATGTCACGGGTGATGTGCAGGCGATTGCCGTAGTTGTCGCTGATGGCGATCAGCGTGGCGCCCTTGTTGTTGTAACGAAAGTGGTAGAACTGGGTACGTTCTCCGGCTTGGGTGAGGATCAGTTCTGAGGGATCATCACCAAGGAAAATCGCTGCTTCCGACAGGCTGTTGGTGATCGCCGGACGCTGCACACTCGGTAACGGGAACGTGGTGATACGGTTTTCGTGGTCGGTCCAGACCACCTCTTCATCTTTGACGTCCACCCGCTGGGCAAGTGCATGGCTCCAGCCGTAACCAAGGCCGCAATCAATTTCCGCGGCGCTGGTGCGGTAAAGGCGAGTCCACTCGAAAGGTAGCAGTCCATCGAGCTGACCATCGGTCAGCGTCAGTAGCTCTTCACCGGTAACCATGGAAACCGGGCAATTGTTGGTGCTGGTTTTCTCGGCACTGGTTGCGCTTTTTTTGTCGGGCGTTTTTGACTGGGCCGGAGCATCGCTGACCTTTTCCTTTGGCTCCAGGACGAATTGCTTTTCTGCTTTTTTTCGAGCAAATGCGGAGGCGTTTTTTTCCAGCAAGGCAGGTGTGTCGTTGGTGATTGGCAAAGGACCTTTTGCTGTTGCTGCGGTGGCTTGCTCGATTTTCAATGCAGCCTTTTTGGCGGCATCCATCGGTACGCCTTGCGCACTGGCCAACAGTGGTTTCACGGTTTCGCCGTGAGCCTTCAAGGCGTGTCCCTTACTCGCGGCCAAGAGTTTTTCCGCGAGCTCCTCTAGCATTTTTACCGCTGTGCCAGATTGGACCTTGGCCAAGGTTTTTGTACCAACACGAATCGCCAGCCCGAGACCGCCCGATAGGCAGATCCCCAGCACCACGTTGATCAGAAAGGAAGCGCCGATGGCCGTAATTACTTCCACACAGACTTGCGGCGGCAGCATGCCAACCCACGCGATAATGGCTGAGAGGTAGATGAACATCAGCGGTTCGTCGCTGAGAATCAGCAGTCCGGTGGCAATCGCTTCTTTCGATGCTGAGTAGAGTTTCTCGATTTCTTCTTCACTCAGGTACTGAAGAAGTTTTTTCACATTTTTCAGGGGGTCGGCTAATAGTTCGAACAGGCTTTTGATGTCATCCCACAGACCCAGAAGCGCTTTCTCAAGACTATCAAGTGCAGACTGCATCAATATGAGCGAGCGACCCGCCCGGTCAGTCGCCGTGTAGCTCGCCCACTGCGGCTGGAACTTACTCGACCACTCGCTTTTCAACCAGCCGTCAAGATTGCCGATGACACCCTGGTATGAGTCGTACAGCGCTTTGACGTTGCTTTCAGAAACATTAGGGAAAAAAGTGATGCGGTACATCTGACCTGGCTTGCAGCCCTTGAT
>Ga0209901_1000916_pt1 | contig 10136 bp, 9 predicted proteins | sample OrgsoiDNA_201058_FD_185806 | JGI IMG/M metagenome (GOLD analysis project Ga0209901, IMG submission 185806) | Permafrost soil microbial communities from the Arctic, to analyse light accelerated degradation of dissolved organic matter (DOM) -... | ecosystem: Environmental > Terrestrial > Soil >...
GTGGGTTATGTGGAAAAGAACCTGGGCCACTATGTCAAGAATACCGGCACCACCGACCTGGTGTTCCTGGAACTGTTCAAGTCGGACCATTTCTCGGAAGTGACGCTGTCGCAATGGCTGGCCAATACGCCGCGCCAGCTGGTGCGCGAGCATTTGCGCGTCGACGACGCCACGCTCGATGTGATCCATAAATTGAAAAACCGCCGCGACGTGATCGCGTAAGCGACGCAGCACGCATGGCGCGCCGCGTGCCTCCCTGCACGCGGCGCACTATTCTGTTTTAATCGATACCATCAGCAGCCTGAAGGGGCCTCTCATGTTCGCAGCCATCAAACGCGGCGCCAGCTATGCGCTGTCCGAGGACGCAACCACGGATACCGTCGCGGCGATGCGCGACGTGCTCGACAACCAGCGCGGCAGCCTGCGCTCCTTGCTGTCGTTCGCCGGTCCGGCGGTGGTAGCCTCGGTCGCTTACGTGGACCCTGGCAATTTCGCCACCAATATCCAGGCCGGCTCGACCTACGGCTATGAACTGCTGTGGGTAGTGCTGTTATCGAGCCTGGTGGCGATGCTGTTCCAGGCCATGTCGGCCAAACTGGGCATCGTCACCGGCCGCAACCTGGCGGAAATCTGCCGCGACGAGTTTCCCCGTCCGCTGGTGATCTTCATGTGGATAGGTTCGGAAATCGCTGCCATCGCCACCGACCTGGCCGAATTCATGGGCGGCGCGATCGGCATTTCGCTGCTGTTCGGCCTGGCCATCGGCTGGGGCCTGCTGATCACCGGCATCATCACCTTTGCCATCCTGTCGCTCGACAAGCAAGGCTTCCGGCCGCTGGAAATCGTGATCGCAGCGCTGGTCGCCGTGATCGGCCTGAGCTATCTGGCCGAGCTGCTGATTGCGCCGCCGGACTGGCAAGCCGCGATTTTTCATACCTTCGTGCCGCAGCTGCATGGTAACGACGCGCTGATGCTGGCCGTCGGCATCGTCGGCGCCACCATTATGCCGCACTCGATTTACCTGCATTCGGGCCTGACCCAGCATCGCGCAATGGCGCGCAACGACCAGCAGCGCCGCAAGCTGGTGCAGTTTTCAAACCGCGAGGTGGTGGTCGCGCTGGGATTGGCCGGCCTGGTCAATATGGCGATGGTGGCCATGTCCGCTTCGGTATTGAGCAAGACGGCGCCGGGCATCGCCGATATCGCCACCGCCTACCACACGCTGGCGCCTGCTCTGGGCGCCAGCGCGGCCACCGTGTTTCTCATTTCGCTGCTAGCGTCGGGCATTTCCAGTTCCGTGGTCGGTACCATGGCCGGTCAAAACATCATGCAGGGCTTTGTCGGCTTCAAGATACCCGTGCTGGTGCGCCGCCTGATTACGATGGTGCCGGCGGTACTGGTGTGCATGGTCAGCAATCCGATGAAGGCCATGGTCGATAGCCAGATCATCCTCAGCATCATCTTGCCCATGCCGCTGATCGCACTGGTGGTGCTGTCGTCGCGGCGCTCGGTAATGGGACGTTTTACCGCGTGCCGCAAACTGACCGTCGCAGCGGTGATCGCCACGACGGCAATCGTGGCCCTGAACTTAGCGCTTATCTGGCAGGCACTGGCTGCCTGAGGGAGCCAGTGCCCGCAAGGCGAGGTCGGGCAGCGCGTGCATGGGGTACGTGGCGCCGCCGATGCCGAGATGCCCGGCGCCCAGGCCATCACTCAGGTCATCATAATCCGGCAGCCGCTTATCCATGCTCACATGGATGCCGTCGATGCCCGAAAAATGCTGCAGCCAGGCGCCCGCCTCGGTCAACAGGAATTGGCGGAAGTCGCGCGCCGCCGGCGGCAGCGGCCGGTCTGCCCGGTGCACCACGTTCCAGTGGCGCGTCAAAGGAAAGCCTTGTACATCAAGCACTTTCAGCAAGCCGGCGCGCACTTCGGACTGCACCTCTTGCACCGCCAGCAGGCTGATGCCCATACCGGCAATCACCGATTGCTTGATCGCCTCGGCGCAGCCCAGTTCCATGAAACGGGGCGGCGCTTCCTGGTTGCGAAAGGTTTCGTCGGCCACGCCGCGGGTATCGGTGCCGCTCTCGCGCACGATCAGGCACTCGGAGGCAATCCGCGCATACGGAATATTCTGTTCGAAGGCCAATGGATGCGATGCGGCAGAAACCAGCGCGTAGGGATTGGCGCCGAAGGGCCTGGCGACGATATTGGGAGATTCCGGCGGATGCACCATCACGGCAAGATCGATCTGCTCGTCGCGCAGCATGGTGAGCAACTGGTCGCGGCTACGCACCTTCATATCCAGCTCGATCATCGTCTTGCCCTGCATGAAAGAGTGCAGCAGGTGCGGAAAAAAATGGCTGCCCGAGGTAATCATTCCCACCCGCAGACGCTGGATGCCGCCGGTCATCAGGTTTGCTAATGATTGCTCTGCCGCATTCAGATCCGCAAGTATCACCCGGCAGTGCTGCAACACCAGGCTACCGCCCTCGGTCAAGGTGATGCGCTTGCCGTGATGCTGGAACAAGGGCAAGCCAGCCTGCCCTTCCATCTGCTTGATCTGCATCGATACCGCCGGCTGCGTCAGGTGCAGGTCCTCGGCGGCGCGGGAGAAACTCAGATTGCGCGCCACACTTTCAAAAATCTTAATCTGGCGAATTGTTATGTGTCTCATATGAAGCACTATCTCCTTGACGAATCCAACAACGTCGACGAAAAATTTCAGCTCTACAACAGCCCAACTGGATGATCGATGTATTCACTGCGCCGTTCTATCCGATAACAATGCTTTGCCGCGCTGAAACACACGCAACAGCAGGTCTGTCGCCATCATTTGCAGGGCCTGGCTGCCCGGCATTGCTTGATCATATACTTATTGGAGCAAGCATTCAGGCGCCTTATTTTGTCATCAACTATTACATTAAAATATAAACATGGTTTTCATGTATTGGCCTGCCGCTGGCGTATGGTCGATCAGAAAACGCTTGAATATAGTCTTATATGAGACTATATTGGGTCCATCAATTTGAATACGATAAAAACCCATGGCCTCTCCCATCGATGAGCAAGCGGTTGGCCGCTGCAACAACACGGCCGTGCGCAAGGCGGCGCGCCATTTGACGCGCTTCTACGATGCCCATCTGTCGCGCGTCGGCTTGCGCGCCACCCAGTATGCGATTTTGAACTTGCTGGCGCAGCATGGTCCCACCACCATGGCAGCGCTGGCCGCACGCCTGACGATGGACAGGGCGACAATGGGCCACAATCTGCGCCCGCTGGAACGTGACGGCCTGATCACCATTCGCGTGGGCCAGGCGGACCGTCGCGAACGCGAAGTGGGGTTAACTGAACTGGGCGAGCAGCGCGAACGGGAAGGCCGCACCGAGTGGACTGCTGCACAAATCCTGTTTGAAGAAGAGTTCGGTCTTGAAGATGCGCTGGCCATGCGCCGTATCATGGGCCGGATCACGCGTCTGGAAATACCCGCGCTGTAAGTTGGCAAGACAGACCCCGCTGTGGCGGGGATAAACAATCCCAAATACGGGCATATAAGTCTATATTTCAAGAAAGGTTGTATGCATACTTTTTCCAGAAAATTGGCGATGGCGATCGCCTTCGCCAGCGCGCTGTGTGCGGGCACGCCGGCCTTAGCAGCATCCAACATCGACGCTAATGATATGCAAGAGATACGCGCCCTGTTCCTGCGCCAGGCGGCCGGTGCCACCGCGCATGACATCGGCGTGATCGACAGCGTGCTGGCCCACGCCGCACCGGGCCAACCTGACCCGGTCAGCTTTATCGCCCGCGCTTACCAGTTCTGGGGCCGCGCAGCGGTACTCGAGCATTTTCGTACCACCTTCCAGGGCACCTGGGTGTTCGAACCGCAACAGGACGCCATCCGGATTACACCGCTGGGCCCAGACACGGCGCAGATTTACGCGCCCACCCGCATTACCCTGGGCGCGGCCGGCCAGCCCGCCAGGCAAGAAACTTTTTTGATGTATGAGACGGCCATCCGCACGCCGCAAGGCTGGCGCATTGCCACCATGGTGCCAGTCCCGGCCCAATAAGCTTTTTTCCCTGTAAGGTGCCCTATGAAACGTCGTGATGTGATGAAACTGGCCTCGCTGGCCCTGCTTCCTGTGCTGCCTGGCCTGTCCCGGGCGGCCGATAACAATCCGGTCTTGCAATACAAGGTGCTGACCGTAAAACGGCCCGGCCTCAGCCGCGATGTGCCGCCTGGCAAGGAAGCGCTAAACTGGGTGGCCAATTCCTCGACCCTGATCTATGGCCAGCGCGAAGCGGTGCTGGTCGATACCTTTCTGACGGTGGAACAGACCCAGGGCCTGGCGGACGCGATTGTCGCCAGCGGCAAGACCTTGAGCACCATCTATATTACCCATGCCCATGGCGACCATTTCTTTGGCCTCAGCATCTTGCAGCAGCGTTTTCCAAATGTAAAAGCAGTGGCCACGCCCACGGTGGCGGCAAAGATGCTGCAGCAAATCACGCCCGACAAATTGAACAGCCGCTGGCGCAAGCTGTTCCCGAACCAGATACCCGAGATCATCACCACGGCCGAAGCCATGCAGGGCAATCAGCTGACACTCGAAGGCCAGCCCTTGAACGTTATCAATGTCGGCCATACCGATACGGATGACAGCACCTGTTTGCACGTGCCATCGATCGGCCTGGTGGTGGCGGGCGACGCCGTCTACAACGGCATCCACCCTTTCCTCAACGAATCGAACCGGCAAACCCGGCTGGAATGGCTGGCCGCACTGGACAAGATCGATCGATTGAAACCGCGGGCGGTAATTGCCGGGCATAAAATCCCGGGCAACGACGATGATCCAAAAATTGTCGATGAAACGCGGCAATATTTGCGCGACTTCATCCGCCTGAACGACAGCACCCGCACCGCGCGCGAACTGTACGACCAGATGCTGGCCCTGTACCCGGACCGCGCCAACCCCGGCTCGCTATGGAGCGCCGCCAATACGGCCAAGTCGCAAGCCTAGGCTGGTGCACGGGGGCTAGCCGACCGATTTCCCATCTGCTATAATCGGCCGCCTTGGCCTGGTAGCTCAGTCGGTAGAGCAGAGGATTGAAAATCCTTGTGTCGGTGGTTCGATTCCGCCCCGGGCCACCAAGAATTCAGTAGTACGCATAAAAACGCCACCTTCGGGTGGCGTTTTTGTTAGTGGCATTCACTGCAGGGCCTGTATTACGCCCTACTTGCAAGCTTATCCATCAGTTGCCAGAGATTTTTTCGATAATCCTGACGGCGGTTCCGCCACCGGGCAGCAAGGCACTGGCCAGCTCAGAGCCCAGTTCAAACAGCATTTCCCGCGTGGTAATCGCCTGCAGCGTGTCCCTGAACCACTGACCATTTTCGAGCACCTCCCCGGTCAGGCCATCGACTTCAATCACCCCTACTTTGTCCTCAGTCGTCCAGGTAAATTCAAACGCAAACACGGGGCGATAATACAGGTACACTTTTTCAACTGTAACAATATCTTCCTGAAACTCGTGGGCATTGATCACCTCAGCATCCAGCGTCTGCCGTATTTTTCGCAACAGCATCGGCAATCGTAATTGCGGGACAATTGCTTCAGGCAATTCGAGTACCGTCTGTTCCTGCATCTTGTATTTATTGATGTAATTGACCAACACGCCTTTTTTCAGGTCACGCGACAGGCCGTCGAGATAATCGTCGTAATGGATCTTCCGGTGCGAGTACTCGACTGCCTGCAGGTTGATCAAGCGTTTGTTTCCCTGTTCGGCGATTGAATATTCCTTACAGTTGATCAGCACCTTTTTCGCATACGCGTTACCGATCTCTACCGGATAGGTAAGCTCGCGTGAATAATCGACTGAGCGGGTAGTCACCACATGCCAGAAGGGTTCATAACGCAAAACGTGCTTGGAAAGAAGCACCGTTTCATCCTTGGGACGCTTGAAAGGATTGAATTTCGCCAGCAGCCCGAAAGCATTCAATTTTTTCTGGTTTGCCTGCTCGGTGGCAGCACTCAGTGGATATACCTGCTCGAACACAAATACCTTTTTGGCATTGTCCAGGTATTGAAGAAGTTCCGCCATATGAAGCCTTTAGAGATATTTTCAATATATTAAATAATTAAGTACTTTATATATTAATTCATTATCTCTGATTTGCGGTGATTCAAATTAATTCCAAGTTTAAAATTTTTTCATATTAATTATTAAACAACTCTTTCGATATGGAATTTTTATGCAAAAAGATATTATCGAAAAACACTTTCCACTTTGACAGACAGGAGCTCCAATACCGCCGGGACAAACGCCAGCGCTGCTTCTTGCGGCAGATATCTCGCAGCGCAGCGCGGTGGACTTGCTTTGTGATGTCGTCACGGCTAGCCTGGCAAGCCAGGCTGCGCCGCCGAACTGATTTAACGCAACTGGGCGCCGATCGCTTCGACAAACGGCACCAGGTCGGTCGGTGCGCGCGACGTGATGATTTTGCCATCCACCACCACCGCTTCATCGACAAAGGTCGCGCCGGCGTTGGTCAGATCGTTTTTCATGGCCCACCATGCCGTGGCGCGGCGGCCCTTCAGCAAGCCGGCGTCGGCCAGTATCCAGGGGCCATGGCAAATCGAGGCAACAATTTTTTGATTTTCCGCAACCGCACGCACGAAGGCAAGCACCAGCGGGTCGGCGCGCAGCGCATCGGGATTCCAGGCGCCACCCGGAATAATCACGGCATCGTAGGTTTCAGCCTGGGCGTCATCGATTATTTTGTCGAACTGAACCCAGCCAGCCGTCTCGATATAATGAATCGTCAAGATATGCGTTTCGCGGATGGCAGGAATCTGCAAGCCGAACATGGGTGGATACGATGGCTTCTTGGGCGATATCAGGTCGACGGTGGCGCCGCGCGTACGGAAAAAATGCAGCACCGTCGTCAGCTCGATTTCTTCCACGCCATCGGTCGCCACCACAGCAATACGGCGGTTCCTGTAGATGGTGGGATCGGTGGGTGCTTGCGTCCACAGCTCGTAGAGTGCGCGGTTTTCCGGCTCGTTGAACATCGCTGCCGCAGAAATACGGGGGACTGCCGCGGAGGTTTCGGTACTCAGTAATGCACGAAAATCGCTGGAAATGCTGTTCATGGCCTGCTCCTGAAATTAACTTTATCAACGTCAACCGGATGGTGACTTCAGACAACAGGATGAGCGTTTCTTGCAGCCGGAAACAGTAGGCGGCGGTATATGCAGTTTTCATTTTCGCTTAAAAGCGGCGAGCGTTAAACGACATTAAAACTTTTAATATGGCAATGTTTGGCCACCTGGAGATCAAGGCAGCGCATGAAACCCGTCCGATTTGAAGACCTTGAGATTTTTGTGCAGGCAGTCAATGCGCGCAGTTTTTCCGGCGCCGCCCGCCTGCTGGGCATTTCGCCCGTGGTGGCCAGCAATGCCGTCAAGCGCCTGGAAGACGCCCTCGGTGCGCGCCTGTTCGAACGCACGACCAGAAGCCTGCGCGTAACGGAAAATGGCGTGAAATACGCGGTACACGCCCAGGCAGCGCTGCGTGCGATGAAAGATGGCGAGGCGGTGATGTCTGCATCGACAGAGTCGTTCAGCGGCAGCTTGCGGCTATCGCTACCTTCCGACCTGGGCCGCAACCATCTGCTGGGCTGGATCGAGCAGCATCTGGCCGAGCATCGGCTCGATATCGATATCTCCATCGGCGACACCCTGTCCGACCTGCATGCCCAGCCGGTTGACCTGACGATACGCTATGGCGTCGCCAAGGACAGCAGCCTGATCAGTCTGCCGCTTGCACTAGACAACCGCAGAATATTGTGCGCCTCTCCCGCCTACCTGGAAAAGCATGGCCCGATGACGCGACTGGAACAACTGGCCCAGCATAATTGTCTGCGGTTCAAATTGAATGGCATTGCGCACAGCCGCTGGAACTTCGGTTCCGGGGCCGATAGTATTTTCATGGTGGTGGACGGCAACCGCGTCAGCGATGACGCCGAACTGGTGCGGCGCTGGGCAATAGATGGACTGGGAATCGCCTGCAAATCGCAGCTCGATGTCGCCGCCGATTTGCAGGCCGGGCGCTTGATCCACCTGCTGCCCGAGGTGATGGGTGAAGCGGCCCCGTTATCGATGTATGTGGTCCACCGCTCCCTGCTGACGCCAGCCGTGCATGGACTGGTGCGCTACCTGAAAGAGTGCTGCCACAGGCATACGTCGGCCCAGGCGAAAACATAGGGCCGCAAAAGCCGTCTTACCACATCAAATCATCCGGAATCTGGAACGCTGCATAGGGATCGTCCTCGTCGACTTCCGTGCTGGCCTGCTTGACGCGCACCACGATGGCGGGGTCGCGTTCGGCGATCTTGTCGGCGATGATGCGCGGCACCAGTTCAACGGCGCCGCCCAGGCAGACGATCACCAGGCGGCCGGCGACCAGATGGGCTTGCACGGCGGCAGTGACGTAGATGCGCTCGATCTTGTTGTTGAAGGTGAAGTTATACGGCACGTCGCCGTTGTTACCCTTGCTCTGGCGGTTCTTTTGCACCATTTGCGCGATTTGAGCGACGATGGCTTTCTGGTTGGCGGCGGCGTCGCGCTGGGCGTTCAGTTCGCGGGCGCGCTCGGCGTTCTTGCGCTGGATTTCCTGCGCAGCAATGCGCACTTCGTCGACGCTTTGCGTGCCGCTCTTGCGCTCATCTTTCTTTTGCTTGCTCTTGTCCTGGTTGGCCAGCTTGACCTTCTTCTTGTCGACCAGGCCGGCCTTTAAAAACTGCTCTTGCAGGGAGACCATCTGTGCTACTCCGTTATGCCCATGAAAGCCGCTAGCATAGCATCGGCGCCAGCGGCAGTCACTCCTTCAGGCCTCAATAGCCGATGGCAGCACCGGCCGGACGGCGCGCGTCGTTGGCGCCGTACAGCCAGCCGGGGCGTACCTTGCCCGATACGCCAGAGTCATTACCCGAGCTGGCAGGTCCGGCGCCAACGGCGGCCGGCAGCCCCTTGAGGATCAGCTCCGTGGCGCCCCACGGCGTCTGCTCGGTCATGCTGTAGCCCATGTTTTTCAGGATCGCCAGGGTATCGGGCGAGACGCCGCGCGTTTCGTAATACACCTGGTCGGGCAGCCACTGGTGATGGATGCGCGGCGCATCGACCGCTTCCTGCGGCGCCATGCCATAGTCGATCACGTTGATCGCCGACTGCAGCGTGATGCTGATAATGCGCGAACCGCCGGGCGAACCGAGCACCATATAGGTCTGGCCATCCTTGTTGACCAGGGTTGGCGCCATCGACGACAGCGGCCGCTTGCCCGGTGCAATTGCATTGCTGGCGCCCTGCACCAGGCCATACATATTCTTCGCGCCGATCTTGCTGGTGAAGTCATCCATCTCGTCATTCAGGAAGAAACCGGTGCCCGGTGCAATCACCACGGCGCCGAAGCGGCCGTTGACGGTATAGGTGGTCGAGACGGCGTTGCCGTCCTTGTCCAGCACCGAATAATGCGTGGTTTCCGGTTTTTCGCGCTGCATGGTTTCCGGCGGTACCAGGCTCGACGGCGTGGCGCGGTCCGGCAGGATCTTGCTGCGAATTTCAGCGGCATAGGATTTGCTGAGCAAATGCTCGACAGGGTTATTGATGAAATCCGGGTCGCCGAGATAACTGTTGCGATCCTTGTAGGCGTGGCGCATTGCCTCGGTCATGTAATGTATGCTGGCCGCCGACTGGAAGCCGAACGCCTTCATGTCGTAGCCTTCGAGGATATTGAGCGTCTGGCACAGCGTCACGCCCCCCGAACTTGGCGGCGGCGCCGAGACGAACTGGTAGCCGCGATAAGTACAAGTGAGCGGCGCTGTTTCGGTGGTGGTGTAGGCGGCAAAGTCGGCCGCCGTGATGATACCGCCAGCCGCCTTGGCGGCCTTTTCCACGGCCGCCGGAATGGCGCCCTTGTAGAAAGCGTCCGGGCCGTGGCGTGCAATCGATTCGAGCGTGCGCGCCAGGTCTTTTTGCACCAGCCGGTCGCCCGGCTGCAGCGGCGTGCCATCCTTGCGCAGGAAGATGCGCGCCGCTTCCGGGTCTTTCTTGAAGTAGGCCACCGTGGTGTCG
>Ga0209901_1000917_pt1 | contig 10129 bp, 9 predicted proteins | sample OrgsoiDNA_201058_FD_185806 | JGI IMG/M metagenome (GOLD analysis project Ga0209901, IMG submission 185806) | Permafrost soil microbial communities from the Arctic, to analyse light accelerated degradation of dissolved organic matter (DOM) -... | ecosystem: Environmental > Terrestrial > Soil >...
CCACCCCGATGACGCCGGGCGTGGTGCAGCCTTTGGCACCCGTCGGCCCGTATATGGCGCCTGCGCCCGATGCGGGCACCCTGCCCGCGCAATTACAGCAGGGACAAGACAGCCTGGCTGCCCTGATCAAGCCCAACGCCGATGGCAGCGGCGCCACCGCGCGCGACAGCAGCGCCATGCAAGTCAATCAACTGTTCTTTACGCGCCAGCTGGTGTGGCAGCCGCCCGACCCGGCGCAACTGGCCGCGTCCTGGCGCGTGATGGTGAAAACCTATGGCGAACAATATGCCGTGTTGCAAGAACAGGCGCGCGGCCAGCATGTGCCCGGCAACCTGTTCATGGCGGAACAGCAGCCAGCCCTGCTGCGCGAAGGCCCGCGCCCTCCATTGCTGCTCGATAGCGAAGCGTGGCGTTTTGCCGTCTACGGCTGGGGCGGACAGCGGCTGATGCTGCGCGTGCTGGCCAGCGATGAAGACGAAGAACACGCCCCGCCCCGGCGCCGCGCCAAGGTCGCCTTGCGCGTGGAATTGATGATAGCCGGCATAGGCCGCGTGCTGATCCAGATGGAACCGGTGGGCGACGGCGTGCTGCTGGAGCTGGCGGCCGAAGAAGAAGCGGCCATGCGCCATCTGCGCCGGGCCTTGCCCGGGATCGCCGAAGCCATACGGCACGCCGGCCTGCACGTGGTGCGCTGCCGCCTGAACCGCCAGCTGCATGCGCAACGCGTGCACGGCAACTTCCCCATGCAGGCGGCAGCCGCCTCCCTATCGCTGCCGCTGTTCCGCGCCATGGCCGAAGTGGCGCTGCTGCTGACCCAGCCTGAGGCAGAAACAGCAGCGCAAGCCGACGAGCCTGCCCCTTCCCCCACACCTGAGCCAATAATCGCCGCCTCGAAAGAAGTGGCGGCGCCGCTCGGTTATGACTACGGCGATGAGGAAGATACCGCGGCACCAGACGAAGAGTTCCTGCTGCTGGCCGGATCACCAGTGGAAGATTTGCTGCCGCCGATAGACGAACAGGATTGATCCAACAAAAAACCGGCGCATGCGCCGGTTTTTTTTATTTACCCTACTGTTCCGATAATACTGACCTCACGGTTCTCGGGGATTTCGTTATATGACAGCACGTGCAAGCCCGGCGCAAACAGGCGGGCGTAGCGGGCCAGCAGCGGACGGATCTGCGGCAGCACCAGCAGCAAAGGCGGCGTGCCCTGCTGCTTCATCTGTTCGCGCGCCACCGGCATGTTAACTTGCAGCTGCGACAACAGATGCGGATCGATCGGGTAATTGTCCAGCGTGACCTTGCCTGCCTGGCGCGCCTGGTTCAAGGAACCGAGCAGCATGTTTTCCAAATCCCCGCCCAGGTTAAACGCCTGCATTTCCATCTTTTGGCCGAACAGGCCAGTGACGATCTGGCGCCGCAAGGCGCAGCGCACTTCGGCCGCCAGCAAAATCGGGTCCTTGGTCGTCTCGGCGCTGTCGACCAGGGTGGTGGCGATCGGCACGATATCTTTCAGCGACACGTTTTCCGTCAGCAACACTCGGAATACGCGCAGCAGCTGCGTATGCGTGAGCGCCTTGTCCAGGGTGGACGCCAGCTTGGGCGACAGCGCCGTCAGGCGCTCCATCATGGCCGACACGTCTTCATGGCGGAACAGTTCAGGCAGATACTCGCGCACCATCTTCGACAAATGCGTGGCGATCACGCTCGGCGCCTCGATCACCTGGTAGCCCAGGCCCAGCGCGTGGGCTTTCGCAGCCGGTTCGATCCAGGTGACGGGCATGCCATACGCGGGCTCGATACCGGGTATACCGTCCAGTTGCCCATACACATTCGGCGACGGTATCGCCATCAGCCGGTCGGCCTGCACTTCGGCCTGGGCCACCACCGTGCCCGACAGCACGATCGAGTACTGCGAGGGTTTCAGTCCCAGGTCGTCGCGCACGCCGATCGCCGGCAACAGCAAGCCCATCGCTTCAGACAGGCTCTGGCGCACACCGCGCACGCGCTTGTTCAATGGTTCGCCTTGCGTTTTATCGACCATGCCCACCAGCTTGTAACCGAGCATCACCATCAAAGGCTGCACGGCCGGCAGTTGCTGCCACTCCATCTCGGCCGGACGGTCGTCGCGCAAAGCGGCCTCGATGGCGGCCAGGCCCGCCGGGTCCGGCTTCTTCACGCGCTGTGTCAAACGCCAGGCGACAAAGGCCAGCACGGCGGCGAACGTCATGAACATGAACCACGGCATGCCCGGGATCAGGGCCAGCGCCACCATCATGCCGGACGCGCTGAAAATCACGGTTGGCGAGGTCAATACCTGGCCTGCCACCTGTTGTTCGAAGTCGCCCGAATCGCTGATACGGGTCACCAGGATAGCGGCCGCGGCCGACAGCAGCAGCGCCGGGATTTGCGCTACCAGGCCATCACCGATGGTCAGCAGTGCGTACTGGCGGAAGGCGTCGCCGAACGACAGGTCATGCATCAGCGAGCCGATGGCCACGCCGCCCACCATATTGATGATCAAAATCAAAATACTGGCGACAGCGTCGCCGCGCACGAATTTGGAGGCGCCGTCCATGGCGCCATAAAAGTCCGCTTCGGCGGCCACGTCCTTGCGGCGGATCTGGGCTTTTTCCTGGTTGATCAGGCCGGCGTTCAAGTCGGCGTCAATCGCCATCTGTTTACCGGGCAAGGCATCCAGGGTGAAGCGTGCGGACACTTCCGAAATACGCTCGGCACCCTTGGTCACCACGGCAAAGTTGATGATCATCAAGATCACGAAGACCACGATACCGACCACGAAGTTGCCGCCGATCACCACATTACCGAAGGCCTCGATCACCTTACCGGCCGCATCCGCTCCCGTATGGCCATGCAGCAGCACCACGCGCGTGGACGCCACGTTCAGGGTCAGCCTGAGCATGGTGGTGGCCAGGATCACCGTCGGGAATACCGAGAAGTCCAGCGGCCGCTTGGCCGAGACGCTGACCAGGATGACGATCAGTGCCAGCACGATATTGAAAGTGAACAAGATATCGAGCAGCACCGGCGGCAGCGGCAAGATGATCATGGCCAGTATCACCAGCAGGAACAGCGGCGTGGCGAACTTGTGGCGGCGCATTTCAGCAACCACGCGGTTCAGGAAATTCATGTCGGTACAACCTCGCTCAGATGAGATGGCACAAGCACCTCGGTTGGAAATGGGGGCTGGGCAGTACGCTGCCCAGAACGGAATGCCTTCAGCTGCAAGATATAGTTCAGCACTTGCGACACAGCCTGGTATAGCGGTACGGGAATCTGCTGCTGCACCTGGCTGGTGTTATAAATGGCGCGCGCCAGCGGCGGCAATTCCAAAGTCTCGATACCGTGTTCCTTCGCCACCTGCTTGATATACAGCGCCATTTCATCGACGCCCTTGGCGACCACGAACGGCGCCTCGGCGCGGTCCTGGTCATACTTGAGCGCAACGGCGTAATGCTCGGGATTGACGATCACCACGTCGGCGCCAGGAACGGTTTTACGGACGCTGCGCCGGCCTATCTGCTGCTGCAGCTGGCGGATGCGCTGGCGCACTTCAGGCCGCCCTTCGCTGCTCTTGTGTTCTTCCTTCACATCCTTCTTGCTCATGCGCTGGTTGCGGGCAAAGAAAAACGCCTGCGCGGGCACGTCGATAATGGCGAACAGGACAAACACGAAAATCAGCGCCATCAAACTGTCGAGCATCAGGCTGGAACCATCGAGCATGGCTTGCTGCAAGGGTCTATGCTGCAAATCGACATACTGCGACAGGCTGGAGCGGCTGACATGCACCAGCACCATACACAGCACCACCGCCTTGGCGATGGAAATCAGGAATTCGAAACCATGCTTGGGCGTAATGAGCCGTCCCAGGTTCTTGGCCGGGCTCATGCGTTCCAGCTTGGGCATCCAGTTTTTGGTGCTGATGACCCAGCCACCGGGAATCAGCGAGCCAAGCACGACAAACAGCGGCACGCAAAACAGCGGCACGATCATCTTGATCAACAGCCCTACCGACGTGGTAAACGCCATCGACATGGCATTGTCGAGCGCGCCGACACTATCGAGCGGCATGAAGGACATGGCAAACAATTCCCGGAACGTTTCGAGATAACCGGGCAACAGATAGACGAACAGCTTCATGCTGATCAAAATGCCCAGCGCCGTCGACAGGTCGCGCGACCGCACCACCTGCCCTTCTTCGCGCGACTTCTTGAGCTTCTGCTGTGACGCCTTTTCGGTTTTATCGCCCGTGCTGCTATCCGCCATGGGCCACCCGCATCTGTTCGGTGATCATTTCCAGCACCCGGTTGGTCATGGCGATATAGTGTTCCGGTATGAATTTCACGATCTGTGTCAGCATCAGCAGGCCAAACATGGTGATCATGGAAAAACCCAGCGAAAACAGGTTCAGCGACGGCGCCACGCGGTTGAGAAAACCAAAACCCAGCTGCACCACCATGGTGGAAAACACGATCGGCAAGGCCAGCAGCATCGCGGCCGAAAAAATCCAGGCCACGTTATAAGCCACCGTTTGCAGCAGCAGCGGGCCATACCCCTGCCCCACCGGCCAGGCCTTGAAGCTGGCGCCGATCACACCAGTCAGCACCAGGTGGCCATCGACGGCAAAGAAGACGATCATGCACATGATGCTGAGCAAACCGGAAATCACGTCCGACGAAGTACCGTTGAGCGGATCATTCATGATGGCCATGGAAAAACCAACCTGGCTCGATATCATATAGCCGAGTACCGACATCACGGACATGGCAAAGTGAAACGCCAGTCCCAGGATGAAGCCGATCACGGCCTGCTCCAGGGTGGCGACGACGGCATACAGCGAAAACGGATCGATCTTGAGCAATTCCTGCGAGGCGCCCGACGCCTGCATCACGGGCAGCATCAAAATCGCCAGTATCAGCGACAGCAGCACGCGCACCGGCGCCGGCACCATCGCATCACCGATGACCGGCGAGGCGCTGAGCATGGCGAGGATGCGGCAAAACGGCCACCACACGGCCAGCAGAAACGGCAGTACCTGGTTAAAAATCTGATCCATGGCGCGCTGCGCTATCCGACCAGGGTGGCCGCGCGCTGAAAAATGGAAACGCAATAATCCATCAGGTAGCCCGACATCCAGCGTCCGGCCAGTATCAGGGCCAGCAAGGTTACAAGCAGGCGCGGCAGGAAGCTCAGGGTTTGCTCGTTGATCTGAGTGGCGGCCTGCACCAGCGCCACCACCAGGCCCGTCAGCAAACCGGGAACGACCAAAATCACCACCAGCAGCATGACGATGCGCAGCGCTTCGATAATCAGATCAACGGCAACTTCAGGGGTCAGCATTCAATACGCCTGTATGCTGGTGACCAGCGTGTTGACGGTCAGGGTCCAGCCATCGACCAGCACGAACAGCAGCAGCTTGAACGGCAGCGAGATGACCAGCGGCGAGAGCATCATCATACCCATCGCCATCAGTACGGACGCCACTACCAGGTCGATGATCAGGAATGGAATGAACAGCATGCAGCCTATCTGGAAGGCCGTCTTGAGTTCGGACAAGACAAATGCCGCCAGCTTGACCGTAAAGCTATGGTCTTGCGGACGCATGGTCGACGGCTCGCCAGCCAGATGGGCGATCTGCGCCAGCGCGGCCTTGCTGGTCTGCGCCAGCATGAAACGCGAAATCGGCACTTCGGCGATCTTCAGCGCTTCCTGCATGCCGATCTGGTCGCGGTCGTAAGGCACGAAGGCATCTTTCCAGACCTGGTCGCCGATCGGGCGCATCACCAGCAAGGTGAGGATCAGGGCAATGCCAGTGACAATACGGTTGGGCAAGCCCTGCTGCAGGCCCAGCGCCTGGCGCAGCAGGGACAGCACGATCACGAAACGGGTAAAGCTGGTCATCATCATGACCATCACCGGCAGCAAGCCGAGCAGGGTCATGACGACCAGCACTTGCGTCTTGACAGTCAGGTCAGTCTTTGCGCCGGGCACGATGCCGCCCAGCAGATCCTGCGCGCCAGCCGAGGCGCAGCACAGCATCAGCACAGGCGCGAGCAAGCCCGCCGCCAGCACTGCGCGGCGCCGGGTCACACCGGGTACCGCCAGCTTCATGCTGTCATCATGTCGAGATTGAGGCCATCCAGGTCGATTACCTTCAGGCCGTAATTTTCGCCGGCCACCACCACTTCGGCACGGCCGATCGGCGTACCATTGACCTTGATCACCAGCGGCTCGCCGGCCAGCATGTCGAGTTCGATCACGCTCTCGGGACCGATCGCCATCAGCTCTTCGAGCGAGATACGGGCCGAACCCACTTCCAGGGTCAGGGTGACGGGAATCTTGCGCATCATTTGCGGGATGTCGCGGCGCGCGCGGGTGCTGCTGACGTCGGCAACGTCGCCCTGGTCGATGATCATCTCATCACCCAGGTCTTCCAGCAGGGTTTCGCTCTGGTTGGTATCGGTCATATTCATATTATTCAACGTCTTCAAATGAGGTTAAACAGAGCTTGCCCTTGTGTTCGGAAACTGCTGCAGTAAATAAACGGGAATCGTCGAGCATCACATCGGTGCGGCTCAGGCTGACGGGGATCACGTCGCCCACGCGCAAGTCGAACAAGGCGCCCAGTTGCACCTGCTTGCTGACCAGACGCCCTTCCAGCGTCACCTGCAGGCGCGACGCCAGCGGACGCACGCTGCCGCGCAAGGCCTTCTTGGCTTGCGCACGTTCCGGCAGCAAGCCGCGCAGCACGTCGGCCATCAGGTGTTTATCGAGCGAAAACCAGAAGGAGCCGCTCTGGCCGGCGTCGACGTCGCTCACGGCGACCGTGACGATCCAGCTGCCACGCGCCGGATGCACGCCCGACTGCACGGCACTTTCACCGGCGGCCTCGCTGCCGGACTTGCCGACAGCGTGTAAATTCTTTTGAATGCGGGCGAACAGGCTGCTCACCAGTTGTTGTCCAAGCACCACAGCGAGCCGCTCTTCGGTTGCCGTCACGCGCACCAGCGCAGGATCGGGCAGCGCCCCCTTGGCCGCTGTACTGCCGCCATTACCATAGCGATAGTTGAGCACGCTCAAAAGGATCTGGCGCTCCAGGCTGAAACCTGCCTGGCCTGCCGGCGTAGCAAAGCTCAGCCAGCGGTTGGCGCTATTTTCCTGCTCGACGCGCGACAAGGTCACGGCGTCGACCTGGAAACTACCCCAGTAACGGCGGCTCATCGGCTGGCGCAGCGCTGCCGCCAGGTCATCGCGTAATTGCGCACCGAACACGTGCAGCAAATGGACAGGACGTCCAAGCAGACAGGAATCGAGGACTTGATGGCGTAACGTTTGATCTGTCTTGGTAAGGGTTGTCATGTAATGGTCATGTCGGTATTGCGTTGGCAGAACAAATTATACGGATCGCCCGGAATTAAATATAGTAAATACAGCAGTCCATGCCCTTGGCGGCGACTGAAAATCAGTGCAAGGCAAACGATTGCGCATCATGCAGCATGCTAGATGACTACGGTGCTGAACAATACAGGAAATCCTCAAATATTGCCATGTATCAATAGTCCTTGAGACAATACTCCCTTTACTTTATAGTTGCTTCAAGGTAAGCTTACAGCGACAAAATTTAGATTTGCAGTGCGCCATTCCACTTACCTGATGACCGTTTTTTTATGGCAGTTTTTTAAGTTCAGATAATTGCCACCTGTAGAAATCCCATCGGTTAATCATGCTTGTCATGGCCTTGCAAATAGTGTGTGCAGTCGATCGCGTGAATTTGCTTGAAAGTCGTTCTTGAATGACGTTGCGTGGCAATTGATAAAACTGATGGGTCCGGCATCGGACCAGGCGTAGCGGCACAGTAGCAGGCGCAGCACGCTGAAATGGCAACACCAGTAATTCTGATTGATACGGCATCGCATATACATAGAGGGCAAGATGAGCAATGAACTCGCAGGTCTGATCAAGGCCGATCTGGCAGCATTAAGCAACGCCGCACAAACACTGGGCAACAGCATCGCGCCGGCTGCCACCTTCGGCGCAGGAGAACCATCCGGTTTCTCTTTCGCGCAAAGCATGAAAGACGCCGTCAACAAGGTCAACAACGATGACCGCCTGGCTGCGCAAAAAATGAGCGATGTCGACAGCGGCAAGAGCGACGACCTGGTCGGCGCCATGATGGCTAGCCAGGAAGCGAGCCTGTCCTTCTCCATGTTGATGCAAGTGCGCAACAAAGTCATGGGCGCCGTCGACGAATTGATCAAGCTGCCCCTGTAAGTAATATCCACAAGCGCCACGCCCTGATCCACGCCCAGCCTCACAGCGAAAGTTACCCCAAGTGATAACCACCATGAAGTCCGCATTTGCGCGCTGGCGCCCTGGCGGCCAGACCGCCATCCCGCCTAATCTGCTGAAGAACCTGCTTCCTATCGTCGTGCTCGCCGTCGGCATCACCGCCATGGTGACCATGTATTTCTGGCGCGACCAGGCCAATTACAAGCCCGTGTTCGGCGCGCGCGAAAAAGTGGCGGTATCGGACATGATGGCCACGCTCGACGCCGAACATATTCCATATCGTCTGCACCCCGATAGTGGCCAGGTACTGGTGCCTGACGCCATGCTGGGCCGTGTGCGCATGCTGCTGGCCTCGAAAGGCGTGACGGCGCAATTGCCGGCCGGCCTGGAACTGATGGACAAGAACGACCCGCTGGGCGTGTCGCAATTCGTGCAGGACGTGCGCTTCCGCCGCGGCCTGGAAGGCGAGCTGGCGCAAAGCATCATGACCATGGACGCGATCGCCTCGGCGCGCGTCCACCTGTCGATCGCCAAGTCCACCTCGTTCGTGGCCAGCGATGGCGACAAGTCGTCGGCCTCGGTGGTGGTGGCGCTGAAACCGGGCCGCACCCTGGCGCCGGAACAGATCGCTGCCGTGATCAACATGGTCGCCGGCAGCGTGGCCAGCCTGGCGCCCACGCGCGTGAGCCTGGTCGACCAGGCCGGCAACCTGCTCTCTTCGCATATCGACCTGACGGACGGCTTTGACGCTTCGGCCGCCGGCAATGAAGGCGCCAAACGCGTGCAGGATGAGATCCGCCGCAATGTCACCGGCCTGCTGGGCCCTGTCATCGGCGAAGACAATTTCAAACTGAGCGTGACGGCCGCCGTCGATAACGACCGGGTCGAAGAAACACTGGAAAAATACGGCGAAGCACCGAAGGTGACGAGCGAAGCGATGCGCGAAGAGCAGGAACGCAACCGCACCGTGGCCGGCATCCCTGGCAGCCTGTCGAACCGCCCACCGGCAGCCGCCGTACCGGCGCCGACTGGCGCCGCTGCTCCAGCCGCTGGCGACGCTGCAAAAGCGCCCGACGACGGCAGCGCCCGCAAGAACGCCACCACGCGCCAGTACGCCTACGACCGCAGCATCACGCAAATCAAGCGTAGCCGTGGCCGCCTGGAAAAACTCAGCGTGGCCGTGGTACTGAACAGCGCCGCCGCACCGAATCCGAAAACCGGCTGGACCCCGGCCGAACTGGCGAATATTGAAAAGATGCTGCGTAGCGGCCTGGGCATCAACGCCCAGCGCGGCGACAGCCTGAGCCTGACGGCGCTGGCCTTCCCTGCCAAGCCGCCCGTGGCGCAGTGGTGGGAAGAGCGCGACACCGTCGTCGACTTCAGCAGCTGGCTGCTGTACGCGCTGGGCGCCGTACTTGGCTACTTCCTGATCCTGCGTCCTTTGATGCGCCTGCTGACGGCGCGCCTGGCGCCGCCTGTACTCAAGCAGCTGGACCCTGCCCTGGCGATCGCCGGCAGCGGTACGGCAGCGGGCGCCGATGGCGTCGCTGCACTGACCGCCAACGGCGTGCCGGCGCTGGAAGGCGCAGCAGCCTCTGGCAGCATGCCGGTGGTGCCGCTGCTGGAAAACTACAACTTGCCGCCGCCTGGTTCAGATGTCGACGTAATGGTCGACCACCTGAAAGTGCTGGCGGAAAAAGAACCCGAGCGTGTCGCCGAAGTCGTCAAACAATGGATGCAGAAAAATGGCCGAACTCAACAACAATAATTTCCCTGACGCTCCCGAGTACGAAAGCGTCAGCCTGACCCCTGTGGAACA
>Ga0209901_1000921_pt1 | contig 10116 bp, 8 predicted proteins | sample OrgsoiDNA_201058_FD_185806 | JGI IMG/M metagenome (GOLD analysis project Ga0209901, IMG submission 185806) | Permafrost soil microbial communities from the Arctic, to analyse light accelerated degradation of dissolved organic matter (DOM) -... | ecosystem: Environmental > Terrestrial > Soil >...
TGCAGCAGGCGACAAAGCTGCTGCACAAAATGCATTTAACGAAATGCAACCAATTGTGGACCGTCAGTCTTGCAAAGGTCTGATCCACAAGAACAAAGCAGCTCGTCACAAGTCAAACCTTACGGCGGCAATCAACGCAATGCAATAATCGCATTATGTTGTCTGCTTGATAAAAAAACCGGCATATGCCGGTTTTTTTATATCTGAAATTCGAACGCCCATCCAGGATTCAGGCATCAAATAAGGCAGTGAAATCAGTGTGACAAACACGTTGTACCGAAGGATGTTGGATCATTCGCTCGGCAAAAATGACGTAGTACTCCTCCATCAACCCGTCGACACGCCCTACTTCAACAATACCTTCATCCAAAAATACATCAGCCGAATAGATCGAAGGTGCCACAAAAATAGCGTTATGATTTCTCGCAAAAGCTTTCATCAGCGCCGCATCATCAAACTCGCCCAAAATCTGTACTTTCAGGCCCTGACTGTTAAACCAGTTCAGCAGCTTACGCCCCAGCATAGAGCGTCTGCCGGGAATCAATAAGGGTCGCATCTCCAGGCAGGCCGGAAAAGCACTCTCTTCCGCGGGTTCACGGCAGTAGAAACTGATAGGACTCTCGCCTAACTTCACCGAAAACAACCCTTCCTGCTGCGTGGAATCCACCGGGCAGTCAGATAAGATCATATCCAGCTTATGCTGACTGAGTTGCTCCAGTAGCATCTCGTGGGTGGATTCAAAACAACGCAGATGGATGTTTTTATTGTCTGCCACCGCCGCGTCCAGTACGCGGCTGACCAGCCTTTTGGAAAGAGCATCCGCAACACCCACGTCGAACAACAGGCTGGATTCCTTACGATAATTCACGATGTCCAGCATCTCCTGGCTCATCGTGAACATCTTGTCTGCGTAACGAAATATCAATTGCCCCAACTCCGAGGGGATCAATCCACGCCCCTGCCGCTTGAAAAGCTTCCCCCCCAGGCGGTCTTCCAGCGATTTTATCTGCCCGGTAATGGTTTGCGGCGTCAGGAACAAAGCCTCAGCCGCACCAACCACCGAGCCAGTTTTACAAACCTGCCAGAAATAATAGAGATGATTAAAATTAATATGTGACATACCCGCCCCTCCCTGTTGCCTTACGTACACACATGACAGCGCAGCCTCTTTTTACTCACCCTGATGACGCGCCTTCTTCGGTAACAGCTTGTTCAGTAAAAGATATCCCAATATTGCTGACAGGGTAGAACCCAGCAGAATACCGATTTTCGCATAGGTCATTAAAGCCGGATCTGCTTTCACAAATGCCAGTGAGCCAATGAAGATCGACATCGTAAACCCAATCCCGCACAGCACTGACACGGCGGCAATCTGCTTGAAATTAATACCATGCGGTAAACGGGCAATCCCGATCTTCACCGCTATGCCACTGAAAAGCAGGACACCGATAGGTTTGCCCAAGAGCAGGCCCGCAGCAATGCCCATGGGCAGCAGTGAGAATACGCCTTCTGCCGACACGCCCTGAAGCGACACCCCTGCGTTAGCGAAAGCAAACAGAGGCAGAATCAGCCAAGCGACATACGGATGAATCCCGTGCTCTAGCCTGCGGGCAGGTGATACTTTTTGTTTAGTATTTAACGGAATAAAGAAGCCAAGAATGACGCCAGCCAACGTGGCATGAATGCCTGACTTCAACACGCAGACCCACAACACCATACCTACCAGTAGATAGGGTGTTAATTTGCCCACGCCACGCCAATTCAACCAAGCAAGTACGGCGATAGACAATACAGCCAACCCCAGTGCCATTACGGAAACATCGTGACTGTAGAACAGCGCGATGATCACGATGGCCCCAAGGTCGTCAATGATGGCCAACGCCAGCAAGAAAACTTTGAGCCCCGTTGGAACACGTGATCCGAGCAGCGCCATGACGCCGAGCGCAAACGCAATATCCGTCGCCGCTGGAATTGCCCACCCCTGACGTGCAACCTCATCAGCACCGTTAAAGAGAAGGTAAATCAAAGCAGGAGCAACCATGCCGCCGATAGCGGCTATCGCCGGGAACAACGCCTGCTCCCGATTAGCCAATGCCCCTTCTCGCAATTCACGCTTCACTTCCAGACCAATCATCAGGAAGAAGATTGCCATTAACCCGTCGTTTATCCAGAGCAGTAAAGGCTTATCAATCAGCAGTTCCGAAATACGTAACGTGACCGGCACGTCCAAAAATGCGTGGTAAAGCGTCTGTAACGGCGTATTCGCCATGAAAAGTGCCACGATTGCTGCAACGATCAGTACGATACCGCCTGCAGCCTCCATTCGTAAAAACTGACGGATAATATTCGACACCCTGACTCTCCTGTTTAGCTCGTTGAGCAGACCGTAGCCCGCACAGATGGCAACATGATACTGCGCTTTACGATTCGGAAAAAATCGATTATTACTGCATTACATATCGGAATTTTCGAGCTGTGTATTATCTCTCTTTATAGCTGATTAAATTTCAAACCCGCTAAAAACAAAAAATCCCCGTCGCTCAGCAGCAGACGGGGATTGAAGAGGTTGCAGCCTTTGCCTGAGGCAATAGGCAGATTAGCGGGTCAAATCATCAAAAAACTTTTTCACGCCATCTAAGAAGCTTTTAGAGCGCGGACTGTTTTTTTCACCTGACGCACCACCAAAACTCTCTTCCAAATCACGCAGCAATTGTTTCTGTTTTTCGTTGAGGCTGACCGGAGTCTCAACCACCACGCGGCAAAGCAGGTCGCCCTGAGCACCGCCACGAACAGATTTAACGCCACGCCCGCGCATGCGGAACAGTTTGCCAGTCTGCGTTTCCGAAGGCACTTTCAGTTTTACGCGGCCATCAAGCGTCGGTACTTCAATTTCGCCACCGAGCGCGGCCATCGCAAAGTTGATTGGCACTTCGCAGTACAAATTATTGCCTTCACGCTCAAAGATTTTGTGCGCTTTGACCTGAACCTGTACGTACAGATCGCCCGCTGGTGCGCCATGTTCACCGGCCTCACCTTCACCTTCAAGACGAATACGGTCGCCCGTATCAACGCCAGCAGGGATTTTCACGGACAGCGTTTTCGAACGTTCTACACGGCCATGACCATGACATTTATTGCATGGATCTTTGATCACCTTGCCGCGTCCCTGGCAGGTTGGACAGGCTTGCTGCACCGTAAAGAAGCCCTGGCGCATTTGTACCTGGCCTGCACCATGACAGGTTGAACAGGTGACTGGCGAACTTCCTGCTTTCGCCCCGCTGCCGTGGCAAACATCACACTCGGCAAGCGTTGGAATACGGATCTCTTTGGTGACACCACGAACGGCCTCTTCCAGAGTCAGATCCATATTGTAGCGCAGATCGGAACCCCGGCTGGCGCGCTGACGGCGGCCACCACCGAAGATGTCGCCAAAGACGTCACCAAAGATGTCGCTGAAGTCTGCACCGCCGCCACCATACCCACCACCGCCACCCATACCGCCTTGTTCAAAAGCAGCATGACCGTACTGGTCGTAAGCAGCACGTTTCTGCGCATCGGTCAGAATTTCGTATGCTTCTTTGATCTCTTTAAATTTGGTTTCAGAATCTTTATCGCCCTGGTTGCGGTCAGGGTGATGCTTCATCGCCAGACGTTTATACGCCTTTTTGATTTCACGCTCATCGGCCGTTTTAGAAACGCCCAAAAGCTCGTAATAATCTTGCTTCGCCATACTTTTTCCTGCCCTCAACATGCGTGCACGGGCGCAGAGTTTCCTCGACGCCCGTGCTGGTTTTCAGTAAAAACGCTTACTGTGCCCGCTTAAGGGCGATTATTTCTTGTCTTTAACTTCTTCGAATTCAGCGTCAACAACGTCGTCATCTTTCTTCGCGCTGTCGTCGCCGCCTTCAGCCTGGCCTTGCTGCTGAGCAATCTCGGCTAACTTACCGGACACCTGAACCAGGGCCTGAAGTTTCGCTTCGATCTCCGCTTTATCTTCGCCTTTAATCACTGCTTCCAGTGCTTTCAGAGCGTCTTCGATTGCAGTCTTGTCTTCAGCAGGCAGTTTATCGCCGGCTTCTTCCAGTTGTTTACGCGTGCTGTGCACCAAATGATCCGCCTGGTTGCGAGTCTGGACCAGCTCTTCGAACTTACGATCTGACTCAGCGTTAGCTTCCGCATCATTTACCATTTTCTGAATTTCTTCTTCGGTCAGACCAGAAGAAGCCTTAATGGTAATTTTCTGCTCACGACCGGTGTTCTTGTCTTTGGCAGAAACGTGCAAGATACCATCAGCATCCAAGTCGAAGGTCACTTCGATCTGCGCCATACCGCGAGGGGCCGGCTGAATACCGTCCAGGTTAAACTGGCCCAGAGACTTGTTATCAACGCAACGTTTACGCTCACCCTGCACAACGTGGATGGTTACCGCAGACTGGTTGTCTTCAGCGGTAGAGAACACCTGGCTGTGCTTAGTAGGGATGGTGGTGTTTTTGGTGATAAGTGGAGTCATCACGCCGCCCATGGTTTCAATACCCAGGGACAGTGGAGTCACATCCAACAACAGAACGTCTTTAACATCACCAGACAACACGCCGCCCTGAACCGCAGCACCAATAGCTACAGCTTCGTCCGGGTTCACGTCTTTACGTGGTTCTTTGCCAAAGAATTCAGCCACTTTCTTCTGAACCATTGGCATACGGGTCTGACCACCGACCAGGATTACGTCCTGAATATCGGAAACAGACAGGCCTGCGTCTTTCAGAGCCACTTTCAGCGGATCAATACAACGGTTAACCAAATCTTCCACCAGTGACTCAAGTTTTGCGCGAGTCACTTTGATGTTCATGTGTTTTGGACCTGTCGCATCAGCAGTGATGTAAGGCAGGTTAACGTCAGTCTGTTGAGCAGAAGAGAGTTCGATTTTCGCTTTCTCAGCCGCTTCTTTCAGACGTTGCATTGCCAGTGGATCGTTACGCAGATCCATACCCTGGTCTTTCTTGAACTCTTCCACCAGATAGTTGATCAGACGGCTGTCGAAGTCTTCACCACCGAGGTGAGTATCACCATTGGTTGCCAGAACTTCGAAGGTTTTTTCGCCATCAACATCGTCAATTTCGATAATAGAGATATCGAAAGTACCACCACCCAGGTCATAAACCGCGATTGTGCGGTTACCGACTTCACGATCCAGACCGTAGGCCAGAGCCGCTGCGGTTGGTTCGTTGATGATACGTTTTACTTCCAGACCTGCGATACGGCCGGCGTCTTTAGTTGCCTGACGCTGAGCATCGTTAAAATATGCAGGTACAGTGATAACCGCTTCAGTGACGGGTTCGCCCAGATAGTCTTCAGCAGTTTTCTTCATTTTCTTCAACACTTCAGCAGAGATCTGCGGAGGTGCGATTTTCTGGCCTTTCACGTCGATCCACGCATCGCCGTTGTCAGCGCCAACGATCTGGTAAGGCATGATGCCTTTATCACGCTGTACTTCTTCGTCCTGGAAGCGACGGCCAATCAGACGCTTAATCGCAAACAGGGTGTTCTGTGGGTTGGTTACAGCCTGGCGTTTAGCCGGTGAACCTACCAAAATTTCGCCATCTGCTGCATAAGCAATGATGGAAGGAGTGGTGCGGTCGCCTTCGGCGTTCTCCAGCACACGTGCAGTAGTACCATCCATAATAGCCACACAAGAGTTGGTGGTACCCAGGTCAATCCCAATAATTCTACCCATTTCAAACGCCTCCACTAAAAATTCATAATCGGTCAGGTTGCTACTCTATATGCGGACGTTTTATTTGATTTCAACTGTCCGATATCGCTGTTTTACCGGCGGTAACAACTGCGGTTGAGAATAAGATGGGGCCATGCGGGCCAGCATCAAGGGGTTCGATGAAAAAAAATCTTCAACTGTGGTTACGCCAGATCAATGTTTACTCGCCTGCACCTCCTTATGATGCCGCGCGCTTCTGACGATATGTGGACTTTTTAGCCCGTTCGCAAGCGGATATAGCCCTGTTATTTATTCATAATACTTATAGTTCAGAGGAAATATGCACAGCAAAATGATGGCTAATCCAGGACCTTTAGGCCTGATGGGCTTCGGCATGACCACTATCTTATTGAATTTACACAATGCGGGTTTCTTTCCACTGACCGCAGTGATCGTCAGCATGGGGATTTTCTACGGTGGCCTGATTCAGATCCTGGCCGGCGTGATGGAGTTTAAAAAGGGCAATACCTTTGGTACCACAGCATTTACCTCCTATGGTGCATTCTGGCTGAGTCTGGTTGGTATTCTGATGCTTCCGCGCATGGGCGTTGCCGATGCCAGCAGTGAAAGCTTCCTTGGTGCCTATCTTGGCCTGTGGGGCATTTTTACGCTGTTCATGTTTTTTGGCACGCTCAAAGCAAACCGTGGGCTACAGGTCGTTTTTGGCAGCCTGACTATTTTATTTGCCCTCTTGTGCTACGGAAATATGACCGGCAACAGTGCCGTTCTACACGTCGCTGGTTTTGAAGGCATCTTCTGCGGTGCCAGCGCCATCTATCTGGCGATGGCTGAAGTGCTGAATGAACAGTATGGCCGCACCGTTTTACCGATTGGCGAACCCAAAAGTCATGCCTTAAATGCTGCTATCTCCGCGGCATAATTAACGTTGAATGAGATCAAAAAGGCCCCGTGTATGCGGGGCCTTTTATTTTTGCTTCAGCCGAACTCACATTACTGGCCAGATGTTACCCGCTGGTCAAATTTTGCGGGTGTCTTGGCCTCACTGTTTAAATCACGGCTGAGATATATGCCGGTCAGTAGGCCAATCACTGACAGCGCGAGAACGTAATACGCGGGCGCCATCGGGGTAATGCGCATAATCAGAGTCACAAATACAGGAGTGAGGCCACCGAAAATGGCGTAAGCCACGTTATAAGAGAAAGAGATCCCTGTGAAGCGCACTTCCGCCGGGAAAGCTCTGACTAATACGTAAGGCACAGCGCCGACCACACCCACACTGAAACCCGCCAGCGTATACATCAGCATCAATTTGGAAGGATCAGCGGCCACCACGTGGTAGAACGACCACGTACAAACGCCAAGGAACAGGCTACCGATGATAAAGGTCTTACTGGCTCCCAGACGGTCAACAATCCACCCTGCCGCCACGCAACCGAAGGTCAGTGCAATCGTTGCCAGACAGTTGGCCTGCAGCGCCTGAGCAGCCGGGATACCCAACTGCTTTTGCAGGTAGGTCGGAGTCATGAGGATCACCACCACAATCCCAGCCGACAGCAGCCAGGTCATGATCATCGACACCACGATCTCTTTCTTATGATTGACCACTACCGACTTCAGCGGCATCTCTTCCGCCAGCGCTTTATGCGCCTTCATTTCGAGGAAGATCGGCGTTTCCTGTAGCCAGCGTCGAAGATACATAGCGAACAGGCCAAAGATCCCGCCCAGGAAGAACGGAATACGCCAGCCATAGTCCCGCATGATGGCTGGCGAGAGCGTACTGTTGAGTAGCGTCGCGACCAGAGAACCGAGCAAAATACCGGCTGTCAGCCCTGCCGTCAGCGTGCCACAGGCAAAACCGATACGGTTGCGCGGTACATGCTCTGCCACAAACACCCACGCCCCGGGGACTTCACCACCAATCGCCGCCCCTTGCAGAACACGCATCAGTAGCAGCAATAGCGGCGCGGCAATGCCAATGGAAGCGTAAGTCGGCAACATACCCATCGCCAGCGTAGGTAACGCCATCAGTAAGATACTCAGGCTGAACATACGCTTACGGCCCACCAGGTCTCCAAAGTGCGCCATGATGATGCCACCCAGCGGACGCGCCAGATAACCGGCGGCAAAAATGCCAAAGGTTTGCACCTGCCGCAGCCAGTCGGGCATATCTGCCGGGAAGAACAGATCGCCGATGACCGCGGCGAAGAAGACAAAAATAATGAAATCGTAGAATTCGAGTGCGCCGCCTAAGGCAGCAAGAGATAAGGTTTTAAAATCTTGCCGGTTCAGCCGGCGATTATTCGCGTGTTGCATAAGATACCGTGTAGCGCCAGAGTAGAAATAAAAAAGGCTTAAGCCGCTTCTTGTAAAGTAAACATTACTATAGCGGCAAACAATTTCCACACCACAACGGCTGAATCTTATGTCAGAAATAGCTGAACTTTAGTTTTTTGTATCGCGGCGTGCGCTCTTAGGGCGAAAAGCTGCTACTACATCCTCACGTGTTTCAATGTAAGGGCCATCTAATAGCTGAATACAGTAAGGGACGCTGGCAAAAATACCGGACACAATCACCTTGCCGTCAGCATCTTTTAGACCTTCCAGCGTCTCCTGAATCGATTTCGGCTGGCCTGGCAGATTAAAAATGAGTGCCTGTTTGCGGATAACCCCCACCTGACGCGACAGGATAGCGGTGGGGACAAAGTGCAGACTGATTTGCCGCATCTGTTCGCCAAAGCCAGGCATCTCGCGATCGGCAATTGCCAGCGTTGCATCAGGCGTAACATCGCGCCGGGCCGGACCGGTTCCGCCGGTCGTCAGTACCAAATGACAGCCGCTTTCGTCCACCAGCTCACAGATAGCTTGTTCGATTAACGGTTGCTCATCAGGGATCAGTTTTTTATCCAGACTAAATGGCGTAATGAGTGCTTTCTCCAGCCAGGCTTCCAGCGCAGGAATGCCCTGATCCTGATAGACCCCGTTCGAGGCGCGGTCAGATACCGATACCAGACCAATTCGTAATTTATCCATGCCCATTCTCCACAACGTTCTTCGCCGCGCTTTTTGTCTCCAAGCGGGCGGCGCAGCCACAATGCCGCACAGTTATGGCTAAGTATATCGGTAAGCGCAGCGCGAATTTCACTTCGGGATGAAATTTTCTAAATAACGGACACAAAAAAGGCGGCCATAGCCGCCTTCCCGAATTCTGCGTTGCTCTTATTACAGCAGGTCAGAAATCATTTTTTCCAGTTTATTCTGGTCGATCGCAAAATTACGGATACCTTCCGCCAGTTTGTCGATAGCCATTGGATCCTGGTTGTGGTCCCAGTAGAACTGAGCTTCAGTCAAACGCTCTGGGCGTGCTTTGGTTTCGCCGGTGTAAGACAGCTTACGCTCCAGCGCACCTTCACTTTCAGCCAGCTGTTTCAGCAAATCGGGACCGATAGTCAGACGGTCACAACCGGCCAACTCAATGATCTCTTCAATATTACGGAAGCTTGCGCCCATCACCACGGTCTCGTAACCGTGCTGTTTGTAGTATTCATAGATTTCAGTCACTGAAACTACGCCTGGATCTTCATGCGGCGCAAACTCTTTCTTGTCGCCGTGGGCTTTGTACCAGTCGAGAATACGGCCAACAAATGGAGAGATCAGGTAAGCACCGGCTTCGGCACAAGCACGTGCCTGAGCGAAGGAGAACAACAGCGTCAGGTTACAGTTGATGCCTTCTTTTTCCAGCACCTCTGCCGCGCAAATACCCTGCCAGGTAGAAGCTAATTTGATCAGGATACGGTCATTGGTGATACCGGCATCGTTATACAATTTGATCAGACGGTGGGCTTTTGCCACGCTGGCTTTGGTGTCATAAGACAGACGGGCATCAACTTCGGTAGAAATACGGCCTGGCACCAGCTTGAGGATCTCAAGGCCAATGTTCACCGCCAGCTTATCAGCGGTATCAATGACCTGCTGATCACGATCGCTGCTTTGATCTTTAGCCCAGGCAATCGCCTCGTCGATCAGTTTGCGGTACTCAGGAATTTGCGCTGCTTTAAGGATCAGAGACGGGTTAGTGGTGGCATCTTGCGGCTGGTACAGTTTAATTGCCGCGATATCCCCGGTATCTGCAACAACTTGAGTCAGTTGGCGTAGGGAGGTCAGTTTATCGGTCATTTGGCATATCTCATCGTTTGTACATTATCGTTGAGGCATTTGCATGCCTTGCCTTTGCCAGATGATAACATGCAAAAAGCCACGCGCAAGGCAGATATGGCGCAGTGATAACCTCAATTAAAAAACTGTTTGCCCTGAGCAAAATCTGTATATTTCAGCCAAAATGACAGTGTCGCTTGCGACATAAAAACGCTATGTTACACTGCTCTCGG
>Ga0209901_1000923_pt1 | contig 10086 bp, 9 predicted proteins | sample OrgsoiDNA_201058_FD_185806 | JGI IMG/M metagenome (GOLD analysis project Ga0209901, IMG submission 185806) | Permafrost soil microbial communities from the Arctic, to analyse light accelerated degradation of dissolved organic matter (DOM) -... | ecosystem: Environmental > Terrestrial > Soil >...
TGGCTCGACCCGTGGGAACCGTCCCCCACCGTCGCGGTCGCCGTGCTGATCGCGGCAGTGTTGTTCGCCCGCGGCGCGAAAAAAGCGCACGTGTCGCTTGCACGGCACCTTTCGTTCTGGTTCGGCCTGACTGCGCTCTACTTCGCGCTGCATACCCGGCTCGACTACTTCTTCGAGCATGAATTCTTCATGCATCGGCTGCAACATCTGGTGCTGCATCACCTTGGGCCTTTTTTCATTGCGCTCTCGTATCCGGGCGCTGCGCTGCGGGCCGGCATTCCGTTCACCTGGCGGCAACGCTGGCTTAAACCTGCGCTCAATACGGCCCCGGCGCGCATTCTGTTCAAGGTGATTTTTAATCCGGTCGTCGCGGTGACGCTGTTTGTCGGGCTGATCTACTTCTGGCTGCTTTCGCCGATCCACTTCAAGGCGATGCTCGATTGGCGGTTGTACCGCGTCATGAACTGGAGCATGGTGATCGACGGCCTGCTGTTCTGGTGGCTCGTGCTCGATTCACGCCCGGCTCCTCCCGCGCGGCTCGCGCCCGGACGCCGCATCCTGATCGTCATAGCCGCGATCCCGCCGCAGATCATGCTCGGCGCCTACATTTTCTTCACGCCGCACGAGCTTTACCCTATCTATTCCATCTGCGGTCGCGCGTTCACGTGGATCAGCCCGATGCGCGATCAGCAAATCGGCGGTTTGTTGCTGTGGATTCCCGGGTCGATGATGAGCGTGATCGGTGCGTTGATCGCGATGCGCCATTGGCTCAGGTTGTCGACTCGACAACGGCTGGTGCAGCAGCGGGCGCGAGCGGAACTGGTGACGGCTTGATGCCGCGGTTCTTTCGCAGTTCCTCTACACGCGGCGCATCCAGATGTGCGGAATGTCGTCTTCCACGTGAACATCGGAGATTGGCTCGAAACCAAAGCTCGCATAAAAGCGCTGTAGTCGCGCTTGTGCGTGCAGGCGTATCGGCTGGCCGGGCCATTGTTCGCGGATAAATCCCAGCGCGCGTTCGAGCATCGCCTGGCCTAAGCCGATACCGCGAAAGCCGGCAGTGGTCAGCACGCGGCCGATGCGGATATCGGACTCTTCTGTGTCTTTCATGCCGTCTGCTGAGTTCGGCAGCAGGACTCGCAAATAACCGGCGAGCGCGGGGTGTGCATCGGCTGAACGCCGATACACGAGCAAATGCCAGGCATCGGCATCCTGTCCATCGACATCCCCGTACACACACTGCTGCTCCACCACGAACACTTCGCTGCGCGCGGCCAGCATGGTGTAGACGTCGAGTGCGCTAAGGTCGGCGAATGGCCTCCAGCGCCAGTCGAATTCGGAAAATGGCTCGGTCATAGGACTTTTTTTCGGTGGGATTCTGCGACGCCGTGCGTCTTGGGAAATGAAGATGCTGGCAGGTCTGAGCCTTCAATTATGCCGCGCGAGGCGAGCGCTGGGTACGCGCACTGGCGCCGGCTACTGGAAGAGTTGGTGGTATCCGCTCACTCAATTATCCAGGTCATAGTTTGCAAATTTCATCTGCCACTTTAATATCCAGGATATTTTTTGCATATGCGTGCTCTGCGTGCAGGGCAGTTGCGTGAAGTGCTGCCGGCATGGCGGCCGGTGCCGTCGCCGGTGTATCTGGCAGGAAGGCAGATGTCGTCTCGGTTAAGAGCGCTGGCCGACTGGTTGTCGGAGCGCTTCGACGAGAACCAGCGCGTGGAAGCCGTGACTACCGTCGTGCAGAGGCGAATGCCGGCGGCATCGGGCGGCCCCGGGGCGATCGATCTATGACTTGGCCAGTCGACCGCACTGGTCAATCGCAGTCCTGGAGATGCGTGCTCGACGCCTCAGCTTTCCGGACTTTCGCCTCTAGCGCTTCAACGCGACGAAACTCCAGCTTACGTCTGCCCGGCCGAGCATGTCTTCGCGCTCGCTGCAATGATGTTTGCTCAATCCGACTTGCTCGCCGAGCGTCACTGTTTCGTCGGCGGAGACGTCGAACATGCGTCGACCGTCCGGGACCGGACCATGCCGAAGCGACATGACGACGATACCGCCCTCCCACAGAAGCGAAGCAATGGCATGCATTGCTGTCTCACGTTCGGCCGCGTCAAGGTGCATCCACACGGCAGTCAATAGGATCACGTCAAAACGCTGTCCAAGGTTGCGCACGACCAGCAATTCGGGTAACTGATCATCAAGCCATCGCAGCGTTGGCAACGGGTGAAGCCTTTGCCCTTCGGCTCGCAATTCTTGCGTGGGCTCAACAGCGACAACACGATGCCCGAGAAGCGCTAGCGCCGCGGCATCCCGTCCGGAACCTGCGCCGATATCGAGGACGTGACCATGTTCAGTCGGAAACAGGTGGAGAACGTCGCGGTGAACATCTTCGAACGTAATACTCTCGTACTGGGCAGCTAAATCTGCTGCTCGCGTGCCGTATCCGGCCGTACCACTTGCACTCGCCATGGTGTCTCCGTGCCGGTCCGCGACGCCCACTTGCAGGCGCCATACGGGCAAAGAAGAGCATTTTACCAGCGCCCTAACAACCACCAATTCTTACCGACATCTTCCTTACGCTGCGATTAAATAATCTTACTTCCCGCAAACCCTTCACTTCCGTTAATGGCTCGCCGCCATCAGTCAATCAGGATAACCGTTCCCCAATTTAGTTAAACGAACTTTAATGAACTGGTAACAAGGTGTAACTGTTGTGGAGCTGACTGTAACGCGGCGTGAGTGACGTTTAATTAGACTAGTCGTCACCCAGTCGGGCGCTTCATTTCCCCGTCGCATTCCTGGAGTGGTGCGCTCTATGATTTCGGTAGACCAGATAAGGCCATCGCAATCCGTTGCAAGCGAGATGTCCGTAGTACACGAATATGCATGGCCCAAGCCGGCACAGCGCCTGTCCAGCACGTTTTTTAAGCTTGTATATCGTTGGTCCCACTCCAATGCGTTTCGGCATAACGAGCGTTTGTGGCACGGCGTGTCCATTGAGCGGGATTCGCACGGGTTTCTGAAGCGGATGTCGATTGAAGGCCATGATTTACTCGTCGAAAATTCCGACGACCTGCTCGCGTCCCATACAGGTGATTGCCATCTGATTGCCACGGGCCCCTCGGTCAATGACATTGATTATGGTGCGCTTGATCTCCATAATGTCATGGGAGTAAACGGGGCAATCGCTTTACAAGATAAACATCCAGTTCGGTTTGAATATTATTGCATCGTGGATGCCGGGTTTGTCCGAAAGCGCCCTGACCTGGTAGCACGCGTGGTTCAGCAAAAGCTGACGTTATTCGCGACCCCATTAGTATTATGGTATATCGCGCAATACTTCCCGTTATCCCAGTTCCGTTGCCGGGTATTTCTGATTGAAGATATTCAATATCCCGCTTGCAAACGTGCATTACTCAAACACGAACTCCTTTCTGCGCATGCAAGCACGGATCTCGTGCTGTTTGATGAAGAACCCACCTTGGGTTTCAGCTTCAATATCAGGCGCGGCATATTCGATGGCCGCACCGTGGCCTACACGGGTTTGCAAGTGCTCACCTCTCTCGGGTTCAAGGCGATCTTCATGCACGGACTCGATTTGCGGCACGCGGCGCAAACACCGCGCTTCTACGAAACCCAAGAGACCATGCAGCCAAGCGCGCTCGACGGAGACTTTAATTCCTTCATAGAACCGTCGTTTCGCCATGCCGCCCCGCTGTTAAGCCGTCGCGGCATACGCGTGGTGAACCTTTCGGCGCAGAGCGCGCTTGGGAGCGACATTATCGAAAAGGACGACTGGCACTCGCTGGCTCATGTATCCCTTGAACAGGAATAGCCCGCGGCTGAAGGCGCACGTGCGTACCTGGCGCGGTATCGCGCAATGAAGGTCGTTCATATTTCCAATACGCCGGTGGCGGGTAGTCCCGGCAACATTGTTTCGGCGCTCAATCGGCTCACCGATGTCCAGGCGCGGCATATTGTCTTCAATAGCAGCGCGTATCGCAGCCGAACCTTTGCTGTCGATATCGACTGGAAGACTCAACAGCAACAGGCGCTCGACGTCATAGCGGAAGCCGACGTCATTCACGTCCATCAGTTCTTCTCGCTCAATGACACGTTCGGTCCGAATTTACATCAACGATTCGGCGATAAAAAAATCATCAAGCAATACCATTCGGCTCCGGATCTCTGGGCCAAGGGCAACGCCGGGCTGATCGAACGGATCGTTTATGAGGACGTGCCGCAACTCGTTATTGCGCAAGGTCCCGAGCGCTATTACCCCTTCGCCCGGGTCGTTCCCAATGTGATCCCGCTGAACGATCCCCGCTACCTGCCCGGTCCGGAGAGCAGTACCGATGCGGACGGCATACCGCTCGTCACGTTTTCGCCGAGCGGCCGGTCATCTGCATGGAAAACGCGCTGGGAAACGAAGGGCGTTCCGCAGACGCTCAAGCTGCTGCGCAAACTCGAGCGCAAGGGTTTGTGCAAGCTTCAATTGATTGTCGATACGCCGCATGACGCGTGTTTGAGAGCCAAGCAACAAGCGGCGATTGCTATCGACGAATGCGTGACTGGGAATTATCACTTGAGCGGGCTGGAGGCGTTGTCGCAAGGGAAACCCACTTTAGGGCATCTGGACAATCGCGTTCAGTCGCAACTTAGGGCCATGACGGGCGCCCTTGAACTGCCTTGGGTCGATGTACGGCTGGAGGAGGCCGAAGGTCCGCTTCGTGAACTGCTGTGGGATCGCTCGCTACGCGCAGAGCTGGGTGCGGCCTCGCGCCAGTGGATGGAGACCTACTATCAGGAAGCCGCGATGGTCGAGCATTATCGACGCGCGTATCTTGATCTGTTTGAGGCGCCGCAGCACTTCCATGTGCGACGCTTCGTCGGGCATAGCGAGCCCTGGCTTGCTGTGGCATTGCCAAATCACCGGTGGGTCGCGCGTAAGCGAGCCAACAGCCCGTGGAGAACCCTCGTTGAGACGGTACGCGGACGCTGAGGCTCTGCCCCGAAGAGTAGAGATGGGCGGCCATTCAGCCCGACCCCAGCTCTTAGCGTCTTTAAGTCCGGACACCACCGCCTACTTTGGCGCGATATCGCGTTCCACACGCTTGATATGCTGTTCAACGTAGAAAGCCGCGGCATCGGCATCGCCCTGAACCACTGCCTCGTAGATCAGGCGATGTTCGGCCACGTAAAGACGAATCCGGCCCGCGTCGTAGATTCCCTCATCTTTCAGACGCTTCCACAACGGCTGGTCCATCGAACTGGCTACTTCATCTGCGATCTTGACCATCAGCGCATCGCCCGTCATCACCGCCAGTTGCCGATGAAACAAGCGGTCGCTACTGTTCCATAGCGCGCGCTGTGCGGGGTCGTCGATGTCGTAGATGTTTTCCATCTGACTGAGATACTGCTCGGCCATCCGGTCGCGTTGCGCACGTGCAGCCGCACGCCGGGCTACGGCCGGTTCAAGAACCATTCGTACGTCGAGTGTCGAACTGGGACTGAAGTCGGCCGTTCCGGTATCCACCGTCCGATGCGACAAGCGATCGATGACGTCACCGCAGACGAACGTCCCCGAGTTGCGCTTCGTGACGACAAGCCCTTCGTTCTGCAGCGCGCCGATCGCCTCGCGAACGGCCGGGCGTCCGACACCGAACAATGCTGCGAGATCCCGCTCCGATGGCAACCGTGAGTCCGGCAAGAACCGGCCCGCAGCAATCTCATCGCGGATTCGCTCAGACACTTGTTCGTAGATTTGCCGCGGGCGGAATGAGCCGTCGAGCTCTGGGTGAATTGCTGCCATTGATGAATCTCACCAAACGTGGTCACCGGAAAGACCAAAACCAGTCCGGGCATTTTGAAATGGTTGCTATCTGCACCAATTTTGGTCTACATTTAGGACCAGTATAGTCCAACCCGGAGATTACCCAATGAAAAAGACTGTCGTAGGTTTCCTGGTCGCCACGGCGGCTTTAGCTAATGCCGGCGTCTACGCGCAAGAAGTCGTGACGATTGGTCATTCGGCGCCATTGACCGGCCCACAGGCGGTAAACGGGAAGGACAACGAGAACGGCGCGCGGCTGGCAGTGGAGGATTTGAACAAGAAAGGCGTCGTAGTCGCAGGGAAAAAGGTGACGTTCAAACTGGACTCGGAAGATGACCAGGCCGATCCCAAGATTGGTGTTCAGATCGCCCAAAAGCTCGCCGATAGCGGCGTGGTAGCCGTTCTGGGACCGTACAACTCGGGCGTCGCCATTCCGGCGTCGCAAATCTACCATTCCGCCGGCATCCCGATGCTCCCGGTCGCATCGAATCCCGCCCTGACTACACAGGGCTTCAACAACATATTCCGGATTGGCGCGAGCGACGAGCAGCTCGGCGGCACCATGGCCGAGTTCGCCGCAAAGACGCTGAAGGCGAAGACCGCGGCGATCATCGACGACCGCACGGCTTACGGCCAAGGCGTCGCGGAACAATTTGCCAGCGTGGCGAAGGCGCGCGGCATCAAGATTGTCGACAACCAGTACACCAACTCCAGCGCGACCGATTTCCTCGGCATCCTGACCACGATCAAGGCCAAGAATCCCGACGTGATCTTCTTCGGCGGCTATGCCGCGCAGGGCGCACCGATGGCCAAGCAGATGCGCCAGCGTGGACTCCGGGCGAAGCTGCTCGGCGGCGATGGCATCTGCTCTGCCGACATGGGCAAGGTGGCGGGTGAAGATGCATCGATCGTGTATTGCGCACAAGGGGGCACGTCGCTCGAGAAAACGGCTGCAGGGCGCGACTTCCTCAAGCGTTACAAGGACACGTATCACACGGATACGCAGGTCTACGCTGTCAGCTACTACGACGGCATGATGCTGCTCGCCGACGCAATGGTGAAGGCCGGCACGACCACGGACAAAGCAAAGCTGATCGCGCAACTGGCGAAGACGGACTACAAGGGGATCGCAGGAACGTATTCCTTCGACGCGAAGGGCGATCTGAAGGGCGCGCCCACGACCGTGTATGTCATCAAGAACGGCTTGCCGGCTGCATACGGTCAGTGATCCACCTGGAATCGACATGAGCAATTGAGATGAAAATCACGAAATCAATCAGCACGGTCGAGGTTCATACCGGAGGCGAGGCGTTTCGCATCGTCACGAGCGGTCTGCCGAAGATGCCGGGCAAGACCATCGTCGCGCGTCGCGCGTGGCTGAAGGAGCATGCTGACCACATTCGCCGCGCGCTCATGTTCGAGCCGCGCGGCCACGCCGACATGTACGGCGGTTACCTCACGGAGCCCGTCAGCGAAGGCGCCGATTTTGGCGTGATCTTCGTGCACAACGAGGGCTACAGCGATCATTGCGGCCATGGCGTGATAGGCCTCGCGACAGCGGCCGTGGAACTGGGCTGGATTGAACGGACTTCGCCGGAAACACGCGTGGGGATAGACGCCCCTTGTGGTTTCATCGAAGCGTTCGTGCAATGGGACGGGGATCATGCGGGCAACGTGCGCTTCGTGAACGTGCCCTCGTTCATCTGGCAACGTGACGTTACGGTGGAGACACCGTCGTTCGGAAGCGTTACCGGCGACATCGCGTTCGGGGGAGCGTTCTATTTCTACACCGACGGCGCTCCCTTCGACCTGCCCATTCGCGAATCGGCCATCGACAAACTGATTCAGTTCGGCGCCGAAGTAAAGGCCGCTGCCAATGCAGCAGTCAAGGTGGAGCATCCCGAGATCCCCGAGCTGAATCACATCTACGGCACGATCATCGCCAATCAACCGCGGCACGCGGGCTCCACGCAGGCGAACTGCTGCGTCTTTGCCGACCGTGAAGTCGATCGCTCGCCGACCGGCTCGGGCACGGCTGGCAGGGTCGCGCAACTGTACTTGCGTGGCCTGCTGCGCAAAGATGAAACGCTGATAAACGAGTCGGTGATCGGCACGGTATTCAAGGGGCGCGTGCTGAGCGAAACGAAGCTCGGAGCATTCGATGCAGTCATCCCGGAAGTCGAGGGCAACGCGTACATTTGCGGTTTCGCCAACTGGATCATCGACGACCGCGATCCACTGACCTACGGTTTCCTGGTGCGATGAACATGACAAAGTCCTACGACGAACAACAGACTGCGGCGCTGCTTCCCTATCCCGAACTGGTCGATACCTTGAGCGCGACGGTTGTCGACTATGCAGCGGGCAGGATAGAAAGTCCGGAGCGGCTGGTCGTGCCGCTGCAGGCGGGCGGCGTCATGCTGTCGATGCCGGCGAGTGCAGCGGACATCGCGATCCACAAGCTCGTGAACGTATGCCCCGGCAATCGGGCGCAAGGCATGCCGACGATTCACGGTCAGGTCACGGCATACGACTCGACCAACGGACAACTGCTCTTCTCGCTCGATGGCCCGACGGTCACGGGCAGGCGCACCGCCGCGATATCGGCGCTGGGCATCCGCAGCCTTGCCCGAAGCGCGAAATCGATCCTGCTGATCGGCACGGGTAAGCAGGCGAGCAACCATGCCGAAGCCTTTGCAGCGCTCTTCCCCGAGGCTGTCCTGTATGTCAAAGGATCGACGCCCCAAGCGGCGGCCCGGTTTGCGACGGCGCATGCAAAACTAAGCTCACGGGTGATAGCTCTCGAGGGTGACATGATCCCCGAAGACGTTGATGTCGTTGTCACACTGACCACGAGCAAGACCCCGGTCTACCGCGATGCCGCGCGTCCTGGGCGGCTGGTCGTGGGAGTCGGCGCGTTCACGCCGGATGCAGCCGAAATCGTCGCGTCGATCGTGCACCAAAGCGCGATCCTAGTGGACGATAAAGTGGGCGCGAGACACGAAGCCGGCGATCTCATTCAGGCGAACGTCGACTGGGACGGGGTCGGCACGTTGGCCGCTGTCATCGAGCGCTCGTGGGTCGGCTCGCCGGATCAACCGATACTCTTCAAAAGCGTTGGGTGCGCTGCGTGGGATCTGGCTGCCGCACGGTTGGCACGACATTGTTTATCTGGCGCGTAGATCGACTTGCTAGCTGCCTGCGCGGTCGCCGCAGGCAAAGAAAAAGCCCTGACAAGTCAGGGCTTTTTCTTTGATTCTCTGGAGGCGCGAGCCGGAGTCGAACCGGCCTAAACGGCTTTGCAGGCCGCTGCATAACCGCTTTGCTATCGCGCCAGAAGCGGGGACTTACGTGAAGCATTCCGTATCTGGCAAAACCAACCCAACGTCACCAGATTGAGCTGGTCCACCAAACAAAAAGGGAAGCTTGGCTTCCCCTTTTTTTGGAGCGGGAGACGAGGCTCGAACTCGCGACCTCAACCTTGGCAAGGTTGCGCTCTACCAGCTGAGCTACTCCCGCATGGTCCTGCACTTACTGCCAGCCGCTGGCTTACCATTGCCAACGACCTTCTTAATTTGGAGCGGGAGACGAGGCTCGAACTCGCGACCTCAACCTTGGCAAGGTTGCGCTCTACCAACTGAGCTACTCCCGCATCTTGCTGACTTCTTCTGCCAATTTACTGCTTTTGACCTTCATCAGGCTTCGCGGCTTTTTGCGTTCACCCGACAGAAACGAGATTATGGAGAAGGCCAACTTTAGTGTCAAGAGCTTTGTATGTACCCCATCACTTTTAAACGCTCTCCAACGTGAATCACAGCATGCTGAATCACAACATGCCACCGCGCTCGCGAATCTGCGGCCATGCGAGCTTCATGTAATAGAGCATGGACCAGACCGTGAGGAATGCTGCAACATAGATCAGCCAGAGCCCCCATACACGGGTATCGATAACGAGCGGCGTGCCTGCAATCCTCAGCGGCCCGTAGAACAGCAGCATGGGGATCGCGACCATCTGGCAGACAGTCTTGAATTTGCCGAGCGAATTCACCGCCACGCTCTTCGATGCCCCGATCTGTGCCATCCATTCCCGCAACGCCGAAATCGTGATCTCACGTCCCACGATAACCAACGCAATCACCGCGTTCAGCCGCATCAGTTGCACGAGCACGAGCAGCGCGGCGGTAACCATGAGTTTGTCTGCAACCGGATCGAGAAACGCGCCGAATGCCGATGTCTGATTGAGCTTG
>Ga0209901_1000924_pt1 | contig 10086 bp, 10 predicted proteins | sample OrgsoiDNA_201058_FD_185806 | JGI IMG/M metagenome (GOLD analysis project Ga0209901, IMG submission 185806) | Permafrost soil microbial communities from the Arctic, to analyse light accelerated degradation of dissolved organic matter (DOM) -... | ecosystem: Environmental > Terrestrial > Soil >...
GCGAAGCCGCCGAAGATACTGCCCAGTACGATCATTACCCCGAGTATTTGCAACATGATGACACGCCTTTCATTGTTTCTTTCTTATTTTTCATCGTCAGGCTCACGCGCCTTGCAGCACGGCCTTCATTTTGCCCAGGGCGGCCTTGTTGAGCTGGCAGACACGGGCGTCGGTCAAGTCCAGCACGGCGGCGATCTCCTTGTAGCTCAGCTCGAATTCATAATACATTTGCACGACGCGCTGCTCGCGCTCGTCGAGCCCGCGCAGCGCCTGTTCCAGGCTGCGCCGCACCATCAGCTGCTCTTCCGGGCTGGGCGCGCTGTCGGTGCTGACGGCGTCCTGCAGCGCCTCGTCGAAGCTGGCGATCAGCTCGGCGTTCTCGTCCAGCTGGTAAGCCTGGTAGGCCTCGGGCGTCAGCTTCAGGCCCTCGATGATGTCCTGCTCGCTCGGTTCGCGGCCCAGGCGCCGGGTCAGCGCGCGCACGGCGTCGCGCAGCTTGTGGCTCTGCTGGCGCACGGCGCGCGGGCGCCAGTCCTGGCGGCGCAGCTCGTCGAGGATGGCGCCGCGCACGCGCAGGCTGGCGTAGCTGCCGAAGGCGGCGTCCGGCTCGCCGTAGCGGCGCAGGGCTTCGAGCAGGCCCATCAGGCCGATCTGTTCCATGTCGTCGCGGTCGATCGCGCCGGCGATCTGCGAGTTGAGCTGGCGCACGATGCGCTTGACCAGCGGCGCATACGACAGCAAGTGCTTTTGCTCGTCGACGACGCTATGCCCGTGCGGCGCCGGCGCGATGCCCGGCTCGCCGTAGCTCTCGGCATAAACGTCCGCGTATTCCTCTATGTATGCCATGCCCGCCCCACAGGATTACTCTCGGTCGGCTTACTCAATGATGAGCTTGCCGATCATGACTTCGGAAAACGGCTTTTCACGCTTCTCGGCGGCGTAATCCGCGTCGAAGGCCTTGTTCAGCGCCTCGGCATACTGATCGATGCTCATGGACTGCGCCTGCGCCAGCGGCAGCGAGGACAAGGTCCTGACGGCGATGCTGCGCAACAACGGCAAATGCTCCTTGGCTTCCTTTTCCTTGGCGTCGTCGGTGGTGATGACCAGGTCGGCCGACATGTAATGGCTCTGGTTGTCGCCCGGCTCGCGCCGCAGCATGATGATCACCTTGTCCACCGTCAGATATCTGTGCGGATGGGCCGCCGCCTCTTTTTCCTCGCTTTTCTTCTTGGCCGCCGCCGCCGCCGCCGGGTCGGCCGGACCTTTCGACAGGTACCAGACCGCGCCGCCGGCGATGGCGGCGCCGAACACAGCCACCGCCGCCATGATGATGACCAATTTCATATTCTTCATCTACGCTTTACTCCCGCTCGGTCTGCATGGTAAAGGTGGCGCCGGCCTGCTCGTCGTCCGACAAGGCGCGGCCCGGTCCCTGGTCTTGCTGGCGGCCCTGCTGGTTGCGGCCGCCGCCGTCGCTGTTGGCGAAGGACTGGGCGCCGCGCGGCGTGGCTGTGACCGTCACGTTGACGTCGCTGAACTGGCGCTGCGACAGGTCCTGGCGCACGCTGTCGCCGATGCTGGTCAGCTGGCGCAGCACTTCGCTGTTGCTGGCCGACAAATTCACCTGCAGCGCGCCGTCGGCGTGGCGGATGGTGATGTCGATGCTGCCCATGTCCTGCGGTTCGAGGCGGATGGTGGCCTGGTTGTCGTTGTTTTGCAGTTGCAGTTGCAAACGGTCGCCCAGCGCGTCGCGCAGCGGCTGCTGCCACTGTTGCGGCGTGCCGGCCAGCGTGACGGTATTGGCGGCGCTGCTCGCCGGCGCCGGTGGCGTGTAGCCGGCGCCGGTGGCGTTGCCGGCCGGCGCGTTGCGGCTGGTTTGTGTGCTGGCGTCATCTTTGCTCGCACCGGAGGAGGGCGCGGCCGGCGCGTTGGCTGCGGCGGTGTTGCTGCTGGCGTTGTTGTCGCCGTTGGCATTGTTGCCGTTGCTGTTATTGCCGCTATTATTGCCGTCGCTGGCATGGGCATTGTTTTGCGCCGTCGCGGCGGTTGGGGATGGCGCGGGCGCGGCGGTCGGCGCGCTGGCCGGTGTGGCGGCGTTGCTGCGGACCTGGGGCTGGGCCGGGGCGGCGACGACATTGGCGGCTTGGGCGTTGCCATTGCTCGCTGCGCTGGTCGCGCCGGCGGCGCCGGTGCTGGCGTTGCTGTCAACGGCTGGCGCGCTTGGTGCTGCCGGTGCCGCAGCGACAGGTGCCGCCGGTGCCGCAGCGACAGGCGCCGCCGGTGCCGCAGCGACAGGCGCCGCCGGTGCCGCAGCGACAGGCGCTGCCGGCGCTGCAGCGATAGGCGCTGCCGGTCCTGCAGGCGTGGCAGGCGTGCCGGTATTCGTGTCCGGCGCGACGGCGGCTGGCGTGTTGCCGGCCGCTGCTGGAGCATTGAGCGCGACCTGACTCGTCGTGGCCGTGGCCGTAGCTGCGACTGCAATCGCGGTCGCAAGGCTGGCGGCCGGTGCCGAAGCGGCCGCCGTGACGGCGCCGGCGCCCTGGCTGGCGCCGGCGGCGGCGCCACTGGTGTTGGTATTGTCAGGCAGGAACTGGCCCGGCGGCGAGATCGGCAGTGGCATCACCAGTGCCAGCATCGGTGCGGCCATCGCCGGCATGGCGCTGCCGCCATCGCTAGGCGTGCTGCCGTCATCGCTGCTTTTGGCCGGCGGGCTGCTGTCGTCGCTGCTGCTTGCATCGCTGGCCGTGTTGGCGGCCTGGCCCTGGTTGGCCTGGTTCAGCATTTGGGCGAAGGTCGGCGCCAGTTGCACGGGCGGCGGCAGCGCCGCCGGCGCGCCGGTGGAGGCGGCCGGCTGGTTGCTGGCCGGCGCGGGATTGGCGGCCGGCGCCGGCGTGGCCACGCCGCTGGCGTTGCCGGCGGTATTGGCAGCGGGGGCCGGAGCTTTGGCGGTGGTCAGATTCATCTTCATGCTCAGGTCCTGATGTCAGTGAAACTATTGTCGACGGCATAGGCCAGCCAACCCTCTTTATTGGCGCGCATGCTGTGCAGGTGCGCATTGAGCGCGCCGGCCGACTGCTCGCAGCGCACGATGGCCTGCTCGTGCAATAGGCGCAGCGCGCCCAGCGCGGCCCGCTCGGGCGGCGTCCAGCTGCCCTGCTGGGCCATGGCCGGCAGCGTCGTCGCCATCAGCGTGTTGATTGCCGCCAGCATTTTCCAGTCATCGGCCGCGATGGCGGCGTTCATCTTCTGTCCCAGCGCGAGCAGCGTGCGTTGCCTATCCATGTTTGGCCTGAATGCCAAGCCAGCCCTTCTTGATCGTCGTCAGCAGGGAAATGACTTCATCGATGATGGCCGGGTCGAGGTCGACGCCGGCGCGGTACAAGCGCCCGGCGCAATAGTCGTACAGCCGGCCGAGGTTGGCGACGACCTCGCCGCCGTGGTCATAGTCGAGCGAGCTGGACAAGCCGTTGATGATTTCGGTGCACTTGTTCAGGCTGATCGCCTTCAGTTCGTAGCGCTGGTGCACGATGTGGGCGCGCGCGCGCGCCAGCTCTTCGAGCAGGCCGTCGGTCAGCACCAGTACCAGTTCGACCGGCGACGCGCGGGCGGTCTGCGCGTCCAGGTTGACGGCGTGGTAACTGCTGTAGGCTTCTTGGTTCAACTTGGACTCCAACGAAATAAATTATTAATGCGTAATAAAAATACGCAAGACGCCGCTTACGAGCTACTCGACGAGAACAGCGCCGTCATCAGGTTCGAGTTGCTGGTCATTTGCGACTGCAGCGTCTGCAGGGCGGTGAATTGCGCCAGATAGCGTGCGTAGGCGTTGTTGTACTGCGTGTCGAGCTCGTCCGAACGCGACTGGATGTCTTTTTGCTCGGCCGTCACCGCGCTTTGACGCACGCTGATCTGGCCGGTGGCCGAGCTGGTCCACTGGTTCATCAGCGTATCGACGGCACCCAGCACGCCCGTCGGGCTGCCGGTCTGGGCCGAGCCGAACACGTTGTTCAGGCCAGTGGGGTTGGCGGCGATCGCCGTGTTCAGGCGGGTCGTGTCGAGCGACAGCGTGACGTTGTTCGAGGCGTCCAGCGTGGCCGAGACGCCGTAGTTGACCAGCGACTGGCCGTTGGTGACCTGGCGCACGGCGTCGTTCAGGCGGCGCTGCAGGGCGGCGACACCGGCGTCGCCGGCGAAGGCGCCGGCCGCGACGGTGTTGGTCGGGTCGCCTTCCGAGGTCTGGGTGTTGAGCAGCGTCTGCAGCGCGTTGTAGGCGGTGACGAAGGACTGTACGTTGCTGGCCGTGGTGGTGGTGTCGGTGCCGACGCTGAGCGTGACGGGCGCGGCGCCGGCGGCCTGGGCCGAGGTGAAGGTCATCGCCACGTTGTCGACGATGTTGAAGGTGTTCGAGGCCTGCTGCACCTGGGTGCCGGTGCCTTGCGCGCCGACCCAGATGATGGCGTCCTGCGGCGTGACCAGCTGGGTCTTGTTGGCGGTGTTGTCGAGCTCGGCCTTCAGCGCGGCGTTGGTGACATTGGTGGCGTCGATCGAGGCGGCGTTGGCGGCGCCGGTCGCCTTCGAGGTCAGCACCAGCGTCGAGGCGCCGTTGATGGTCATCGTCGAGGCCGTCACCTGCGAATTGTTTTGCGCGGCCGTGTTGATGGCGGCGGCGATTTCCTGGGGGCTGAGCTGGCCGTCGCCGTTGGTGTCGGCGTTGGCCAGGTCGACCGTGAAGCTGCTGCCGTTGGCCAGCGTGACGTTGAGCGATCCGCTGCCGGCGGCGGTGCTGTTGGACAGGCCGCCGTAGGATACCTGGCCGGCGGTGGCCAGCTGCTGCACGTAGAAGGAATAGTTGCCCGGCAGTGCCTGGGTGGTGGCGGTGGCGGTGCCGACGGCCGAGCTGAACGAGGCGGTGTTGGCGACCACGCCTTTCATGTTCGACAAGGTCTGGACGGCGCTGTCGAAGTTGGTCATCGCCGTTTGCAGCGCGGTCAGCGCGCTCGCTTCGGCGGTGGCGTTGGTGGTGTCGGTCTGGAGCTGGGCGCGGGCGTCCGACTGGCCTTCGGTGGCCAGGGCCGTCGCCGTGCTGGTCGGGTCGTAGGTCGGCCCGAGCGTGGACGAGCCGGTGGCAGGATTACTAATCGTGGTCGACGGGGTGGATGCTACGGACGTGGTCATGATCGTACTCCAAGGAAAGTTAAGTATACCTAATTAACAGGCGACCCGACGCGTTTCCTTATGAAAATATTTTACAATTTATTTTTGGCCGCGGAACCACAGCTGCGTGGCCAGTTCGTCGTGGCGCTTGCGCTCCAGCGTGTTTTGTTCTTGCAGCAAGACATTTTGTTGTTTGCTTAACACCTTGCCCAGCGCCTCGCGCTTGACCCAGGCCGCCGTCAGCTGTTTTTGCGACACGGCCATGTCGGCCTCGTGCAGGTTCAAATCGAGCCGGTGGTTGTCGGCCATCTGCATCACGGCCTGCTTGTAGTCGCCGCAGTTGCCGGCCAGCGCCAGGGGCAGATTGCCGCTGGCGCCGCTGTTGACGTACAGCCCGGTCAGCCGCGCCAGGTTTTGCTGGTAGCGTTCGCGCACGCTTTCCTTGGCCGCCATTTCGGTTTGCAGGCGCTCGACTTCGGTGTTGCGCAGCGCCACCAGGGTGGTCAGATTGCGGATCAGGTGCGGGTCGCTCATGTCATCAGTTTCTCAAGTTGCGCTACACAAGGGTCGAAGGGCGCCGCTTCCTTGGTGCCCTGGCACAGGAAATCCTCGACGCGCGGATACAGGTTCACCGCCTGGTCGGTCAGCGGGTCGGCGCCGGGCACGTAGGCGCCCAGCGGGATCAGGTCGCGCACGCGGTGCTGGCGCGCCATGCTGGCCTTCAGCGCGCGCGCCGCCAGCATGTGTTCCTTGCTGATGACCTGGGTCATGCAGCGGCTGATGGAGGCGGGGATGTCGATGGCCGGGTAGTGGCCGCGCTCGGCCAGCTCGCGGCTGAGCACGATGTGGCCGTCGAGCACGGCGCGCGCCGTGTCGACCACCGGATCCTGCTGGTCGTCGCCCTCGGCCAGCACGGTGTAGATGGCGCTCATGCTGCCGACCGCGTTTTCGCCGTTGCCGGCCGACTCGACCAGCTGCGGCAAGTTCGAAAACACCGACGGCGGATAACCCTTGGTGGCCGGCGGCTCGCCCAGCGCCAGCGCCACTTCGCGCAGCGCCATCGCGTAGCGGGTCAGCGAATCGACCAGCAGCAGCACGTTCTTGCCCTGGTCGCGGTAGTGCGCCGCGATTGAATGGCACAGTTCGGTGGCCATGATGCGCATCAGCGGGTTTTCGTCGGCCGGCGCGATCACCAGCACGGCCTTGGCCATGCCTTCCTTGCCGAGCGACATTTCAACGAATTCGCGCACCTCGCGCGAGCGCTCGCCGATCAGGCCGACAACGACGACGTCGGCCACGGTCTGGCGGGTGATCAGGCCGAGTAAAACGGATTTGCCGACGCCGGAGCCGGCCATCAGGCCGACGCGCTGGCCCTTGCCCAGGGTTAGCATGGCGTTGATGGCGCGCACGCCGACGTCGAGCGGCTCGCTGACCGGTTTCTTTTTCAGTGGATGGACGCGCGGCGGCGTGGCCTCGAGCGGAAATTCGCCGCCCAGCTTGCCCAGCCCGTCGATCGCCTCGCCCAGGCCGTTGACCATGCGGCCCAGCCAGCCGGGGCCGATCTGCAGGCTGACCCGCTCCGGCGACGGCAGCACGCGCGCGCCGGTGGTCAGGCCGACGGCCTTTTTGAAGGGCATCAAAAAGGTCAGTTTTTCGCGGAAGCCGACCACTTGCGCGTCCAGCCATTCGCCGCTGACTGTCTCTATCTGGCAACGCTGGCCGGTGTGCAAACGGCATCCGGCGGCCTCGAGCAACAGGCCCGAGGCGCCCACCAGCCGCCCGGTCGGGGTGGCCAGCGGCACGGCGTCGAGCTCCAGGTTGCGCAAGGCTTGGGCTATCATGCGTCGCTTTCCATATCGTCGCCGTCGGCGACCTGCAATTGATTATCGACCTGTTCCATGACCGCCGCAAGACGTTGATGACATCCGGCATCAACTTCGTTGTCGCCGGCCTTGATGCGGCATTCGCCGGGGTCGAGGTGGGCGTCGGCGATCAGGTTCCAGCGCTTGGCGCGCTTCGGATCGAGCTCGCTGATGCGCTTGAGTTCCTCGGGGTTGAGGAAGACGTCGATTTCCTCGCGGGTCGGCGGCATCGTCGCCAGCGTCTCGTCGACCAGCGCCATGATCTGCACCGGCTGCAGCGCCAGTTCGGCGCGGATCACCTGGCGCGCCACCTTGGCCACCAGGTCGACCACTTCCTTGCGCTGGGCGGCGCGGTAGTCGGCGCGCAATTTCTTGAGGCTTTTCAGCATGGCGTCGACCGGCCGGGCCAGCTGGTCGTAAGCCACCAGCGTCTCGTGGCGACCCTCCTCGCGGCCCTGTTCCTGGCCGGCCGCGCGGCCCGCTTCAAAACCGTCTTCGGTGCCGCGCGACAGGCCGATTTCATAACCGTCGCGCTGGCCTTGCTCGAAGCCCTGGCTGACCGAGGCCTGCCACTGCTTGTTGTCGACCCCGTTACCGCCGCCGTTGTTGCGCGGCGCGGCGGCCGGGAATTGCGACAACGGCGGGAAACGGTAGGGGCGGAATTGCTTCATCATTCGATTACCGCCTCCGCGAACAACTGGATTTCGATTTCGCCGGAGTCGGCCAGCGCCTTGACGGTGGCCATGATTTCCTGGCGCGTCTGTTCGATGCGCGACATCGGGATCGGCCCGGCGCGGCGCATCATGTCCTCGAAGGCCTGGGCCTGGCGTTTCGGCATGGTTTTCAGCACCGCGTCGCGGATCGACACTTCGGCGCCCTTGAGCGCGATGGCCCATTGCTCCAGCGGCACTTCCTCGATGATGCGGGTGATCGCCACTTCGCTCTGGGTCGACAGGATGAAGAAGTCGTACATCGACAACTCCAGCTTGGCGACGATCTCGGGATCGTGGGCGCGCAGCAGCTCGACCATCTGGGCGCGGTTCTGCGGCAGGCGGTTGAGGATTTCGCCGGCCTGGCGGATGCCCTCGACGGTGGTGCTCTGCATGTCGAAGGTGCCCAGGCAGCGCACCACCAGCTCATCGAGTTCCAGCAGCAGGTCGCGGTCGATCTCGTCGAGGCGCGCCAGGTTCAAGAGCACCAGGTCGCGACCCTCGAGCGGCAGCGCGTCGAGGATCTGGCCGGCCAGGCCGGGCGGCAGGAAGGCCAGGAACACGGCCTGCATCTGGACGTGCTCGTTGGCGATGTACTCGGCCAGCCATTTCGGCGAGGCCCACTGCAGGCGCGCCATCTTGGGCCGCAATTCGTCGCCGTAGATGCTGTTCAAAACGGTGTTGGCCAGGTCGCTGCCCAGCGCCAGGTCGAGCGAGCGCTTCAGATAGCTGCGCGAGGCGCCGTGCACGCCCGACTGCTGGCGGTAGTCGTCGAAGAAGGTCTGCATCGCGTGCTTGACCGACTCGACCTTGATGCCGCTCATGCGCGACATCACCTGCGTGACTTCGAGCAATTCCTCGCGCGACAGGCAGCGCAGCACGGCGGCGGCCGGTTCCTCGCCGATGCTCAGCAGGACGATCGCCGCCTGTTCCACCGGGGACAACGGGGCGCCATCCATCGGGTCCCCGTCCATCATGTTATTGAGTTCGGCCATTTTTCTGCATCCATTGTTTGACGACTTCGGCGACGCGTTCGGGTTCTTTCTCGGCCAATACCTTCAGGTGGTCGACCATGACGTCGACGGCCGAGCCGGCCGGTGGCAAATCATAATTTTCCAGCAAGGGCACCACCGGCATGCCACGGCTGCCGGCGGCCGCCGGTGCGCCGCCCGGCAGCGCGCCGGCCGCGTCGGCGCCCGGCGAGGCCAGCGCCGGCGCGGCGTGGACGGTGGCCGTGGCGGCCGCATCGGCGGCGCGGCGCTCGGCGGTGAGGCGGGCGGCGGCGGCGCTGGCGGCCGGCGACGGCGTCAATTGGGTGGTCAGCAGGCGCAGCAGCGGGCGCAGCAGCAACAGATAGGCCAGCAGGCCGCCGACGGCGTACAGCAGCCAGGAGCTGGCATCGACGACGGTGTCGCGCTCCTGCCACCACGGCGTGATGGCGGCCTTGGCCGGGAAGGTCATGGCGGTGACGGAGAGGTTGTCGCCGCGCTCGCTGTCTATGCCCAGGCCGTTGCGCAGCATCTTGTCGATGTTGGCGATCTCGGCGGGTGACCAGCCGGTCTTGGGATTGGCGGCGGCCGCTTGCGCCAGCACCACGGCGACGCTGAGTTTTTCCAGGCGGCCACGGCTATGCTTGGTCTGCACGATGCTGCGGTCGTAGGCGTACTGGCGGGTGGTGGCGTTCTTGCGGGCGCCGTTGTCGGGGCTGCTGGCGGCGCCGGCGGCGGCCGTGCCGGTCGCCGGCGGCGTCGGATCGGCCGCGGCCGACGGCGGCCGGTTCGACAGCGAGCCGGGCACGCCGGCGGCGGTGCGGTTGTGGTCGGTCTCGTCGCGCATCGCCTCGCTGGTCACCTTGGGCGTCTCGCCGTATTTCTCGACCGTCTCGTCGACCTTGTCGTTGTCGACCTTGGCCGTGACGCTGGTGTGGAAGTTGTCCTCGCCGATGACGGGGCCGAGCAGGCCGCGGATATTGTTGCGCACCTCGTCCTGGTAGTGCTTGCCGCTTTCGTCGTTGACGCTGCCGGCGTCGAAGCCGTCGCTCAGGTCGATGTGCGAGGACAGCAGGTTGCCGGCCTGGTCGACCAGGCTGACGCGCGTCGGCGCCAGGTTGGCGACGCTGCCGGCGACCATATTGATGATGGCGGCGATGGTTTCGGGCGTCAGCGTGCGGCCGGTCTTGGTGGCCACCACCACCGAGGCCGACGACTTGTCGCCGTCGCTGGAGATGAAGGAAGTCGACTTGGCGATCGACAGGTGGACGCGGGCGTGGTCGATGGCGTCCAGCGTCATGATCGATTGCGCCAGCTCGCCCTCCAGGCCGCGGCGGAAGCGCACGTCCTGGACGAATTGCGACACGCCCA